>Ga0102962_1000069_pt1 | contig 63957 bp, 62 predicted proteins | sample SalPonF2_C_D2_MG_FD_84519 | JGI IMG/M metagenome (GOLD analysis project Ga0102962, IMG submission 84519) | Salt pond soil microbial communities from South San Francisco under conditions of wetland restoration - Salt Pond MetaG SF2_C_D2_MG ...
ATTTCGGCTTGGCGTATATTAGCCGCCTGGGGCAACGCTTTATTCAGATCCTTCAAAACACCGTTGGGCGTTTCTGATCCCTCAAACTCTGTGCGCATGACAAAATGCTGCGTCGTAGCATCAACAAATTCCTGGTTATTTATAATATTCAATCCGTGATTGTAAAGGACTTCTGTAATTCTGTAGACCAATCCCTTTTCATCGGGACAATCTATATGTAAAACCTGTGTTCCCATTCTATCTAAAAGCCATATTTTCTAGTTATCATGTTACTGAATCTTAAGGAACCTTATCATTCCTCGTCAAAGGCTTGGGTAATGTATAAAATAAATTTCATGCGCACATATAGCATCTGTCTTCCCATCATAAGCAATTATATTTTTTTAGGTCCAGTCGTATGGGGGAAACGATTTTTAAAAATAGTAGCTTAACAAGCTTAGGGCTTAGCAATAATAAACCTGACTAAAGGCTCCAAAGACTTTATATTTTGAACTATGACCCAACAATCAAAACAGACAATCACTAAAGAAAAACGGGAAATTACAGAAAAAGAACCTATTGCTGCCATCGCTACGCCTATTGGAGAAGGCGGGATAGCTGTGGTGCGGGTATCCGGCAAGAATGTGATCCCGATTATTAATGAAGCATTTAGAGGAACTGATCTCACCAAGCAGGAATCCCATACCGTGCATTACGGCAAATTGGTAGACCAAAACGATGAAATTGTTGATGAAGTATTGATTACGCTCTTTCATTCCCCGAAATCCTATACGGGCGAAGAAACGATAGAAATTTCATGTCATGGTGGAGTATTGGTTACCCAGGATGTCTTGGAAACCGTGTTATCTTTAGGGGTTCGCTCTGCTGAGCCCGGTGAATTCACCCAGCGTGCATTTCTTAACGGGAAGATGGAACTGAGTCAGGCTGAGGCCGTTGCAGATCTCATCCACGCAAAAAGCCAAAAGGCCATTGATGCTGCCCAGCAACAGCTCGAGGGACGACTCGGAGAACACATCAAACAGTTTCGTCAGCAGATTATCGATGCCACGGCGATGGTTGAGCTGGAACTCGACTTCGTAGAAGAGGATGTAGAATTTGCCAATAAAGACGAACTTGAACGCCTGCTCAAAGAACTAGACTCCGAAATTGACAAACTGCTAGCCACCTACGAAACCGGACGCTTGGTCAAGCACGGAGTTCGTACGGTATTCATCGGATTGCCGAATGCTGGAAAATCGACTTTGCTGAATACGTTGGTTGGCAAAGACCGGGCAATTGTTACCGACATCGCCGGCACGACCCGTGACACCATTGATGTAGACTGGAGCTACGATGGTATTCGCTTTAAACTAACCGACACGGCCGGACTTCGTGAAACGGAAGACGTCATTGAAGCCGAAGGCGTCAAGCGATCTCAAAAAGCCTTTGAAGAGGCCGATCTGGTCGTATACCTGAAAGACCTTTCGCGACAAATTACGGCAGATGAACGCGGGGACATTGCCAAATTCCAGAAAAATGCCGGGGATACGCCCTTTGTTTTAATTGGTACAAAAAATGATATCGCTTTAGATTTCAAAGACGAACGACTGGATTATGATCTCAAGATATCAGCGCTGGAAGGCGAAAGAATTGATGAACTCAAAAAGTTGATGAAGCAACGTTCCCTTGAAAATAAACACTATGATTCTTCCAGCCTGCTGGTTACGTCAAGTCGTCACCGCAACGCTCTCGAAAAAGCCCAAGAAAATGTGCAAAGCGCCCTTCGAGCACTCGATCAGGGAATGACCGGCGACTTTCTCTCCATTGATTTGCGATCTGCCCTTAAAGATCTGGGAGCCATTACCGGTGAAATAACCAATGAAGATATTTTGGACAGTATCTTCTCACGATTTTGTATTGGTAAGTGATTTTAGCCACCGATTCACTCGGATTTAACATATTTGTTGCTATATCAAAAGCAGGAGATTAATAACCAATGCTGTAACCATCCCTTTAATCCACGTTCCAGGTGCTCAACTTTTAACCAAAAGTTATTCTGCGTATCTCACAGGTCTGGAAGTATCCTAAAAAATCAGAAAAAGAATGAATTCCCCGAATCAAAAAGAAATGAAAATGAGTTAAAAACAATTAAGGTAAGTCAAACGGAAACAGGAACGAATCACTTTAGTCAGATGAAAATTATTATTGTAGGTGCCACCGGTACAATCGGCCAAAAAGTAACGGCTAATCTCGAACAGGATCATGAAATTATTAAAGTGGGATCCAAAAGCGGTGACATGCAGGCGGATATCACTAAACCCAAAACGCTGGAAAATCTATTTGAGGAGGTCGGGTCGTTTGATGCCCTTGTAAGTACAACGGGGGCCGGGCACTTTGGTCCGCTCAATGAAATGACGGCTGAAGATTTCAAAGTAGGGCTACACAGCAAGCTGTTGGGACAAGTTAATCTGGTACTCACCGGGCAGCATTATATCAATCCCAAAGGCTCTTTTACACTGGTTTCGGGTATTCTTTCGGATGATCCCGTAGCCCATTCAGTGAATGTGTCCGCAGTAAATGCCGCCATTAATGGATTTGTGAATGCGGCAGCTCAAGAGCTCGAAAATGATGTGCGAATCAACGTTGTAAGTCCCGGCGTAGTGGAAGATTCGCCTGAACTTTTTGATGCATTCCCCGGTCACATCCCGGTGAGTATGGATCGCGTTGTAAAAGGATTCCGTAAAAGCGTACTCGGTATTGCAAATGGTGAGATTATTAAAGTCTGGTGACATAGAAACGCTTCTCATGTACTCTTCCCATTATACATTATAAATTTTCATAAAAACTAATTTACCCTGATGAAGAAACAATCTCTTGGAAATACTGATTTACAAATTCCACCAATTGTATTCGGTGGCAATGTTTTTGGATGGACTCTCGATGAAGAGGAATCATTTGAAATGCTGGACCGCCTCTTTGAAGCCGGTTTTACCACTATCGATACGGCCAATGTGTATTCGCGCTGGGCAGATGGAAACAGCGGCGGAGAATCTGAAACCATTATCGGCCAATGGATGAAAGACCGAGGCGTCCGCGATCAAATGACTATCATCACCAAAGTGGGCTCCGATATGGGACAGGGCCACAAAGACTTGTCTGAGGATCATATTCTGCAGGCAGCCGACCAGTCCCTGGAGCGCCTGCAAATTGAGCAGATAGATTTATATCTGACACACTGGGATGATGAAACCACTCCCATAGAAGAGACGCTGGGCGCTTATCAGCAATTAATAAAAGCGGGAAAAGTACAATATATCGGCGCCTCGAACCTATCTCCGGAACGATTAAAAGCTTCGCTGAAAGCCAGCAAAGAAAAGGGACTGCCCAAATACCAGGTATTTCAGCCCGAATATAATTTGTACGATCGGCAGGGATATGAGGAAGGGGTCGCTCCGATTTGTAAAGAGGAGCATCTTGGCGTAATTACTTATTACTCACTCGCCAGTGGATTTTTAAGTGGTAAATATCGTGACAACGACGATCTAACCAAAAGCGTTCGTGGCAAAAAAGTTGAAAGATACCTGGATGAGCGTGGCTTTCACATCCTAGATGCACTGGATGAGGTTGCTGAAAAGTATGAAGTCTCGCAAGCTGCTGTCTCACTGGCTTGGCTCATTAATAAACCGAATGTGACGGCACCCATTGCCAGTGCTACGAAAGCTCATCATGTCGATGCATTCATTGAAGCAGCTCAAATGGACATAAATGCTCAAGATATGCAACAATTAGAAGAAGCATCGGCTTACAGAAAAGCAGCAGACATCGATATATAATAAAAGAGCCCGATCTCGAAAATCCGAGATCGGGCTTTAATATTCTTTATATCAACAGAGACTAATTCCCGTTACTGGGATTAGATCCACTGCCATTACTATTGTCGTTTCCTCCTCCACTGCTATTGTTGCTATTACCGCTCGGCGTACCATTTTGAGTCTGAGGCAATTCAGGCACTGCAGAAGGAGTGGCGGATGGATTGTTAATATTATTACCAGCAGGTTGTTCAACTCCCCCCTTCGCTTGTTGTTGAACAGCGCTTTCAGTCTGTTGCCCACTTTCAATGGTAAAATTGGCCAGCACACAAAGTACCAAAAGAGCACCGCCCAAAACTGAGGTTGATTTAGAGAGCAAATCTGCGGTGCGGCGTGCTCCCAAGCTGTTACCACCGGCCATTCCTCCAGCCAGACCCCCAGCCATTCCCTGACCTTCGCCGGGTTGCAAGAGGACGACAATCGTTAATAGAACGCAAATAAGTACGATTATTGATAATATGATTGTGTAAAGCATAATTTCTTCTTTGATCCAGTAAGTTTCAGATCATTTAAGTTATCTAAAATTCCATTGTTTTCCAATGAAATCCCATACTTAATATGGTTCGTGGATTTGTTTTTATATAACCAATAATTTATCGTTTTATTATCAAGTAAAAATAATTTAAGACAAATGCACCCTTGAATAATTTAGCAAGTAAATTCCAGGAATACATACGCAATTCTCCAGGGATGACCCACCAGGTTGTTCTTTCCCTTGTCGTCATTTTTGCACTTTGGCTGATCCGGTTTATTGCCATTCGTATCATTAATAGAAGGCTCCCAGATTCTAAAATTCAGTATAAATGGCGTAAAAATCTTACCTATATTTCTGTATTCTTAGGATTCTTAATAGTCGGACGCATCTGGTTTGAAGGTCTGCAATCGGTAGCGACTTTTCTGGGGCTTCTTTCAGCAGGATTGGCCATTGCCCTGAAAGATCCCGTAACCGATTTTGCCGGGTGGATATTCATCCTTTGGCGCAAGCCTTTTGATGTCGGAGACCGCATCCAGGTTGGTGAGGTCAAGGGGGATGTAATTGATGTTCGACTTTTTAAATTTACAGTGCTTGAAATCGGCAATTGGATCCATGCCGACCAAAGTACGGGACGTGTTGTTCATGTTCCGAACCATAAAGTTTTTTCGAATGAATTAGCTAACTATACCAGCGATTTTGAATTTATCTGGAATGAGCTGCAGGTGCTTATCACTTTCGAAAGCGACTGGAAGAAAGCGAAAAAACTGTTGCAGGAAATTGCTGATAAACATCTTAAAGACTTTGTAGAACGAGCTGAACAGCAGGTCCGCCGGGCAAAGAAATCCTATCTTATTCATTACCGGTATCTCACTCCCATTGTATATACTGATGTGCAGGACAGTGGCGTACAACTCACTATCCGCCATCTTTCGGATCCACGAAAACGACGCGCCATAGCACAGGAACTTTGGGAGGATATTCTGGATACTTTTAATGAACACGACGATATCGAACTTGCCTATCCTACGATGCGGATCTACCCGGATCGGTGATGTTTTTGCTAACTTTTGATGGAAACAATCCATTCTCTCTGTTCTTACTTTTTGATTGATTATCTTGGTGCTTTTGTAGTGAAATGAATGTAATTTTATTGCAGCCATTTATTTATCGGTTTAAAAATCATTTTTTATGAATTCTTTTGCTCTTATCACCGGTGCGGCGGCTCGCATCGGCAAAGCGTATGCTTTGAAACTGGCCGATATGGGTTACAACATCTTTTTACACTATAACTCGTCTGAGGAGAAAGCCCGCGAAACCCAGCAACTCGTCAACCAAAGGGGACAAAAATGCTATCTCAAACAAGCTGATTTCCGGGATGATGAAGCCGTTAAATCCTTGATTCCAGCCTGCAACAAGCAGGGTTCACTGGAAATATTGATCAATAATGCATCATATTTTGTGGAATCATCCATGGAAACAACGGGGGATGAATTATATGATATGATGCATCAGATCAACTTTAAGGTGCCGTACATTCTCACCAAGCAGTTTGCTAAACAGTGTGGCAAGGGGCACATTATCAATCTGCTTGATACTAAAATCGCCAAAAATTATACTCGCCAATTCGACTACCTGCTCACTAGAAAAGCGCTACAGTCCTTCACAACTATCGCAGCCACTCAGCTGGGGCCCAACATACGCGTTAACGGCATTGCTCCCGGCCTGATATTGGCACCGGAAGGCAAGACTGACCAATACCTGGAAGAAAAGGCACAGGGAATTCCATTGCAGCGCACCGGCTCCCTCGAACAACTTGAGAAGGCGCTGGAATTCCTGGTACAAAACGAATTTCTTACTGGGCAAATTATTTACGTGGATGGTGGCGAACATCTTTAAATGCCCTAATCCAAGGCCTGAGAATGATTATCCATCAATATGCGTTTCATACAATTTAACCATCACAAAATAACTATGTATGGCTGAGAAACTGACTGAAATTGAAATTAAAAATATGCGTGTTCGTGCAATTCTGGGTATCAATGACTGGGAGCGCAAGAAAAAGCAGGATATCGTTATCTCTATCCGATTCAAGTATGATGCAGAGGCTGCTATCAAAAATGATGAAGTCCAAGAAGCCGTGAACTATAAAACGATTACGAAAAAGATCCTCGGCTTTGTAGAATCTTCAGATTATTTCCTCATAGAAACACTTGCCGATACACTTTACGAAATGGTTAATGAGCTGGCTGGAGTTAAAAGAACGCACATCACTGTGGAAAAACCGCATGCATTGCGTTTCTGCGACAATTTAGTTATCCGCCGTACTAATTATGATGAATAGTGCCATTATTGCTCTGGGCTCGAATATAGAACCAGAGAAACATGTTAATCAAGCGTTGCAAGCCATTGGAGAGGTCTTTCAACTGCGCCAAAAATCAGATTTTATTTACACCGCTCCCATTGGCATCGAAGAGCAACCGAATTTCCTAAATGGGGTGGTCCTTGTCAATAGTGAGAAGAACCAGGAGGACATTATGGCACAGCTTAAACAAATTGAAAACAGCATGGGACGTGACCGCAGCGGGAAAAAGTATGGACCACGGTGTATCGATCTGGATCTGGTTGTTTTCAACAATCACATTATAGACGAAGACGTCTTTGAGCGAGACTTTCTGCAACGGACGATACACGAAGTGTCGCCGGGCCTCAATCTGGATAAATAGTGCTAGCTCGAGATAAATCCCGCCGGGAACCTATAATTAACGCTCAGTTAGGTTCTATCTTTATTTTCAACGGAGATCCGCTCAGCTGGCGGACCGATCAAGAAGCTTCCACAGCTGTATCAAGCGTCTTTGATACGAAGCCCCCCCCCCGTTCATTCCAAGCGTGGACGCTTGGGAGAGTACATTTTGCGGATGTCCACCTCCGCGCTGAATTTGTGGGATAGTGGATCTCTCGGCTTCCCCATCCTTTGAGCCACATATTCTATATCTATAATTCTATTTGCTCTACCCGCCAGGCGAAAATCATCAATGCGGGGTGCCCCAGGTAACCATCATTTTTTCTAATTAAGGCTTTGTAGACAGCCAAAATCACTTTGGAATGGGTTGTATAAGTTCTTTGCTATTATTTTCCGGATTATTTACATCCTCAGAAACCCTGTTGACAGCCATTTCGGTCATAGAATAAGCCCCCAGGAATTGCTCGATATCCGAAGTTTCCAGCTCCTCTTCGGAAAGCCAGGCCTCATAATGCTCAGGACGCAACATCAGGGGCATACGTTCATCCACCGGTTGTACTAAAGCATTGGCTTCGACGGTGAGCATAGCACAGGAATAAACATCCCGGCCCGAAGCCGATTTCCACACAGAATAGACGCCTGCAAAGGCCATCAAATTGTTAGAAAGCAATCGGATATAAAAAGGTGTACTCTTTTTTTTCGTTGTCTTCCATTTGTAAAAGCCATTGGCAGGGATCAGGCAACGGCGAAGCTCAAAACATTCAGCAAGCCACTCGTTCTCTTCCAAGGCTTCAATGGGATATTCAAAATTCTTGGTCCCTTCCACTTCATCCTTGGCATCCGATGATATCAATCCCCATTTAAAATTATAAATATTTCGTTCTCCCTCTTCTTCATATACCACAGGGATTAATGAACCCGGAGTAATATTGTATTCTGATTCAAAAAAATCATCCCGCTGGGTAGATACTTCGAATAAATGCTCTACTTCTTCTTTCGAAGAATTTAAGACAAATCGATCACTCATAATTGCAATTCTTTAGACTTTTTGGCTTTTTCGTGTAGATTATAGCGCCTTTTTTTAAAGCTATTATAATAATGTAACCGTTTCAAAACATCTAATGTTTCCTCACTATGAATATATTCGTTAATAAAAAAGAGCAGCGTCTGAGGGCCGGTTGGAGAATACTGGTCCAATTCATTATGATGTTTTTGATAAGCGGACTGGTTTTATTTGGCACCCAGTACCTCTGGAGGTCTTCCCTCAGTCTTGCCGTAGCTTTTCCCTCTTTTGTAGGGATCTTGATTAGCGTTTGGCTCGCAGCACGATTTTTGGACAAACGTCCTTTTTTTGATTTTGGATTGAAATTCAATTCTCAGTGGGGCATTGAATTTATTATTGGCTCTGCAATCGGTACCATAGCAATGGGAAGTATATTTCTCGTTGAATGGTCCGAAAACTGGATTGCTATTCAGGGTTTTGGATGGCAACATACCCAAGGTATGTCATTTGGATGGACATTGGCCACAGCATTTTTAGCCATGTTGATGGTAGGATTTCATGAAGAACTGTTTTCCCGTGGTTACCAGGTATTAAATCTGACCGAGGGTCTCAGTTATCCTCGGCTGGGTTCAAGCGGACCTGTTATTATTGCCGTATTGACCACTTCGTCTCTGTTTGGTCTTATGCATCTTGGGAATCCCAATGCCTCGGTTATTTCTACGTTTAATATCGTGTTGGCAGGTATTGCGCTAGCTATTCCCTACATACTAACGGGCAGTTTAGCTCTTTCCATAGGGATCCATTTCAGCTGGAATTTCATGCAGGGAGGTATTTGTGGATTTCCGGTTAGTGGAATGAACTTTCAAGCTTCGGTAGTAAAAATCAGCCAGAGAGGCACTAATTTATGGACGGGGGGAGCTTTTGGTCCCGAAGCCGGCCTAATGGGAATTATGGGCATTACAATAATTATCGTACTGTCATACGTTTATATAAAGGTTACCAGGGAAAAAGTAAGTATCGCTGAGCCACTTACAGCTGATTATCGATCAACCACAAAATCAGATGAGCATAAACCATAGGTTTTGTATATTCTGTCACCTGATGAGCATCGCTTGTTTTTGAAGCGATGTATTTAGAAACATAATGTTAATTAAATGAAAGGTAGAGAACGTTGAAGTTTGAAGAAATGACGTTAAGCCCCGATATCATGAGTGGGCTTCAAGATGTACACTATTCTGAACTTACTGAATTACAAGAAGAAGTGATTCCTGCTGTATTGAGCGGGAAAAATGCGTTAATAAAGGCCAATCCGGGAGGGGATAAAAATGCTTCATTTATAATCCCGGCGCTTGAAATGATAAATAAAGCAGAGCCCAAAGAAGGGACGTCCGTTTTAGTGCTTACGCCCAATCCAAAAGAATCTAAAGAAATAGATGAACTCGTCTGGGCAATGGGCTATCATGCACAAATCGAATGTGCATCTATTGATTTGGACGGAGAGCCTGAAGAACAAACTGAAGCTCTTAAAAGTGGCGTGGAAGTGATTGCGGGAAATCCAGGACCGCTATTGGATCTCATGCAAAATGAGTTATTTGTTTTCAGAAATATCGACCTGTTGGTGATCGATTCGGCTGATATCATGATATCGATGGATCTTATCTCCAGGATTGAAAATATCAAGAAACGGGTTATCGGTGATCCTCAAATTTTGATATACACCGGTGAAGTTAATGACGACGTCAAAGAGTTTGTAAAGGAATATTTGGAAAAGCCCATGATTCTGGGATTCAAAGATGAGGAGAAGGAAGCCGTAGCTGAACCACCAAAATTGGATAATAAGCTAAGCCAGGGGTATATGTATGTCCCCAACCGGATGAAAATTTCTACCCTTATGGCTCATATTGAGGATACGCCTACAGACAACTGTGTCATATTTACGGCCTCAAAACGCGGGACCGATCGTCTGTATCGTATCTTTCGAAAACATAATCTCAAGGCTACGAGTCTACACGGCAAGCTTTCGGAGGAAAACCGTGCCCAGCGTTTTGCCAATTTTACCAATGGAGATGTACAGTATCTTTTAGTTGCTGATATTCCTGCTTCTCAACTTGATCTGGAGCGTGTCACTCAAGTTATTAACTATGATGTGCCTAATGATGCAAAGGAATATCGTTATCGCGCTGGTCTGGTTGGGCATGGTAAGACGTCACGCATTGTCTCATTAGTCTCTAAACAAGATCGGAGCGACATCAACAAATTAGAGAATTCTCTTGGAGAAGCTCCAAAAGAAATCCCTCTTCCCAAGAAGGTCAAACAAAAGTTAAAACAGCGGAAGAAAAAGAAGAGCTCCGCCAAGAAATCCAAGAAAAAACGACAAAGCCGTGGTAAGAAAGGCAGTCGTAACGGACGAGGTAATAAGAAAAAGAAACAACAAGATGATGAGATGCATCTGCCGCGTCCCAGTTACGATAAACTAAGCGGTGGCCGGCAAGGGGATCACAAAGAAGATGAAAAATCAACCGTCATCGGCCTGATTAAGAAACTTTTTTCTTAAAAGAAAAATACTTTACGAATAGAAAAAGCCCCGATTCAGTAAATCGGGGCTTTTTAGTTTTGGCAATCAAATTATGTTCTAGGCTGTCATTCGCTTCTGTTTTTCAGCTTCGGCAAAGACGACATCCTTAATAGCCTCAAAACCTTTCAGCGTCTTATGAATATGTTCTTTCTTATGTGCAGCTGTCGGTATCAAACGTATTAACACCGTTCCTTTGGGGACTACCGGATACGCAACACCGCTCACAAAAATGCCATGCTCTTCACGCATTTTCTTCATGATAAGTTTGCAAAGATCCGTACTGCCTTGTGTTAAAACAGGGGTAACCGGACATTTGGCAGGCAACACATTATAACCGATATCCCGAAGACCACTTCGAAGCATATTTGTGTTTTCCCAAAGCTTTTCCCTCCATTCGGGATGATTACGAATCAATTCCAGACGCTTTCGGGCTGATTTTACGATTGGCATTGGAACTGATTTGGCAAAGATCTGACTTCGCACATTTGCCTTTAAAAATTCAACCACCCGGGGTTCGGTCGCCACAAAAGCCCCAATTAAAGCAAATGCTTTGGCAAAGGTGCCAAAATAAAGGTCAATACCATCATGACAGTCCAAGTGAGTTCCGGTACCGGATCCATCCTCGCCCATCGTGCCCACTCCGTGAGCATCATCAACCAACAGGCGGAAGGGATATTCATCCTTGAGGGCAATCATCTCGCGAAGAATGCCAAGATCCCCGGTCATTCCAAAAGCACCTTCGGTAACCACTAAGACAGAGGAATTGTCTTTTTTATTGCGATGGGCTCGCTCCAACTGCTTTTTGAAACTCTCTATATCGTTATGCTTAAAGACATACTTCTCAGCCATGGCCAGCTGCTTGCCATCCACAATACAAGCATGGCTAAGCTCGTCATAAATCAAAAAATCATTACGATCAACCAAGGCGTGAATAATACTCATTATGCCCTGATAACCATAATTTAACAACAGAGCATCCGGCTTGTGAACAAACTCAGCCAATTCTTCTTCCAGCTTTTCATGCTCGCTTGTGTTTCCTGTCATCAAGCGGGCTCCCATGGGGCTGCTCAAACTAGAATCCTGAGCAATCTCGGCGTCGTACTGCTTAATCTCTTCGTTGCTTCCGACCCCTAAATAATCATTAATACTCCAAACTACTACGTCATCCCCGTTAAATTTCATCACAGGTCCCAAGGGGCCTTCAAGTTTTGGATAGGTATAGTAGCCATATCCGTCAGAAGTAAATTCACCTAAGGGACTGGGTCTGCCCTGAAGCTTGTCAAATAAATCCATAAAATTGCAAACTATTGCTTTGGTTATAAGTAGATGATTCTATACAAATTAAGTGCCAAAACACCCTGTAAAAACATTTAAAAAAGGTAATGAAATTTCCCTTATTCTCAAAAATGATCCTTTTCGTAATTTTACCGAGTAAGTATCTATAATTATTGCTTTTAAGAAAATTCTTAATGCTAAATTTTTGTAAAACCTTAATTAATGCCTAGGATACTAATGTAAGTCACTTAAACCCAATGAAGAAATCAACAGCACCAAAAGCAACTTTAATTCTTAAAGGATCACTAGGTGATTTTCTGGACCTTTCTGTTAAGGAGACTTTTGTAGAATTAAAGTTTGAGCTCCACCCCGCTATAAAAGATTTGATCGAGGCCAAGGGTGTTCCCCATACAGCTATCTTTAAATTAACCGTTAACGGCCAACAGCAATCTTTGGATTATAATGTGAAAGCCGGAGACCTCATCACAGCCTTACCATTTGAGTCCGTCGAAGCATTGGAATTTGATTCTATTTATACTCAACCAACAACATTTATCGTGGATGTGCACTTGGCTAAACTTGCCAAAACCCTTCGTCTATTGGGATTCAATACAGCCTTTGATAAAAACTGGGACGATAAAGACATCATACGAATCTCCAACCAAGAACATCGGATGATTCTCACCCGGGACATTGAGCTGCTTAAAAATGGAGATACCCAATTCGGATACTGGGTTCGATCCCAGGATCCTGACCAACAAATCAGAGAACTGCTTCAACGATTTTTATTATCGGATCAGCTGGCTCCTTTTACCCGCTGTATGAAATGCAATGGACTGCTGGCGGAAGTCCCGATCTCAAAAGTAAAAGAAAAAGTACCTCCGAAAGTAAAGCAGTGGTGCTCTCAGTTTTTTCAATGTCAGGATTGCAAACAAGTATACTGGAAGGGTTCTCATTATGAAAAGTTGCAGCAGAAAGTGGATGAATTAACTCGAATAGTCTGAGACTTGCGGATTACAGGTTACTGAAAGGATACGCTTAAAAATGCTCATAAAAGAAATTTCCCAAGCCAATAGTAAACACTAAACAGCCATAAATAGCATGTTCTACAGTTACCCAAAACAAGGATTTCGTTTGTAAGTAGGTAGTTCCAAAAAGCAGGCCGGCCACAAAACTCAAGACTACAGCCATCCAATTGTGATATACAATATGCAGAAATGAGAACGCCAGCGCACTTACGATAACGGTAGAATATTTCAGTGTCATCAGATCATCAAAACGATAAAAAAAATAGGTGCGATAAATAAATTCTTGTGGCAAGGCCGACAATATAGGATACAGAACCATAATCACCATCCATAATACCGGACGATGGGTAGGCAAATAGAACAATTGGTCAGGCTGGATAAGCCACACAATTGCTGCTATAAGGATTGCTATCACTACAGATCGTAATAAAATTGTTCGGCTGATTTGCTGATTCTTTGACCTGCGCAGCAAGCCCTTTCCAAAATTGGAATCCTGCCAAAGCTGATATCCGCAATACGCCGCCACAAGAAGGAGTACTAACAACTTAGGCACCGGTAGCCAATCGAAATAGAACAAAATCGGCAAACCTATATACATCAGGAGTGCCTCGATGGCAAGTTTCCAAGGATGTGTGGGCTCGATTTTATCCATAGTCTTTTACTTTTGACTTGGCTGAACGCATGACTTCTTAAGTATGTTTAAGATGGATGTTTTAAGTGTATTAAAACCTCATTTTCTTCCATAAAATTCTTACCTTTACCCGTTTATACAAACGCAAAGTTTTATTGAATGTCGCAGACTGAAGCAATCTCCAAAAAACAACAACAAAAACCCGACAAAGATCGTCCCATTATTGTCAAAGGGGCACGGGTGCATAATCTTAAAAATATAGATGTCGAGATACCACGCAATAAGATGACGGTGATAACCGGTGTATCCGGTTCTGGGAAATCCAGCCTCGCCTTCGATACCATTTATGCTGAAGGTCAGCGTCGGTATGTAGAAAGCCTTTCCAGCTATGCCCGGCAATTCCTGGAACGCATGGATAAACCGGATGTGGATTATATGCAGGGTATTTCGCCTGCGATGGCCATTCAGCAAAAAACGACTTCCACGAACCCCCGTTCCACAGTTGGTACAACCACAGAAATTTACGATTACATGCGCCTGCTGTATGCCCGGATTGGACATACGATCTCTCCCAAATCGGGCCGCGAAGTCAAAAAAGACAGTACGAAAACAGCTATCGAGGATCTTCATGAACGCCTTGAGGAGGATGCCAAATTTTATGTATTGTTTGCGATTCCACATCATGAAGACAAAGATCTGGAAGATGAATTAAAAGTACTGAAAGAAAAAGGATATCCCCGTCTGCTGCATCTTGAAGATGAACAGATATTGGACCTTACGGCAGAGGATGTCGATCCCAAAAACATTGATTCTGATGAATACCGGGTGTTGGTCGATCGATTAATTTTGCGAACGGACGAAGAAACCCGTACCCGGATTGCTGGTTCGCTGGAAACAGCTTTCCAGGAAGGCAATGGACGGTGTTCCGTCAAAATTCGTGACGGGAATGAGCTGAAATTCAGCGAGCACTTTGAGATGGATGGCATGGAATTCCATGAGCCAACCCCTCAAATGTTTTCATTTAATAACCCTTTTGGCGCATGTGATACGTGCGAGGGATTTGGTCGCGTAGCGGGCATTGATGAAGATCTGGTGATCCCGGATACCGAAAAGACGATTCGTGAGGGAGCTATCGCTGCTTATTCCGGACAAAAGTTCAGCCGGCACCTGCGGGATCTCATTAAAGTAGCGGCTCGGTATAGCCTGCCCATCGATACTCCTTACCAAGACTTGAGTGAAGAGGTTAAAGAAATACTCTGGGAAGGTAAAGATGAATATATCGGCATCAACCCGTTTTTTAAGGAAGTGAAGAGTCAGTCTTACAAAGTACACATGCGTGTATTTTACTCGCGTTATCGCGGATACAGCCGCTGCCCCGACTGCAAAGGCTATCGCGTTCGCAAAGATGCTCTGTACGTAAAGATAAATGACAAACACATCGGACAAGTTGCAGAAATGACGATTGGCCATGCCCGTGAGTTTTTTAATCAAATAGAGCTTACCGAGTTTGAAAAAGAGGTAGCCGATCAGGTCTTGTATGAAATCCGAAAACGACTGAAATATCTCGATGAAGTGGGCTTGCAATACCTGACCCTGAACCGGTTGGCTAATACACTTAGCGGTGGTGAATCTCAGCGTATCAACCTGGCAAATTCGCTGGGCAGCTCACTTATCGGCAGCCTATATGTTTTGGATGAACCGACCATCGGTCTTCATCCCCGCGACAATGACCGACTAATCAATATCCTTAAATCGCTGCGTGATATTGGAAACACGGTGCTTGTTGTCGAACACGACCCGGAGATGATAAAAGCTGCTGATAATATCATCGACATCGGCCCTTTTGCCGGTATCCATGGTGGGGAAGTAAATTTTAGTGGTTCTTACGACAAATTACTAGAATCCAAAACACTGACGGGAAAATATTTAAGTGGGAAAAAAGAGATTCCTGTCCCGGAAAAACGACGCAAAGGTAGCGGAGAATCAATCGTACTGCAAGGGGCCTCTGAGAATAATCTGAAGAATCTGGAAGTGGAATTCCCCCTCGGGAAATTTATCTGTGTGACGGGAGTCAGCGGTTCAGGAAAATCGACTATGGTTCATGACACCCTGTATGCGGCCATCCAAAAACGGATGGGAACTTATAATGATAAAATTGGACGTCATAAAAGAGTTACAGGCGTTAATCATATCGACACTGTTGAGATGGTCGACCAGTCGCCGATTGGGCGCTCCTCGCGATCAAATCCCGCGACCTATACTAAAGCATTCGACGGAATCCGTGATCTGTTTGCCAATACCCGGCAGTCAAAAATTATGGGATACGAACCGGGTCATTTTTCCTTTAATGTGCCTGGGGGACGTTGTGAGACCTGTCAGGGCGAAGGCATCCAGAAGATTGAGATGCAGTTTATGGCTGATATTGAGCTTACGTGCGAGGAATGCGGTGGCAAACGTTATCGCAAAGATGTGCTGCAGGTACAATATCGGGGCAAAAATATCCATGACGTGCTGGAGATGTCGGTATCGGAAGCTATTGAGTTTTTTGTGGATGAAAAAACCATCACTAACAAACTGCAGCCATTGGAAGATGTGGGACTTGGTTACCTGAAGCTGGGGCAGAGTGCTCCAACTCTTTCCGGGGGAGAAGCGCAGCGGGTGAAATTAGCCAAATTCTTAAGTAAATCGGCTGGTGACCATACGCTGTATTTCTTTGATGAGCCTACAACCGGTCTGCATTTCGAGGATATTGCCAAATTGCTGGATTCTTTTAATGAACTGGTAAACAACGGACATACCGTTATTATTATCGAACATAACCTGGATGTCATCAAAAGTGCGGATCATATTATCGACATAGGTCCCGAAGGCGGCTTTGCCGGCGGACAGATTGTCGCGACGGGGACGCCCGAGGAAATTGCCGAAGTGGATGAGAGTTATACCGGACATTATTTAAAAGATGTGCTATAAGATTCATTTTTTAACAGATCCACACGGGTAAGGACTGATAAATGAAGGCCAATGGACCCAATCGAATGGACTATACCTCCAGGGCAGTATGTGCGAAATAGAAAAGCGGCAGGAATCATATCCCGCCGCTTTTTGCATAATATTATCCTTATTTCAAACGTGCCACACCGGCTTGATTATCCGGAATATTTAATCGCTTTTTTAGCTCTTTGTATGACATGTTCTTGAGTTCTTCCACTTTGGGTGCACTGGTTCCTGCTGCCTGCCCACCCGGAATAATGACATAGCGGAATCTATTGTCGGTAGTTATTGCATACGGGACAGTTGAAGGATTATCTGGGTCGTAATATTCTATCCTGACGGTATCAACTTTTAACTTATAGTAATAAGAAAATGCGTTCCCGGGAGCTCCATCTTTTGGGGATGGTAATGGATAAATCCGATCTGAACCTGCAGGATCCCAATACACCCTCACGGCACCCTGATCAAGAACATCTTGGGTTAGAGAATCGGCCTCTATGATAAAATAACGATACATATCTCCAAAATCGTCACCCTTGCTCCATGAGCTAGGTTGAATCCAGTCAGAATAAATTACATTAGCTGTCCCTGGCTTTCCCTGGGGACCTTGATCACCTTTGGGCCCTTGGGGACCTTGAGCTCCCTGATCTCCCTTGGGACCTTTAGGACCCTGAAGATCTTTGCACCCGGCAAGCAGTCCCAATCCGATGACCAGCAAGACTGTCACTAAAAAAAAATTGTTCCAAATCAGTTGTTTATGTTTAGCATTAGTTTCCATTGTAACTATTTCTTGTATTTAAATTTTAACTTTGTATCCGTTAAAATAGATAGCTGCCTTCACTTGTTATTATGCGTAAGATGATTTGGAGAGGGGCCAAATCATCAATCAGACTGGCAACAGGGCGATATTTCTCTTGGCTGTAGGAGTGGTCGACTTTTAGGATTATTCAATATCCCAAAATAATTCTTACATTTTACTATGCGGATATCCCAGCTAACCCGAAGTTATTTACTCTTATGACAAAGTATTTGCGACTTACATTGATCTCAGCCTTTGTGTTACTGCTAGCTGCCTGCAGCTCATCCCAGACAAAACAGGCCGAGCAATTTATCCAAAACACTAAGAATCATTTTGCGCCTGACAGCCGCACCGCCCTTTTCCGGGTTGAAGCCCATCCTCAAAATGGCGACGTGTTGCTCTCCGGGGAAACGAACTTACCATCAGCCAAAGCGGCTCTGCTGGATTCACTGTCTGGGATAAATGTCAGTGTGATTGACAGCATCCACGTACTACCTTCCAAGGTACTCGGTGACCGTATTTACGGACTCGTAAATAACTCTGTTGCCAACCTGCGATCGGAGCCTTCACATTCTGCCCAACTCGCCACTCAAGCTACGCTGGGCATGCCGCTGAAAGTATTAAAGAAAAAGGGGGACTGGTATCTGGTACAAACTCCTGATGATTACATCGCCTGGACAAATATCGGGGGCTTTCGCCTGATGAATAAAGAAGAATATCATAAATGGGTTGCGGCTCCCAAAATCATTTACCTTGAAACCATCGGGAACTCTTACCAGGAGGCTTCTAAAAACGCACTCAAAACTTCTGATCTTGTAGCCGGAAACGTACTTCTGCTCGACAAAACGCTGGACGATTATTACAAAGTCCGTTATCCTGATGGGCGAACGGGATATGTGTCCCATTCCGAAGCAATGCCGTTCGATCGGTGGAAAAGCTCGGTGCAACTCAGCCGGAGCAATCTTATTAAGACGGCAAAGACGATGATGGGTTCTCCTTATTTGTGGGGAGGAACATCCACCAAAGGCGTTGATTGCAGTGGATTTACAAAAACGGTGTTTTTTATGAATGGCTGGGTCATTCCCAGGGATGCTTCGCAGCAAGTATTTGCCGGCAAAAAGATCGACACCTCGAGCGGATTCGAGAACCTGCAACTCGGTGACCTACTCTTCTTTGGTTATCCCAAGACGGATTCTACTGCGCGAAGAGTTCTGCACGTGGGCATGTGGATTGGAAATAACGAGTTCATCCACTCCTCGGGCAACGTACATATCAGCAGTGTGGATTCTACGGCGAGTAATTTTGACAAGGTACATCTGAAGCAAGAGCATTTCCTGGAAGCCCGCCGTTATGTAGGTGGCAAAAGAGGCAATATTATGAATGTAGCCCAAATGTATGACCTGTAGTAATCGTTGAGGAATTGGATTAGCACGAGCGGACGCTCGCGCTAGTATACTATTTTTGGTTAATAACTCTTCTAAATAAATGGCGCAAGGTCCGCTTGTGCTAATTATTTCTGTATCATCTGTTCGACTGCCCGTTTCGTGTTGGGATAGACAAAACTGACTGGCTGAAGCCGTCTTATTGATTCTTGGGCACTATTTGTCCCGTCGGAGAAATCTTTTCATGAGGGCCCGGCTTCTTCATTGGAAAGTCATCAAGAGGTACACTCGGATCACGATCTTTAGGAACATAGTGCACATGCGATCCATGAGGCACTGCTTTATAAGGTTTGGTATTGAAGGTGCCCAAAGCATCGGCGAGAGCTAACCCGGCAATTATTAGCACTACAGTTATAAAAGCATATTTTAATTTATTTCGAAAGGTCATAACACAACAATCTGTTTCATAATATACAGTCAAGAAGATAAAGCTGTTCAATTGATAACCGAAATAGTATTTTAAATATTGTAATAACAATTCAATGGGATTGCCTATGCTACGGAAACTGATATATCTGAACTGGACTTCATTCCTCGATCGGCTAACCAAGTTCCAGACTTTTTTGATGGTGGGATATATCATCTTTTTGCTCATCTTGTTTTCCAACCTACTCGGCTCAGCCCTGGTGATTGTCTTTTTTGATAAAAATCCGATCGTTGTCCAGAGCTTACCTTGGTTAACATCCGAAATTCATTTATTAATCACCCTGATTTTCGCTAATGTACTTTGGATCCTGCACTTTTCTTTTACCAGCACCCGGCTGCTTAATATGGACGAAAACCGTAAGTTGCTGGCCTACGGATATCCGGCAAAAAAACTAAGCTGGCACCTAAACCTGGTGGGATTCTTTCATCCTCTCAATGTGATTTTTAATCTCACATGGCTCATTTTCTTATTTATGCAGGTCCGCCAACTGATGTACCTTCCGGTAGTGCTGGCGGCTGTATTACTAAACTACACAATCATTTATTCGATCAAACACCGTTTTCTCAAAATTGTCGAAAAGCGATTCAAGATAATCGTCTTTAGTGCACTATTTCTGATCTTTGGAACTATCCAGACTATTGCCATCATCTCGCGACAGTTCAAAATGATTGTGGCCCACTATCTGCCAGGTATCGGTGCATTAAACAATTACTTGTTTTACACGCCCGGTGGGCTTCTGCAATATTCTGCTACCGGCACCTACAATTGGGGCGTCGCATCAGCGATATATGCATTTTCAGCCATCCTCATATTTCTCATCTTCCGTGATCACCTGATGAAAACCCGTGAAGGACTTCAAAAACCTGTACGGGAACAAACTGTTTACCAACACAATCATTTGTGGCATTTTTTGAAACAATGGCTTGGGCTAAATGCCGGCAAATTTTATTATTATGTGCTTTCCCACTCATACAATCGCCTTCAATTTTTAACAATTGCACTCATACCGGCCGTTTATATTCCGCTTTTGCTACAGATGAACGACAGTTATTACAGCGCTCTGTTGATTCCCACGATGCTCGCAGCTATTCCAGTGGCACTACTAGCGATGGGGATGGCCAACATGTTCGGCTACGAAAACAAAGAATTTTTGCTCCACAAACAATTACCTTGCTCCTTTGAACGGCAGCTCAAAGAACGTTTTTTGGGGATTATCGTTGTGCCGTTGCTCATCTTTTATCTGATTACCACCGCCGAGATTTTATATCTGCCGCAGTTGGGATCGGTCGTTGAAATCTATATCGCCAATACTTTTTTCTTTGTCTGCTTCATGCTCGTCTTTCTGTGGTCATCCTTTTTCTACTACAAAAAAGCCGATTACACTTCCTTCAGTTTCAAGCACCCGATTATATCTCAAAAAGTTACTTTTATGATGACCTTCCTGATTTTCGGCTTGGGATATTCGGTCTTTGCCCCCATCGGGAAGTACGAAATCTACCGATTGTATGTGATGGGAGGCCTCATTCTAGCCATCAGCATCTATTTGTGGCGAAATATGAATATGCTTGTTAAAGCTTTCGATAATCGCATCCTGCACCAGGTTTGGGCCGATGCCGATCAATAATACCTCCTGTTTTTCTGCAGACTCACTTAATCAGAGTCATTTTTTTAATTAACGTTTTTGCTCCCACTTTCAGGCGGTAGAAATATAGCCCTGATGCCAGCTTCGAGCCGTCGAAACTCACCTTGTAGTGGCCCGGCGATTTCTGTTCATTAATGAGCGTTCGGACCCGCCGTCCCAGCACGTCATATACCGTCAGGCGTACTTGCGCTTTTTTCGGAACCCCGTAGCGAATTACGGTAGTGGGATTGAACGGATTCGGATAGTTTTGGTCCAGCTGGGTAGTCTTCGGAATTTCTCCTGTCGGGGCGCTCGCCGTTTTCGGAGTAATCGTCAGCACAAACCGCGGGTTACGCGCTTTTGCTTTAAACACAGTGGGAATGGGACCTCCATCCGGCCGCTGGATGTGTTGTGGTCGGGATGATTGAGAAGACTGCTTATTCGCTTTGCCAGACGAGGAAGCCTGCCTCACTTTAAAACTATACTCCCCATCTTTGTTCAGCTTAAGGACCTTATCGGTATGCCGATCAGTCAGAGTGACCGACCCCTTGGGCAAAGCCTGTGGATTCCAGTGCAGCGTATAGGTTCCGCCCGGATCCGATCCCCTAAAATCAAGATGCACTTTCAATGGGGAGTCCGTCTCTCTGGGCAAAGCATTGATATCCAGGGCGTGTCGCTTGGTATCGGTGGTATACAGCGATAAATATGTTTTATTCAGCGATTGCAATTTCCAGGCATCCAGGCGGTCTTTGCCGGGCTTGGCTTGTTTGCTCAGCATTACAACCGCATGGGACTCCATACTCGGCCCCTTGAGAGTGAAGGTAATTTGCGGGACCTGTCCACCGCTGGGTTTTTTATACAATGCGCCCCCATCCGTGCGTGCCCCGTCGCTGAACTGCAGGGAGGGCGAAGCGCCGCTGGCCTGCACCCAGAATCCCTGCCAGGGGGCAATCAGCCCATCGGGCAGCGTGCCGGCCGAACCATTCCACGACAGGTAGGCGCCAGTGCCAGCGTTGGCACTGTCGCTCCATACGTAAAAGGGGGCATTCAGGTTGGTCTTGGTCAACTCCGGACTGTCCCAGTCGATGGTTACCCCATAAGGGTTGCCCACTAGGTTGAATCCGACCGTATCGGCCGCGCCAGCTTCTGTGTAGTCATCATAGCTTAGCGGTGCCGAAATAGTGCCTCCGCCCCGGGGGTCCTCCAAGGGGATCGTTTTGGGAAATCCTTCGTCCGTGCCGTCTTGGTCTTGGTCGTTATAGACGTAAACCAGGAATCCCTGGCCGGCTGCCGGTACACTGGAGGCATCAGTGACGGCCTCAAATTGCTGGGTGCTCTCATTCCAGGTATACAGGTTGGGCGTGCCGTCGGTAACATCGCCGCCGGTCATCCCCTGCAGCCAGAGCGTGTCCAGCAGAGCCGCGTAGGAAAGTCCTCCTTTGGGCGAACTCATCATACGCCAGCCTTCGCTACCGCGAATCGTGACCCTATTTGATCCCAAATAGGGGCCCTCATACGCCCCCAGGTCCACCGTAGTGTTCTGGATACGATCGGCACCAACCAGGTCTGTTGACACAGCTACCGAGTCGTTAGTGCCAGCGTTAAGGGCCGGGCTGCCGGACAACAGTCGCATCCCGTCGTCGGAGGTGCCAAAGACCCCGTCATCACCAGCCGGTTTGGATGGGTTCAAAAATTGCGGGTCACTGTCGAAGTTGGTGCTGTTGGCAAAAGTGACTGAAGCCCCGCTGTCATCAAGATAGGTGGTGGTAGCCCCATTTTGTGTGCTTATTCCGCCGGTTCCACCCTCCGTGAGCGTGTGGGTCATGGTTACGGTCGAAGAGCCATAGTTCCAAATTTGGTTACCACTACCATCGTTATCAGCGCGGTTGCCCCAAAAAATAACATTAGTCAGAGTTATGATGTTTGTACTGTTGTTGCCGTAATTCCAGATTGCTCCCCCACCATCGCTGCCGCTAGCGGCGGTGTTTCCCTCAAAAATAACATTGGTTAGCTCCAGACGACTCGTATATAAACTTCCTAAATTCACGATTGCCCCACCACCCTTAGCACTATTTTCGATAAAAGCCGTGTTTCGAATGTGAATTAAGCTTCGGCCTGTATAGGCATAGATTACAAGTGCCCCGCCGGCGCTTGATGTAGAACTGTTTCCTATAAAAATGCTGTTTGCAATCAAGGGACTAGTTGTTCCAGACGGGTTGGTGTAATTGCAAATAGCCCCACCGACGTAATAAGCGTTATTACCGGCAAAGACGAGATTGCGAAGAGTCGGCGAACATACCCCCCCATCTCCGCTGCCGTCGCAGTATAACCCAGCCCCTCGACCTTCAAAATTACTAATCTGGTTATCCGCCTGCCCGGCTGTGACACTAAGTCCGTCAAGCACGGTGGCTTTGGTAATCGGTCCTTCGCCGCTGCTTCCGTCGAGCACCAGGACGTGATAGTTATTGCTTCCATTGATATCGGCAGCATGCTTGATAATACCGTCGCCATCGGGGTCGGTATCGTCGCCGCCGATGTCCCCGGACAGGATGGTGCGGTGTTTGCTTGGGTCCCGCTGGGAACGGCGGGTCTCGGTTCCCGAGAATCCCCCATAGATCTGAAGCCCGTTCTTCGCGCCGGTAATCGTAAAATAACTGGTTTCGCTCGATCCCGGCTTATAGACGCCTTCGGCTACCCAAATTACGTTGCCACCACCGGCCGCCGCAAGCGCGTCCTGCAGATTTGCATAAGCACTCCCCCACGAAGAGCCATCCCCGCCCGGGGCCGCGTCGGCGTCCACGTAAATCCGCGGCTGGATACCCCCCTCGTAGGCGCCGAGATCTACGGTCCCATCCTGGATCCGCTGGTCACCCGTCAGGTCGGTAGAGACCTTTACTGAGTCGTTGATACCGGCGTTAAGGGCGGGACTGTCAGCGGTTAGATGGAGCCCATCATCTTTGGTCCCGAAAATTCCGTCTCCTCCGGCTGGAACAGCTGCCCGCAGATAACCCGGATCAGCATCAAGGTTTGTGCTCTGTGAAAAGGAGACCGCATTACCACTCCCATCCAGATAGTTCGTAACGCCTCCGTCGTTATAGATATCTTTTTTGCCCCCGGATAAAAGTGTGTGCCCCAGAGTTAACGTGCCGGACGGATAATTATAAATCTCTGTTCCGTAACCATCACTGGTCGGGGCGGGAGGGGCCCCTGATATCACGACGTTGGTAAGTGTCAGATGTCCTCCGTTAAGAGCTATGGCCCGCCCTCTGGTACCACAGGTATTCCCGGCAAAAGTGGTATTCATAATCCTTCCTTCATAGATCGTGCCACTGCTTCCGAAGCTATAAATTGCTCCTCCGGCTCCGAAAGTATGATTAAGCGCAAAGGTGGATTCAGTGATTACCGGACGGCCCGCCCCAGCACCGGTTAAAAACTGTATAGCCCCACCCAAACCGCCTCTGGGCGCGCTGTTTCCATAAAAGACCACATCAGTGAGATGGGGACTGACAGTCCCACTGACACCTCTCGTTACATAGAAATTTGCCGCTCCGCCAAACTTACCCACACTTCCAACAAAATTTATTTTAGAGAGCGTCGGGCTACATTCCCCGCCGGTACCGTCGCATAACAGGCCTCCCCCACCTTCGCGGAAAAAGTTACTTTCGGATTCATCTCCCTGCCCCGAAGTAACCGTTAATCCATCCAGAACAGTATTACGTGTGATGGGTGGGCCGTCTCCGCCTTCTCCAGCGCTGCGCCCATCCAGGAAGAGGATATGGTAGCTGTTGCCCCCCCGGAGGTGGTCGGTTTCTTTTCGGGTGCCGGAATCATTGTCACTGTCTGCAGTCGGGTCAAACCGGGCGTCATCCCCGTCAATATCGCCGGAGAGGATCGTGCGGTGTGCGACGAGGTCGCGCCCGTCCAGCTGCGCCTGCACCTCAGCTCTGCTATAAAAAGTCTCGTTGCCATTCCATCCCCCGTAGATCTTGAGGCCATCTTGGTCTCCGGTGATTGTAAAGCTGTCCCCACGGCTCGAGCCGGGCGTGTAGGTGCCTTTTTTCAAGACAATGGTATCGTATTGGTCGGCATTTGCCAGTGCGTGTTGCAGGCTGCAAGCATCAGTCCACGAATAACAATCTCCGCTCGCACCGGGACTCACGTGTAAGGGGACGGGGTGATTTGCCCCCTCGTAGGCTCCGAGATCCACAGTACCATCCAGAATACGCTGCCCCCCGGTAATGTCGGTCTCTACGAGCGTACTTTGGCCGGCGTCGTCAATGGCACCATTGTTACCAACGTTGAGCAACGGGCTGCCCTGGGTGAGCCGAAAGCCGTCGTCATTGGTAAAAAAGCGATTGTCAAGCCCATTTGGATCGTGAGGCCGATAGAACTCAGGGTTTATGTCGAGGTTATTTGAGCCTGAATATCCGCCCTCCACCAGTGAGTAGCTGATAGTCGTCGAGGCACTGTTCGTATTTCTCACTTCATCCCCGTTCTGGCCGGCGGTATTACCGTAGAGTATGGAATTTGTAATACTGGGAGTGGCTCCGCTGCCATAGCTTTGGATGGCTCCGCCATTTTCGGCATGATTGTCGATGAAAGTGGAATTAAAAATCGAAGGACTGCTAATTGCGTTATCAGAACCGACATTGCGGATAGCTCCGCCCTCGCTAAAATCCAAGCCGCTGGCGCGGTTGCCCATAAAAACGGCATTAACGATCCGTGGACTGCTCTCCCCGGTGGAGTAAGAAAAATTCACAATTGCACCGCCCCGTCTGGCTCGGTTACCGGCAAAAATAATGTTCTTCAATGTAGGGCTACACTCATTATTTGTCCCCTCACCGTCACAAAAGAGTCCTCCTCCCGACTGATCATTAATTCGACTTCCATTGGCCTGACCAGCTGTGACAATGAGCCCGTCAAGCACTGTGTTACGAGTGATATTTGCTGCTACGTCCGGAAATAGCCTGGTTCCTCCGTCAAAAACAAGCACGTGGTAGCTATTGCCCCCATTGATGTCATTGGCATCTTCTATAACACCATCGCCGTCGGGATCGGTATCATCGCCGCCTACGTCTCCGCTGAGGACGGTGACATGTTCCTTGAGATTACGTTGCCCGCCGCCGGCCGGGTAGCCGCCGTAGATCTTGAGTCCATCTTGATCTCCCTGAATAGTGAAACTGGTGTCGCGGTTACCGTCACTTATGCCACTGCCTTCATCCGGGTGGTAAACCCCCTCGGCGATGCGGATTTCAGCGGATCCACTTTCGGTCTGGGGATCGGTCAGAGCATCCTGGAGGCTCGTATAGGCATTGGCCCAGGAAGTACCGTCATTGGCGCCGGAAGCGCTTTTATCCACATAAATTTGTCCGTAGCTAACAGAAGCCACTCCTGCAAGAAAGATAAAGAGCAAGGCCGTTTTTTTAAGCAGACCGGTGATTTTTGGTGATGACAAGTGATGCATCCAATGATTAGAGAAATTGTAGCGAGACATAGTCAAGTACTGATTTTTAGATTGAGGCGAAAAATCGACGAACGTCAGAAGGGTTAAAAACAGTTAGGGCGAATCAATTAGTTATCAATTTCAACCCTCTCGGGTCTTATAGTACCCTACTTTTTCTTTTCACGTAATTTCTTGATGGCATAAGCGCCTCCGGCGGCCGCTAATATCCCAATTCCTCCCAGCGGGGTCTGTTCCGGTGATTGGGGCAAGCCGGGTTGAGCACATGCTACCGTCGCAGCAATCATAAGCAAGCAGGTTGTGAGAAATATCCGTATCAGATTTTTCATAGTATGAGATTCAATTTACTCCATGGACTGTAGTCCATTTCTTCTATTTCATTTCGCTTGCTTAAAATGAGATGGTGGTGCGCAAATCTCTATCAATCATGGGACAATCTTTGTCATATATCCGACATTGGTGCGTTCAGATAGCAGTAAATAGGGCTGGAGCTCGCTTTATTTACCATTTTTAAGCAGGACTATTGTGCGTTAGTGTAGGCTATCCTCTGAATGCCACCCGGGATTTCGTTTATATTATGATCCCTTTTGGTAGGAAGAAGGCGATTGGCCTTTCCATTCTTTGAAATATTTTGAAAACAATGACAAGTTGTTAAATCCTACGGCATAGGCCACTTCCGAAATATTGATATCATCTTGTTTTAACAATTTTGATGCCGCTTTTAATCGCGCATGACGAATATATTTACTAGTGGTTTTGCCAACGTTGTCTTTGCATTTTCGCAATAACTGCCGCCGACTTACCCCTAATTTATCAGCCAATACCTGTACAGAAAAATCCGGGTCAGCTAATCGACGATGTAAAATCTTATCCATTCTTGCTTTAAAGGGGTCCTCGGTTTCGGAAGTCTTTACCGATTCTGGTAAACCCTGCTGCAAATATTGCTCTCGCAACTTCATACGAAGACGAATAAGATTATAAACCCGTGCCCGCAGTACTTTCGTATCAAACGGTTTTTGAATATAATCATCGGCTCCTGCATCAAGTCCTGTAATCTCATCTCCTTTACTGGCACGAGCCGTTAATAATATAACGGGCAAAAATTGAATCTCAGGATCATTGCGCAGCGTCCTGCAGAATGTGAACCCATCCATTCTCGGCATCATCACATCACTGATAATAAGATCCGGAATATGCCGGCGGGCCATTTTAAGACCTTGTTTTCCGTCTCCGGCTTCCAAAACAATAAAGTTATCCCTTAGGCGCTCTTTAATAAATGTTCTAAGCTCGGCATTATCCTCTATCACCAAAACTTGTTGGCCACTTTCATTTTTCTCCGTTGATATTTCGGGGGCGGTATTACCAGTGTGGGATTGCCCGTTATCTTTAGCCGGCTGTTGTTTATCTTGCGATTGAAGCCGGTCGCGAGTTATTACCGGAAGCGTGAGGGTAAACATGCTTCCTTCATTTTCTCTGCTTCTCACATCGATTTCGCCATCATGCAGCTCCACAATTTCTTTAGCGATAGCCAGCCCAATACCGGTTCCACTCGATTGCATCTCATCATCTGTAGCCTGGTAAAATCGTTCAAAGATATGCTGTTGTTCCTCGGAATGCATACCCCGGCCGGTATCCGAAATAGTAATTGTCACTTTTCCTTTCGACGGTGCCGCTATCCTAAATGTTACGGTCTCCTCTTCAGTCGTAAATTTAAACGCATTTTTAAGGATGTTGTTGATGGCCATCTCCAGTTTAGAACGGTCGGCTTCAATCCAAATACTTTCCTGCGGAAGATCAATCTGATAATCGATCCCCTTTTGCTCAGCCAGAGAACCAAAGGCCGCCGTAAGGCCTGCTGAGAATTTTGTCAATGAAAATGAGGACATGTTTATTACTGACATGCCCGCCTCGAGTTTGGAAAGCTCCAGAAACTGGTCAACCAGGTCTTTCAATTTTTTCGAGTGATTCTTTATGCGGCCAAGATAGGATTTGACTTCATCAATCGTGGAATTTTTGAGTTTCTCTTCAGCCATTTCGATTGAGCCAAAGATCAAGGTTAGGGGAGTTCGGAATTCATGCGAAATACCAGCGATAAACCGATCTTTTATTTGATTCAGCTCTTCCAATTTTTGATTTTGGTCGGCAATGACCTGGTTCTTTTCTTCAACCCTTTGTTTTTCGCTTTTCAGATCGCTGGTTCGTTCAATAACCAGCTGTTCAAGTTGCCGTCTGCGATTTCTGAGAAAATTTAAGCGCAGTCGAAAAAAACCATAGATTACAAAACCTCCGGCAAATACGGCCAGTAAAATGAACCACCACTTTTGCCAAAAGGGAGATGCAACGGTCACCGGGATCGAAATCCCCTTCTTATTCCATATACCGTATGCGTTTGCCGCTCGTACTTTAAAATTATAATGTCCAGGCGGCAGCGATGTGTAGGTCGTTTTTCTTTTAGCACCTGCCTTTTGCCATGCAGAATCAAATCCTTCCAGCTTGTATTCTACTTGAAGCTGATCGGGATTTTTAAAACTTAAAATCGAAAATTTAAACTGTATCCTGCGATCGTCATACGAAAATTGATATTGATCTTTCCTCTTTTTGGAAATGGTTTTATTACCCACAAGAATCTGTTCCAAGTGAATTGGAGGAGGAATTTGGTTTTTTTGAAAATGGGACGGTTTTATATGAACCAGTCCGTTTACCGTTGCGAACAAGATATCTCCATTTGATAACCGCTGCCAGGAAGGCTGAAATCCGCCTGATGTTTCTGCGGTGCGGAGGCCATCATTTTTTCCATAAGCGATAGTATTTACCGTTGACGAGGTGCCTTTCAGAAATTGGTTAACCGATTTTTTGGGTAACACATAGATCCCCTTGTTACCTCCCAGCCAAATATTCCCCTTATTATCTTCAGCAATTTGCGACACGATATTTTCATCAAGCCCATTTTGGGTAGTTACCCGGGTTGTATCACCAGTCGACTGGTTATAAATAGTGATGCCGCTGCCATAGCTTCCAAACCAAAAGAGGCCGCGATTATCCTTCATAATAGCCCTGTAATAATAGTCGCCGGTAATATCTACTTTCCTGGGAACTGGATTTGAAGTATCCACAATTTTGGCAATGCCTTTTTCCGTAGCTATCCACAGGGTATGCTTTTTATCCTCAAAGAACATCCGGATATTATCGGACGGCAAGCCATCTTTTTTGGTATAATATTGCAGATTATCGCCATCCCAGCGTGCTATGCCTTTTCCTAATGTGCCAATCCACAGCTGGTTCCTCGAGTCTTCGAAAAGAGCCCGGTATCTAACATCTTTCAATTGTCCGGAAAATGGAGGCGGCTTAAACCGGTCGGTGTTAGGATCATAATAGACAATCGTGCGATCAGAAGCCCAAATTTTACCGTCTGACGTTTCTGCCAGCGACCACACACAGCGAGTAGCCATCCCCTGGGGTATATCATACAATTTCATCCCTTTTTGACTGATACGATCAAGCCCTTTACAATTGGTGCCAATCCATTTCCACCCGCGGTCGTCTTGCAGTACGGCTAAAATAGCATCCGAAGCTAACCCCTCTTTTTTCCCTTTGATGGTAAAAGGTGATTCTACCAGTTGTTTTACCCCTTTATTGGCTGTACCAATCCAAAACGAACCTTCCCCGTCACGATATATGGTATTATCGTAGCTATGGGTGATCTGCCGGACATGAGTTATGTTATTCTTTTTTACTTTCATCCGGTATGTACCCTGCCGGGATGTTAGCCAAATATGATTCTCGTGCACGTATAAATCATTTCCGGATTTAAGGCCAAGCTGGCTAAAGGGAATCCATTTATATCGCTTCTTTGAAAATAGAAGGAAGCCTTCGCTTGTATACAAAAGCTTCTGTCCGTCCGAAAGCTTTTTTAAGTTTTTAAATAGCAATTTTCCTTGTCCTGTGTAATGGGCAACGATATGATTCCCTACTCTAAAATGGTTAGCATCAATTTTTTCAGCAAAAATTTTTGGTGATTCTTCTATTTGATTATGCTGCCAGTAACCAATTCTGTCTTTTGTAATCAGATATATTCTTTTTGAATCGAGCTGTACAAGATGCGCAAGGCGAAATTGGCTTGAAAGCTGTCGGGACTTATTATGGTACATCTGAAAAACGCCATAACGAGTCGTAAAAATAATGCGTCCCTTCGGATCCGTTAAAATAGATTCGATTACATTGTTGGGCCCCTGACTACTCATGTCAATAATATTATACGTATCCAGTCCCCTTTTTAACTCGATTAGATAAGGGGTTTGCGAACTAATCCACAAGTTGCCCTTGTTATCTTGCTTAATAGTATTGTATTGTACATTGGATAGGGACGGATGGGTCGAATCCTTGAATGTTTTGAAATGCATACCATCAAATCGAGCCAATCCATTATAGGTGGCAACCCAAATATATCCTTTATCACTTTGATAAATGGTATTAATTACGTTGGAGGGCAACCCATCCTCGGGCGTCCAACGCCGCGCCACAAAATGCTGGGCGTTTTGAGCAAATAACACTTCCACTGGCAGAAAAAAACAAATCAGCAAACTCAAAATGATGTAAGAAGAAGGAATGCCTCTCAGCCTGAATTGTTTTAGAATAGAGTTGATGATAATAGGAATATGTGTTAAAAAGCCAATACGGAATGTAAGGAATCATCAGAAATTTTTTGAATAATCATTTTATTGATTAGATGGCTTTAAGTCTTATGGTAATCTTTACTTAATGTAGGATTCAGTAGTGGTATTATGCGCTATACCAAACGTTTATGCTGTGATTTCTTTGTGCTGCAACCCATGCCGGCACTTACTCTCTATCTAAAATATGTAACCCCATCACCTTCTAAGCACTTGTTCATTAAGACGAAACAATCGCAGTAATTACGATAATATTTTGTTTTTGGATTTACCAACATATCAATAATATTGAACTAGTATTACCTTAAAAATCACCCTTCGTTTATGGAGCGAGCTATAGACATCAGCGGCTTACAAAAATCATATGGCGCAACGGCTGTGCTTAAGGATTTTAACCTTTCGGTTCCCGCTGGAAATATTTTCGGGCTGATTGGTCCAAATGGAGCTGGTAAGAGCACATTGATCGGAATATTAACAGGATTACTAGACTTTGATGAGGGACGAGTTCTTATCAATGGACTGGAATTGAATGAAGATAATGAATTGGATATCAAACGAAAGGTAGCTTCAGTCTTACAGCCGCCACTGCTTTTCGAACACTTTACCAGTCACGATTTTTTGCACTATATCTGCGACATCTATGAAATCCCCAAAGCTGACAGGCAACAAAAAATAAGCTCGCTGCTTGATTTTTTAGGACTGAATGAATTTGAGCATGCTAAAATAAACAAGTTGTCTGCCGGAAGTCGTAAAAAGCTTTCATTCTGTGCGGCTATTATGACAGAACCACAGATTCTGTTTCTGGATGAACCATTCGAGAGCATTGATGTAATTTCAATAGGTAGAATGAAAACGATTCTGAATCATCTGCAGGATCAGGGAAAAACTATTATTATCACCAGTCACATTCTGGAGATTGTTGAGAATCTGTGTGACGATATTGCCATCCTGCATAACCAAGAAATAATTGCTTATCTGGATTCTGAAACTCGCAAAGAACTCCAGAAAGATACGAGCCTGAGTGAAATTTTTGAGAGCTATGTAGAGGTGGAGAAACCCAAGAGTGATGTGCTGAAATGGCTCTAAAAGGACTGTTAATATTAAGGAAAGAGAGACAAATCCAAATTCTCTGCGATCTCTAACTCACGTTAAGTTAACTGCCAAAAGTCCGACGGATTAGAAATGGCAATACTTATAAATGAGTAGAATGACACTCTCTTTGGAATTAATTACATTGCAATAAATGCCACAAAAAGGAGTGCATCATGAGTTCTCCAATCACTTCAAACGACACCGCTGAAAATTCCGCTCACCGCAAGGGATATTTCCGGCGTCTCCCGAATCATGTGCAGGATCTGCGTACCAGGCGGCCCGATGTATTTGAGGATGTCGGTTTCACAAATTGGTCTACCCTTTCCTGGGATAAGCTGCAACGTCCCTATAAAGTGGACAAGTGGGCAGAAGGCAAGAAACTTTGGGAGCGGGAACACGGAGATAGGATGCCCGTCAAGGAAGGATGGAAACATTTTAACCGGTCCTTTCATCGGCTCTTTCAGAAAGATGTCCCCCGTGAAAAGCAAATTGCCCGTTCTGAAATCTGGAAATCGCTCCTCAAACTGGATGTTCACCGCGCCGGTGAAGCCCTGGAAGAACTCATTCAACTTTTAGTCTGGAACAAAGTCCACCGGGTTGAAGATGCCATCTGGGATCCGCGTGGCAAACGAGCCCTTTTTGAAGGATTGGATGTTAAAAAACCTGAAGTGCTGTTCCTGGGCGCGGCCGACGGCTACGAAGCCATGCAGCTGCTGGCGCAATATCCAGGTGGCCATGCCGTATTAGTGGATTACGACGAGTTTTGTAAGACCGATAGGTTTGGCAAGTTTCCCGGCCAATATCCGTTTTTAGGTCAAGATCCAGCCACTGGCAGCCACAATGTCTATTACAAAGAGGATATGAATATCGATTTTGTGGTGGATGATATTCGAAACCTTAAATATGGTAAAGAATTTGATATCGTAGTGAGTATTGGCTTAATCGAGCATTTCCCCGATAAGTATAAACCAGTGGCTTTCGAGATGCACCGCAAGTTTCTGAAGCCGGGGGGCTACGCCTTGCTGACCACGCCCCGCAAGCAATGGAAAAGCCGGGCATTCTATACGATTATGAGTGATTATATGAATTACGGGTACCGCGAATTGATGGACATTTACCAAATGGGGCTATATGCCTGGGAAAATGGTTTTGATATCCTGCGCGCCGGTTATATCAAAGCACATAACGGACTTATCTGTAAGGTACGGTAATAAAAATAGCCGTTGGATTCTCTGCAAATCCGGTTATGATTATCCAGACCGGAAAACCACTCCCCAATTGCCATTCTTTTTCCAGGCTTTTCCAACAAAAGTGCCAAATACGGTAACCCGCTCCCATTCATCAGGAGTTATACGAATAGGCTCATAAACTGGATTCTCCGGTTGTAACAGAATGCCGTCTGTTTTATGACGGATAGTTTTCAGGGTCGTCTCCCCATTATAAAGGATAGCCCCGATTTCTCCGTCTTTGGGCTCCCGTGGATCAATGATAATGTAATCCCCGTCTCTGATGTCCGCATCAATCATACTCTGTCCATCGACAATAAGAGCAAAGTAGTGGTCGGACTTAGCGGGATGTAATTCTACTGGCAGATGGCCCAGGTTTTCACTGATGGCTTCGTGCATACCACCGGCCGCAATGCGCCCTTTTACCGGGACGCCCGGATAAAACCCGTTGACCTGTGATCGCTTGGTAGGATGAATTCCATAGTTGCCCCGCCCGTTTTTGATGAGGTAATTTTTCTTTTCCAAGCTGGTAAGCCGCTGGTAGATGCTGTTGGAGGAACTGTAACCAAACTCTTCTTGCATCTCAGCATAGGAGGGAAACTGACTGTGATCTTCAATATAATCCAACAGGTATTCCCAAAGCTGTCGCTGTTTATCGGTAAGTGATTTCATAGGTCATATAATACAAAATTATATGAAAAATCACATGAAATATTTATTCCATATATGAAATTATGTTTTTATGTATTTTTGACCATTGTTTAGCATGAATCTCAAAAACTCAACTCCCGATAATTACATAAATTACGCGTATTAAGTGCTTATGAATATTTGTCAAACGGGCTTATGTACGGAACGGTGGGTAACGAGATGAGAGTCTCTCTGCATTACCAATACCTTATCTTTAGTTTGAATCGTTGAGCTCCTTTTCTTGTTCTGAACTATTAAAAGAAACCGAATTAAAGTTACAACTATGAAAGAAGTAACCGAACAAACGATTTTAATCACAGGCGCCACTGACGGGATTGGAGAAATTACGGCTCAGAAGCTGGCTGATCGAGATGCCCATCTTTTGATTCATGGCAGAACTCCTGAAAAACTCGATCGTGTGGCTAAGGAACTTCAGGAAGCGACCGGTAATTCAACTATTGAAACCTATCTCGCTGATTTCTCGTCGCTGGCTAATGTACGTCAATTGGCAGAAGACCTTCTGGAGAACCATAACTCGCTGGATGTTCTTATTAATAATGCCGGACTTGGTTTTGAGGAAGAGCGCCAGGTGAGCGAGGACGGCTACGAGTTGCGATTCGCGGTGAATTATCTTGCTCCTTTTCTGCTTACCCATTTATTGTTGCCCGCTCTCAAAGAAGCGGCTCCTGCCCGAATCGTAAATGTCAGTTCTGCGGGACAACAACCCATCGATTTTGATGATGTGATGCTCGAGCGCAATTATACTGCAACACGTGCATATCGTCAAAGCAAACTAGCACTCATCATGTTTACGATTGACCTGGCTGAAAAACTTAGAGATGATAATATCACAGTAAACAGTCTTCATCCGGGAACCTACCTGAACACCAAAATGGTTCGGGAAGCAAATATCAACCCACTTGGAGAAGCCGAAACGGGAGCGGAAGCCGAGGTTTACCTTGCGACAGCTCCTGAGTTAGAACAGGTCACCGGCAAGTATTTTGATCAGAAACGGGAATCACGCGCATTAGACCAGGCACATAATACCAAAGCCCGAAAAAAATTATGGGATCTTAGTAAGCAGTGGACCGGACTTGAATAACAGGAATTTCGATATAAATCTTGCTTCCCAGGCTAATCTCTCCCTTGCGGTGTTTCAATACCAAAAGCATTTTGGATGTGGTCCAGTTTTTCCTGTTGCGCTGAGGTAACCTCTCCGTTACATTCGGCAATAACATATAGCAGGGCAAGGGTAACCTGTTTTTTGTGATGGTCGAAATTATCACTGCCCCATGTCACCGCTCTCTCTACAAGTTCATCAAGCTGGTCTGTTCCCAGTGCACCAATATATTCCAGCGTTTCCTGGTAGTACGTTTCCAGGCTATAGTCCATATCTTCTAGTGCCTCTTTTACCGTTTGCTCTTCGCTGTAATCAATGCTTCCATCAGCTCCCTCGACCCACCAGATGAGTACATCGATAGCTTTTTCGTCCGTTAATTCAAATGACATATCAATAAATGGTTATGTTAAAATGGCTTATTTATAACGTTATTTTGTAACTGTTCCAAAATCCTTGTCAACTTTCTTAAAAAAGTTTGCCTACCATATCGCAGACCTCCTCAAGCATCGCCCTGTGTTCATCAGTTAACGAATCTTTTGTATGAGAATCAATATCAAGTTCGGCCACAAATTCTCCGTTCTTCTTAACCGGCACTACAATTTCCGCTTTTACATAGATACTGCAGGCAAGGTAGTTATCTTCTTTATTTACATCCTGGATCACAAATGTTTCGTTCGTCTCGGCTGCCTGTCCACAAATGCCCTCGCCAAATGGAATACGCGTATGCTCGGTTGGTTCCCCCACATATGGGCCCAGCACCAGCTCGCGGTCAGCTTCCGGGTCTACTAGGTAAAATCCGACCCAATCAAAAATTTCGATCTTATCAGCCAGGTATTGACAAATTTTTTGTAGTTTTTCATCGAATGATTGTTCAGAAGACCCAACAAGTTTGCCAATTCGATCCAGAATTTGTTTTTGATTTAAGAGCAGGGTGTTGCTCATAGCGCTATTTTCAGTTCAAAATTTTACCAGAACAAAATCTAAAGATTTAATTTGTCATTACGAAAATATCATCTCCTTTTTTACCAATCTTTAAAGCCCGGTTATGTCGTTAACAAGTGATCCTAATAAGCACACATTTTGAATTAGTTTGATTTTAAAACTTCTCACTCAGTTCCTATCTTTGGATATATGTTTCATGATTTATTTACACAAACGAATTTATTTTCTACCTATCTTTCCGGTCCCGGAACGTTACTGATTGCTGCTTTTACTTCTATCATTTCGGTGGCCAATCCGCTTGCGGCAATGCCTGTTTTCTTATCATTAACAGAACATAATACCGATACTGAACGTGCTAATATTGCCCAAAAAGCATCTTTCTATATGTTTGTTGTCCTGCTGATTTTCTTGTTGGCCGGAACTTTTATTATGAGTTTCTTTGGCATTAGTTTGCCGGGTATTCGTATCGCCGGAGGATTGATTATCCTGCGTGCCGCCTACTCGATGTTAAACCCGGGTACTACGGAGCGCAAAATTTCGGAAGAAGCCGAAGAGGCCGCCAAAACCAAAGAGGATGTCTCTTTCTCCCCTATGGCAATGCCCATGCTATCCGGACCGGGAAGCATTGCTGTAGTAATTGGATTAGCTTCTCAGGCAAATGGGATTATTGATTTGGCCGTCATGACGATAGCCATAATATTGGTAGCACTTATTTCTTATGGCGTGTTACGGCTTGCGCCATTTTCGGCAAAATATATTGGTCCCACCGGGATGAATGCTATTACCCGCATGATGGGCTTTATTGCCATGGCGATCGGCGTACAATTTATCCTCAACGGAATTTCGAAGTTTTTCGGAATCTAAGGGCACAGCAGGCGGCAAAGGGCAGACGGGAGACGTGAAAAGTGAGACGGCAAACGGTAGAGTAATTAGTTGCTTTTAAACATTTCGTTTCATCGAAGCAATTTTAGCAAATACTTTATTCATTAGATCATCCAAGGAGTATAGATCTGCTTGCGAAATAATATTTATAGCTTTCAATATTTCGAGTTGAGTGTCGAGTTCTACTAACGAAGATCGGGCAATTTCGTAGAATCGCCTTCTCTCTTTTCGGGATGATCGTGCCGCCCCTTCAGAAATATTTGAGGAGATGGAAACGGACGCCCTTCTCATTTGGGAAACTAAGCCATATTTCTCTTCTGATGGATAATTTTCAGTCAGTTTATAAATCTCAGAAACCAATTCAATACTTTCGTTCCAAACTTCAAGATTTTTATGGCTTAATTTTAGCGTAGGTCTTTATAAATGATTTATACTTACTTGTAAGACCTATTTCCAGACCAATCCTTACAAAATAATTGACTCCTCTCTCTTTATTTCGCATTTGCCGTCTGCCATCTTCCTCATTGCCTTTCCATAATCAAACGCAGCCCATCCAGCGTCAGCATCGGATCCACTACGTCGAAATAGTCTGTATAAGAGCCCACTTTTTCTGACAGGCCACCTGTAACAACAACTTTAGCCGATCCCATCTTTTCTCTCATTCGATCAATAAGGCCCTCCACCATACACAAGTGTCCAAGTATCAGTCCCGATTTCATGGCATCCATCGTATTAGCGCCAATAACATCATTCGGCTGCTCAATGGGTATTTGGGATAGTTGAGCCGCTTTTCCAACCAAGGCATCGATCGTTACTTTAAGACCGGCACATATGGCTCCTCCAATCATTTCACCGGGATTACGTACAGCCATCAGTGTAGTAGCGGTACCGAAATCTACAACGATACAATTATCCTTACATACCTCGTAGGCTCCAACCGAATCAGCAATCAGGTCAGCTCCCACGCTCTGCGGACTGGCTGTCTTAACCTTAATACCGGTATTCACATTTCCATTTAAAATCAATGGCTCCACATGCGAACGTTTTTCAAACACCTCGCTGATTGTACTTGTTAACTGGGGCACCACACTACAGATAATGATATGATTAAAATCCCCATACGAAAGATTTGCCTCCTCAAACAAATTTTTGAAGAGCATCGCGTATTGATCGGATGTCTCATCGGCATCCGTTTGAATGCGCCACTGATGTTTCCAATCCCCGTCAAGCGAAGCTCCGATTACGATATTGCTATTTCCGATATCCAGTGCAAGCAGCATAATTATGATATATAGGTTGCCGTTATCTACAGAGACAAAAATAATTCGCCTCTAATCGACTTCAAAATTTGAATAATAGTAATCATTCTAATATGATCAAGTTTAATACCCCGGTTACCTAACACAGCGCCAAGTGTACAACCTTATAATTTAAGATCTTACTCACATTCTCCTTAAATACAAACAGAAATAATGGAACCTACAGAAAGACTTCTAAAATTGTTTTCGTATGATAATTGGGCAAATGAGCAAGTTTTGCTTAGCCTGCAAGATAATCTGGATTTTGAAGAATCGGATAAGGCTTTAGGATACTTTGCACATATTGCCGCCTCTCAGGAGCACTGGTACAGCCGAATTAAAAATCAGTCGTCCAATGTCACAATATGGCCCGATTACGATTTGCCGGAAGCTTTCAAAATATTGAAAAACTATTCTCAAAAATGGAACAATTTAATTGAAGCTAATAAGGGTAACTTAGATCGTATCATATCCTACAAAAACTCCAAAGGTACGCCCTACGAAACCATGCTTTCAGACATTTTACATCACCTTATCATTCATGGTCAGCATCACCGGGCACAGATCGCCAAATTGTTACGAAATGCAAAAATTACGCCCCCGGCAACAGATTTTATCTTTTTTACCCGATCCAATTAGTATATTAATGTGAATTTGAGATAAGAATCTATGTTTCTGGTCTACTAAATGATATTTCGTTCCTTCGGGCGGCTGGTTCTACATTCGCCCGACCGCACCCCCAGCGTCCGGACGACAAAATACAGTTTTATCTCGGACTCAGGTTATATTAGGACATTGAAATTTGTAATTAAATCATATTGAGGTCTTATTCTGGAACCAATCAACCAATTGCTTGCGGCTTTCTCGAATTTCATGTGGGGTACGCCCCTTGTAATTTTGCTATGCGGAGGAGGCTTGTTTTTTATGGTTTACTCCGGCTTTGCACCTTTTCGATACTTAAAGCACTCGCTGGAGATTCTGACCGGCAAATATGATGATCCGGATGCGCCCGGGGATATCAACCACTTTGAAGCGCTCTCCAGTGCCTTGTCGGCCACAATCGGGATGGGAAATATCAGTGGTGTAGCAGTTGCCATTACAGTAGGTGGTCCCGGTGCGGTTTTTTGGATGTGGGTCAGCGCCTTTTTCGGCATCGCAACCAAATTCTTCACCTGTACGCTATCCATCATGTACCGCGGAGAAGACAGTGCGGGCGATATACAGGGAGGTACGATGTATATGATCCGCGAAGGCCTTGGCGGATACTGGAAACCACTGGCCTACCTTTTTTCGCTGGCCGGTATTTTTGGAGCACTCCCCGTATTTCAGGCTAACCAGATGACTCAGATTCTTCGGGATGTTGTTTACGTGCCAAACGGCTGGGTGACTGATCAGGCTCACTTTTGGGGTGATTTGATTACCGGGATTGGTATTTTTGCCATTGTCTCTATCGTCATTTTTGGGGGCATCAAACGGATTGGAAAAGTAGCTTCCCGGATGGTCCCCTTTATGGTCATTTTATACCTGGGATGTGTACTCGTGATTTTAGGAATACATATTGACGTCGTCCCTCATTATTTAGCCCTTATTGTTACGGATGCTTTTTCTGCTCAGGCGGCACTGGGTGGTGCTGTTGGTACACTCATCGTTACGGGATTTAAACGCGCCGCATTTTCGAACGAGGCGGGCATCGGTACGGCAACGATGGCACATGGCGCAGCTAAAACCAAAGAGCCGGTCCGCGAAGGACTCGTTGCCATGCTCGGTCCGGCGATTGATACATTGCTGGTATGTTCGCTAACAGCTATGGCTATTCTTGTTACCGGTGTTTGGAAAGCCGGAGGCGAAAATGGTATCGCTTTAACGGCCTCGGCTTTTAGTGAAGCGCTCGGTATTTTCGGCCCCACTCTTCTTGTGTTGAGTGTCACGGTTTTCGCCTTCAGTACCCTGTTTACCTATTCTTATTATGGCAGTAAGTGCCTTGGTTTTTTGATTGGGGCAGAGAATCAGAAGTATTACAATTTTCTCTATGTGGCTTCCATTGTCTTCGGATCTGTGGTATCCATCAATGCGGTTATTAATCTTATTGACGGCATGTTTGCCGTAATGGCAATACCCACAATGATCAGTGCTCTAATGCTTGCGCCCAAAGTGAAAGCAGCGGCAAAAGACTATTTTGCTCGCATTCCCACTTTCGAAGAGTATGAAACAAAAATATTCCGGTAGGATCATTCTAAAATGGTATCCGGAATCCAGCGATTGCATAGAATGAAAAGAGATTCCAAAACTTATCGAAGTGATTGACCCCATTGATATCTCCGTAGTCATGCCGGTATTTAATGCCGAAGAAACACTGGATGAGGCTATTCAAAGTATTTGCAATCAGTCCTGCGACAATTTTGAATTTATCATTGTTGATGACGGTTCTAATGATTCCTCCCGGCAGATCCTCAAACGATGGGCCCAAAAGGACACCCGGATTACTCCTATTTACGATAATCATCATGGAATTGTCAGTGCGTTGAATACGGGTATCGAGCAGGCAAATGGCACATACCTCGCTCGGATGGATGCGGATGATATCTCGCTTCCCACCCGCTTGGAAAAGCAAGCCAACTATCTCAATGATCACCCAGATATTGGATTGGTTTCCTGTTTGGTGAAGCATCTCGGAAATCAAAAGAAACAGGAAGGCTATGCGCGATATGTCGACTGGATTAATGGAGTGACTTCAATAAAAGACATCCGACGGAACCGGTTTATTGAGTCTCCCATCGCCCATCCTTCGGTATGTTTCCGACGATCATTAATAAAAAAATATGGTGGCTACCGGGACGGAATATTCCCTGAAGACTATGAACTGTGGCTTCGCTGGCTTGATCAAGGGATGCAAATGTTCAAACTACCTGAGGTTTTATTGGAATGGCGGGATCAGGATGACCGGCTATCGCGAAATCATTCACGGTATTCCCCGACGGCATTTTATAAAATAAAAGCGAAGTATCTTGCTCGGTGGCTTCAACAGGAAAACCCCTATCATCCTTATATTGTCATTTGGGGGGCAGGACGAACTTCCCGAAAGCGTGCAGAGCTTTTAACACAATACGGCATCCATATCACCAATTATATCGACGTTGACCCCAAAAAAATCGGGCAGAACATCCATGGACGTCCCGTATGGGGACCCAATGATATCCCGGAAGATGGTGCCCGCTTTATTGTATCCTATGTCGGAAACCGGGGCGTAAACCAAAAGATTTTTGCTTACCTCAATAAACAGGGATATGACTTTGGACGTCACTTTATATTTGCAGCCTAGTTCAGAACTCCACTTATTTTTTTCTGGGCCTACCTCCAATTTTTCTCTAATAGCCTGTAACTTTAGCATCCTATCTACGTATTTTTCATATACATAGCAAGGGGAATAATCGAGCCCCGAACATTACTCAAATCAAAATTTTTAGCCGTAGGATTATGAAATCAATAAAAGGATTATCCTTGATGACTGTTTTGTTCCTCACAGCATTTTCGGCAATCAAGGCTAATTCTATCACAAATAGAATAACAGATGACATCTTTACTGCTATTCGCAGTATTGATTACGTTAGCATCAATGTGCTGCTCTCGGATGGAATTGATATCGATACAGTCGACGGTGATGGGAATACCCCTTTGATGGTGGCAGCTGAAGTCGGCAATCCTCGAATTGTAGATATCATCCTCTCTCACAACCCGGATGTGAACAAACAAAATAAAAAGGGAGAAACAGCACTAATGATAGCAGCTGAGACGGGACAACTGGAAATTTGCAAAAAACTTGTTTCCCACAGAGCAAGAGTAGCGATCCGGAATGATGATGGCAATACTGCCGGATCATTAGCCTCAAAGTTCGGACATACCAAAATTGTAAGCTTTCTACGCCAAGTTCGTTCCCATACTACTTTTTCAACGTAGTATCTTATAAGTATGCACTTATTATTAAGCCCCGTGGATGACTTCCGACGGGGCTTTCTATTTTGGGGATATTTGGATTGGGATATGGATTGATGGCGGTAATCCTTTATATTTTAAGAAATTAGCATAAACCCGACTTCATGTCCCATATTATCCTCGGTATCGATCCCGGCTCCCGCAACACAGGCTATGCCATCCTTACTAAACAGGATGGCAAGTTAGTTGCTTTACGTTGTGATACCCTTAGTATGGCCCATATGGATGACCATTCTGATCGCCTGCAATATATTTTTGAACAAATATCGAAGGTGGTTTCTTCGTTTGAACCCACTTCCTGCGCTGTGGAAACGCCTGTTTATGGTGTTGATCCGCTGGCGATGCTTAAATTGGGACGAGCCCAGGCCGCTGCGATGCTGGCCATCACCAATAATGATATTTCGGTCACGGAATATTATCCCAAGGAAGTCAAAAAGTCGATAACAGGAAATGGCAATGCCAGCAAGGAACAGGTCGCTTTTATGCTCAAAAAGATGGTCTCGCTACCTGAGGATGAAAAACTGTCGAAAGATGCCACCGATGCGCTGGCCGTAGCCTGGTGTCATTTGATGAAACAGAACAGTATCGAAAACCAGGTCCCTAAATCCCAAAAGAAGTTGCATCAAAATAACAGTAAATCGAGCTGGGCTGATTTTGCGGCTAATAACCCAGATCGGGTGAAATAGGTGGTTAAGTGTTCAAGTGTTGGAGTTCTTAAGAGTTTAAGTTTAACTCCACTCTAACACTTTAACACTTCGAACTTCAACACTCAAAACTTTAGTTCATGATTGCATATTTAAAAGGCCTTATTCATTCCAAATCGCCGGAACAGCTTATTGTTGATGTCCATGATGTCGGGTATCAGCTGGAAATATCGACACAGACATTTGAAGAATTGCCGGCCGAAGGAGAGGAAGTGCAGCTGCTCGTCTATCATCATATTACTGACAACGACCAGCGACTGTTTGGCTTCAGTAATCAGAATGAGAAGGATTTGTTTGAGCTGCTGATTACTGTCAAAGGGGTGGGACCCAAATTGGGACTCACCATCCTGTCGGGACTGCCGGCTGAAGAAATTACCGGGGCTATCGTTCAAAAGGACAAGGCAGCTCTCTCACAAATTACCGGCATCGGCAAGAAAACAGCCGAGCGCATGATCCTGGAACTCAAGGATAAAATTTCGGAAATGGTGGATGTGACGTATTCAAAAAGCTCATCCGGCATTTCTGGCAATCTTAAAGAAGAGGCGGTCTCTGCATTGCAGTCCCTCGGATTTCGAAAACGAGACTCCGAAGAGGCGGTTACGCTCGCTGCAAAAGACGATGATGTGGATGGCAATGTGCAAGAACTCGTCAAGAAGGCACTTTCGCAGTTAAATAAATAACAATTATTTAACAGGCTTCGGGTTTAATTTGAGGTTGGCGCTTTGTACTATTGAATCGTAAAATTTACGTAATGATTTCCTTATCGTAAGTAAACATAGCAATTAATTTTGTACCCGTGTCTGATAAACAAACCATACTCGTTGTTGATGACGAAGAAGACTTACTCGATTTAATTGAATATAACCTCCAGAAAGAAGGCTTTGATGTATTGAAGGCCGAAGATGGCGAAGAAGGCATGGAAATGGCCCGGGAACACGACCCCAACCTGGTGCTCCTGGATATTATGATGCCTAAAATGGATGGCCTTGAAGTGGTCGAACGCATGCGTGCAGACTCAAAACTCAAGCATATTCCCATTATTTTTCTAACGGCGCGGGGAGATGAAAAGACTGAAGTTGAAGGCCTCGACAAGGGCGGCGATGATTATATCACCAAGCCGATCAGTACAACCAAATTGATCTCGCGGATTAAGGCTGTCCTGCGCCGTTTCGAAGAAACCGAAGAGATGACCGACCGGATTGAAGTTCACGATATCGTCATCGATAAAGATCGCTATATTGTTACTCGTGGGGATGAAGAATTTCAGCTGCCACGAAAAGAATTTGAACTCCTCTATTTCCTGGCAAGTCGCAAAGGCAAAGTGATGGATCGTCAGACCTTGCTCAATCACGTTTGGGGTGATAATGTATACGTGGTTGATCGAACCGTAGATGTTCACGTACGAAAAATTCGAGAAAAGCTTGGTGATGAGTATATTGAAACGGTTAAAGGAGTAGGATATCGTTTTAAAGAATGAAGCAACAGCCTTTTAGAAAATCGTCACGCCTGGCCTTCCGGAGCGCCTTGTTCTCCGGTCTGCTTATTGGTGTGCTCTCTTTAGGACTGGCGATGGTGTATTTTCACGCCAGTTTTATATTGGGTCTTATTTTTGGCGCAATTCTGGGGTTTCTCAGTCTCGCTGTCGTTTATTTTGTTATTTATCGGATACAATTTTCGAGGCTGGAAAAACTCAATGAGATTAATCGCAATATCGCCCGTAAACGGTTTGTCGATTACCAAGATGTAGAAACCGATGGCAAAGATGAACTGGATTACCTGATCAAGCAATCTATCCGGGCCAGTAAAACGGTAGAGCGCGAAATTCAGCGACTTAACCGCATCGAAAATTACCGGAAAGAGTTTATTGGTGATATTTCTCACGAGCTGAAAACACCGATTTTTGCTGTCCAGGGATTTATCGAAACACTGCTCAACGGGGCTATTGATGATGAGGGGGTCAACCGCAAATTCCTGGAAAAGGCCATGCGAAACGTCAGCCGGCTCATTTTTCTCACCAAGGATTTGATGGAAATTTCGAAGCTGGAGACCGGTGAACTAAAATCCGAAGTACAGGATATTTATTTAAGGGATATTGCGATAGACGTAGTCGAAAATCTACAGTACAAAGCAAAGAAAGAAGACGTCACCCTTGAAATCGAGCAGTTTCCAAAAAATGTGTTGGTCAGTGCAGACCGTAATCAAATTAAACAAGTGCTTATCAATCTGATTGAAAATGCCATCAAATATAATAAGCCCGGAGGCAGTGTTTTGGTTGGCGCCAAGACGTACTCAAAGAATCAAAAAAAGCTTCTGGTGTATGTCCAGGATACCGGCATCGGCATCAACCAACAGTACATCGAACGGGTGACAGAACGGTTTTTCCGTGTTGATAAATCACGCTCTCGTGAAAAGGGCGGTACGGGTTTGGGACTAGCCATTGTAAAGCATATCATGGAGGCCCACGGGGAAGAATTTTTCATTGAAAGTACGCCCAATGTCGGTTCCACCTTTAGTTTTACATTATCGAAAGTGGAACGAACACCTGCGGCCGAAGCCGTAGACTAGAGATTTAGATCATTAGCGCGGGAATTAATTCCCGCGCTAATGATAATAGAAAAACCTCAACCTATTTATTAGTATGAATGAAGCTGCTACAAAAGCTATCTTTTTGATTACCGGATTGATTACCGCTACCGGTACAAATCCGGATCACCCTTTGCTGGCCAAAGTTCACTCGCAACTGGAAAAAGAGCAATATGACGCGGCTATTTTTACTGCAGAACAAATCATTGAGCATTATCCTGATACCCGTTATGCCAGTGCTGCCAAAAAACTTATCCAGGTTGCCCGTAGACAACAATTAAGGCATAGATATCGGTTAAACTAGTACCTGATCAAAATTCAATAATATTGAAACCCAATGTCGAACTGGAAAAAGAAATATCTTTCGTTTGATCAGAAGGTATTCTCAATTCTTGATATCGAGGATTTTAAAGCGAAGTGTACATTTGAAACATTGGCTAAAGGGGAACAACTAACAAACGCCGGAGAAATTTATACTGACCTGTTTTATCTCGAGGAAGGTTTGGTGTGTTGTACAACCTTTACGGACGGACGAACGCTGTGGTTTGAAAAAGGACATCACTTCTTTACCTGTGCCCAAAGCTTTGTGTATCAGACAAGATCAAATAAAGAAATTACCTGCCTGGAACCCTGTAGCATTTATCGATTGCCCAAATCTCAACTTAGAGCTTTATGTGACGCTGACCCAACCTGGGCAAAATGGTGGATTCATTTGCTTGAACATGAATATGTTAAATTGCAGTTCTTTCAGGAGGAGTTTTTGCACAAAAGTGCTGCCGATCGCTATAGCCTTCTGCTGGAGATGGTACCCAACCTGTCATCGCGGATTCCGCTGAAAAATATCGCCTCTTTTCTGGGAATATCTCAAGTCTCTTTAAGTCGTATCAGGGCTGGTAAACAGTAAGCTCCTTTTTTAACATATGTAAAGGAATTTTCCATTTCTTTATACGAAGTTCTGTACGGTTTAAAAGAAATAAATGATTTGTTTATGTTAATAAAAAAGCAAAGGGAAAAGAGTAGGGTAATATGCAAAATCTAGATATTCTGATTGTCGGTGCCGGGGTAGCGGGGTTAACATGTGGCGGACTGCTGGAAAGACAAGGGGTAAATCCTGTAATCGTTGAAAAGGTAGAAGAGGAAACCTTTAACACTTCTGGCTACATGCTCGGCTTGTTGCCTCTGGGCGGACGTGTTCTGAATGCCTTGGATGCCCGTGAGGCCTATTTCCAAGATAGTATACAGATGGAAAGCTACGAAATCCACGACCAGCACGGCAAATTAGTCAAGGGATATCCACTTGATTTTATCAATGAGAAATTTGGTTCTTATCGCGGCATAACTCGTACCCGCTTGATTGATATCCTGCTAAACAAAAATAAGCAGGCTGATATCCGGTACGGCACTACCGTAAAGGAACTTAACCATAGACCAGATGGAGTGGAAGTAACTTTTTCGGATGATCGCAGGGCCCGATTTGATATTGTTATTGTGGCTGATGGTATTCATTCAGAAACGCGCAGCAAAATCCTTACAGAAGATGAATTTTCCTACAAAGATACCGGCTGGGGCGGCTGGGTCACCTGGCTCGATATGGAACCGATCTCTGCCTATAAAGAATACTGGGGCGCCGGGACCTTTCTGGGATTGTACCCGGTAGGAGACAATATCGGCGTTTTTTTGGGCGGACCGGTGAAGGAAATACAAGACCAGGGACTCGAAGCATTTATCGGTCAAGTGAGAGATCAAATTGATGATGAATGTACGCTGCCCCATCAAGCGCTGGATAGCTATAATCTGCAGGAAGATCCTTTCTTTTGGGAATTTCATGATTGCCGGTCCGACGTTTGGTACAAAAATAACACCGTGCTGCTTGGTGACGCCGCCACCGGTTTCCTGCCTACGGCCGGCGTGGGGGCATTCATGGCCATGGATTCTGCGGCTGCCCTGGTTGATGAATTGACCCGCGTCGATAAAAATCATCTCGATTATGGCCTTAACCTATTTACGGAACGCCAAAAAGAACGGGTGGAACGGGCGCAGAAAGATTCCCGTGAACTGGGTAAGATGATGTTTATAGATTCAGCAATTGTATCCGGAATTCGAAATAAATTTCTTCCCTTCTATAGCCTGCAGCGGATGCTATCTGATCTGAGCGAAGTAATGGAGGGCCACTGATTGCATGTCTTTTCAATTTGAATCAGAAATAAGGATTGAATACAGAATAGGCCTGTAGCCAACTCCAATACCCGCACGGAGCACAACCCCGGTGTGTGTTAAAGCGGAGGAATGGCATTGCCATAAAAACACCGTTACGGTTCACAAACCTTAGATTTGTGCTCTATCGCTATGACGGATACCAGCCATTAGTTAAGAAGTGTAAGTTTTTGCCTCTCGCAAACGACAAACTAATCTCAAGACATAAATGTAATCTATAAAGTTGTCGGTTGCTATGATTATAACCATTATGACATTCCTTCTGCCGGTCATTGAAATTGGAATTCCAATCTACCTCGTTTACCGTATTTGGATGGCCGATTTTACGATCAAAGCACAATGGCTATTATTCTCTGCACATGCATTATTTGCCATGCTTGCGATGTTCCTCATATTCCGTTGGGATGTGGTTGGATATCAACTTCGTTACTGGCTGTATGGAGGATTAGTCATTGCCTTGATAGCATCGTACCAAAAAGTGGCAGACTGTCCTTTTTATATCTACGATGAAATACGATGGAGCTGGGGAAAAATCTCTGAACTTGTGCTCTTTGGTGCTAGCATTGTCTGGGCATTGAGTGGTTTTAATCCATCAAAGAAAGCTGTAGATCTGCAATACCCCCTGGAAGGAGACTCCTATCATGTTGTGCAGGGTGGCAGCTCGATCATCATAAACTATCACGGGGCCTTCGCCGACCCTCAGAAATACGCCATTGACATCAACCAGTTGAATGACTGGGGATTCCGGGCCTCAAGTTTCCAGCCTCATCAGCCTGAGAAATACAATGTTTTTGGGGATACGGTTTATAGCCCCGTCTCAGGTATAATAGTTCAGGCCACAGACAAGTTGAAGGACCAGGACCCGCCCAAACGAAAGCCCTCTAAACCAGCCGGCAATCATATTTGGATCCGTCATGACAGCCTTTACGTATTACTAGCCCATCTGCACCATGGGAGCATCCGGGTACAAAAAGGCGAACAGGTAAAGGTCCATCAACCCCTTGCCCAAGTTGGCAATACGGGAAATACCACTGAACCTCACCTTCATATTCAAGCCGTCACTTTTCCTCATACAAAACCCAATGCTGATTCATTACTTTACGGCGGGCATCCCATCCCCATAACTTTTGACGGCAGATTTCTAACAAGAAACAGCATCTTTTAGAGCATCCTTGGATAGAAGTGATGTCTTCGTCAAAATGTTAGAATCTAATTCCGGTTGTAGAATTATCTATCCGTCCGCAAATTATGCGTCAGCATGGGAGCTGGGCAAAATCATTTTCACTCTTGGCTCATTTTTGGCTAATTTCCAGTTTAATTCATCACCCTAAACTTCATTCCCAATTTATGCTGCATGCTGTAATAATGGCCGGTGGATCCGGTACCCGTTTTTGGCCGCGAAGCACCGAAGCGCATCCCAAACAATTTCTAAACATTTTTGGCGATCGTACGATGCTGCAATCTACCGTTGATCGCATAAAAAATTTAATCCCCTCGGAAAGAGTGTGGGTCATCACAAACCAGCGCTATGTGGATTTGGTGCAGGAACAACTGCCGGATGTCCCCGCCGGTAATATCGTTGGAGAACCTATTGCCAAAAATACTGCTCCCTGCGTAGCACTGGCGGCCACTCTTATTCAGGATCAGGATCCTGATGCTACGATGGTGGTACTCCCAGCGGACCACTTGGTCGGAGAGCCTTCCACGTTTATTTCGATACTGCAAACAGCAGCCGCAAAAGCAGCGGATGGCCAAACACTCGTCACCATTGGCATTAAACCGAGTCACCCCGAGACCGGTTATGGCTATATCGAATTCAATGAAGAAATATCCGAAACTCACAAGGGACGGGAAGTTAAAAAAGTGAATCAGTTCCGGGAAAAGCCTGACCTGGAAACAGCTAAGGAATTTATCGATTCCGGCAATTTCTTATGGAATAGTGGCATGTTTGTCTGGAAGACCTCGGCGATCATTAAGGAATTTGAACTACACCTGCCGGATATTCATGAACAGATTGAAGACCTGCAACCGACAATCGGATCTGAAGATCAGGAAGAAGCTATCAGCACATTTTACCACGGCTGCACATCTATCTCCATTGATTATGGGATCATGGAGCAGGCCCAGAATGTGTTTGTCGTACCGGGTTCATTTGGATGGAATGATGTAGGAAGCTGGAAAGCGGTTTATGATCTGCGGTCAAAGGACGAGCATGGCAATGTGATTCTTTCTGATACGTCAACTCTGGCTGACTCTTCGAACAATCTTATCCAGAGTGAAAGCGGCAAGCTTATTGCTCTCGTCGGCGTTGATAATATGGCGATTGTGGAAACCGATAAAGCTATTCTGGTCTGTGAGCTGGATAATTCGCAAGGCGTTAAGAAAGTGGTAAATCAATTGAGGAAGGATGACAAGTTAAAAAAGTACCTTTAACCGATGATTTCGATAGCGTGCTTAACCGAAGGCCGGCAATCCCACTTTTCTATAGTCTGTTCGTTCTATAAACCCGGTTTTACCATCAACCGTAATCTTTAATCGATGTATTTTAAACGAGACGCCTCCCCCAGTCTTATCAATTTTGACTTTGCCATAAGCTGATCCAATTTTTATAGGAGTCTCTTTTCCTACACTAACTTGTGAAAACTCCGTTCCCTTAGCTGAATGATATAAAGTAATTTCCGCAGGCTCATCGTCCATAAAGTCCGGGTGAAGTTCTGCAGTTACGGGAATCACCCTCAGACCGCTTTGAGGATCTTTGGACAACGTTGTGCGAAATTTTTCTTTTGCAGACGGATCCAGATTGATGATGAGAGGAATATCCACATAAAAATAGTAGGCAACATGACTTGTCATTAATATAATTTCGCTATCCGAGAGGGCCGTTTCCTTTCCGTCTGGCTTCCGAGTAAAATCACCGAAATGGCCATAAATTTCCAGAGGCTCGCCAAGGGCCACCAGAGAATCCCCGGACCATGTGAATAAATATAGTGTTGTTCCAGTACTTGGAGCACTGGGATAAGAAATTTGCCATAGACCCAGCGCCTCACGAGATGGAGTGGAGATCGTAAACGGACGAATATCAAAAATATCACTAAAGCCATGTTGCCGTACCTCGGGTTCCGGATATGTTTGAGAATATTGAGTACGACCGGCAGCATTTTTCAGCGTATAGGCTCTCACCGTGCTATAGAAATCTCCCGTCGCATTCCCGTCCAATTTCCACATCTCCTTCGATAAGATTATTTCCTTCCCATTGACTGTCAGGGTGGCATCAATTTTTTGCTCATGAATCTGAGCCGCCGTTTTCTGCGCTAAAGCGACGATCGGCACACTCAGTACTATCAGCAGTACCCGCAAAATAATTTTGTACCTATAGGATAGGACGTGTGCAGAATGCAGTTTTAATTCCCAAAATCCCATATCTCTTTGACATCCGTCTTCTACAAAATTAAGTCTGGTAATCCCTACCTGATTTATCAAGAATTATTAATAGTATAACTTATTCTATTTCCACCGTCAGTTGGTCGTATGCCAGACGTACGTGATCGGGAAGGCGCCGGTTAATTTCTTCATGATTTACATACGAGTTCATATGGATCAGATAGGTTTTGGGGATTTCGAGTTCATCCGCCATTTCAGTGGCTTCGGGGATCGTCATATGGGTTGGATGTTCTGGCTCCCACCGCAGACCGCTTAATACCATAACATCTGCCCCGCGGATCAGCTCTTTTGTAGCCTCGGGAATCTCCTTGACATCGGTCAGATATGCAAGATTGTTCATACGATAACCAAGAACATTTACTTTACCGTGGATAGCCGGCAGTGGGGTGATTTCGACATCCCGATATGAAATTGTTGAAGAGATTTCTTCCAGATCGATAGAAGTAGCCCCCGGGTAACGGTTGGGACCAAACATATACTCGAACCGCTGACGTATTGCATCAATGCAGGTTTGACTGGTATATACCGGGATACTCTGTTCCTGCTTGTAGCAAAATGGCCGCAGGTCGTCAAGTCCGGCAATGTGATCCATGTGTTCGTGCGTGATGAGCACCAAATCGATATGCGAAAGTCCTGAACGGATGGTCTGGAGACGAAATTCGGGTCCCGTATCAATAACGATAGAGGCGTTATCTGTCTTCAGCCAGACAGAGCTGCGCCAGCGTATATTTCGGGGATCCCCATCCATTCGTTCTTTACCAAAACCGCCTGCTACGGGTACCCCCATCGATGTGCCTGTACCTAAAAATGTTAATTGCATTACTCCAGGTCGATATCCATTTCTTCGATTTCGCTGTCTTCAAACTTATCAAAACGATCCCATAATTCCTCAAGGTTTTTACGCACCACAGGCTTGATGTAGATGTCTTGCAGTTCTCGATCCTTCAACACCCGTGCCAGCAATCCCACCTGTTGTTGCTCCGGCTTTTTCTTGTTAAGGACGACTAGCTTCTCCCCCTCCACAATGCATGAATCCCCCCGAAATGTTCCTTTTTCTTTGCGGATGGTATAGCCCGCCTGCTCTACCAGTTGTTCCAGTTCTAAAAGCAACTTTTCTGTTTTCATATGTTTAGAATGTAATCCCCACTTCGACGTTATTGCCCGAAATGTTATAGTCATACACATTTTGATCTACGTCATAATTGCGAAGATCATATTTGTATCCCACGCTGAGCCCCATATTGCCAAACAGATTGTCAAAATAGACTCGTCCTTCGGCTGCCATAGAGCCTACAGAACCGCCAAAAAATCCACCTGATGCAAAGGAAGCACCGTAGCTGGGTACCCCCAAGACATCCACCCGGATATTTTTGCCGGGACGTACCCTTAAATGCAGCCCGATACCCCCGGTCAGACTTCCGAACTTAAATCGATCATATCGTGAAATTATGGTATGTGCATTCGTCATATTCGTATAACGGAAGGCTATACGTACCGGGATTTGAAGGGTAAATGACTTCGAATGCTGAAGCGTAATAAACCCAATATCGATATTTCCTCCGACATCAAAATAGGAAACATCATTGATTCCTGTAATTTTACCGCCGGTCCCCATGAACAAATCAAGTCCATTGCTTTTGTAACCCAAACGAATGATAGAACCATTAAACGCAAAAATGCCTCCCTGTTGATCACTCCCTTTATAAGTAACATCCATTGGTTCTAGACCAACATAAAATTCGTTTTGGGGGATATTAAACCGGGGCCCCTCACTACCTACTGAGAACATTTGTGCGCGTACTCCTCTGGGAATGATGCAGGTGGTTATTATTCCCAATAGAGTAGCAGTAACAATCTTGAAGAAAAATTTCACAATTTCGGAATGATGGATCGTTGATTCACATTTCATGTGTAGTATATTGAATATTTTGCAATTATTTTGAATCTATGAAAATTGCGTGATTACTGATAATAATTTCTCTTATGACAACGAATGTTGATGATATAACTCCAGATTCGGTTTATGAGTTCAAACCTACGAACATTGACGGAAAAGAGACATCCCTTCGTAAATTTAAAGATAACGTTATACTTATTGTAAACACAGCATCAGAATGTGGTTATACGCCCCAATATGAAGGGCTGCAATCACTTTATGAAACGTATAAGGGCGGGGATTTTGTTGTGCTGGGATTTCCTGCTAATAATTTCGGTGGACAGGAACCCGGAACGGACAAAGAAATTAAAAAGTTTTGTAAGGTAAATTATGAAGTGAATTTCCCTATGTTTTCGAAAATATCAGTAAAAGGGAAGGACCAACATCCATTATTCACCTATTTGACAACAATTGAAAACCCTGATTTCACAGGGGAAATAAAATGGAATTTCGAGAAATTTTTGATTGGAAAAGACGGCAAACTGATACATCGATTCCGAAGTGCAGAAAAACCTGAAAATAATAATATAATTAAGGCAATAGAAAATGCTTTAAACAGTTAGTAACAATCTGATGTATCCCTAATACATCCCTACATCCCATCACCATCCCGACAGAGGGCCGTAACTGATACTTACGGTCCTCTTTTTTCATTAATTTAATAAATGTGAGATTAAATAAAATTCAGGTATGCGCACATTTATAAGTTTCCCGTCTTCCCGTTCCATCGTATAATAGCCGCGCATGCTGCCCCGGTACGATTTCAATACACAAAAACTGTTGTATTCGTGTTTACCATCTGGTACAATGGCAGGTTGAATGCCAATGACACCTTCTCCATCTATCTCGTATTGTTCGCCGGAGAAATCTTCAATCTCCCAGTGACGTTTAAGTAGCTTCACCAACTGAGTCCCAAAATTCCTGATCGCAATAAAATACGCAAACACGTGTTTATGGGTCACAGGGTCGGATTCATCTTCTAAATAAAGAGGTTTCACTTCTACGCTGACCTCGTGAGAGACTTCTACAAATGTTGGCTGGTACATGGGCATCATGTATTATAATTTTCTTTATTGTAATAAAATCCTTTAGCTAATCAAAGGATTTAAAAAAGGTTAAAAACTTTCTTGACATCAGAGCCGGAAGGTCGTTATATTTGGGGCTCTGATTTGGCTGTGGCATTCAATACTAATATGGGGTTGATGCCCGCTTTTAACATTATGATTATGTATTTCTGGTCCGGTAGTTCAGCTGGTTAGAACGCCTGCCTGTCACGCAGGAGGTCGCGAGTTCGAATCTCGTCCGGATCGCTTTCCGTAAGCCCCTAACTTTCAAAGAGTTAGGGGCTTTTTTGTTTTGCTAAAATCCGACTAATTTCTCACCTCTGAATTAGCTGGGGACAACAGGGGGACAACAAAATTGTTTATACGCTTAAAATTTTTTGTGGAATCCCCAGAAATTCTGTGCGGGAAATTACAATTGGATTGGCTGCATCCAATTGACTTGTTTACTCCCAACAGACAACTTGTCTACAAATAAATAAGTAGTATAAAGGAATAATTATAGATGGGATACCCTGAACTGCCTGATCCGAAGCCAAACTGATATATGGCTTTATAATTCATAAAGGCCGATTTTGGGATGTCATGTTACATCATATGTAACAACTAATAGGAAAGCTGTGAAAGGGATTCATTTTCAAAAATGATCTAAACTTGGATGAGGTCAGCCCCCATATTTGCAATAGAGGTTATATCATCTTTAGATACTTCAGGAATATTGATATACAATTTTTCTTCAGCTCTACTACAGGCTACATAAAAAATTCTTCCATCATCATCTGATCCATCAATATAGCTTGAGGCATTTATTATATAATTTCTGAAATCTTCAACAGATTCAAAATGCACAAGAGTGTTTTTAAATTCGGCTCCCTTTGCACTATGTATAGTTCTAATTTTATCCTCCGACTTGGTATCAACTTTAACATATTGTAGTAATTCAGCTATCATATGATTTTCATAAAAAGTTTTGGCTTTTCCTGATTGTAGGCTTGCACCAATTTTAAGATTATATTTATTAGAAATACTTTCCTTTAATTCCATATAGAAATCAAAGACAGATTGTTTACGATTCTCTTTTATCGTAAGGTCATCAAGAATATCAATCGCTATTTCCCTTAGGTCTAGTTTTCCTAATTCTTCTTGCCCAATTCTTTTTAGTGGTCTTAGCACTTCTTTGATTGAATTTTTAAAATCATTTCTGTCACGATACTTAATTCCTTTCAATATTGAATGAATTAGTTTGCTTCTATGGCCATTTGAGTCGTTGCCGTACATTTCATTTATCTTATCATTCGTTGTCATCCCTAAATGTCCTTTAATTTCTGACACAGAAGCATTTTTTCTAGTAAGTATATAAAGTGTTTTGTCCGGATGTTTTTTTTCAAACCAGTCTTTAGCTTGATCGATTGAGCCTATTAAAACCTTTACGGGAAAACCTACCGTGGTATCTTTTCCATAGGATTGATTGATATCATTTCGAAGTTTATTAAGAAAGTCAATAATTTGATGTGTAGATCTGTGATTGTGATCAAGTTTAAAGTTTGAAATTTCATCTTTTTTAAATTCTAAAAAGTCAGATCTTACCGCACCTGCGAACTTATATATTGACTGGCCTAAATCCCCAACCACCCCGATTTTTGTCTCTTTAGCTGAAATAATATCTAAAATCCTGGTTTGTAATTGGGTTGTATCTTGGAATTCATCGACAAATATGTAAGGGAATTTGTTCTGTATAAATCCAGTGATTTCTTCTGATTGACTAAGAATTAAATATGAGAAATATAGAACATCTTCGTGATGCATGATTCCATCTCCCCAATATTTAAGTTTATATTCCCATAATTCACCATTTGATTTAGGTATTCTAGCCCCTCTCTTTTGGTTTATTGATAGCTTAACCTCGTTTCCTTCAAACTTGTAATTAAGACTTGTCAGTTCACATATCACATCATCCCTATTCTCAGATGAAAGTAAGTACCAATAGTTTCCATTATTCTTGCTAATTGTATTAACCCACCTTCTAAGTCGTGATCCATGCACTAAATGTTCATCATGTCCATTCAATTTTGAGATATTAAATAAATTATTACCGTCCAAACTATTTTCGATCAGGTATGAAAATGGTTTAACTATATTTCTATATAAGAAGCTATGGATTGTAGAAATGTCGAACCGAGTTTTATCGCATTCTAACCGATCAATTATTTCATCTGCTGCCACGTTTGTATATGTTATACAACCAATTTGTCCCGTCTTCCCCAATCGGTTCGATTTTTTTAGGACACGTTCTAACTGTGAAATTAACCAAGTGGTTTTTCCTGCCCCTGGTCCTGCATGGACTTTGAAGTTTGTCTCAATATCCTCAAGCTCTTCAATGTGGGGTAATTCGTTAACATCTATCATTTTATTCAATAACTTTTTCTATTGCCTGCTTAATGTAGCCTGGTACTTTAAATTCTTTTTTCTCCTCAGCTCGATAGTTTTTTCTTAACTTTTTTTCGAAATGGAAGGCATGTTCTCCCTTGGCATTATTGATAATTTTATAATAAATAGCCCCAATCAGAGCTTTCTTTTTTTCTTCTTCATCCTCCCAAGTTGATTGGCTAATACCATTAAGTATTTTGTTCTCAGATAAATCATTTATACCAAGTTTAACACGATATTCTTCAATCATATCTTCTATTGAGTCCTCAATCTTGGCCTGGATATCTCTGAAATTTTCCTCGGTATGAGCACTATTTTGACTAGGAAATGAATCCGTTATTAGTAAATCAGAGGAGGGATTAGCCCTAGCTATTTCATATTCCAAAGTTTTCCCAAGTCCACTTTTAGGATGGCTCACAAAAATATTGTCAAAATTGTCTTCATAATTTTTGATCAAATTATTTACATGAGAAGATAAAGGTTGCGTTTCATCATCATGATTTTCCAATTCAAAAGGGTAGGCCGAAACCCAGTAATTATTAACCTTTTTTGACGGATCAGCATCAGTAATGCATACGACTTTTTTATTTATAGCATAAGGGTTGCTATCTGAGTCATAAGAAAAGATCTTCAAAAAATGCTTGAATGTCCTGCTATCTACGCTAATAACACATGTGTGCTCATCAACTAATTTATCTTCTAATTCTAGATATTCTGCAAAGCATGGCAGGAGAAGTTGTTCTGCTACTCCTTCAACAAAAATTATTCTTTCAGCAAAGAGCATATTTGACTTAGTAGCGTCTAGAAATCGTTCAACATATATTTTTGAACTTCTATCCTCACTTGTATCACTAAATACTTTGGCCGGATATCCAATTTTGAAATTAGAGTTAATGTCTTTGTAGAGACAAATTACTGAGTCTAACTCCACTGCTGAAGTTATATGAGTGGAATGAGTGGTAACAAATATTTGACGGGCTTGTTTCTTTTCCTTGAGGTTGTTTTCTAAAAATTTTAGAAATTTTGACTGTAGGGATGGGTGTAAATGTGCTTCTGGTTCCTCAATTGATAAAATAGGAAATACTTTGGCATTATCTCCCATATAGCTTGAAGATTCCATCTGCATTTTGGCGAGTATTAAAGCAATATAGAGCAGGTTATTGTAACCTAGACCATTATTCTTAATAGGTATTTTCAATCCAGCTTTCTCTACGATTAATCGTAAGGCAAATAACAGGTCATCTTCAGTTGCATGTGCATCAAAGTCAGGTTTCCCTCCTTTATCTGCCCCTGTACTTTCGGCATATTCTAGAATCTTTTCGTCGTCAATTCGATTGATAAGTTTTTTCAAAAGTTCACTTGAGTCATTTCTAAATTTTCTTTCTCGTTCTTTTATTGTTTCAAGTTTATCATCATCTATTTCATCATAGCCTTTTCCTTTTGTAATATCATAGTCCAAAAAGTAATTGAGTACATCTTTTAGCAAGGTATTATTGCCAAAGAACATTTGTCGTTCAGCATCACGAATTGCAGTCAAAAACTGAAAGTCAAACCTATCTAAGTTGTCAGTTTTAGCTTTCTCCTGGTTGGTAGGATCCCCGCCATAAATATGAGAAACATATTTGGGTAAGAATTTCCTTTTTATCATTTGGAGGCATAGTTCCTTCTCGTAACCGTCCTCATCTTTGAATTCTTCTACAGCATTTTCATACTCTTCATGATATTTAGAGGGAAGTTTGAACACATAAGTTAATTGAGCTTTATAAAAGTCTTGAGAATCTTCGATTAACCAATCATAAACAACAGTTCGGTCATCCTGTAAATCTTCATGTTTTTCAATAAAAACTGATACTTCTATGGATGGAGGAGTGCTAAAATCTTCAATTTCTTTGCAGAAGTCATCAATATTTGGGTTTTCATTTGAAGATCTGTCAAAAACCCACTTAAGTGCTTTGATCAGATTAGTCTTCCCTGAATTATTATGACCAATAATTACATTAAGACCCGGATTGAGTAGAACGGTTGTATTTTTAAAATTTCTATAATTCTTGATCTTTACTTTAGATAAATACATAGGATAAATTAATATTTGTACCCCCGATAAGGCACTGTTTTAGTATTAAATCTTTAGATAACTAAAGAATTGAGAAAGGATATTACAATTGATTCTAAATCATTTCAGTAGCTAAAGTGATTTGCTGATTTGGATAAAAACCTTTACACTTATTATTAAAGGTAAAGGTTTTTGACCATAAAGAAATGTCTGTCTCCGATCAAAAGATCAATGAAGCCATAGCTCTTTTTAAAGAGCATGGAGGGATTATGCGTACTTCGGAGGTGCTAGAAGAAGGGATTCACAGTCGAACGCTATATTGGATGCGAGACCATGGATACCTCAACCAACTTGAACGGGGTGTTTATCAGATTGAAGATAAGGATCCGCTATCCAATCCTGACCTGGCTGTAGTTGGCACTAAGATACCAGACGCAAAAGTGTGTCTGATTTCAGCTCTCGATTTTCATAATATGACTACAGAAATTCCCCACAAGGTACATATAGCCCTTCCCCGCAGAAATTGGAAGCCAAAACTGGAGTATCCTCCCATACAAGTGTATCGGTTTTCAGGAAAGAGCCTGACCGAAGGAATAGAAATACATGAAGTTGATGAGGTGAAAATCCAAGTTTATAGTCCAGCCAAAACCATAGCCGATTGTTTTAAGTTTCGCAATAAAATTGGGATGGAAGTAGCAATGGAGGCCCTGAAAAATGGACTCAAAGAAGGAAAGGCTACCTATTCGGAAATCCTGAAATATGCCGATATTTGCCGAGTAGAAAATGTAATACGACCATACCTGGAAACCATAGCTCATGACGCGTAATAAGAAAAATGTAGCTCAGTCTGCTCATCAAAGGCTATTAAATAAAGCAAGGGAGACAAAACGCCCTTTCAATGAGCTGTTGCAGTATTATGCAATGGAAAAATTTCTGTTGCGGATGAGCAGGTCCCCATATACCGAAGAATTTGTATTAAAAGGTGCGCTTCTTTTGCGAGCAGTTGGCATATCCGAAATTCGGCCAACACGAGATATCGATGTGCTGCGATATGGTGGACATGCGATCACAGAATTAGAAAAGATTATGGGCGAGTGTTGCAGGATAGAGGTGGAGGAAGATGGACTGGAATTTGATCCGGATAGTGTGAGCGGCGAAGAGATTAGGGAGCAAGAGGAATATGATGGGATTCGGATAACCTTACAGGGAAGTTTGGGAAATGCTCGTATCCACCTCCAAATAGATATTGGTTTTGGAGATGTAGTGAGTCCAGCCCCTTTCTGGATTGAATATCCTACGCTAATTGATGGGGAGTCACCACGTCTTAAAGCTTATACCCTCGAAAGTGCTGTTGCAGAAAAGTACCAGATTATGGTAGACAAAGGGATTGTAAATAGTCGTATGAAAGATTATTTCGATATTTATTATTTGGCTAAAAACAAAACTTTTAATGGGTCAAAGCTGCAAGAAGCTATTAAAAAGACATTTCAACGAAGAGAAACGGGGATACCGGAAGAATTACCAGTAGCCCTTACAGAATCTTTTTACGGCGATAAGCTCAAGATCTCACAATGGAATGCATTTACTAAAAAGATATCTAATGAGCAGATCCCGGAGGAATTAAAGGTGGTAGTCTCAGAGATAGTGAATTTCCTATGGCCCGTTACAAAGTCTATAAAAGAGGGAAGGGATTTAACTTTAAATTGGGAACCCAATGATGGGTGGAATTAAAATATATAAAGACATCAAAGAAAATAAGGCCTCACAAGTATCAGTTGTGAGGCCCTGACTATTCATCAAGAGAGACGCCCTAGGTTGGGCGCCGGGAAATATCTGTTTTTCGGTTAGTTATATCAAACTATCTTGCGATCAATTTTGCTAATAATGATCTGATAAATCCTCCTATCCGAATTAGCGTCTTACTGCCAAACTGATCTAACAAAATCCGCAGCTCATGTAGAAAAAGGTCTAATAGTCGTTCTTTTTCTTGTGGGGAGAGTTTTCTTCCTTCTTCGCTTTTGGGGTTGGTGTACTGGGCATACAATCGAAGAATATTTTGGGCTTTTTCAAACAAGGTCCGGAGTTGAACCGAGGCGGACAAAGCCACGATCCCCAGTATAACCCCACCGATCTCAGCCAGGTTATTTGGTGCTAATAGTTCGGTGAGCCATTCAGCATTGATAAGTACGAGTAGAGCTGTAATAAAAAAAGTGAATACGAGAGTCATTAGTTTTTCTTTTTTTGGTTATGGGTTTTGTATTGGGAAATATCCATTGCCTTGATCTTGAGATCTGAGTGGTCATCATCAAATAGCGAGCTGCCGGAAATATGATGAGGTTGGTTTTTCTGTAATTGTTTGAGCCACTCCCGGCCTAATTGTTTTGCCTGATGCTCACCGAGGCCTTGTCCTTTGCCATCCAGAAGCTGATCTAACTCGCTTACCTGAGCAGCCCCTGACGATAAAGCTATCATTCCGTACAGGTAACCGATGGTTTCCAGGATAGATAATATGAGCAGCAGCGTTCCATCCGCTCCCCCGGCAGATATTTTGCCGGTAGAAATAAGACCGGAAATGGTGAGGCTAGCAATGCCGCTTTTTATGATTCCTCTACCCCTTTCAGGAGTTTTGCTTTTGAACAAGCTGATCAAGGTAGGTACTGCTTTAATGAGAGACGTCAGTATTTTTAGCATTTGTGCTGTCCTCAGTAGTTGGAGATTTATATTGATGGGATTGTCGGGGAATGATTACGAATTCAAGAGATCGGATTCGACTGTTATGATCCATGAAACGCCCGTCGGTACGCTGAACATGCGTTTCCAGGCTTTTTTCCAATCTGTGTAGATTGTCAGCCTGGACTTTTACTTTCTCATTGATACCAATCATCAGCTCATACCACTTTTTTATTTCAGCGGTTTGATTGTTGATGGAATCATATATACCCGTCAAAAACAGGCAGATAATCGTGGTAACAATCAGCTCCTTGTACTTTTGTAAAAAGCTATCAGTTTTTGAGTTGTTCATGGTCCGTACCTCCTGATCGCCTCGTCCAGCGTTATGGATTGTTTATTCGATTTGCAATAGAAATGCCCGCTGACAAGTGATTGGTAATAGTATTGGCCGTCAATTCGCAGCCACCGCTGTGGGCGCTGGGACCGGCCGTTTCCGGACCAACCATCAACATGAAGGCCTATGGCAGGCACCGTTTGCCGGTGGTTATTTTTATACGACCAATCGAAGTACAGGCCTACGCCGCTAAACCCCCAGGTGGTGGCAAGTAGCCAATGCTGGAGAGCAGAAGGTTGACTGGACAGCCACTGGTCAAACAGGAGCACGTCAAACGCCAGCCCGTGTCCGTGGGATTTGGGATCCCCTTTGCGCCAAGCCGAGGAAATGAGAGTCGGCAAGCCGTGCCACCGGCGCCAGGCTAGGAAATTGCGAAGGAAACCTATATCCATACGTTTTATGGATCCCGGGCCTTGAATTTCGAGTTCCCCGATCGAGAAGTGATTTCCGTAGCTATCCAGCAACGCATTATAATCCTGGGTATTCATTATTTTTTACCTCTTGTAGCTACCAGCAGTAGAGCTAAAACGCTTACCCCGGCTGCAATTTTTATGTGGGTTGGGACTTCCGTGTTGATATACTTTTTGGCTTCGGTAATGAGGTCTTTTTCGGTCTCGGTGCCTTTTGGGTCGGCTTCGCCCAGCCCACTTTGGCATCCGCAATCGCTTTGCAGATAATCAGAACCGTTTCCTAAGGAATGATCTTGGCAGCCACAACTGCAGGGCTGGTCGGAGGCGTGTAAAGTATGTTTCATAATGGTTTGTACTTAGTTGATTAGCATTAAAAAAGGAGTTTCCAGAGCAGCAGCCCGGATATAGTCGCTCCACCCGCAACGGCATGGGTTTTCTTGATCTCCAACCCACCAATGTTGAAAGTGCCCGATAGGATGTCTTTGCTATCTTTTATTGGCCCATTGTTAGTTGTTTTTTGGATAGCCTTGGTTTTCGAAGATTTTGTTGCTTTACGGGGTTTGGGCTTTGAAGCTTTTTTAGCAGCATTTACAATTAGTTTAGGTGGCCGGACGGGATTCTTGTCAATAACCGGCCGAGGTATCCCTGCGGGCTTGGGTTTTGGAGTAGGTCGTGGCAGTACTGGTGGTCTTATTGGTTGATTTCGAATGATCGAGACAGGTTCATCCGGAATGGGAAGAAGCACTGCCGGTCGGGTAGGCATCCGCCCCAATCCTTGTGGCTCATTGGACTGGTCGTAGATGTAACTTGATTCGGTGTTCATTGGCTATGGGAGGTCAGATAGTTATAGGTTGTAAATGCTATAGCGGCCATGGGTAGGACATATATGGACAAACTGGTTGCCTTGGAGAGGCCGAGTAGCTGGTCGATCAGCTGTTTTCGCCCCATCACATCCTGGCTGTAATCCCCACCGGTGGTGACGGAATCAGGGGGCAAGCCCGCGTAAATGGCCGTCCGCACTTTGTTTGGTCCAGCGTTATAGGCGGCTACGGCCCGGGTGGTATTTCTATTGAATTGCCGGAGTAGATTTGCCAGATACTGGGTGCCATAATCAATATTGGCTTGGTTGTCTAGTGGGCTGTGGCTTCCCGTAAACCCGGGATGATATCGTCGGTCAATCTGCATGATGCCAATGCCATTGCCATGGTCTCCGGTGCCATCGGCGGACAAGGCCAGTCCCATGCGACTTTCGCGGGAAGCCACTGCGAGTAATAAGGCAAGAGGCACGCCATACCGCCTGGAGGCCTGGTAGAAATATTCCATCAGACCGCGAATTCGCACGTAGGTAAGCTCGGCCGATATCGAAAATGAGCTGGTCATTACACCACCATCTTGATCTTATAATTGACCTTGCGCATCTGTCCGGCCATAATGGTAAACTGGTCGGCTGGGGCCAGGGCTTTACGGGCTACCAAGGTGGGCACCCACTCGTCATAGTCATCACCTCGGTTGGCGTAGATACCGACTTCTTTGATGGTGATGTCGGTAGCGCCCCGGTTTTCAAATACGCGCGCCAGGTTGAAGTGCGCCTCATTGTTGGCTTCATCAATGGTTACCTGGTCATCGATAATCATCCCATGATGGATCAGCTGGCCGTCTCCACTGCCATGGGGGATCCCCCCGAGGTAGTAGGGAGTCTCCTGGGTAGCATCCGGAGACAAGTCGGTGTCGGTCATGGAAACAAACTTGTTGCTTTGGCCTAGACGAAGTCCCAGGTGCCATCCTTTATTGACTTCGGAGGCCCGGCGCTCCAGGGAGGTCATCGAGGTGCCTCCGCC
>Ga0102962_1000070_pt1 | contig 62958 bp, 58 predicted proteins | sample SalPonF2_C_D2_MG_FD_84519 | JGI IMG/M metagenome (GOLD analysis project Ga0102962, IMG submission 84519) | Salt pond soil microbial communities from South San Francisco under conditions of wetland restoration - Salt Pond MetaG SF2_C_D2_MG ...
CCCGGCAGTGCATAGCGCAGGTTGGCGATCATCTCGTTGACCTTGTGCCCCGGCAGCTGCCCGCCCTCGCCGGGCTTGGCGCCCTGCGCGATCTTGATCTGCAGCACCTCGGCATTGACCAGGTAGTGCGGGGTGACGCCGAAGCGCCCGCTCGCCACCTGCTTGATCTTGGACATGCGCTCGGTGCCGTAGCGCACCGGGTCCTCGCCGCCCTCGCCCGAGTTGGAGCGCCCGCCCAGGCGGTTCATCGCTTCGGCGATGGCCTCGTGCGCCTCGGGCGAGAGCGCGCCCAGGCTCATGCCGGCCGAATCGAAGCGCGGCAGAATCGACTCCACCGGCTCCACCTCTTCCAGCGGAACGGGCTTGCGCTCGCCGTTCACGTCCAGCAGGTCGCGCAGCACGGCCACGGGACGTCCCTGCACGGTCTCCGAATAGACCTTGTAGGCGTCGTAATCGCCGCTCTGCACCGCCTTTTGCAAGGTGGCGATCACGTCCGGGTTGAAGGCGTGGTATTCGCCGCCATGCACGAACTTGAGCACGCCGCCGTGGTCGATGTCCTTGCGCGGGCTCCACGCCTGGGTGGCGAGCCAGCGCTGATCGCCGTGCAGGTCGGCGAAATTGGTGCCGCGGATGCGGCTCACCGTGCCGCGGAAGCACAGGTCGACCACCTCGTCGTGCAGGCCCACGATCTCGAATAGCTGGGCGCCGCGGTAGCTCGCCACCGTGGAGATGCCCATCTTGGACATGATCTTGTACAGGCCTTTGTTGATGCCCTTGCGGAAGGCGGGTGCGAGCTGGTCGTAGCTGCGGTCCTGGATCTCGCCCACGCGCACCATGTCGTGCAGGATCTCGAATGCCATGTACGGGTAGATCGCGCTCGCGCCGTAGCCCAGCAGACAGGCGAAATGGTGCGGGTCGCGCGCGGTGGCGGTGTCCACCACGATGTTGGCGTTGCAGCGCAGGCCCTCGGCGACCAGGCGGTGGTGCACGGCGCCGGTGGCGAGCAGGGCGTGCACCGGGAGCTTGCCCTTCTCCAGATAGCGGTCGGAGAGCACCAGGATCACCTTGCCGGCGCGCACCGCCTCGACGGCGCGTTCGCACACGGCCTCGACGGCGCTTTTCAGATCGCCCTCGGCATCATAGTTGAGGTCGATGGTTTCGTACGCGTAGGCGGGCTCGCCCAGCGCCAGCAGGCGGCGGAACTTGACCTCGGAGAGCACGGGGGAGTCCACCAGCAGGCGCGCGGCGTGCTCCGGCGCCTCCTCGAACATGTTGCATTCGGCCCCGAACGGCGTCTCCAGCGACATCACGATCTGCTCGCGCAGCGGGTCGATGGGCGGGTTGGTCACCTGCGCGAACTGCTGGCGGAAATAGTCATACAGCGGGCGCGCCTTGCGCGAAAGCACCGGGAAGGGGGTGTCGTCGCCCATGGCCCCGACCGCTTCCTGGCCCGCCTCGGCGAGTACGCGGATGATCTGGTCGCGTTCCTCGAAGGTGACCTGGAACATCTTCTGGAACACCTTGAAGCGTTCGGCCGACAGCGGCGGCGTGTTCTCCGGACCCTCGTCCAGAAAGTGCGACTCCAGCCGCCGCGCGTGCTGCTTCAGCCACTGCTTGTAGGGCTGGCGCGAGGCCAGGCGCTCGTCGATCGCCTCGGGCATGAGCAGCTCGCCGGTGGCGGTGTCGGCGGCGATCATCTGACCCGGCTTGAGGCGGCCCTTGGCGACCACGTCGGCGGGCTCGTAGTCGTAGACGCCGATCTCGGAGGCCAGCGTGATAACGCGGTCCTTGGTAATCACGTAGCGCGCGGGACGCAGCCCGTTGCGGTCCATCACGCAGGCGGCGTGGCGGCCGTCGGTGAGGACGATGCCCGCCGGACCGTCCCACGGTTCCATGTGCATGGAGTTGTACTCGTAGAAGGCGCGCAGAGCCGGATCCGTGTGCTCGACGTTCTGCCACGCCGGCGGAATCAGCAGGCGCATGGCCCGGAAGATGTCCATGCCGCCGGCCAGCAGCACTTCCAGCATGTTGTCCAGGCTCTCGGAGTCCGAGCCGTCCATGGATACCAGCGGCGCGATCGAGCGCAGGTCCGGCAGCACCGGGCTGTCGAACAGGGCCGAGCGCGCGACCGACCAGTTGCGGTTGCCGCGGATGGTGTTGATCTCGCCATTGTGCGCCAGGTAGCGGAACGGCTGCGCCAGGCGCCACTGCGGCAGGGTGTTGGTGGAGAATCGCTGGTGGAACACGCACAGCGAACTCTCCAGGCGCGGGTCCTGCAGATCCTGGTAGAACACGGGCAGGTAGGTCGGCATAACCAGCGCCTTGAACGAGAACACGCGCGCCGACAGGCTCGGGATGTAGAACACCGGATCGCCGCCGGCGACGGCATTTTCCGTGCGCCGCCGGGCGAGGAACAGGTGGCGCTCCAGGGTCCATTCGTCGGCGTCCTCGGTGGCGTTGACGAAGACCTGCTCGACGTGCGGCCTGCTGGCCAGGGCCTGCTCGCCGCAGGCGCTGGCGTCGACCGGGACCTCGCGCCAGCCGGCCACCACCAGCCCCTCGGCTTCCAGCTCACGGGTCAGGCGAGCGCGCGCGCTCTCGCGCGCTTTGTCGTCCGTGTTGAAAAACACCATGCCGGAGGCGAACGTGCGCGCCAGCTCGATGCCCGCGTCGGCGGCGAGCGCGCGCAGGAAGCCCTCCGGCTTTTTCATCAGGATGCCGCAGCCGTCGCCGGTCTTGCCGTCGGCGGCCACCGCGCCGCGGTGGGTGAGGCGCTTGAGGGCGCCGATCGCGGTGGAGACGATCCAGTGGCTGGCGCGGTCGTCCATTTGCGTGATCAGCCCGAAGCCGCAGTTGTCCTTGTCGAACTCGGGGCGGTACAGCCCTGGCGTGTGATCAGTCATATAGGTCTTGCCCCCGTCTAGCGGCGCGCGCCTACCCCGCGGGCCTTGGCGAAGTCCCGCAGGTCATTGGCGCATCAGGAACCGCTGTGCGATGAGGAATGGGCCGGCCGACGTTATTGCGCCTTTGTTATTCGACGCCCATGGTCCATGCAGATGTCACTCGCCCGATCTGCAGGCCACCCGAAGTATCCGTCGCTCGTGCCTTGGCCGCGTGAGGTCGCGGCATCGCCAAATCAACCTTTAAATTTGTATTGGATTTGGCGTCGCGATGCAAGTGGGCGGATGTTGCGCCGGGGTCAGGGCAGGCGCCGGGGATCGCTCAGGCGCTCGATCTCGTCGAGCGCGAAGCGGTCGGTCATGCCGGCGACGTAGTCGGCGACGGTGCGGGCGCGTGCGGCCTCGTCCGCGCCCTGGGGCAGGCGCGCCCGGGGCGGCAGCAGGCGCGGATCCTGAAACAGCTTTTGGAACAAATCGGTAACCACGCGCCGGGTCTTGACGTTCATGCGATGGACCCGGTGGTGGCGGTAGAGGTTTTTGAACAGAAAGCGCTTGAGCGCGGTGTTGGCGGCCGCCACCCCGGCGCTGAACGCGATCAGGGGGCGCCCCGCCTGGCGCACGGCGTCGATATCGCCGGGCGCGGCCTGGTCCAGGCGCTCGCGGCTGTGGGCGACCAGATCGGTGACCAGTCGGTTGATGATGCGCCGTATCACCTCGTAACGCACGCGCTTGCCCGTCAGCCGCGGATGCCGGGCCATCACTTCGCGGAAATGGTCCTCGAACAACGCCACGCCGCGCAGTTGCTCGATGTGGAGCAGGCCGGCGCGCAGGCCGTCGTCGATATCGTGATTGTTGTAGGCGATCTCGTCCGCGAGATTGGCGATCTGCGCCTCCAGGCCCGGCTGGTGGCCGTTCAGGAAGCGTTCGCCGATGTCGCCCAGTCCGGCGGCGCGGGCGCGCGTGCAGTGCTTGAGGATGCCTTCGCGCGTCTCGAAGGTGAGATTGAGCCCGGGGAAATCGGCATAGCGCTCTTCCAACTCGTCCACCACGCGCAGCGACTGCAGGTTGTGCTCGAAGCCGCCGAACGGGCGCATGCACTCGTCGAGCGCGTCCTGACCCGCGTGGCCGAACGGCGTATGGCCGAGATCGTGGGCCAGCGCGATGGCTTCGCACAGATCCTCATTCAGGCGCAGGGCGCGGGCGATGGTGCGCGCGATCTGCGCCACCTCCAGCGTGTGCGTCAGGCGTGTGCGAAACAGATCGCCCTCGTGGTTGACGAACACCTGCGTCTTGTACTCGAGGCGCCGGAAAGCCGACGAGTGCACGATGCGGTCGCGGTCGCGCTGGTAGTCGCTGCGCAGCTGCGGCGCGGGTTCGGGGTAGCGGCGTCCGCGCGTGCGATGCGGGTGGGCGGCGTAGGGGGCGAGGGCCATGCGCGCCTAGGCTGCGCGTTGCGCGAAGTCCTGCAGCACCGCGCTCAAAGCGGCGGCGTCGAAATCGGCGGTGACCAGCGCATGGCCGATGCCGCGCAACAGCACCAGGCGCAACCGTCCGCCGGCCACTTTCTTGTCACGCCCCATCAGACGCTGCATCTCGGCCGCGCCCAGTCCCGGCGGCGGCGCGACCGGCAGGCCGGTACGCTCGATCAGGGCGCGCGCGCGCTCGACGCTCGAGGCCTCCAGCCAGCCCAGGCGGTGCGAGAGCTCGGCCGCCATGCACATCCCGGCCGCCACCGCCTCGCCGTGCAGCCATCGCCCGTAGCCCACGCCGGTTTCAATAGCATGGCCGAAGGTGTGGCCCAGGTTGAGCAGCGCGCGCTGGCCGGCCTCGCGTTCGTCCGCGGCCACGATGCGCGCCTTGTCGGCGCAGCTGCGATGGATGGCGAGCGCCAGCGCCTCGCCGTCGCGCGCCAGCAGCGCCTCCATGTTGGCCTCCAGCCAGTCGAAGAACTCGGCGTCGCCGAGCAGGCCGTACTTGATCACTTCGGCCAGCCCGGCCCGCAGCTCGCGCTCGGGCAGCGTGGACAGCGTGGCGGTGTCGGCGATGACCGCGCGCGGCTGGTGAAAAGCGCCGATCATGTTCTTGCCCAGGGGATGGTTGACGCCGGTTTTGCCCCCCACCGACGAGTCCACCTGGGCGAGCAGCGTGGTGGGCACCTGGATGAAATCGACGCCGCGCTGGTAGGTGGCGGCGGCAAAGCCGGCAATGTCGCCCACCACGCCGCCGCCGAGCGCGACGATGGCGCAGTCGCGCGCGTAGGCGCGCTCCAGCAGCCGGTCGTAGATCGTGCCCAGCGTGGTCAGGGTCTTGTAGGCTTCGCCGTCGGCGAGCTGCAGGCTGTCGACCTCCAGGCCTTCCAGCGCGGCGCGCACCCGCTCGAGATACAGCGGCGCCACCGTGTCGTTGCTCACCACCAGCACCTGGCGCCCGCGCAGCGCCGGGCGGTACAGTGCCGCCTCGCCGAGCAGGCCGGCGCCGATGTGGATCGGGTAGCTGCGCTGTCCGAGCGCGACGGTGAGTGTGCGTGCAGTCATGGGGATGGGGCCTTGCGCCGTTCGGTTCGATGATAAGGGCGGCGCCGCGGTGCGCGCCATCGCCCGCGCAGCCGGCTTACATAATGGTCAGATCATCCAGGCGCTGGGCGATGCGCTTGGCCAGGTTGCGCGCGTGGCGGCTGTCGGTTTCGAACACGATGTCGGCGATCTCGCGGTAGAGCGGCTCGCGCTCGGCCATGATGTGCTCCAGCGTGGCGCGCGGGTCGTCCGTCTCCAGCAGCGGGCGCTGTTTGTTGTAGCGCGTTCGCTCGAGCTGCTGATCCACCGTGGCGTGCAGATAGATCACCAGCCCGCGCGCCGACAGGTTGGCGCGGTTCTCGGGGTCGAGGATCGCGCCGCCGCCGGTCGCCAGCACCAGATTGTCGTGCTGGGTGAGCTCGTCGATGATGTCGTGTTCGCGCTTGCGAAAGCCCGCCTCGCCTTCCTTTTCGAAGATGAAGGAGATGTCCACGCCGGTGCGCCGCTCGAGCTCCTGATCGCTGTCCAGGAACTCCATGCCCTTCAGGCGCGCGAGGCGCTTGCCGACCGTTGTCTTGCCCGCCCCCATGGGGCCGACCAAATAGATGTTGCCGTGACTTGCCATGAGTGTGAGTCGCACCTCCTTGAAGACGACGTGCCCAGGGTACGAACGCCCTTCGCCGCGAATGAGCGGAGGCTAAATCGCTGAGGATAACTGCAATGTAGGCGCAGGCTAACCGCGCCGTCAATGCGACGCTTGTGTCGGTATTGTATAACGCAACGGAGGCCGTTGCATCACTTTGAACAGTGCGCCCGCAGCCGACGCTGTCCCGCATGCATCGGGTTCGCGTGCGACGCCTTGCCCGCTGAGCCGTGCGCGGGCGCGGCGGCATGCGCACGGAATTTAAGTCACTGGCCAGTGTCGAAAAGTTACGCCGGGCACGGACGCTGTGGCATCACGCCGCATGCGGGCGCGGGCAACGGGCCGCGATCCCGTTGAAAACGGTCGACGGTTTCGCTGTCGCGGCGCTCGCTTGAGCATCAGGAGGCCAGCAATGTTGCCGTTCGACGAAAGCGAGTACCGGCTGCGCATACAGCGCACGAAAGAGAAAATGCGGGAGATGGGGTTGGACGTCTTTTTGGTGTTCGACCCCGCCAACATGAACTATCTGACCGGCTACGACGGCTGGTCCTTCTACGTGCCCCAGTTGGTGGTGGTCGCGCGCGACGAGGAATATCCGCTTTGGGTCGGGCGCGAGCAGGACGCCGAAGGCGCGCGCATAACCACCCTGCTGCCCGATGAAAACATCATCGGCTATCCGGACCACTACGTGCACCATCCGGACCGCCATCCGTTCGATTTCCTTTGTCACCAGCTCAAGATGCGCGAGCTCGACTTCCGCGAGATCGGGGTGGACATGGACAGCTACTACGTGACCCCGAGCGGCTTCGAGTGTCTGCACCGCAATCTGCCGCGTGCCACGTTCGTGAACGTGCAGGTCGTCATCTCCGCCCTGCGCGCGGTGAAGTCCGAGGCGGAGATCGCGTATATGCGCCAGGCGGGGCGCATCATGAACCGGGTGATGGAGGTGGCCCGGGACGCGGTGCGCCCCGGGGTGCGCGAGTGCGATGCCGCCGGCGAGATCCGCCAGGCCCAGGTGCAGGGCCTGCCCGGCGAATGCGGCGGCGACTATCCGGCGATTGAGCCGATCATCCTGTCCGGCCAGCGCACCGCTGCCGCTCATCTGCCCTGGACCGACAAGCCGTTCGAGCACGGCACGGTGGTCATCCTGGAGCTGGCGGCCTGCCGTTACCGCTATCACGCGCCGCTTGCGCGCACCGTGTACCTGGGCAATCCGCCGGGAGAATACCTCAAGCTCGCGGACACGGTGATCGGCGGGCTGCATGCGGCCCTGGACACCTTAAAGCCCGGAGCCACCTGCGAAGAGGTGGAGTTCGCCTGGAGCGACTATGTGGGCCGCTACGGGGTCAAAAAAACTTCCCGAATCGGCTATTCCATGGGGCTGAACTATCCCCCGGACTGGGGCGAACACATACTCAGCCTGCGCCGCGGCGACAAGACCCGCATAGAGCCCGGCATGGCCTTCCATGTCATTCCGGGTATTTGGCAGGCCGGGCGCGGCATCGAGATCAGCGAAAGCGTGATCGTGACCGAAAACGGCTGCGAGCCGCTGTGCCAGGTCCCCCGCGAACTGCTGGTCAAAGCCGCATAGCGCGCGGGTTTCACCTCAAATGATCTTTCACATGACCTTGGTCACTACGCAAAGGCGGCGATTTCGCTAAACTACGGTTGCAGGGCTGTAGGGCAGAAAAAATCTAATGAGTGCAGGGCGGGGCGCACGTGCGGCTCGGCCTCTGGCCTGGACGGCGGAATTCCGCGATCCGGGCATGGAGGCGGGTTACCGCCGTCAACAACAACGCCGCGACGCGCGCCAGTTGCTTTGGCTGGCTGCGGGTACTGCGGTTTTCTTCTTGTCGTTTGCATTCCTGGACCACGCGCGGTTTGGCTTCGGCGCCGCCTTCTGGTGGCTGCTGGGCGTGCGCCTGATGGCCGCCGGCGGCTTGATGGCGCTTGGCTGGCAGGTGAATGCGCGTCCGTCGCGCGCCGCCTCGGGGGTATGCGCCAGCGCGGGCGAGGTGCTGCTGCTGGGGGCTCTGCTCGTCGTCGCCTGGGTGTACCCGGCGGGCGATCTGGGGCTGCAAGCGCAAGCGATGACCCTGTTCGTGCTGGCGGTCTATCTGGTCGCGCCCAACCGCTGGATCTACGGCGCCGCGGTGGCCGTGTCGGGCAGCGCGGCGCTGCTGGCAATGGCCGCGGTTCGCGTGCCGGGCGACGTCCAGAATCTCTATCCCGTGGGCGGCCTGCTCGCTTTCGCCAACGTGATCGGTGCGTTCAGCAGCTTCCGGCTGCAGGCCCTGCGCCGCTATCAGTTTCAGGGCCTGCACGCCCAGGACGCCCAGACCCATGAGCTGCGCCTGCTGGCCGACACGGATGCGCTGACCCACCTGCTCAACCGGCGGCGCTTTTTCTCCGCCGCCGCCGCGCGCCTGGCGGCGGCGCGCTCGCAAGGCCAGCCCTGCAGCGTGCTGTTCTTCGACATCGACCACTTTAAGGCGGTCAACGATGAGTACGGGCATAGCGCGGGCGATAATTGCCTGCGTCACGTCGCCGCGCTGTGCCGGGCGTTTTTCCGCGGCAACGACCTGGTCGCGCGCATCGGCGGCGAGGAGTTCGGGGTGTTCCTGGACGGGGCGGATGAGTCCACGGCCATGACCCTGGCCGAGCGGCTGCGCAGCGAGGTCGAGCGCAGCGCCCCGCCGGCGCCGTTGCCGCGCACGCCCACCGTGACCATTGGCGTGGCCGAGTGTACGTACGGCGATCGCGGTGTGGCCCTCGCGTTGCAGCGTGCGGACGTGGCGATGTATCTGGGCAAACGCTCCGGGCGCAACCGCGTGGTCTCCGCGCCGCGCCAGCCCAGCCCTGACGCCGCCGAGATTGATGCCGCCCCAACCCGTCCGGAGCGCGAATACCGCGACCGCGAGCACAGCCGCTGAGCGCCGGCCGCGCGGTCGCTCATTCGGTGGCTGCGGACGGCTCGTCGCCGGAATCCTCCGAACCTGTCGAATCCGCAGGCAGCGTATTGGGCGACGGGCGCTCGACGGAGAGGTGTGCCGGCGGCGCGTTGCCGCTCTTGTCGACCCCGAAGTAGATGGTCTGGTGCGGGAACGGGATTTCGATATCCAGCTCGTCGAAGCGCCGCTTCACGCGGCGGTTGAACTCGCGCTGTATCTGCCACTGGGCGCCGGCCACGGTTTTCAGCCGCAGACGCACCGTAATCGCCGAGTCCCCGAAGGCGTTGACGCCGAAGATCTCCGGTGCACCCAGGATGGAGGGCGCCCACTGGGTGTCCTCGCGCATCTCGTCGGCCACCGCTTTCATCACCCGCATCACCTCGTCCATGTCCTCGCGGTAGGCCACCCCCATGTCGAACAGCGCATAAGAGTAGTCCTTGGTCATGTTGGTGACCGTGGTGACGTCGCTGAACGGGATCACGTGCACGTTGCCGTTGAGGTCACGCAGCCGGATGCTGCGGATGGACAGCGCCTCCACCGTGCCGCTGTTGCCGCCCATCTGGACGTAATCCCCGACGGCCACGATGTCCTGCAGCAAAATGAACAGTCCGGTGATGAAGTCCTTGACCAGCGTCTGCGAGCCGAAGCCCACGGCCAGGCCCAGGATGCCGGCGCCGGCCAGCAGCGGCCCGATGTTGATGCCCAGTTGGGAGAGTACGATGAGCGCGGTGACCGTGCCCAGGGTGATGGCGAGCACCGCGCGCAGCAGGGGCATTACGGTCAGCGCCCGCGCACTGGGCGCCTTGTGATTGCCCTTGGCGTCGGTGCGCTCGCCCAGGTAGCTTTCGATCGCCAGGTTGAGCCCTTCCCACAGCGCCGTGGCGACGGCGATGGCGAACGCGATGCTGACCGCCGTGCCGATCACGTGCTGGCCGGTGGGTGTGGACAGCCAGCCGAAGATATTCAGGCGCCACACCTGCAGCACCAGCAGGGCGGCGACGAGGTAAATGACGCCGCGCACGCACAGTAGCACCACGGGCACGTAGCGGTTGACGCGCTTCTCCAGGCCCGGGAGGCGGCGCTTGAGATCCGCGCTGATCGAGAACAGGCGGTTGAGGCCGCGCTCGGTGACGCTCGAGACGATCTTGGCGCCGCCGATGACGAATGCGCTCAGCACCGTGGCCCGCACCAGATAATTAAGCCCGTTGGGGATGTTGAACAGTCCCACCAGGTAGATGGCGACCACGTAGATCGAGGCCACCCAGTGCCACAGGTCGGCGGCGCGGTTGAACAGCACGCGCATCGCGCCCGGCGTCTCATCGCCGGGGATGGCGCGCAGCAGCGCGCCTACCGTGCCCCGGTTCTGCAGTATCAGCAGCACCAGCATCACGGTGACCAGCAGCCCCACCACATTGTTGAGCGCGCGCGTTTGCCCCGGGGGCAGGCCGATCGCGGACGCGGCGTTGACGGCGATGAAGCCGTAGACGCCGACCACCGCGAACCGGCGCAGCCACACCAGCCAGTAGTTGGCGGTCTCCTCGCTCATGCGCAGCAGCCGCAGCCCCTTGGCGTCCGGGGCGATCAGCGCCGTGCCCAGGGCCTGCACTGCACGGCTCAGGCCTATGGCATTAATCAAGGCCAGGGTAAGCGCGGTTGCCGCGTAGCTCACGCGCAGCGCGCCCACCACCGCATAGCCCACGGCGACGAAGACGGCGAGCGGGGCCAGCTCGAGCAGGGTGTGCCCCACAAGCGACGCCGCCTTGAGCACGCGGCTGGCAGCGGCGGGGGGCACCAGGCGTTTGGCGCTGGCGCGAAGCAGGCGCCGGCAGAGCCAGCCGGCGAGCATGGCGGCAATCAGCGCCGCCAGCATTTCGCCCAGCTCGCGCAGCCACAGCCGGCGCGTGGCCGGGTTGTGCAGTTGCTTCGCGACGCGTTCGTAGAGCGCGCGGGCCCGCGAGAATCCCTCGAACTGGGTCACCCAGTTGCCGCTGCGCGCGCGCAGCTCGTTGAGCCAGTCGGTGACTTGTTGCTGCAGCCCGCCGCCGGCGCTCTTGCCGGCTTGAGCCTGTTTGTGCAGCGCCTGCTGCGAGGCGATGAGCGCATTGAGCTGCTTGATCAGTTGCTCGCGCTGGTCCTTGTCCTGCAGCGTGTGCACCAGCGCCTTGAGTTCGGGGGTGGGGGGCACGCCGGAGGCTTCCGCCGCGACCTTCGCCGGCGCCGGCGCGGCAAACGCGCCCGGCGAGAACGCCGGCAAAACGATGGCGAGCGCCAGCATGAAGCCGGCGGCGCGAAGCCAGTGCCGCCCCGGCGCCGCTGATACCGTAGCCCCGGGATGCGTCGGCCGGGACGTCGGCCAGGGACGCGGATCCTCGACTATATGCTTCGCCATGAGCATTCCAGCTCCTTGCCGCTGAAGCGCCGGCGCTGCGGCGCCGGCTGCGCGAAAATGTCTGTACCCCGAGCCTGGGCGCGAGAGTCTGATAGCGCGCCAAGTGTAAACGAAGCCCCGGGCTTTGACCGGCGTCCGGCGTCCGGGCGGCGACTTAAACGGCGGCGTTACAATTTTGGCGTTGGCTTTCCCGATTGAGGAGCGTTTCCATGACTGTTCCCGCGGAGACAGGGCTTTTGAGCGGCAAGGTGGCGATCGTCACCGGCGGAGGGCGCGGCTTGGGCCGTGCCATGGCGCTGGGCCTGGCGCGAGCCGGTGCCAGCGTGGTGGTCACCGCCGCGCGGCGCCGCGACGAAATCGAAGCGGTGGCGCGCGAAGCGGGAGAGGATCACCTGCTTGCGGTGGTGGCCGACGTCGCCGAGCCGCGGGACTGCGAGCGCGTGGTGGAGGCGGCGCGCGAGCGCTTCGGCGGCCCGCACCTGCTGGTCAACAATGCCGGACGCGGCATGAAATACGTCAGCGAGCGCTTTCTGGAACAACCTTCGCGCTTCTGGGAGGCGGATCCGCAAACCTGGCGCACGATCGTGGATACCAACGTGAACGGCCCTTTTTACATGGCGCGCGCGGTGGTGCCCACGCTGCTGGCCCAGGGCTGGGGGCGCATCATCAACGTCTCCATGAACCACGCGACCATGCGCCGGCGCGGCTTCTCGCCTTACGGCCCGAGCAAGGCCGCGTTGGAATCCGAAACCATCATCTGGGCCCAGGATTTGCAAGACACCGGGGTGACCGTCAACGCGCTGCTGCCCGGCGGCGCCACCCGTACCGGCATGATCCCCGAAGGCGTGTCCGAGGACATTCAGCGCAAGCTGCTGCCGCCCGAGGTGATCGTGCCGCCGTTGCTGTGGCTTTGCTCCGAGGCCGCCGACGGCGTCACCGGCCGCCGCCTCAACGCATCGCGCTGGCGCGATGCGCTCGACGTCAGCGCGCGCGCCGCCAACGCGGTCGAGGAGGCGGGATGGGCCGCTGCGGGCTGATCCGGTGCCGGGGCGAATGCGGTGGCCCTGCGTGCGGGCCGGTTCAGTTGAGCCAGGTATGGGGCCGGCCGAGCGCGTAACGCCCGGCGCCCAGCAGGGCGACCGCGAGGCCGCCCAAGCCGTAGAAGGCCTCCAGCTCGATCACCCAGCCGCCCTGGGCGTTGAGGGCCCACACGGCGCCGGCGCGCGTCAGCCACACCGCAATGATCATGTTGGCCAGGGCGAGCAGGCCGCCGACGCGCGCGAACAGGCCAAGGATCATGAGCACAGGGCCGAGCACTTCGCCAAGATAGACGCCGTAGGCGACGTCGGGCGGCAGACCGTGATGGAACACCAGCACTTCGATGGCTGCCGGCCCCGCCTGTATTTTGTGGATGCCGTGCAGAATCAGCAGGCCACCCACCAGCAGTCTGAGCAGCAGCTTTCCGAGGTCTTCGCCGGTATCCATGTTCTGTCGGCCTCCGGTGTCCGATCCTAGCCGCCGGGCGGCTGCGGCATACCGGAAAACGATAGCGCCTTTTCGCGGGTTTGATAAACCGGCGGCTCACGGCGCTGCCGGCAAGGCTTCCAGATTTCCGACCGGGAGGGTCCCGACATGAGTGAAGACGCAGCATCCTTGCCGCTCGCGGGCAAGGTGGCACTGGTCACCGGCGCCAGCCGCGGCATCGGCCGCGCCGCCGCCCTCGCTCTGGCGCGCGAGGGCGCCGACGTGGCGGTCAATTATCACCGCAGCGACCAGGCCGCGGAAGCGGTTTGCCGCGAGGTGCAGCGCATCGGCCAGCAAGCGGCCGCGGTGCGGGCGGATATCGCCGAAGCGCGCGGGACCGCGGCGCTGGTCGAGCGCACGGAGCAGGCCCTGGGCCCGGTGGCCATTCTGGTCAACAACGCCGGCATCGCCCGCCAGCAGTCCATCGACGAGGCGAGCGAGGCCGACTGGGATGCGGTGCTCGACGTCAATCTGAAATCGGCGTTCATGCTCACCCAGGCCGTGCTGCCCGCCATGCGCCGCGCGGGCTGGGGGCGCATCATCAATCTGTCCTCGACGGCGGCCCAGGTGGGCGGCGTGGTGGGCCCGCACTATGCGGCCTCCAAGGCAGGCCTGCTGGGGTTGACCCATTTCTACGCCTCGCGGCTGGCGCCGCAAGGCATTACCGTGAACGCGATCGCACCGGCACTCATCGAGACGGACATGGTGGCCGCCCTGGGCGTCGACCCCGCGCGCATCCCCGTGGGCCGCTTCGGACGTGTCGAGGAGGCGGGCGACGTGGTCGCCATGCTGGCGCGCAACGGCTATATCACCGGCGAGACCATCAACCTCAACGGCGGGCTTTACTTCGCCTGAACGGCGTCCGATGACGCCGTTCAGGGGGTCTCCGGGCGGCTCTCAGCCGCAGGCGCCGAGCCAGCCGCAGGCGGTGCAGAAATCGCAGCCGTCGCGGCGGATGACGCTGTAGTTGCCGCACTCCGGGCAGCGCTTGCCGGGCTCGGCTTCCTGGGCGCCGGCGGCGCGGGCGATGGGAATCACGCGCTCGTGCTCGTCGTGCATCACGCCCATCGCCTCCATGGGGTAGCCCGACTCGTCCAGGATGCCGAGCTGGGCGTAGCGGTGAATGGCCAGGCGCGCCAGATAGGCGACGGTGGAGGGGTAGTTGGCCTGGCGCTCGCTGCCGGGCACGCGCGCCAAAAAGTCGCCCTGCGGCTCGGGGAAGTTGAGCAGCAGGCGCAGCTTGGCGCCGATCCAGGCCGGGTCGATGATGCGCATGTCCAGCGACAGCAGCTTGCACAGGCCGTCGAGGGTGCGCGGATATTCGCCCGCCAGCCAGATCGAGTACGGGCGGCGGTGGCCGTCCGGCAGCAGCAGTTCCTTGAGCCCCACCACGAAATCGTCGCCGGTGGCCGGGTTGAGCACGTCCACCGTCCACGACAGCGTGCCGTCCGGACCGGTCTTGGGCTCTTTGAGGCTGAACAGCGCGTCCAGCACCGGCGTGTCGCCGATGTCGTCGAACGCGCCCAGCTCGTTGACCCGAAAGCGCACCAACTGGCCGACCGCACTCACCGTGCTGGGCACGCGCACAATATGACCGTCCGGGGGCATGGGCAGGTCGAAGGCATCGTCGCCGGCCAGGCGGGCCAGCGAGTCGAGCTTGTATTTGAGCCAGCCGCGGTCGTTGCAGCGCATGTCCATGGACAGGATCTTGGCCATGGCACCGAGCCCGCGCGGCTGCTCGGCGCCGGTGATCCAGACTTCGAACGGGTAGGGGCGGCCGTCGTTGTCCACGTGGCCGACGAACAGGGCGAAGCGGTGACCGTGCGGGTGCTCGACCAGATACGTCCAGGCCGGGTTGCCGGCGGCCAGGCGCGGACGCTTGGGCCAGCGCAGGCTCGCCAGCGCCGGCTGCGGCACCGTGTCCAGGCGCAGCCGCCGGTCCGGGTCGCTCTGGTCGAAGCCGGTGGTGGCCGCCGGCTGCGGCGCGGGCCCGGTGGAGAGCACGGCGCCCGTGACCGGATTGGGGCGGAACGTGGCCAGCCCCTTGAGGCCGGACTTCCAGGCCTGAAAGTACAGCTCCTTGAAGTCGTCGTAGGGATAGTCGGCGGCGACGTTGACCGTCTTGGACACGGCGCTGTCGATGTAGGGCGCGACCGCGGCCACCATCGCCTGATGGTCGGCCGCGGAGATGTCGAGCGCGGTGATGAAGGCGTCCGGCAGCAGGGCGGTGTCGCCGCCGCCCGCGCGGTACAGGCGCAGGGCGTGGTCCTCCACCGTATACTCGCGCAGGCTGCCGTCGGACTGGCGCTTGCGCCGCGTGTAGTGCCAGGCGTAGGGCGGCTCGATACCGTTGGAGGCGTTGTCGGCGAAGGCCAGGCTGATGGTGCCGGTGGGCGCGATGCTGAGCAGGTGACTGTTGCGCAGCCCCCGGCCGCGTATGCGCTTGCGCAGCGCCGCCGGCAGCCGGGCGGCGAAGCCGCCGGCCAGATAATGCTCGCCGTCGAACGCCGGAAACGCGCCTTTGTCCCGGGCCAGGTCCGCGGAGGCCGCATAGGCGGCGTCGCGCATGCGCCCGGCGATGCGCCCGGCCAGGCCGCGCCCGGCCTGGCCGTCGTAGCGCAGGCCCAGCATCACCAGGGCGTCGCCAAGCCCGGTGAACCCCAGCCCGATGCGGCGCTTGGCCATGGCTTCCTCGCGCTGTTGCGGCAGCGGCCAGTAAGTGACGTCGAGGACGTTGTCGAGCATGCGCACGCCGGTGCGCGTCAGCGCCTCCAGCTCTTCGAAGTCGAAGTGCGCGCCCTCGCCGAAAGGCTCTTTCACGCAGCGGGTGAGGTCGATCGAGCCCAGGCAGCAGCAGCCGTAGGCCGGCAGCGGCTGCTCGCCGCAGGGGTTGGTGGCGGCGATGGTCTCGCAGTAGGCGAGGTTGTTCTCGGCGTTGACGCGGTCGATGAAGACCACCCCGGGTTCGGCGTGGTCGTAGGTCGAGCGCATGATGCGCTCCCACAGCTCGCGCGCGCGCAACCGCCGGTACACCCAGCGCCCGTCATCGCCGCGGTAAGCGCCCTGCTCGATCAGCTCCCGGCTGGGCTCGGCCGGGTGCGCCAGCTCGAACCCGGCGTCCGCCTCCACCGCGTGCATGAAGGCGTCGGTGACGGCCACCGAGATGTTGAAGTTGGTGAGCTCGCCGCGTTCGTTCTTGGCGGCGATGAAGGCCTCGACGTCCGGGTGGTCCACCCTGAGCACGCCCATTTGCGCGCCGCGGCGCGAGCCGGCCGACTCGACCGTCTCGCAGGAGCGGTCGAACACACGCATGTAGGAGACCGGGCCGCTGGCGCGCGACGAGGTGCTTCTGACCAGCGCGCCGGCCGGGCGGATGGCGGAGAAGTCGTAGCCCACGCCGCCGCCGCGGCGCATGGTCTCGGCGGCCTCCATGAGCGCGATGTAGATGCCGGGGCGGGCGTCGACGGTGTCGCGGATGGCGTCGCCCACCGGCTGCACGAAGCAGTTGATCAGCGTGGCCTTGATCTCGGTGCCGGCGGCGGAGTTGATGCGCCCGGCGGGGATGAAGCCGCGCGCCAGCGCATCGGCGAATACCGGCTCCCATTTCGTCGGGTCGTCTTCCACCGCCGCCAGCGCCCGCGCCACGCGCCGGCGCACGTCGTCCGCGTTGCGCTCGCCGCCCTTCGCGTATTTCTCCAGCAGCACGTCGCGCGAGACGTGCTGGAGCTCCAAATCGGCCATAGAACCCATTGTGTTGGCGCGTTCCGGCCCTAATTCTAGCGTGTGCGCCGGGGATCGGCCGCCAGCACCATGCGGCGGTGCGCGATGCCGGCCTCCATGAATTCCTCGCCCTGGGCCCGGAATCCGGCCTGCGCGTAGAAATCCAGGGCGTGGGTCTGGGCGTTCAGGTGGCAGGACAGGCGCCGTCGGCGCGCTTCGGCCACCAGCGTTTGCAGCAGGCGCAGGCCTACCCCGCGGCCGCGCCAGGCGCGCACCACGGCCATGCGCCCGATCTGCCCCGACGGCAGCAGGCGGCCGGTGCCGATCGCCCCGCCGCCGGCCGCGCGCGCCAGCGCGTGCACGCAGCGCGCATCCTCGCCGTCGATCTCCAGCGACTCGGGCACGCCCTGCTCGTCGATGAACACGGCCCGGCGGATGGCCGTCAACTCGGCCTGGTGGGTTGCCCAATCCGTCACGATCACTTCAAATGCGGGGTTATCCATAGGCGCTCTCGCGCTGCGGTGGGGCGGGAAAGTGCTGTGAAAACTAAGCGAGGAGCGCGACGCGCGCAAGCCGATGTCGATGAATCAGTCAACACCGTCCGGGGCGCCGGCCCCGGAGCCGTCCCCCCAATCCATTGAGGCCGCACTGCGCGAGATGGGGCTGCTGCAGCGCGGCGAACCGGTCCGTTGGCAGGCCCTGGCGGGCGGGGTATCGTCCGACATCTGGCGCGTGGACGCGGCCAGCGGCGCCTACTGCGTCAAGCGCGCCCTGCCGCGCCTGCGCGTGGCGGCCGAATGGCGCGCGCCGGTGGAGCGCAATGCCTTCGAAGTGGCCTGGATGCGCGTCGCCGCCGGCGTGGTGCCGGACGCCGTGCCCCGGCTGCGGGGCCACGATTCTCAACGCGGGCTGTTCGTGATGGATTATCTGGCGCCGGAGCACTATCCGAACTGGAAATCCCTGCTGGCCGCGGGCCGGGCCGACGTTGATGTGGCCGCCGCCGTGGGCGATCGCCTCGGCAGGCTGCACGCGGCCACGGCGCGCGACGGGGCGGTGGCCGAGCGCTTCGCGAGCGACGCGATCTTCCACGCGATCCGCCTGGAGCCGTACCTGGGCGCCACCGCGCTGGTCCACCCGGACCGCGCCGACGCGCTCGAGGCGTTGCTGGAGACCACCGCGCGCACCAAGCTGGCGCTGGTGCACGGGGATGTCAGCCCCAAGAACATTCTGATCGGTCCGAATGGGCCGGTGTTTCTGGATGCGGAATGCGCCTGGTACGGCGATCCGGCGTTCGATCTCGCTTTCTGCCTCAACCACCTGCTGCTCAAATGCCTCTGGGTGCCGCGCGCGGCTGCCGGGTTCCTGGCCTGTTTCGATGCCCTGAGCGCTGCCTACCTGGCGCACGTGGCGTGGGAGCCGCCGGCGGCGCTCGAGGCCCGCTGCGCGCGCCTGCTGCCGGGGCTTTTGCTGGCGCGCGTGGACGGCAAGTCGCCGGTCGAGTATCTGGGCAGCGAGGGTCAGGCGCACGTACGCCGCGTCGCACGCGCCTGGCTGGGCGCACCGCACGGGGAGTTGCCCGCCCTGCGCCGGGCCTGGGCGGAGGGCCTGGCGCCATGACCGCCACCCGTATCCAGAGCGTGCGCGGGCGGCGCGTCTGGGACTCCCGCGGGCGGCCTGCCGTCGAAGCCGAGATCACCGTGGCGGGCGGGCCGAGCGGGCGCGCCATCGCCCCGGCGGGGGCGTCGGTCGGCAGCGGCGAGGCGCTGGACCGGCGCGACGCCGACGGCTGGGATGTGACCGGGGCCGTGGCCGCCGTCAACGGTCCCATAGCCGCCGAGCTTGGCGGCATGGACGCCGCCGATCAGGCACGACTCGATGGTGCCCTGGTCGCGCTCGACGGTACGCCGCAGCGCGCGCGCCTGGGCGGCAACGCCCTGATCGCCGTGTCCATGGCCGCAGCGCACGCCGCCGCGGCGGCTCGGGGCATGCCGCTGTGGCGTTATTTGCGCGGCGGCGAGCCGGCCCAACTGCCTTTGCCGGAAATCCAGATCTTCGGCGGCGGCGCGCACGCCGGCCGGCGCGTGGACATTCAGGATTTCATGGTCATCGCCGTCGGCGCCCGCGACTATGCCCAGGCGCTGGACTGGACGGCGCGCGTGTACCGCGCCGCGGGCCGGCTCATGGACGAGGCCGGCCGGCTGCAGGGCGTGGCCGACGAAGGCGGCTACTGGCCCGCGTTCGACAGCAACGCCCAAGCGCTCGACATGCTCGTGCGCGCCATCGAGCGCGCCGGTTTCACGCCCGGCGAGGAGGTGGCCATTTCGTTGGACGTGGCGGCCTCGGAGCTCGGCCGGGGCGGGCGCTACCGGCTGGCGCGCGAGGGCGTGGAACTGGACAGCGACGGCCTGTGCGAGCGGCTCCTGGGGTGGCTGTCGCGCTATCCCATCGTGGCCGTCGAGGACCCGCTTGCCGAGGACGACGCGGCGGGCTTTGCGCGTTTTACGCGTGCCGCCGGCGCGGGCGTGCAGGTGATCGGCGACGACCTGCTGGTCACCGATGCCGCGCGCGTCGCCGCGGCCGGCGAGCAAGGCCTTTGCAACGCCGCGCTCATCAAGCCCAACCAGGCCGGCACGCTCACCGAGACGCGGGCCGCGCTGGAGGCGGCGCGCGCGCAGGGCATGGGGGCGGTGGTCTCGGCGCGCTCCGGCGAGAGCGAGGACGTGACCATCGTGCACCTGGCGGTGGGCTGGGGCGTGCGCCAGCTCAAGGTGGGCTCGTTCGCGCGCTCCGAGCGCATGGCCAAGTGGAACGAAGGCCTGCGCATCGCCGAGGCGCTTGCCGCCGGGGGCGGGCTGCCGGCGGCGAGCAGCTTCCCCTGGGGCGGAAACTGAAAAGGTGTCGGCAATGGCGCGGAAAATCGTGGGTCTGCTGGTTTTCGACGACGTGGAAGTGCTGGATTTCTGTGGCCCGTTCGAGGTCCTGAGCGTGACCCGGTTGCATGAGGAGCGGCGCCGCGAAGAGGCCTCCCCGTTCGACGTGCGCCTGATCGCCGAGCGCGCCGCCATGGTGAGCGCCGCCGGCGGCCTGAAGGTAACCCCGGACCACACGCTGGCGGACTGCCCGGCGCTGGACTGGCTGGTGGTGCCGGGCGGCTGGGGTACGCGCCGCGAGGTCGACAATGAGCGCATCACGCAGTGGATCGCGCGCACCGCCAAACAGGTGGCTCTGCTCGCTTCGGTGTGCACGGGCGCGCTGCTGCTGGGCCGCGCCGGCGTCCTGGACGGCCTGTCCGCGACCACGCACTGGCGGGCGCTGGATCTCTTGCGCCAGATCGCGCCCGGCGCGCGCGTGGTCGACGACCAGCACGTGGTGGAGGCGGGCAGCGTGGTCACCTCGGCCGGCATCGCCGCGGGCATCGACATGGCGCTGCGCCTGGTCGCGCGCGAACATGGCGAGGCCATCGCGCGGGCGACGGCCCGGTACATGGAATATCCCTACCCCGGCGACAACCGGCGGCGCGTGTAGCGTCCCGCTTTGTCCGCCACTTTCGAACGGCCGCGCGCCCGGCTGTCTTGCCGGCGTCGTGCCGCGCTGCCTCCAAATCGCTTCCGCGAGCGTAGACTGGGATATCGGTCGCACGCGCACGACTCCACCACGAGCCTGGCGCACCAGGCGGGAGGCAGACCATGGGCGATACGCACGGTTTTCTCACCCGGCGCGGGTTCATCCGGGTGCTGGGCGGCTCCGCCGCCGCGGCGGTACTCGCCGGCCGTGCCGGGCAGGCCGACGCCTTTGGCTTGAGCGGCCTGTTCGGCTCGGGGTCCAAACCGCGCCATGTCACGGCCTACGTCACGCCCAACCAGGACTTCTACCTGGTGGCCGTGGATCCGTCGTTCCGGCCGCAGGTCACACCCAAGTCCGTTCAGGGCAACTGGCAGCTTGAGATGGCGGGCCTGTCGGGGGACGTGCACCGCTTCGCCTGGCAGGATCTGATGAAGCGGGCCAACCGCACGGTGGTCAAAACCTTCGAGTGCATCGGCAACTCCGTGGGCGGGGACCTGATCAGCAACGCCCGCTGGCACGTGATCCCGCTCAAGGCCCTGCTCCGCGAGCTCTCCGGCGTGCACAGCGCCCGCTCCGTCATGTTCCGCAGCCTGGACAACTTCTACTCCAGCATTTCCATCGAGCGCTGCCTGGACGACTACGCCTTTCTGGCGCTGCAGATGAACGGCGAGCCGCTGCCCGCGAAGCACGGCTTCCCGGCGCGCGTGATGCTGCCCGACCTCTACGGCATGAAGCAGCCGCGCTGGCTGCGGCGCATCGAGCTGCAGCACACCGCCGACACCACCTCGTACTGGGAGAAGCGCGGCTGGGCCGGCGAGGTGCCGGTCAAGACCATGTCGCGCCTGGACCCGCCCGGGCCGGTCAAGGCCGGCAGCGCGGTCGCGCTGACCGGTGTGGCCTACGCCGGCCACCGCGGCGTGCAGGCGGTCGAAGTATCCCTGGACGGCGGCAAGCACTGGGTGCAATGCCGGCTGCAGCACGCGGACACTCCGGATGCGTGGTCGCTGTGGCGCTACCAGTGGAGCAACCCCCCGGCCGGTGACCACAAGCTCATGGTGCGCGCCACCGACGGGCGCGGGCGGCTGCAGACCGCCAAGCGCCAGGGCACCTACCCGAACGGCGCCAGCGGCTACGACGAGCTCAAGCTGTCGGTGAGCTAAGCGCCGGTCAAAGCGAGCAGCTCGCGCATCAGCGGGCTGTCAGGCTCCAAAAGCTCGTACAGCACGGTGAAGTGATTGCGTCCCGGGATGTCGGCGGCGCGGCCCTCGTGGTCGCCGTCCTGCCAGGCGGACAGGAATGCCGACGCCTGGCGGTGAAATTCCTCGGTTTCCTCGCCGCCCACCGCCAGCACCAGCGGCCCGCGCCGGCCGCCGCGCGCGCCCGGGACCTGGAACAGCGGGCTCTGACGCACGATGGTCTGGTGGGTTAGCTGCAGTTTGGGCTGCAGCCAGGAGTAGACGAACGGGCGCAGGTCGAACAGCCCGCTGATGGCCAGCCCGGCCTTGACCAGGTCGTTCGGCAGGTCGTATTCGCCCGACCAGTCCGTGCACAGCATCATCGCCGTCAGGTGGCCGCCGGCGGAGTGGCCGCACACCACGATGCGTTGCGCGTCGGCATTGAAGCGCGCGGCGTTGGCGTGGAGCCAGGCGAGCGCCGCCCGGTTCTGGCGCACGATTTCGTCGATGGTCACCTTGGGGCACAGCGAATAGTTGGGGATGGCCACCGCCGCGCCGCCCGCGTGCAGCTCGCGGGCGACGAAGGAGAACTCCCGGCTGGTCACCGGCCGCTGCCAGTAGCCGCCGTGGATGAACACCACCAGCGGCGCATCTGCCTCGGCCGCGGGGAAGACATCGACCGTCTCGTCCACCGTCGGTCCGTAGCGCAGGCCCGGCTCAAAGCGCAAGTGCCGGCGCGTGGCCTCGCTTTCGCGCGCGCAGATCTCGGCATAGGCGGCGTAGTCGTCGAATGACGCTGCCACGTTGTACTGGCGGTCGATCGCCTCCTGCGAGGTGAAATGCTTGTAGAGCCTCATGCAGCGTCTCCCGGCGGTTTCAGTCCTCGAATGCGACGCGGGTCGGCGGCAGGTCGACGCCGTCCACCGCCACCGTCCAGGTCTGGCCCGGGGCCACGTCCTGGGCCACGGTGAGCGTGCCGGTGGTGATCACCTCGCCGGCGGCGAGCGGCGCCGCCTGGGGCTGGCCGGCCACCACCCGGGCCAGGTAGCCCAGCGCCTGCAGCGGGTTGCCCAGCACGTTGCGCCCTTCGCCGGTGGCCGCGGTGTCGCCCTCCAGCGACAAGGTGATGCCGGCCTCCGGCAGGCGCCCGGCGAGCGCCGCGCGTTCGGCGTCGGTGACGATGTGCGGCGTGCCGATGACGGAGCCGGCGTGCAGGCCGAAGTCGGCCACGGCGTCGGCGGGCTTGAACACCCAGCCGGGGTAGTGGCAATGCACGATCTCGAAGCCCAGCGCCAGCCACTCGACGGCGTCCAGCAGCTTGACCGGGTCGTTCTCGCCCGCCTCGATGGGCGCGCGCAGGGAAAAGATGAACTCGGGCTCGATGCGCGGCTGCACCAGGCCGGCGAGCGAAAAGCGGTCCGTGGCGCCGCGCGCATAGGACACGGTGGTGTCGTACATGTGCGCCCAGATCGGGGCGTCGAGGCCCAGTTGCGGCCACGCCGTGTCGTTGGTCAGCCCGACCTTGCGCCCTACCGGCTTCTCGCCTTGCTCGCGGCGCAGGGCGAGAAGCTCGAAGCCGACCTCGTAGCCCCTGTTCAGATCGAAGCCGGGATCGGCGTCGGTGAACGGCGGCAGCGTACGCGCCTCGCGTTTGGCGTCGAGCAGGGCCTGGGCGGCCGCGGACAAGGATGCGTTGGACATGATCCACCTCTGTGTTCGCATTGAATGGAGGACGCCTCGAGACGTTCGAGGTGTCCGGCGGCGCAGGCAAAGCGGGGCGCAGCAGCTTATTGAACAGCTTGTCAGAAATCGGGCTCGCGCTTCTCCAGCACCGCGTTGATCGCCTCGCGCGCCTCGTCGCCCTGCAGGCGCGCCACGAATTCGTCCAGCTCGGCGTCCATGACGGCGAGCACGTCGTCGAGCTGGTGGCGCTTCATCAGCTTCTTGGTGGCCGCCAGGGCCTGCGGCGCCAGGCGCGTCAGGCGCTCGGCGACGCTGCGCGCGTGCGCTTCCAGCGCGTCCGCCTCGACCACGGCGTTGACGATGCCCGCGTCCGCCGCCGCGGCGGCGTCGAACGGCTCGCCCAGCAGCAGCAGCTCGGCGGCGCGGTGATAGCCCGCCATCTGCGGCAGCAGCAGGGTGGAGGCGGCCTCCGGCACCAGGCCCAGCTTGACGAAGGGTAGCTGGAAGCGCGCGTCGGGCGCAGCGAACACCAGATCGCAGTGCAGCAGCAGGGTGGTGCCGATGCCCACCGCCACGCCGCTGACGGCGGCCACCAGCGGCTGCGGCAGGCGCGCCAGGGCGCGCAGGAAACGCGCCGCCGGGCGGTCCTCGCGCGAGGGCAGGGCGTTCAGGAAGTCGTTGAGGTCGTTGCCGGCGGTAAAGCAGCCGCCGCTGCCGGCGATGAACACCGCGCGCACGGCCGTGTCGGCCGCCGCCGCCTCCAGCGCCTCGGACAGGGCCTGGTACATGCCGCGCGTCAGGGCATTTTTCTTCGCCGGGCGCTCGATGCGCAGCTCGAGCACGCGATCGCGGCGGCGGACGCTGATATGGTCGCTCACGGCGCTGTTCTCCGTCCCGGTCTCGTCTTTGCGGGAAAGTGCGGGCCGGGCCGCGCGGTCAGCGGCGCGGGCCCGTGCCTAGCGGTGTTTCCACTGCGGCTTGCGCTTGTCCACGAAGGCGTCGATGCCCTCGCGCGCATCGTGCGCCATCATGTTGCAGGCCATGACCTCGGCGGCGTAGTCGTAGGCCTCGACCACGCCCATCTCCAGTTGGCGGTAGAACATGCGCTTGCCGGCGGCGACTGCCGCCGCGGATTTGGCGCTGATCTTGGCCGCCAGCTCGCCCACGGCCTCGTCCAGTTCATCGGCGCCCACCACGCGGTTGACCAGTCCGCGCTCGCGCGCCGTCCGGGCGTCGATGAAGTCGCCGGTGAACAGCATTTCCAGCGCCGGCTTGCGGTGCATGTTGCGCCCCAGCGCCACCGAAGGGGTGCTGCAGAAAAGCCCCACGTTGATGCCGGAGACCGCGAAGCGCGCCGCCTCGGCGGCCACCGCCAGGTCGCAGGTGGCCACCAACTGGCAGCCGGCGGCCGTGGCCGTGCCGTGAACGCGCGCGATGACCGGCTGCGGCAGGCGCAGCAGCGTCAGCATCAGGCGGCTGCAGCGCTGGAACAGCTCGCGCTGATAGGTTTTGTCCGGGTGCGCGCGCATCTCCTTGAGGTCGTGGCCGGCGCAGAAAGCCTTGCCGCGCGCCGCCAGCACCACCACGCGTACCGACTCGTCCGTCTCGATGGCGTCGAGCGTGGTCTGCAGGCGCGCCAGCATGGCTTCGGAGAGCGCGTTGTACTGCTGCGGGCGGTTGAGCGTGAGCCAGGCGACGCCGTCGCGGTCCTCGCGCAGCAGGATGTCCTCTTGCAGATCGGATGCAGCGGTGCTCATGGCGACACCTCTGTCTGGCGTTTCGTTGCACAATCGTCACTTTAGCATGCTGCGCCCGCTAGCCGCCCAGCCAGAGCTGCATGCCCATCGCGGCGGCGATCGCCGCCGCGATGACCACCAGCACGGGGGCACGCACCAACGCCAGCACCGCCGCCGCCGCGCCGCCGCTGAGCCCGACCGCGGGGTGAGCCGGCTGTACGCCGAGGATGCCGGGAAAGATCAGCGCGCCCAGCACCGCGTAAGGCACGTGCGCCAGCCACCGCTCCAGCGGCGCGGGCAGGCGCACCCGGCCCAAAAGCGTCATCGGCAGCACGCGCGGCAGATTGGTGACCACCGACATGCCCAGGATGATGGCGAGCAGTCTCACGCCACCGCCTCCCGCCCGTCCGGCCACACCACGTTGGTCGCCGCCGCGATCACAGTGGCGCCGATGATGGCCCAGCCGGCCGGCAGCACCCGGTGCAGGGCCAGGCTCAACGCCATCGCCAGCGCCGCGGTGAGCCCGGCGCGCCAGGCGTGGCGCACCGCCGGCACCAGCAGCACGATGAACATGGCGTACAGTGCGATCGACAACCCGGAGCCCAGCGATTCGGGGATTGCCGCGGCGAACAGCGCCCCGGCGGCGCTGCCCAGCACCCACGACAGGTAGGCGCCCAGCATGAGTCCGGCCACGAAGCGCCCCGAAGGCGCTTGCCCCGGCGGGAAGCGCACCGACAGCAGCGCGAACGTCTCGTCGGTGATGCCCAGGCTCGCCGCCAGGCGCTCGCCCGCGCGCCAATCGCGCAGGCGCGTGGCAAGCGCCATGCTCATGATGAGCTGACGCAGGTTGAGAATGAAGGTGGCGATGACGATCTGCGCCGCACCGGCGCCGCCCGCCCACATGCTCACCGCCATGAACTGGCTGGCGCCGGCAAAAACGAGCATGGACATGAGGCAGGTCTGGCCCGGCGGCACCCCGGATTTCACGGACAGCGCGCCGTAGGCGACGGCGATGGGGACGTAGCCGATGGCGATGGGGATGCCGGCGGTGGCCCCGGCGCGCAGGGTGCCGGCGGTGCGGCGATCGTCGGATGCGGCCATAGCGTTTGCGCCAGTGGACGGTCGGAGACGGCTATTTTACGGCGCCCCGGCGGGGCGGGCTGCCCACCGGTGCGCGGGTCAGGACAGGCTCACGCCCATGGCGTGGCCGATGCCGTAGGTAACCGCGGCGGCGCCGGCGCCGATCAGCACCATGCGTGCCGCGCTCCACCAGGCGCTGCGTCCCGTGAACAGGCTGATGAGCGCGCCCACGCCGGCGAGCGCTGCCGCGGACAGCGCCGCCGCGGTGGCCACGCTCTGCGGCGCCGGCAGATGCGCGAGAAACGGCAGCAGCGGCACGATCGCCCCGGCCGCGAAGGAGACGAACGAAAAACCCGCCGCGCCCCACGGCGAGCCCAGCTCGTCCGGATTCAGGCCCAGCTCCTCGCGGGCGAGCGCGTCCAGCGCCTGCTGCGGGCTGCGGATGAGCGTGTCGGCGGCGTCGCGTGCGGTGTCGGCGTCCATGCCGCGCGCCTGGTAGATCAGCGCCAGCTCCTCGGCCTCCTCGCGCGGGTAGGCGGCCAGCTCCTCGCGCTCCAATCCGATCTGGTATTCGAACATCTCGCGCTGCGAACGCATGGACACGTACTCGCCCGCCGCCATGGACATTGCCCCCGCCAGCAGCCCGGCCACGCCCGTGGTCAGCACCACACGGGCGTCCACGCTGGCGCCGGCCACGCCCATGATCAGGCTGAGGTTGGAGACCAGGCCGTCGTTGACGCCGAATACCGCGGCGCGCAGTTGGCCGCCGCCATGGACGCGGTGGCGGCGGCCGATCTGCTCCACGTCCGTGGGCATGGGATGTTTGGACGGCGGGCGATGGTAGTCATAGACCGACAGGCCGCGGATTTTCATGGCGGCCAGCACCGGGCGCAGGTTGTGCGGCCCCAAACGGCCTGCCAGCCAGGCGGTGATGCGCGCCCGGGCGCCGGGATAGAACGCGGGCAGGGGCGTGCCGTTGTCCGCGGCGCGGCGCTCCCATTCCTGGGCCTGGTCGTCGGCGGCATCGGCCAGGTCGCGGAACAGGCGGCTGCGCGCGGCGTCGGGCTCCACCGCGGCGATGCGGCGGTAGAGCCAGGCCGACTGCTTTTCCTCGTGCCAGTTGGCGATCGGGTTGTCGCTCATTGCGGCGCTCCTCGCGCGTGCGCCCTGTGCTGGTGTGCCCTTAACCTAGCAAGCGCCCGATTCATGAACTATACACACACAGATGGGCGCCGCCTTCGGCGTACGATCCGGTTCGCCGGGGCCGTGGGCAGACGGTGCGCATAAAAGATCGGCAGGCAGTATCGCGCCGCCCCGGGCGGCGCTATGTTGCCGCCGCAAAGGCACAATCGCAAGCAAAGGGAGTGAGACCATGAGTAGTAAATTGGGCATGAGAGGGCGCTGGCTGGGTGTGGTTGCTGCGCTGGCGCTGGGCGCAACCACGTTCGCGGCGGGCGCGGCGCAGGGCGTCAAGCTGGGGCTGTTCACCTCGCTCACCGGTCCGGAAGCGGTGGTGGGACAGGACATGCAGCGCGGCGTGCAACTGGCGGTGCATCAGATCAACGCCGGCTACGCCGTGCCGATGAAGGACGGCTCCAGCGTCAAGCTGGGACCGGGTCTGCTGGGCGGCAAGATCAATCTCATCGTGGAAGATGCCGAGTCCCGGCCCAAGTCGGCCATGGACGCCGTACGCAAGCTGGTGGAGGTGGACAAGGTGCCGGTGGTACTGGGCGAGTACTCCAGCGGGCTGACCCTGCCCACCGGGCAGTACACCAACAAGCAACACATCGTGCAGATTTCCATCGGCGCCAACTCGCCGAAGCTGCGCGACGTGGGCCCGTACTTCTTCGACATGATCGCGCTCAACAATCTGGAAGGCCCACCCATGGTGAACATCGCCGTGAAGGACCTGCACGCCAAGACGTTCGGCACCATCGTGCCCAATAACCCTTACGGCGTGGGTCTCGAACAGGCCTTGTGCGACAGCGCCAAGAAGCAGGGCGGGCAGTGCGTGGCCAAGGTGCGCTACGACAGCAACCAGACGGACTACCGCGCCCAGTTACAGCAGCTCCAGCGCCCGCACCCGGACGCCATCTTCTTCTTCGCCTACGGTTCCGACGCCACGCTGCTGCTGCGCCAGGCCCACGAGCTGGGCATGCAGCCGGGCAAGAATTGGTTCGGGCCCGAGATGTCGAACTGGGTCAACGAGGTGTCCGGCAACAAGGAGATCTCCAAGATCGCCGACGGCATCCGCGGCATCGACTTCTCGGTGGGCGGGGATTTCTACGACAAAACCTACGCCCAGCCTTTTCAGAAGCAGTTCGGCGAAAAGCCGGCAACGGATTTCGGCGGCTTCGCCTATGACGCTGCCATGGTGGCTGCGCTGGCGATCCACCAGGCGGGCAGCGCCGATCCCGACGCGATCCGCAAGGCCGTGCCCGACATGGCTGCCAAGTACAAAGGCGTGACCGGCGATAAGTCCATGGATTCGGACGGCATGCAGAAGAGCGCCACGTTCGTGACCGAGATCTATCACAACGGCAAGCTGCAGCCCTATACGCCCGGATCGCAATAGGGCATCTTGAAAAACTCGAGGTGCCCGGCGGCACAGGGATGTGGCGCTCGCGATTAAGCGCGTAAGTGCTTGATTAGCAGAGGCGAATCCGGATATGCGCCGGATTCGCCGGCGCCAAAAACTGTCGGGAGGACCGTTTTTCGAGGTTCCCAATAAGGGATGGCAGAACCGCGGCCGGCAGCCGCGGTGCCCAAGACGTATCGAACTCCGCGTCCGGCCGCGGCGACGGCGGCCGGGCGCTTTTTGCGGGGGACCCATGCTGCTGCAGATTCTGTTCGACAGCCTGATCCGTGCATCCGAGCTGGCGCTGATCGCGGTGGGCCTGACCATGGTCTACAGCGTGCTGCGCTTTCCCAACTTCGCGCACGTGGAATACGCCACCGTGGGCGCCTATATCGCCTACCTGCTGTCGGTGACCACGGGGCTGAACTTCGCGATTGCCGCGGTCATCGCCGTGCTCGCCACGGCGGCGTTCGGGCTGGGCACGGACCGGCTGGTTTTCAGCCACCTGCGCCAGCGCTCCGACATCATCCTGATGATCGCCTCGTTCGCGCTGGGCATCGCCATACGCCAGTTCGTGCTGCTGTTCTGGGGTCCGTCGCCGCAGTTTTTCTCGGTGGGCTGGGGCGGCGCGCTGCACGTCGGCGGCGCCCACATCACGCCGGTGCAGATCGGCATCATCGCCGCCGCCGTGCTGTGCATGGTGTCGTTTCACCTGCTGCTGAACCGCACCAAGCTGGGCGTGGCCATGCGCGCCTCCGCGGACAATACCCCGCTCTCCGAGGCCTGCGGCATTCCCACGGACTGGATCATCAAGGTGATCTGGCTGCTGGGCAGCGGCTTCGCCGGCCTGGGCGGGATCCTGCTGGCGCTGGACACCCAGCTTCAGCCGAACATGGGCGTGTCCATGATCATACCGGTGTTCGGCGCCGCCATCGTGGGCGGCATCGGCGATCCGTACGGCGCCATGCTGGGCGCCCTGCTGTTCGGCTTCGCCGAAAACATCGGGCTCAACATCAACTGGTCGCCGCTGATGCACTCGCTGGGGCTGCAGGCGGGCGGCTACGTCTTCATCCCCGCCGGCTACAAGGAGGCGATCCCGTTCATGCTGTTGATCCTGATCCTGCTGCTGCGCCCGCAGGGCATCATGGGACGGAAAAGCTCATGAGCGGGTTCATCGTCTATCTGCTCACCATCACCTGCATCTGGGGCATCCAGGCGTTCAGCCTCAACCTGCAGTACGGAGTGACCGGTTTGGTGAACCTGGGCCAGATCGCGTTTTTCATGATCGGCGGCTACGTGTCGGTGATCCTGGTCATGCTCGCCGGCTGGCCCATCGGCCTGGGCATCATCGGCGGCGCCGCGGCGGCGGCGCTCTACGGCATGCTGCTGGCTTTGCCGACCGCCAGCCTGCAGCAGGACTACTGGGCGATCTCCACGCTGGCGGCGGCTGAGATCGTGCGCATGATCTTTCTCAACCAGACGCTCGGCAGCCCGTACGTGGGCGCGTCCTTCGGGGTGACCAATATCCCGCAGCCGCTGCAAAGCGTGATCGGGAACAACGTCTACCCGCTGTTCTACCTGGGCTTGAGCGCGTTCTGTTTGCTGGTTTGCTGGGGCATCAGCCACTGGCTCCTGCACATGCCGTTCGGACGCGCCTTGAAGGCCGTGCGCGAGGGCGACGAGGTGCCGCTGGCGCTGGGCAAGAACGTGCGCAGCATGCGCATTCGCGCCATGGGCGTGGGCGGGGCGTTGGGCGGGCTCGCCGGCGCGCTGTTCGCGCACTACAACGCATTCATCTCGCCCAACTACTTCCTGCCCATCGAGACCTTCATGGTCTGGGCCATGGTGATCGTGGGCGGTGCCGGCAACTTCGCGGGCGTGCTCGCCGGCACCCTGCTGGTCGAGGTGATCTCGGCCTCGTCGCGCTTCGTCAAGGATGTGATTCCGGTCGACCCGCGCGTGCTGGGGCCGGCCCGCATGATCATCATCGCGGTGCTGGTGATCGTGGTGCTGATCTACGTGCCGGAAGGCCTGCTGCGCGAGCGCCGGCGCCGCTATGCCGGCACGCATAAACCGCCCGCGGGGCAGCCACTCTCGGACGAGGGGCCACCGTAGGCCGCGCACCGCTGACCCGGCGGCCGCGCGCTCATGCGGTATGATCCTTAGCAAGGCCTTTGCAGACGCGGACTCCGCTCGGGGACAGCCATGCACGTCATTGCTCCCTTGGAAGCTGTTGAAGCGCCGTCGCGAGCTGCCGAGCGCTGTAGGTCATTCAACAGCTTCTTACAGTGCCGCTGTCGGCAGCCGGTTCTGCAGCGCACATCCTGCGTGGCGCAGCGGGCGGGGCGCCGGTGAGCGCCGCGGCGGACAAGCGCGACATCCAGTTCGTCGTCGACGGCGTGCGCTGCCGGGGCGTGCACTGGCAGCCGGGGGATTCCCGGTTCCAAAGCCCGACGGGCGCTCCCTGCGTGGTCATGGCGCCGCCCTTCGGCGGCGTGGTCGACGCCGGCCTGGATGCGTTCGCGCAGCGACTGTGCGCCGCCGGGTTGCACGTGGTGGAGTTCGACTACCGCCATTTCGGCGCCAGCGAGGGCGAGCCGCGCCAACTGATCTCCATCGCCCGGCAGATCGCCGACTGGCGCGCCGCCCTGGATCACGCACGCGGCCTGGACGGCATCGACCCCGCCCGCATCGTGCTGTGGGGCGTATCGTTCTCCGGCGGCCACGTCATCGAGGTTGCCGCCGAGGACGGCGGCGTGGCGGCGGTCATCGCCCAGTGCCCGATGTTGGACGGGCTGAGCGCGCTGCGCGCCATTCTCAAATATGCCGGTTACGGGCGCGTGCTGCGCCTGGCCTGCGCCGGGCTGCTGGACGTGATCCTCAGCGCGTTGCGGCTGGGTTGTCACCGCATGCCCATCGTGGCGCCGGCCGGGCGCTTCGCCATGATGAGCGCCGACGATGCGAACGAGGCCTGGCACCGCATCGCGCCGTCGGCCACCAACGAGGCCTGTGCTCGCATTGCGCTGCGTCTGGGCGGCTACCGCCCGGGCATGGGCATCCGCCGCGTCAATTGCCCTGTGCTGCTGCAGGTGTGCACCGAGGATTGCATCGTCACCCCGGCGCCGGCCGAGGCCGCGGCGCGGCGCGCGCCCGACACCGTGACCCTGGAGTGCTACCGGGCGCGCCACTTCGATCTGTACCAGGGCGAGCTGTTCGAGCAGGCCGTCGGCGGGCAGATGGCGTTCCTCCGCCGCGTGCTCGGGCCGGGCGAGCCGCCGCCCGGGGATCAGCGCGGGCGCGAGGGGTCGTAGCGGCGGAAGGTGCGGTTGTAGAGGACCAGATAAGCCGTCTGGAAGCCGGCCGCCAGGAAGAACGGCGTGGCCAGCGCACCGGTGGCGAAGAACAGTCCTGCCACCGTGGGGCCGATGGCGCGCGGAATCTGCATCGATGCCGAGCTCAGGCTCGCCGCCACGCCGCGCCGCGCGCGGCCCACCAGGCTGATGTTGAGGCTCAGCCGGGCCCCGGCGGTGCCCAGGTTGCAGGCCATGCGCGCGATGTACAGTCCGGCGGCCACGGCGAAGGTGGGCGCCAGCGGCAGCGCCAGCAGCAGCCCCACGCCGATCATGCGCAGCCACACCACCGAGCGCATCACGCCCAGGCGCGTGGTCAGCCAGCCGGCGGCCAGCGAACTCAGGCCGGCGGCGGCGAAGGCGACCGCCATCACCGGTGCGATGTCGCTCGGGCCCTTGTGGAACGCCAGGCTGAACCAGTAGGCCATGAGCGGGCCGGTCAGCCCGATGCCCAGCCCGTTCAGCGCGTTGACGCCGGCAAGCCGGCTCAGCAGCCGGTTTTCGCTGCGCCGCTCGCTGCTCTCGGTTTCGCCGGGCGTGGGCTCGGGCGTTGCCGGGCGCTGCGGCTCCGGCGCGCGCCACAGCAGCCACAGCGCCGCCAGCGCCATAATCAGCACGACGGCGAACAGGGGGCGGTACGCCAGCGCGCCCGGCAGCCACGGCTGCAGCAGGTCGGGCAGGCCGGCGAGTCCGGCGCCGGCGGCCAGGCCGAAAAAGGCGATGGCCGAGCGCAGGCTGAACACCGTGCCGCGGCGCGCGCGCGGCACCACCTCCGACAGCCAGGCGGATTCCACCGGTGCGAACGGCGAGGTCGAGGCGCCGCCGCGGCCGAAGCCGCCCACCACCGCGGCGGCGATCAGCACGCGCGCATCGCCCGACACCATGCACACGATCGCCGCGAGCGCGGTCACGATCTCGTAGCCGACCAGGAAGCGTCTGCGCCCGGCGCGGTCGCTGAGCGGGCCGACCAGGGCGGTGAGCGTGACGCTGCACACCAGCACCGCCGTGATCACCCCGCCGATCAGCGCCGAAGACCACCCCAGCGCGTGCAGGTAGAGCGTGAAATCCACGGTGAGCAGCCCCTGCCCGAAGGCGCGCACCATGCGCGCGCCGATCAGCAGCCGCGCGGCGCGGCTGAGGCGGTGGGCGGGCGGCGGAGAAGCGGTCATTTACCCATGGGCGCGGGCGGCGCCGCGTTCATTGGTCAGCATCGCGGATCGGGCACTCTCGATCGTTGGGGAAGCGGCTTCAAACGGCGGCGGGCGACGGCATTTGCGGTTTTGCCGGCACCGTCCTGGCACTGCGGCGCAATTTATTCGCCGCCTATCAATTATTATGAACCGTATCGCGTGCGCAGGCGACACAGGGCATCACGGCTCGCCCCGATTGCCTATAATGGACCTGGACTCCAACTCACGTTTTGCCAGAGGCCACGCATGGTTACCGCGTTTGTTTTGCTGGACGTACGGCGCGACCGTATCAACGAGGTGGCGCAGGAGCTCGCCGACATCGACGGCATCGCCGAAGTGTATTCGGTGAGCGGCCGCCACGATCTGATCGCCATTATCCGCGCGCGCACCAACGAGGATCTGGCCGAGGTGGTGACGCGGGGCATGGCGCACGTACAGGGCATCGAAAGCACCGAGACGTTCACCGCCTTCCGCGTGCACTCGCGCCATGACCTCGAAACCATGTTCTCCATCGGGATGGACTGAGCCCTTACCATCCAGCCGTCCAGCGCGCGCGCGCCGCGCAATCCGCTTTCCAACCCACCGCCGCGCCGCCTCAAAACAGCGCACCGGCGGGCTTGCCGAACGCAAGGGAGTGACTCGTGACTGACTGGACCCATCTTCTCAAAAGCCCGGAAATCGTCAGCGGCGCCGTGTTCTGGGGCGAGCGCCTGCTGGCGGCCATCGTCATCTTCGTCATCGGCCGCTGGATCGCGCTGTGGCTGACGCGCATGTTCGAGCGCGTCATCGGCAAGCGCGTGGAACCGACGGTGGCCGACTTCCTGGGCAACGTGCTCTACGCCGTCATGATCGCGGTGGTGGCGGTCGCGGCGCTGCAGCAGGTGGGGGTACAAACGGCCTCCCTGCTCGCCGTTTTGGGCGCCGCCGGCCTGGCCATCGGCTTGGCGCTGCAGGGCTCACTCACCAACTTCGCCGCCGGCGTGCTGCTGCTCGTGCTGCGCCCGTTCAGCGCGGGCGACTTCGTCACCGTGGCCGGCGAGGACGGCACCGTGCGCACGGTGCGTATCCTGCACACGCGCCTGCAGACCGCCAGCGGGCAGGACTTGTGGGTGCCCAACGGCCAGATCATCGGCGCCAAGATCATCAACCACTACGCGTTGCCGACGCGGCGCGTGGACGTGCGCTTCGAGGTCAGCCACAAGGACGATCTGCGCACCGTGCGCCGCGTGATCGAGGAGGTGGTCCACGCCGACGAGCGCGTGCTCAAGGACCAGCCCATTCAGGTGCTGGTGATGGAGCTCACCAACAACGGCGTCAAGCTGTCGGTGCGCTGCTGGACCAACGGCGGCGACTGGTGGGGCGCGACCTGCGACCTGCAGGAAAAACTCAAAATCGCCTTCGACGAGCGCGGCATCACTATCCCCCGCGTGCAGCGCGATATCCACTATCAGAACGGCGCCGCCGAGGGGGCGGTGCTGGGCGGCGACCCGGCGCCGGCGCAAAAAAATTAGCCCAGCCGTATTGCGCGGGGCGTAAAACGTGTAGACTTGTAGGCCGTCGCTCCATGGCGGGGCGGCGGCTTTATTATTGTTTTTGGAGTTTTGAGTAATGTCACAGCGTGAAACCGGTACGGTTAAGTGGTTCGATAGTGCGAAGGGTTATGGCTTCATCAAGCGCGACCATGGTGAGGACGTCTTCGTGCATTTCCGCGCCATTCGTGGCGACGGATATCGCAACCTTGACGAGGGACAGCGGGTCGAGTTCACCGTCACTCAGGGTCAGAAGGGCCTGCAGGCGGACGACGTTTCGCCTACGTAAAGCCTTTGGCCGCATGTGTGACCCGCTGGGCGCTTTCTGATTAGGGACGTACCGACGAGTTACACGAGGGGGCGGGTCCGACGGGCCCGCCCCCTTAATTTTTGCAAGCCGTAAAAGCGAACCCCGACGCGCCGCGCCCGCTACATGCGATGCCCTATCGGGCCGTGCCAGACATGGCCCATCCACACGTGCCCCACCCACACGTGGCCGGTCATCCCCAGGAACAGGCTGGCCGCCAGCAGCAACAGGCTCAGCAGCGCCATCACCCCCATCACCGCGAAGAACAGCCGCAGCCGGTTCAGCGCGCGTGCGAGCGCGTCGCGGTCGCCGGTGTAGAGCGCCATCTCGGCGGCATTGGCGGCCTGATAGAGCATCACGCCGGTCCAGATCGGCACCCAGGCGACGACGAGCCCGACCACGCTCAGCGCCATGGAAATGCCCCACAGCACCGACAGTACCCCCAGCAGCTTCATCCATCCCTTGCTCTTGCTGAGCGGCAGGCTCAGTTCCCGGATCAGGCTGTCGCCTGGCTCAACGGTGTCCATGGCATCACTCCGCGGTCGGCTTTGACCCCATTATCGGGGATGACGCGCGCCGCGTCCCGTGCGCCGCCCGGTCCGTGGCCACTCGGCGCGGGCAGGCGCTAAGCTAGAGGCGTCACCCGCTAGCAAGGAGCCGCCATGAGCCAATCCTCCTCCGCCGAACACGGCGAATACCGCTACCTCAAGGTCGAGACGCGCGGCGGCGTCGGCCTGATCACGCTCAACCGCCCGCAGGCGCTGAACGCGCTGTGCGACGAACTCACCCTGGAGCTTGCCCGCGCGCTGGACATCTTCGAGGCCGACGCCGCCGTCGGCGCGATGGTGATCACCGGCAGCGAGAAGGCTTTCGCCGCCGGCGCCGACATCAAGGAGATGCAGCCCAAGAGCTACATGGACGTCTATCTGTCCGACTTCATCACCAGCCACTGGGAGCGCGTGGCGAGCTGCCGCAAGCCGGTGATCGCCGCGGTGGCGGGCTACGCCCTGGGCGGCGGCTGCGAACTCGCCATGATGTGCGATTTCATCATCGCCGCCGACACGGCCAAGTTCGGCCAGCCTGAGATCAACCTGGGCGTGATCCCCGGCGCCGGCGGCACCCAGCGCCTGACGCGCTTCGTGGGCAAGCCCAAGGCCATGGAAATGTGCCTGACCGGGCGCATGATGGACGCCGACGAGGCCGAGCGTAGCGGCCTGGCCTCGCGCGTGGTGCCCGCCGACAAACTGCTGGAGGAGGCGCTGGCCGCCGCCGCCAAGATCGCCTCGCTGTCGCGCCCGGCCGTGCTCATGGCCAAGGAGTCGGTCAACCGCGCCTATGAGACCACGCTCGCCGAGGGGCTGCGCTTCGAGCGCCGCGTGTTCCACTCCGCCTTCGCCACCGAGGGGCAGAAGGAGGGCATGTCGGCGTTCATCGAAAAGCGCAAGCCCAAGTTCAGCAACCGCTGAGCGGTCATCTCGAAAAATTCGAGATGACCGCCGGTACAGGGATGTACCGCTCGCGATCAAGCACGTAAGTGCTTGATCGGCGGAGGCGAGTTCGGACACGTGCCGGACTCGCCGAATCGACAAACTGCCAGGAAGGCAGTTTTTCGATGTGCCCGGGCGAGGCCCGGCGGCGCGGGCTCATAGCTTGTTGAGCCCGCACCAGTCGGCGATGAAAAGCGCCATGGCCTGGGTGTTGCGGCGCACCGACTCCAGCTCCACGCACTCGTCGAAGCCGTGGATGCGCTGCGAGTTGGGCCCGTACACCAGGGCCGGGATGTCGGCGTAGAGGCCGAAAAAGCGCGCGTCCGTGGTCGCGGTGCTGGCCTCGGCCGCCAGCTCCTTGCCGTAGGCGGCGCGGTGCGCCTCGCCCAGGCGCTGCTCCACACGCTCGGCGCCCTGCAGCAGGTAGCCCTCGGCCTGGAAGCCGTTGTAGACGATCTCCGGCGCGGACTTGGCCAGAAACGGATGCTCGCGCGCCGCATCATGGATGCAGGCCTCGAGCTCGCCGCGCGCCTCGGCCAGGTCCTGGCCCGGATAGAGGCCCACGCGCAGGTCGAAGGTGCACCACGCGGGCACGCTGGACGCCCAGTCGCCGCCCTGGATCTTGCCCACGTTGAAGTTGAGCGGGTGGTCCACGTGCGCATAAGCCGGGTGCTTGCGCTCGTCCGAGTTCCACTTGGCCTCGAGCTTGTGCAGCGCCTGGATCAACGGGTAGGCGGCCTCGATGGCGTTGGCCCCGCTGCCCGCCTCGCGCACGTGCACCGGGTAGCCGCGCAGACGCACCTGCAGCCACATCACGCCCACTTGGGCGCGCATCATGGTGTCCGCCCACGGCTCGGGGATCAGCGCCGCCTCGGCGCGGTAGCCGCGCTGTAGGCAGGCGAGCGCGCCGTTGCCGGTGCACTCCTCCTCGATCACGGTCTGCACGTGCACGTCCGCCGCCGGCTCGTAGCCGGCGCGCCTGAGCGCATCCAGCGCGTAAATCATCTCGGCCACGCCCGCCTTCATGTCGCCGGCGCCGCGCCCGTACAGCCAGCCGCCCTCCTGGTGGGGCTCGAACGGGGGCCGTGTCCACATATCCTCGGGGCCCGTGGGCACCACGTCCACGTGGCCGTTGAGGATCAGCGAGCGCCCGGCGGTGCGCGCCGGGCGGTGCGTTCCCACCACGTTGAGCGCGTTCTCGTAGGAGACGGCCACGGGCGAGAAGCCCGGCAGATTCTGGATGTCCTCCACGCGGATGTGCCAGCGGTCCACCGCATAGCCCCGGTCGCCCAGCTCGCGCGACAGAAAGTCCTGCACGGTGTGCTCGGCGCCGCGCACTGACGGAAACCGCACCAGCTCGGACGTGAACTCGACCTGGCGGTCGAAGCCCGCGTCCACCGCCTTCATGATCTGTGTCGCCAGTTGCTCCTCGAGCATGATGAAATCTCCACTGTCTTCGATGCCGCCCGCGCCCGCCGCGCCGGGCTGGGCCGGATTCTCTCGGGTCGTTCACTTTATTAAACTCGGGGCATGATGAACACTCGCGGCGCCAACTTATCCGGCGCCGCCCAAACCAGGAGACACGCATGCCCGAACCCAGCATCGACGTCCAACGCCTGTGGGACAGCCTCATGGAGCTGGCGCGCATCGGCGCCACCGACAAGGGCGGCGTCTGCCGCCTGGCGCTCACCGAGGAGGACCGGCGCGGGCGCGACCTGTTCGTGCGCTGGTGCGAGGAGGCCGGCTGCAGCGTGCGCGTGGACGCCATGGGCAACATCTTCGCGCGCCGCCCCGGGCGCGACGACAGCCTGGCCCCGGTGCTGTCCGGCAGCCACCTGGACAGCCAGCCCACCGGCGGCAAGTTCGACGGCGCCTACGGCGTGATGGCGGCGCTGGAGGTGGTGCGAACGCTCAACGACCACGGCATCGAGACCGAGCGCCCGGTGGAGATCGTGTCCTGGACCAACGAGGAAGGCTCGCGCTTCGCGCCCGCCATGGTCGGCTCGGGCGTGTGGGCCGGCGCCTTCGACCTCGACTACGGCCACTCGCGCCAGGACGCCGACGGCGTCACGCTGGGCGAGGCACTGCAGGCCATCGGCTACGCCGGCGGCAGCGAGGCCGGCCGCCCGCGCCCCAGCGCCTACCTGGAGGCGCATATCGAGCAGGGTCCGATCCTGGAGGCCGAAGACAAAACCGTCGGCATCGTGCTGGGCGTGCAGGGCATACGCTGGTACGAGGCCACGGTCACCGGCCAGGACGCGCACGCCGGGCCCACGCCCATGACCGGGCGCCGCGACGCGCTGCTGGCCTCATCCAAAATGATCGTGGCGGCCAACCAGGCGGGCCTGGGCCAGGCGCCCGACGGGCGCGCCACGGTGGGCGTGATCCGCAACAAGCCCAACTCCACCAACGTCATCCCGGGCGAGGTCTTTTTCACCGTGGACCTGCGCCACCCGCAGGTGCAGGGTCTGGACGCGATGGAGACCGCGCTGCGCGAGCACTGCGACGCCATCGCCACGGAGAGCGGCACCCGGCTCGAGCTCAAGCGCATCTGGGACTCGCCGCCGGTCGCCTTCGCCGAGCGCTGCATCGATGCCGTGCGCGCGGGCACGCAGGACTTCGGCTACGCGCACCGCGATATCTACAGCGGCGCCGGCCACGACGCCGTCTACGTCTCGCGCGTGGCGCCCACCGGCATGATCTTCGTGCCCTGCGAGGGCGGGTTGAGCCACAACGAGGAGGAGAGCGCCACGCCGGACGATCTCGCCGCCGGCTGCAACGTGCTGCTGGGGGCGCTGCGCCGCCTGGCCGGGGCCTGAAAGGCGTGCCCGAACAAACTTGACTCAAATCAAAATGCGCCGCCGATGCGCGAGGTAAATTAACCACATAGAAAAACGCCCGCGGCCCGCCGAGGCAGCCGGCCGCGGCAGCTAAAAACAAAAGCGGCGATACCGGAATAGCTGGCCAACCGCTGGCGGACCGGCGGCTTCATTCTTCCCGCGCAATGCCTGCCCGGGTCGCCAGCGCGATCGCGGCCACGGCTCATGGCGGCGCGCGACCATTGCTCTCGCTGGAGCTTGCCGCCGCCGGGCCGCGACAACGCCGGGAGGCAGGCGTGTCTGACGAAAATCCAACTTCACACATGGACGAGCTGTTGTCGCAGCAGGCGGGCGACGGCGCCGAGGAGTCGCGCACCAAGCCCTTCCGCGGCCGCCGCCACACGCCCAAAACGGTCATCGGCGGCACTGTCGGCAACATCATGGAGTGGTACGACTTCGCCCTCTATGGCTTTTTCGCGCCGGTGATCTCGGGGCTTTTCTTCCCCTCCAGCAGCCACATGGGCTCGCTCATCGCCACCTTCGGCGTGTTCGCCGTAGGCTTTTTCATGCGCCCGCTGGGCGGCGTGGTGTTCGGCTACATCGGCGACCGCTACGGGCGCGCCTCGGTGCTGCGCATCTCCATCATCACCATGGGTCTGGCCACGTTCCTGCTGGGCGTGCTGCCCACCGCCAACCAGATCGGCTTCTGGGCCGCGGTGGTGCTCATCGTGGTGCGCCTGTTCCAGGGTCTGTCCGTGGGCGGCGAGTTCAGCGGCTCGGTGACCTACATGGTCGAGACCTCGCCGCTGCACAAGCGCGGCTTCTCCGGTAGCTGGGCCAACTTCGGCAGCCTCATCGGCACGCTGGTGGGCTCCGGGCTGGCCGCCTTCGTCAGCAGCGTGCTGCCCGCGGGGCCGCTGCACGCCTGGGGCTGGCGCGTGCCGTTCCTGCTCGGCGGCGTGTTCGGGCTGGCGGCCTATCTTTACGTGCGCAAGCTCGGCGACACACCGCACATGGACCACCACGAGCGCCAGCACGCCGAGGACTCCCCGCTGCACGAGGCGCTCACCCAGAATCTGCGCGAGACCGTGCTGGCGGTCATCTTCGCCTCCGGCTACGGCGTCGCCTTCTATATTCCGCTCGTCTACCTGCCCACCTTCGCCAGCCAGATCGGCTCGGTGAGCGACGGCACCGCGCTCACCGTCAACTCTTTGGGCATCGCGCTGTCCATGCCCTTCATTCCACTGTGCGGCTGGCTCTCGGACCACTTCATCCGCCGCCGTTCGCTGCTCATCATCGCCTTTCTGGCCATGGCGGTGGCGGGCTGGATACTGGTCGCGTTCTCCGCCGGCAGCGTCACCGACCTGGCCGTCTCGCAGTTCCTGCTGGCGTTGATCATCGCCATTCCGCTGGGCTCGGCGCCGGCCATGCTGGTGGAGCTGTTCCCGGTGGCGGACCGGCTCACCGGCTACTCGCTGTCCTACAACCTGGGGCTGGGCATCGCCGGCGGCACCGCGCCCATGATCGCCACCTGGCTGATCTCGTTCACCGGCTACCAGGCCGCGCCCGGCGCGTATCTGGCATTCGCCGGGCTGATCTCGGCCGGCGCGCTGTGGTTCATGCAGGACCGCAGCCGCGAGCCGCTGCGCTAAGGGGCTTTCACGAGCCCTTCAGCTCGACCTCCACGAACGCCATGTAGGCATCGCCCGCGTTGAACACGTTGTGCGCGACGCCGCGGGTGCGGAAGTAGCTCCTGCCCGCCTCCAGGTCGGCGAACGACTCCTCGCCGCTGTCGCTCACCAGCCTCAGCCGGCCCGAGACCACCGGCACCACCACGTAGTCCATCTCGTGCCGATGGGCGCCGGTGGCCGCGCCGGGGGCGAACTCCCACAGCGTGACGCGCACGCTTTCGTTATCGGTCTGCACGGTGGGTTGGGCGCTGGGTGCGTTCATTGGTCTTTCTCCTGCCAGTCATTGGATAGCCGCCCGGCCGGGCGCAGGCTATAGCAAGCCCGCGGGCGCGGCCCCTGTCAATGCCGCGCGCTTTTCGATTGTGCCGACGCGTTGCGATAGCATGGGGCGAAATGTGTGGCCACTCAGGAGGTTGATCGCCATGCGCCGGAACGAGCCGAAGTCTCGCCCGCACACCGCTGCCGGCCTGCGCACACTGACCGCCCTCGCGCTGGGACTTTGCGCGGCGGCGCTCGCCATGCCGGCGGCCAACGCCTCGCCGCCGTCCTGGGCGCCGGCTCACGGCTACCGCGCCCATCACCACGAGCGCGAGCACGAAGAAGACCACGACCACGAGCGTGAACGCGAGCACGAGCACGAATACCACCGCGAGCGCCGGGCGCCGCGCCAGACGCAACGCACCCCGCGCGGCTGGGGCCCCTACATCAACAGCCGCGGCGTGTGCACCTGGACCCAGCTCGACACGGCCCTGGGCGGCGCGCTCGGCGGCGTGATCGGCTCGCAGATCGGCGCCGGCAGCGGCAAGGCCATCGCCACCGTCGGCGGCGTGGTGCTGGGCGCACTCGTCGGCCATGCCATCGGCGAGCACATGGACGCCACGGACCAGTACTGCGCCGGCACCGCGCTGCGCTACGCGCCGCCCGGCCGCCCCGTGATCTGGGTGGACCCGCACACCCACTGGCACTACCGCTTCGTGCCCCAGCGCCGCTTCAAAAACGGCCGCGGCGAGGAATGCCGGCACTTCACCCAGTACGCGCACCGCAACGGGCGCACCCGCCGCCACCACGGCACCGCCTGCCGCGAGCCGCACGGGAGCTGGCATATTGTGGGGTGAGATTAAGAGTTTAGTGGCGTTTTGCCTCATGGAACGGAGTTGACGGGAGCGGTGCAAGCGCTAAATTAGGGAGCAATACGGGTCACCGGGGCGATCATGGATGGGTCTTTGGCGTCTGACTTTGGGCGGACCTGGTCCGGCAAATGCCCAAGTCGAATCGGCCCCGCCGAACTGGCCATGGAGCCCCGCCGCACGGGGACCGCTCATCGTCAACTCCGTTGGACGGCAGAGGGAGCCAGTGGTGACGGACCGGTTTGAGAGAAGTCTCGATCGCTTGGCCGATTATTCGGACGATGCCCTCCTCGCCGAACTCCGACGGCTTGCAGATTACTTGGGGAAGCCGCGGATTACGATCCGCGATATTGACGATCACGCACGCTGCTCCTACGCGCTTTTGAAGCAGCGCTTTGGCGGTCTCACGAATGCACTCAAAGCTGCTGGTCTTAGCGCGCCTTCTTTCCATCGTGACGTTTCGGATGACCATCTGCTAGACGAGCTTGAGAGGATTTGGGAGGAGACCCTCTCGCGAGATGGGCGCCGACCTTACACGCAGGACCTTGGTCGATACGAGTCCCGCTATTCGAGAGGCCCTTACTATAGGCGGTGGGGTTCGTGGATCCGCGCGTGCGAGGCGGTACTCGAACGATCGCGCAGCGACACAGGTTCGGACGCAACCCAGCCCAGGGTGCGAAGCCCCGCGGAGGAGCGGCCGGGGCGACGAACGTCGGTCAAACGCAGCATCCCCTTGAGCGTCCGGTACAAAGTGCTGCGCAGAGACCGTTTTGTGTGCGCGACATGCGGCCGATCACCGGCCACGCACCAAGGAACCGTGCTTCACGTCGATCACATTCATCCAGAATCCAAAGGCGGCGAGACCGTTGAGGACAATCTCAGAACTCTCTGCGAAGACTGCAACCTCGGCAAAGGCGCGTCGTAGGTCTGCCGTCCAACAAGCGCATGCAGCGGACAGTGCTCCGCGCCACCGAACGGAGTTGGCGATGAGCGGGGGCGTGAGATTAGGCACCAAGAGACTGTGAGGGAGAACTCGATTATGCAGCGTGGCTTGATGCCTAATCTCGCGCTCGCTTCGCTTGATTCCGTGCGGGCGCGAAGCGCCGCCGAACTGGCCATGGAGCCCCCTATGCGCCGGGGCATTAAGCGCCGTCGCGGAAATCGGGGACAGGTCTTGCAATCCAACGTCAAAAAGTTCGCGTGCGAGGTGGCCAGAACCCCGGGGAATCGAGGTGGCTGGCACGTCCGCCAGCGGAATATGCGGTATCGGGCGACAGAGATCAGGCCATGACAGCCGCCTAGCGCTGCGGCGACTACACTATGAAGCAAATTGCCTATTATTTCGGCGTGCACTGCGCTACCGCCAGCCGGGCCGTGCGCCGAGAAGGAGTTTAGACTTGCCATGTTGGACTGCAAGGTCTGACCCCTGACCCTCGGGAAGGCCGCAGACCCCAAAACATCATGTCTTACATTCGCTTGGGAGAGCGTGGTGACTTTTAAATGGAAACTCTTTATTGGGCTATGTTCGCTCGTCTTGTGTATCATATATAGCATTGGGGGATCGGCTGCTCCGAAAAAGATAGAGCTAAAGGCTACGGCGTTGCCTCCAAAGTATCTAGGTGCTGATATAGAAAAAATCTATGATTTTGTTGTTAACGCCCCGTATAAGGGGGAATTTGAAACGACAGACGAATATCGACACGAGTTAAATCGTTATTGGCAGCGTCCCATTGGGACTTTATGGCATGCATATGATTTGCTCCCTATAAGTTCCAGACAGTACACAGAAGGACAGGTCGACAACATAACCACCGGACACAGTGGCGACTACCAGCTGGAAGGAACTCCTGTGCTAAGAACAGGAACGATAAGACCAATTGTTGCTGAGTATAACGCCGACTTAAAAAGAATGAAAGTGACGCTATTGTTTTCTTCCGTGAGAACAAATTCCGAACAAATAGTAACAAGTGTAATTGTGCGGCGCGACGTAATTGTTATGCCAAGTTATACGGGCGAAAATATATTCGGTGCAAAAGTTTCTGTTAAAAGTTACGAAGAGTACTATTATGGAATAGGGGAACATGGGCAAAAAATAGAGTCAACAAATTCAGTATTTCCGGGAGTTTCCATTTACACGAAAGTGGATAACGACAAAGCTAAGAAGTTTTCAAATGATGTCGCTGCACTTGTGTTTCTTAAGCTCGATCCATCCTCCCGTATGTCATATATTTCGGATCGTCAGCATAAACCCTCTATTAAGGAGCCCTATGAGGTTAAGGAGAGTACTGCTCTTGTTACAGCTAAGATTAAAGCTATTTGGTTTTATAGGTTCAGCACGGGACACATAATAAAAAAGATTGAGTATTAGACGGGAGATCGTTAGATGCGTGAAATCGGGGTCAGGTTTTGCAATCCAACATCGGGTAGCTAGGCTTTAAGTATGGCGAGGCCCCTGCGAATCGAGTTGGCCGGCGGGCTGTATCACGTCACTGCCCGCGGAGACCGGCGCGAGGCGATCTTTTTCGATGACGACGATCGCATTGCGTGGCTGACGCTGCTCGGCGAGGTCTGCGAACGGTTCAAGTGGCGCTGTCACGCGTTCTGCCAGATGACCAACCACTATCATCTGGTCATCGAGACCCCGGACGGCAATCTCCCGCGCGGGATGTGCCAGCTAAACGGCGTGTATACCCAGGGGAGCCCAGGGGAGCCGGGGTCACGTCTTGCAATCCAACATCGGGTAGCTAGGCTTTAAGTATGGCGAGGCCCCTGCGAATTGAGTTGGGCGGCGGGCTGTATCACGTCACCGCCCGCGGAGACCGGCGCGAGGCGATCTTTTTCGATGACGACGATCGCATTGCGTGGCTGACGCTGCTCGGCGAGGTCTGCGAACGCTTCAATTGGCGCTGTCACGCGTTCTGTCAGATGACCAACCACTATCATCTGGTCATCGAGACCCCGGACGGCAATCTCTCGCGCGGAATGCGCCAGCTAAACGGCGTGTATACCCAGCATATCAACCGCCGATATCGCCGCGTTGGACACCTGTTCCAGGGCCGCTACAAGGGCATCCTTGTGGAGAGGGACAGCTACCTGCTTGAGCTGGCCCGGTATGTGGTTCTTAACCCGGTGCGCGCGGGGATGGTCGCCGACGCCGGCGATTGGCCCTGGAGCAGCCATGCCATGATGATTGGCCAACGTGCCGCGCCGGCCTGGTTGGAAACGGACTGGCTGCTTGGACAATTCAGCGCGGCGCGACCCACAGCCATCGCCGCTTATCGGGACTTCGTCCGGGCCGGTGTAGGGCTCGACAGCGTTTGGACTGATCTACGCCAGCAGGCGTTTCTCGGCAGCGAGCGGTTTGTGGCTGATATGCAGCGGCGGATGCCCGATGGCGATCTCCGCGAAGTGCCGCGGATGCAACGACGAGGCCCTGCGCGGCCGCTGGCGGAGTATGCGGCCTTGGGCGCACGAAATCAGGCCATGGCCGCCGCCTATCATTCCGGCGACTACACCATGAAGCAAATTGCCGATTATTTTGGCGTGCACTACGCTACCGTCAGTCGGGCTGTGCGCCGAGAAGGAGTTTAGACTTGCCATGTTGGAGTGCAAGACGTGACCCCAGCTTTTGCGTGACCCCGGCTTCCGCGTAAGGCGCTGACCGGCGTGTTTGGACGAAGGGGATGCCAGTGAGGAAGGGAACTCCTAGGGTTAGGCGCAGGCGGGTTCATTACAGGTTTGCCCCTGGTCGGGGGGGCGTTATTATCGAGCGTGAGGAGCCAAGCAGAGTTGCGCGGCTGTCTCAACTATTCGCCCAGTGGGCGCAGATTGCGACGTTAGCCGTAGTGGTCTTTGGCTACTTTTATACAGTTCGTCCAGTTTTTCAGAAAGAGCGGCTCAGCGAAGAAGTTGCTCAGCTTCAAATTAAACGAACTCGTTCAAAGAAAGAGCTTGCTGCTGTACGAGAACAAATAACAGGAATGCGAGCTAGGTTAGCGCGCGCGAAAAAGGAAAATAAAACACTACAAGGACACTACGATACGCTGAAAATAAAACAGAGGAAATTGCTAGATTCAGCTTCTGTGGCAGAGCAGAAGCGCAAAAGAGCAATAAAGCAGTTGAGTATTGAACAAAAGCGTCTAGGGCATATCCGTGCGCTGTACACGGGGGCAGCATACCAGATATTCGAAGAGCGTTTACAGATGCGTATATCGGTTCCCTTTCTTAGGTTTAGGAGAATCTTCTCGAAAGACTTTTCTAAAGCTAAAATCATAGAAAAAATATCAGCAGCGGTTCCAAATATTCGATCACTTATTAATAGCTCACTTGATGACTTTAAACCTACGAAACGAGTACGAAATAAACATCCTTTGTGGATGTCTGGAACGTTTCAAAGTATCGTTAGTAAATTTCGAAGTGAGTTTAAAGAGCGTGAGTCCAGTATTCGTATCGTTAGAGTTAACGCGAAACTTTGGGGTGATGCGTACGTTTCACAATTAGCTAAAGCTAGGAAACTGCGGTATAGGTGCGTCGATAAATACTGGAAGGGATTAGCTAAGCATGAGAAATGGGGCGCTGGTAATCTAGCGGATATGCGATCCAGTAAGGAATACGGAAAGAGGCAAGGTGCTATATTTAAACAAGATTGCAGGATCATGGGCGAATATAAGATTACCCGATCGTTTAGTGACGCATGGTCTAAGTACTATACTGAAGTTATGAATAGAGTTACGTCGATACCTGAGGATATAACAAACAACGTCGAGATGCGGCCGTTCCCGAAGACACTATTGCGTCCGCCAAGGTTCCGTGGTGTATGGGTGCCTGGAGCAGAAGATCTGAAATTCAAAAATTGATCGAGTGGCTCTGAGCGTTTGACTGGAGCATGTACCTTAAGCGTAGATTCAGATAGTGGTAGTAAGTTCTTGGGCGCTTCGGTGTGGCAATTTCAAAGTTGAAAGTCATTGTCGCATATTCGGTCGTTAAAGATGAGAGGGGGTTTCACATTGAAGAAGGCGATAAGGGAACCCGCAGCTCGTACGGCCTTGTTGTTCCTATCAAGAAGCCGGCGTCAGATCTCGCAAAGCAACATCCCGTGTCCAGGCAACGCCGATGCTACGCCCACAAAGCGTACTATCAATTTGCGGCTTCTCTGCCGTCATTGGGCGACGTTCGTCAGCTTGGGTGAACGATGGACGCCACGATGAGCGCCCCTCCGCCTAACAAATAGGAAAGACACGCCAGCCAGAAATGCATCGGCTCTTCCGTCTTGTAGAAGTAACGTCCGCCCCATCCCCATCGCGCATAAATGCGGCCGTACGCCATGCCGTAGATCCCGTACAGGCAAAGAAGCGAACCCAGATATCCGAAAACACCCATGACATGCCCCCATAGTGCCGCTATTCGCGATTCATACTAAGTGGCATTGCGCTTGACTCGGTCCATCTTACGCTTGTCTGCGACGCTTCGGTTCGGTTAAAGCGCATCCTGGCATCGCACAGAATATCAAGGTGTCCTCTTTCTCCGGGGGCAACCTGGATGCCCAAGCGGCCGACTCCGTCGGCGGTTCGCGCTCGGTCGAGGTCGAGGGCAGTTGACAGCGATGTCGAACTCGCCACAGCCTTGCGGGCCAGTTTGGCCGGGCAAAGTGGAGACAGATGGTGAGTGCGGGCACGGCGCTAGTGGCGCTGGCGGCGCTTTGCTGGGGGCTGTCGGGCGGTATCGGCGGTATTCTCATGGCCGGCGGCTGGGACCCGTTGGTAGTGTCGTTCTACCGGGGCGCGATCGGGCTGTTGTTTGTTCTCGCCTGGCTGGCGTTGCGCCCGCGCAACAGCGGATTGGGCAGTCGCCGGTTATGGTTTTGGTCAGTGATTGCCGGCCTCGGCGTGGCGGGCAACTTCGCGTTCTATTTCATCAGCATCGCCAAGGGCAGTGTAGCGGTTGCGGCGACGCTGATGTACTGCGCACCGGAGTTCGTCTATCTCGTGTCCTTCGCTCTCAAGCTCGAAAGACCCACGCCGGTGAAGTGGGCCGCGATCGTGACGGTAATGCTCGGCGTCGTGCTGCTGACCCGTATTTACGACATCGGGGCGGGCGGCGTCACGTTGATCGGCACGGGTGCCGGGCTGCTGGCCGGGCTCTCCTACGCGGTGTTCATTTTCGGCTTCAAGTACGCGGCGCCGCACGGCAGCCCGCAGGCGATTCTCGCGATAGCGTTCGCGACACTTGTGGCCACACTTGTTTGGCTGGGGAATGCCGGCCAGACCGTCGCCGTGCTGAGCACGCCGAGTTGGCCGCTGTTCGCGATATTGGGGGTGCTTGGCGCGGGATTGTCGTTCGTTTTTTATATCGTCGGCTTGAGGCAAACCGCCCCGGCCGTCGCCTCGATTGTGGCAATGGTAGAGCCGGTCACCGCGTCGCTGTTCGGCGTTGTGGTTTTGCATGAAGGCCTGGTCGGTCTGCAGATCTTCGGCATGGGGCTGATTTTGGTCACCGTGACTGCGCTGAGCGTGCATTCGAGGACCCGGATCTAGCAGCTGCCTGTTCGGGGACTGTTGCTGGCAAATTGTGGCTGCCCGCCAAGGATCGAGATGCTGCCCAACCAAGGGAAGTCCGCAATCAGGTCTTGCAAATACGCACTTTCAGCATCGAACCTGGTGTTTGTATTGCAAGACCCCGCTTTCCCGACATTGCCAGATACCTCAGGCCGTATTTGGCGGCAGTTCGTGCGCAGGTGCGACGACGCAAGACGCCAGAAAGGCTCCCAATAAAGCCCCAATAACGCCCGAGATGGCTGGCGTGCAGCGTGTAGGCGTCAACTGCCGCTGCGCAGGCGCACGAACCCGCCCCCGTCGGTGCCAATCCAGAGGCTGCCGTCGGTACCCCGCGCGATAGACAACACCACATTGCTCGGCAGGCCGCTGTTGTCGGTGGTGAAAACCTGCCACTTCCCGTCGTTCAGGCGGACGAGTCCGCCGCCGGTGCCAATCCACAGGGAACCGTCGGGTCCATGAGCGAGAGACATCACGACATTGCTCGGCAGTTGGCTGTTGCTGGGCGTGAATACCTTCCAGTTGCCGTTGCGCAGGCGGGCGAGGCCGCCGCCGTTGGTACCGATCCAAAGGGTCCCGTCGTTGTCTTGCGCTAATGACAGCACGCCCTTGGTTGGCAGATCGCTGTTGTCGGTCGTGAAAACCTGCCATTGGCCCTTTTGCAGACGGGCCAGCCCGCCGCCGGTGCCGATCCACAGGGTGTTATCGGCGCCTTGCGCGAGCGCCCACACGTCGTTGTTCGGCAGAGCGCTGTTATTGGCGTTAAAGACCTGCCATTGGCCTTTCTGGAGACGGGCGAGCCCGCCGCCCCAGGTGCCGATCCAAAGCGTTTCGTCAGCGCCTTGGGCGAGGGACCACACATTGTTGTTGGGCAGGGCACTGTTGTCGGTGTTAAAGACATGCCAGGCGCCGTTTTGAACGCGGGCGAGCCCGCCGCCCCAGGTGCCGACCCACAACGTGCCGTCGGCGCCCAACGCGAAGGATTCGATTTCATTGTTGGGCAGGGGGCTGTTGTCGGTATTGAATACCTTCCAGGTGCCGTTGTGGAGACGGACGACGCCGTTGTTGCGGGTGCCTACCCACAGGGAACCGTCAGCGCCCTGAGCAAAGTCACTGACGGATTCGGCGTGCACACCGGTCTCTGCGGAGCTAAAAACGTGCCAGTCGTATTGTTGGCTTGAAGACTGCGCCGCCGCTGTGGCGCTAAGCGGAAGAAAAAAGGCCATTAGCATCGCCAGCATCGCCAACGCATAACTCGTAATACGACGGTCCATGGCTACTCCCTATCGTCCTAAGACATGATTATGGTTTTTGATTAGTGCCCATTTCACGGCGGCAAGCCGCTTGTTTGGCTCGTGCAGCACGGTCAGCGCATTCGACGGCCAATCATGGCGAAATACCCGACGACTGTCGCTGTATCGGCCACTGCATTCGCGGCGAACATAACCCAGCTTGGTACCGGCTACAAGAGTAGAGGCGCCGGGTCAGCTCGTGCAATCCGGCATAGTGCAGGCGGCCCGCTATTCCTCGTGACCCCCGGCTCCGCCGCGGCCGCTGCAGCCCAGGCAGGCCTGAAACCGTGGCTCGGATGAACGCTTGTGTCGCCGTCGGAGGCGAGAGCGGATCAACAGGGATTTCGGCGCGTCGGACGGCTGGCCGGCCGACGCACTGGGGCACTGCGGGCGTTGGAGAAAATGCCGTTTATGACACCTATACTCTACCGGGACGACGGGTCTCGGGGGGTGCCTGCCTGCACGGTATTCAGCGGACGCCGCGGCATCGGGCGTGCGCATTCCCGACCCAGTTGTTTACGGACGCAGGACTGAACGGAGGCAGAGACATGATTTCATTATCCGTGAACGGCACTTCTTATTCCCTGGATGTTGACCCGGACACGCCGCTGCTGTGGGCGCTGCGCGAGGGCGCCGGGCTCAAGGGCACCAAATACGGGTGCGGGATCGCGCAGTGCGGCGCCTGCACCGTGCACCTTGACGGCAAGCCCATCCGCTCCTGCGTGGTGCCCGCTTCCGCGGCCGTCGGCAAGCAGATCACGACCATTGAGGGGCTGTCCGCGCACGCGGACCATCCGGTGCAGCAGGCCTGGCTGGCGCAGGACGTGCCCCAATGCGGCTATTGCCAGTCCGGGCAGATCATGGCCGCGGCCGCGCTGCTGGCGGACAAGCCGGAGCCGAGCGATGCGGACATCGACGCGGCCATGTCGGGGATTATCTGCCGTTGCGGTACCTACCAGCGCATTCGCGCCGCCATTCATGCGGCAGCCGCCCAGATGAAGCAGGAGGCTTGAGATGGACACATTGCAAAGCTCAAGCCGGCGCCGGTTTCTCAAGGGCAGCGCGCTGCTCGGCGGCGGTCTGCTGATCGGCTTTACTCTGCCGCCGGCGTTGCGCCGTGCCGAAGCCGCCACGGCCGCCGCGCCCTTCGCCCCCAACGCCTGGATTCGCGTCGGCACCGACGGGGCGGTGACCATCATCGTGGACAAATCGGAGATGGGGCAGGGCGTGCTGACGTCGCTGCCGATGATCGCCGCCGAAGAACTGAAGGTGGACTGGCGCGAGGTCAGCTATCAGCAGGCGCCCGCCGACAAGGCGTATTTCAACCCCATGTTCGGCGCTCAGGGGACGGGCGGAAGCACCAGCGTGCGTGGAGAACGGGGCCAGGTCTTGCAATCCAGCATCGTATGGCTAGGTGATTGCGCGTCGGGCTGGCCTGCGGACTGTGTCACGCCAAGGGAGCGCGGCAAGGACCGGGGATACCGTTGCCGGAATGTGCGGTCGTGGATGATCGAGATCAAGGACTGGGAGCCGCTTATGCTTCTGGTAAGTACACTATGTTGCAGATTGCTGGGTACTGTGGCATGCACTGCGCTACGGTGAGTCGGACTTTAGGCCGGGATGGAGTTTAGATACGCCACCCGGCTCTCCTGACCCCGCTCTCCGGGGACCGCTCATCGCCAACTGCGTATGCATTGAGAAATTGTTGATGATCTCCGAATCCGATTGGAAAAAGTTTAAGAAGATAAAGGAATCGGCTTTGGAGCGATTCTGCGGTGGCGCGATGGACGAGTGTCAGGAGGTCCTCGCCAACCGTGACGCGTCAAACCATGCAAGATACTTGTATTTGTACAAGCTCGTGGTGAACTATGACAAGCGCATCGCCTCGCTGTTCAATGATCACAGCAGGTCGAAGGCTATGATCCAGCTCATGCTGTTGCGTCAGGAAGGGCTCGTAACGAATGACGAACTCGAGACTCTGTCTGAAGAGTTTCGGAAATCGACAGAGCCAAGTAACCATGCATAACAATGCATTCGAGGCCGACGCGCCTCGTCGGCGCGCGGCTCAACGCGGACGTTAGCCACCTATGAGTGAGGACACGACCGTCAAGCCAGTGCCTCAAATAATGGTAGATGCTGCTTATGGGCACACCATGCTGTCCGCGCACGCACTCGAATTGAAGCTCACTACGCTGCTAGTACTCCGCCTTGACGCGGTTGACATCAGTGAGCGTCAACTTGAAGCAAAGACAGCACAAATAAAGCGGCTTCCTCTGGGGCCGCTAATTAAACGATTTATCGCGGAGTACAGAGTTGAAGACGAGTTGTGCGAAGAACTCGATAATATGCTCTACTTCAGAAACGAACTCGCACACAGGATTTCGGACAGCGTTCTTGGAGAGGCGCTTGATCCGGGTTTGCGGTACCGATTAGTGACAGAATTGCTTGAGATACAAAGCTACTTTCAAGAAAAAAGCGCGATGCTTAAACCCTATGTGGATGAGTGGCTTCACGCGAATGGCTTGACAAGACAGAAGCTCGTTTCTATCGGCATGACTGTCTACAAGGGGCTGGAAAGTGGCTAACAAGGCGATTAAATTCGTTACCAGGCTTTCGGCTTCCACCGGGCGCGCCTAGCCGGCGCGCCGTTTATCTTCGTCGTTGTACGGGGATTGTGGGAGGACCGAGGTCTTGCAATCCAACATGACCAAAGTACGCGTGAAGGCTGGCAAGGCCCCTGCAAATGGACTTGGCCGGCGCGCCCGCTGGCGGAATATGCGGCCTTGGGCGACAGAAATCAGGCCATGGCGGTCGCCTATTGTCCCCGCCACTATACTATGCAGCAGATTGCCGATTATTCCGGCGTGCGCTATGCCACGGAAATCCGGGCCGTGCGCCGAGAAGGGGTTTAAGCGTGCCATACTGGACATGCTGGATGGCAAGAGCCCAGTTTGCGCGCGATTACACAGACTGGTATCTACATGCCATAGACTGGGGAGTAATTCGGCGCCCCATGGAGCGTGGAGGAGTTCGGCATGACTGGTCGCATCGACGCCGTTGCTTTTGACGTATTGGAGACTCTGCTCGACCTCGACCCAATCGGGGCCCGGCTCGAGGAGGTTGGGCAACCCGCGGCGGTGCTGGGGCCGTTCTTCATGCGGTTCCAACGCGATGCGATGGCGCTAACGCTGGCGGGTGACGCCGCGGATTTCACCGCGACCGCGCGCCAGGCGTTGCGCACCGAGACCAAGCAGGCGATGTCGGAAGACGCGATGGCCTACGTCCTCGAAGGCTTCGCGAAAGTCCCGGCATTTCCGGATGCCGTTCCGGCGCTACGGAAGCTCGCCGAGGCCGGGGTGGCCATCGGCTGCCTGACCGTCGGCGACCCGGACAACACCCGATCGTTCCTGGCCGGGGCGGGCCTGGCAACCTACGTCGACCAAGTCGTGACATCCGATGTGGTCGGCGTGTGGAAGCCTGCCCCCGATGTTTATCATTACACTGCGAAGGCGCTGAACTGCGAGATGGACCGCATGGCACTGGTTGCGGTGCACGCCTGGGATTGCCACGGTGCCAAGCGGGCCGGCGCCCTGGCCGGCTGGTGCTCCCGGCTCGAGGGCGAGCCCGGCGACGTCTTTCTGCCCGCCGACGTCCGTGGCGATGATCTCGTCGAGGTGGTCGACGGGCTGCTGGCACTCTGAGCGCGCGGGAGTGGGGCCAGGTCTTGCAATCCAGCATCGTATGGCTAGGTGATTTTGACTCGGGCTGGCCAGCGGACTGTAGTAGCGATGGTCGCATCGGGCCGGCGCGTCCGCTGACCGAACCTGCGGCGCCGGTGACCGCATGGCGCAGCAGATTGCTGATTATTCAGGGGTGGAATACGCCACGGTCAGGCAGGCCGTGTGTCGACAGGGAGTTTAGACGCGCGGTGCTGGATTGCGAGATCTGACTCCAACTTTGCCGGTTGTGCAGTCGCTCGTCGTAAAGCATAACGAAGCGCTGCAGTTGACTGCCCAAAGCGCTGCTGCTCTTCGGCCGGCAACTGAGCTTCGGCGTTATGCCTATCCTTGAAACGGAGGTCGCTAGTGCCAACAGTGCTGCGTATCGATGGCTATCGGTTTTTCTTCTACGCGAATGAGAACAGCGAGCCATACCATATTCACGTGCAGCGGGAGCGCATGCTGGCGAAGTTTTGGTTACAACCCGTAGCGCTGGCCAGTAGCACGGGTTTTGCGTCGCATGAGCTCAAGCGGCTAATGCGTCTGGTCGAGGATCATCAACAGCAATTCGTGGAGGCCTGGAATGAGTTCTTTGGCGCTTAATTCTGTACCGCATGCAACGGCTGTGCGCTGCACGGATGATGAGCTTATCGTCTCGCTCAGTGATGGGCGCGTGCTTTCGGTGCCGCTGGTGTGGTTTCCGCGCTTAGCCCACGCCACGCTTGAGCAGTTGGCCCAATATGAACTTCTTGGCGAGGGGGAGGGCATTCATTGGCCTTCCGTCGATGAAGACATTTCCGTTGTTAGCCTGCTCGAAGGGCGAGCATCTGTTGAATATCAAGAGATCAAAGGCCTAACAAGGCGCTGAAGGCGGACCCGCCGAAACGTTGGCATTTTTGGCCGAGGTCGTGGATTCACGTTTGGCGGTTTCGCCCAACCGAGTCGGCCGGCCGCTTCGCTTTATGTTCGGTGGCGCTTCGCGCCACCGAACGGAGTTGGCGATGAGCGGGCGCGAGATTAGGCACCAAGAGAGACTGAGCGCGTACGACATTGGGGTCTTGCAATCCAACAACCGATAGCTAGGCTTGAAGGATGCCCAGCCCCCTGCGACTTGGATTGGCCGGCGCGCTCGCTGGTGGAATATGCGGTCTTGGGCGGTCGCGATCAGGCCGTGGCAGCAGCCTATCGTTGCGGTGACCACGCCATGCAGCAGATTGCCGATTATTTCGGCGTGCACTACGCTCCGGTCAGTCAGGCCGTGCGACGACAGGGAGTTTAGGTATGGGCTGCTGGATTGCAAGACCTAACCCCGGTCTTGCGTCAGCGCTAGCCCCTGAAATCTTGCCGTATGAGGTCGGCAATGCGCTTTCTGCCATGGTCAAGCGCGGAAAGCTCACGGAGCCCGAGGCCCTGGAGGTCGAGAAGCCGGTCGGTCAGATCCCGGTCCGATTGGTGTCCGCAGACATTCACGGCTCGCTCCAACTCGCGTTGGAGCATGACATTTACGCCTATGATGCTTATTTCCTGCACTGTGCGCAGGCGCTCTCGTGCCCCTTGCTCACACTCGATCGCCGTATGAAGCAGGTGGCGGCTCGCCTTGAAATCAAAGTGCTGGAGTAATTGCCATGAAGGTATTTACGTACTCTGAAGCCCGTCAGAATTTGTCCAAGCTCTTGATCCTGGCCCAGAGCGAAGAGGTGGAAATCCGGAGAAAGGACGGCAGCACCTTTTCTCTCCGAGCAAAACGTCGTCCGCCCAAGTCACCGTTTGACGTACCAGGAATAGATACCGGAGCCACGACGTCGGACGTCCTTGACGCGGTTCGGGAAGTACGCGAGCGCTAAGCAAGGCACGAAGCTGTGAAGCTATGAAGCTGGGGGCCAGGTCTTGCAATCCAGCATCGTATGGCTAGGGGATTATGACTCGGGCTGGCCAGCGGACTCTGTCACGCCAAGGGAGCGCGGCAAGGGCAGGGGAAGCCGTTGTCAGAATATGCGGTCGTGGATGATCGGGATCAACGACTGGGCGCCGCTGATGTTTCTGATGACTACGCTATGTTGGAGATCGCTGGGTATTGTGGCATGCATTACGCTACGGTGAGTCGGGCTTTGCGCCAGGGTGGAGTCTAGATGCGCCATGTTGGATTGCAAGACCTGACCCCGGCTTGCCGGTTCGCTGCGTGTTGCCGGACCGGTGTAGCACGGCCCGCCGCGCACCGGACACTACCCCACGACGAGTGCGACAGCCGGGCGATTCCCGTGGCCCCGAACCGGTTTGGCGCAGGCGGCGGGCGCGTCGTCGAGAACAACCCGGGTTGCCGTGCCTCACCTTTCGGCAGGCGGTGCGGCCCACGGCGGCGAAAACGCGGATGTGTAAATGACAGCGCAGCACTCTCGGACAGCACACCAGGGCGGATCGCCGCCTCACTCGCCGGTCAGCGGCCACCGGGGCGGTGAACTGGCGGCCATTCTGGGCAGCATCACCGCTGTCGGCGTCACCCTCGGCATTACCGCCCCGCTGTTCTCGGTGCTGCTGGACCGCATGGGGCTGAGCGCCCTCATGGTCGGGCTCAACGGCTCCGTCGGGGTCATCGCCACATTGCTGGCCACGCCGCTGATTCCCCGCCTGCTGCGCCGATGGGGCGCGGTGCCACTGATGCTCGCGGGCATCCTGCTGACGGCAATGGCGCTGCTCGCGGCCGGCTTTCTCAGGAGCCCGTCGCTGTGGTTCGGGCTGCGCTTTCTCATCGGCGTTGGTCTGTCCCTGCACTGGGTAGTCAGCGAAACCTGGCTGAACGACGCCACCCCCGACAGGCACCGCGGACTGGTTGCCGGTCTTTATTCCGCCCTCATGGGCATCGGCTTTGCTGTCGGGCCGTTGATCGTGCGCGGGGTGGGTGTCGACGGCCTGGCCGCCTTCGTCATCGGGGCCGCGCTCGTAATCGCCGCGGGGCTGCCCCTGCTGTTCATGCGCAAGGTGCAGACGGTGGCCACACACCCGCATGACGGCGAGTTCATGGCCGTGTTGCGGCAGGCCCCGGTGATCATGCTGGCGTCCGTGGCCTCCGGTTTCGTCGAGAGCGCGATGACCTCGCTGCTGCCGGTGTACGGGCTGCGCCTGCATATGAGCGAGGCGCGGTCGGTGGAACTGCTGGCCGTGGCGACGCTGGGCGCGGTACTGGTGCAGTTGCCCATCGGCTGGATCGGGGACCGGCTCGGGCGCCGTGAAGCCCTGCTGGGTTGCGCCGTGGTCGGTGCCGGCACCGCGGCCCTGCTCCCTGCGTGGCTGTCGACACCAGTGCTGCTGTGGACGGATCTGTTTCTGTGGGGCGGCGCGGTGATGAGCTTCTACACCCTGGCGCTGGCGCTGCTGGGCGAGACCTTTCAGGGCAGCAGGCTGGCATCGGCAACCTCGGCCCTAGTCGTGACCTACGCCCTCGGCAGCATCGCCGGACCCACGGTCAGTGGCGTCGCCATGGACCGTCTCGGGCCGCAGGGGTTCGTGATAACCATGCTGGCCACCGCCGCGCTGCTGGCCGCCGCCTCGGCGCTGCGGCTGCGCTCACGGCGATTCTGAACAGTCCGGGGCCATTGCGGCCCCAGACCGTGCTTTGCTGCCACGGCGCCGCTCAACCGGCGTGCATGGTCCCGGTGTCGATGAAGCGCTGGTGCCACGACAGCGCCTCGTTGAGCAGCGACGGCGACTGCTGGCCATAGGCATGGGCCTGGGCGCGGCGAAAATAGTTGTTGAGCGCCGGGCGATAGTCCGGATGCGCACACTGCTCGATGACGACGCGGGCTCGCTCTTTGGGAGAGAGGCCGCGCAGGTCGGCCAACCCCTGCTCGGTGACGATCACCTGCACGTCCTGGGCGATATGATCCACATGGCTCGCCTGCGGCACGATCGCCGAAATGTTGCCGCCCTTGGCCGTCGACGGCGTCATGAAGATCGAGACGTACGCGTTGCGGGCAAAGTCGCCGGAACCGCCGATGCCATTCTGGATGCGCGACCCCATCACATGGGTGGAATTGACGCTGCCATAGATGTCGGCCTCGATGAGCCCGTTCATGGCGATGCACCCGAGCCGGCGGATGAGTTCCGGATGGTTGCTGATTTCCTGCGGCCGAAGCACCATCTTCCCGCGGTAGCTGGCCATATCGGCGTTCAATGTCGCCGCCGCGTCGGGGCTGAGGGAGAACGCCGTTGCCGATGCCACACGCAGCTTGCCCGCGGCCAACAGGTCCAGCATGCCGTCCTGGATGACCTCGGTGTAGGCCGTCATCTGTTCGAACGAACTGTCCATCAGGCCCCTCAACACTGCGTTCGCGATGTTGCCCACCCCCGACTGGATCGGCAGCAGCGAGTTCGGCAAGCGTCCCCTGGACACCTCGTGGCGCAGGAACTCCAGCAGATGCCCGGCGATGGCGCGGGCGACCTCGTCCGGGGGCGAAAACGGCAGGTTGCGGTCGGGCGCGTCGGTTTCGACGATGGCAACGATCTTGTCCGGGTCGCACCGCAGGTAAGGCTCACCGATCCGTTGATCGGGCCGCACCAGCGGAATCGGCACGCGGTCCGGCGGCAGCGCGGTGCCGTAGTAGATGTCGTGCATGCCCTCCAGCGCCGGGCTCTGCCAGCCGTTGACCTCCAGAATGACCTGCTTCGCTCGGTCCAGCCACGTCTTGTTGTTGCCTACCGAAGACGACGGAATCAGCGACCCGTCGGGGCGGATACCGGCCACCTCGACGACCGCCGTGTCGAGCGGACCCAGGAAGCCCTGCCACGCCATGGGCGCGACCTGGCTCAGGTGCATGTCGAAGTACTTCATCTCGCCGCGGTTGATCTTGTCGCGGGCAATCGGATCGGAGTTGTAGGGCAGACGGAATTCGATGCCACCGACCCTGGCCAGCGCGCCGTCGAGCTCGGGGCCGGTGGATGCGCCCGTCCACACCCGCACCCGGAACGGATTGCCCGCGGCGTTGGCCGCCTCGATGCGGTTGGCCAGGGCGACCGGCACTGCCTTGGGATAGCCCGACCCCGTGAAACCGCTCAAGCCCACCGTGCTGCCGGAGGCGATGAAAGAAGCGGCCTCGTCGGCGCTCATGACCTTCGAACGCAGCCGCTCACACCCGATCCTGGATGAAGCCATTGATGCCTCCTGTGCGAAAAGGAAGGCGCAAAGCCTAGCAGCCACACGGGAAGCGCTTTTGACGCACATCACCACCTGTCAGGCAGGGGTCCACCCTGCCTGATGCCCGCGCCGACCGGCCGCGCGCAACCACTCGGCACCGCGAGCAGGCGGCGCACACGGCAAGCACCACGATCTCCGACTTCCGAAGGGGCGGCTCAGGGCACGCGCAGCGCACAGGGCGCCGGCTCGGCCCCTGTGGCGGCCGCACTGCCGGCATCGCCGTGCAGGTCGAGCTCGAGCTGGACGCCGGGCACCGCTTCGCTGCGCGGGTCCATCATGGAGGCATAGGGAGAATTGCGCGGCAACGCCTGGTACGGCTGTGGCTCGGGTGCAGGCACCGGAGATCGCTCCCGGGCGGTCAGCGCCGTGAAAGCCGCCAGCCCGGTGGCGGCGATGACACTGATCCAGAACAGCCCGCTGCGCCCCCATACGGCCATCAACTGGCCGGCGGCGAGGTTGCCGATGATCATGCCCAGCGAATACAGAAACAGCAGCGTCGCGCTGGCCGGCACGAACTCGGTGGCCCCGATGCGGTCGTTGACCAGCGCCACGGACAGCGGATAGAGCGTAAACGCCAACGCGCCCCAAAGAGTAGCCAGAGCGATCAGCGGGGTGGCGTTGTCCGAACTCAGCATGCCGATGGCCACGCTGAGCGCGGCAATGCCCACCGACACCGCGGTCATCACATGGCGCCGGTCATAGCGGTCGGAGATCATGCCGATTGGCCACTGCAGCACGAAGCCGCCGGAAATCGTCAACCCCATGAACAGCGACACTTCGAAATCCGAAAATCCGCTGACCTTGGCGAACACCGGGCCCATGCCGAGGAACGACCCGATGATCACCCCCGCACCCAGCGAGCCGGCCAGACCGCTTGGCTGCAGCCGGTAGAGCCGGCCCACCGCCAGTGGCCGAATGTCGACCACCTCAGGCGGGTTGATGCGCGCCAGCGCAATGGGTACCAGCGACAGCGCCAGCAGCATGGCTACCAGCAGAAACAGCCGGCTGCTTTCCGGCGGCGCCGCCATCAGCAGAAACTGGCCGCCGCCAAACCCGATGTAGGTGATCATGCTGTAGAGGCCCAGAATGCGGCCCCGCAGCTGTGGCCCGCTGTTCGCGTTGAGCCAGCTCTCCATGACCATGTAGAGACCGGCGACACTGGCGCCGTAAACCAGGCGCAGTACCGCCCACAGCACGGGCTGGACGAACAGCACGAACGCGAGCACGCTCGCCGCAGCAATGGCGCAGAACGCGGCAAAGGTGCGGATGTGCAGCACATTGCGAATGGCGCGCCCGTCCATGCGTGTGCCGATGACGAAGCCGATCGAATAACAGGCCGACACCGCCCCCGCCGCCTGCATGCTGAAGTGGGCGAGGCTCATGCGCACGCCCACCAGCGTACCCAGCAGGCCGTGGCCGACCACCAGCAGAGCGAACGACGCGAATAGCGGAATCAGGGCTCGCACTGTTTCACGCATGTGGCACCACTCGTTCGGCAGAAAACGGGCAAATCTAACAGCGAAATGAATCGTCATGCGTGCTTGACGGCGACACCGACGACGCCCCGGGGAAAGAGGCGGAAAATAATTTATCGGCAAACAGATAGCCGCCTGCGCCAGGCCCCGGCCGACAGTGACGCCGCCCGGCCGGTTGACGACCGGCACCCGGCTTGCCTCCGGGCGCGGGAGGCGTCAGCGTACGCCCTGGGTAAGCGATTCAGTGCCAATATCAAGCACTTTAGTTCATGACCGGTTATCATGGAGCCATTCATCTTTTTGCCTGGCACGGTCGGGGCCATCAGGTTCACCTCCCCGCTATGGAGCAATGCCGCCCAGCCGGGCTATTTCAACATCGCCTGAAACTTGCATGTCTCGACGCCTCACAATGGCCAACGCATTGGAGCACCGGCTACGCCGGTTCACGGTCGCAAAACGCATCGCGATCATCGTCGGGCTGCTGCTTCTGCCCATGGCGGCATTGAGCGTCGTCAGCGTCATTGTGCTGAATCATCAAGAACTTTCCTTTCGGGAATCGGTGCAGGAGTCCATCGACACGCTGTTGCCCCTCACCACGCTCGAGAACTACCTCGAGCGCGCCGAGGTCGACGAGTTGGAGGCGCAAACCGACACGCCGGTACCGAACTTCGCCACGCTGACCCGCAATATCGACAACACCTTTTCGAACATCGAGACCTCGGGCCAGCCGCAGGATCTTCCACAGGGGCTGATCAGCGCCGCGCGGAGGGCCTGGCAGGCTGCCCGGCCCTCCGTGCAGCGGCTCATCAAGCGGGTGCAACCGCTTGCCGTGCCCTCCGGCACGCAGTCCGAACTCCGGTCACAGAAAGACCTTCGCCTCGCGATCGGCGACGTCAGCCGTGCACGCCGGCACCTCGCCACCATTGTCAGGGCCCGCTATTCCCACGCGGCGGCGATGCGGCATAGCGAACTCATCTGGCTTGCCTCCGGGTGGGCGGTCACCCTGACCATCGCCACGCTGTTCGTGATTCTGTTCCTGTACTCCATCCTCGCACCGGTCAAACGCCTCGAACGGGCGGCACTGCGTCTGGGCTCCGGCAAAACCGATGTGCACGTCCCCACCCTCGGCAACGACGAGTTCACCGATGTCGCCGAGCGCTTCAACGACATGGCGGCCTACTGGCGCGAAACACGGCAGGCGCTGGTCACCGAAAATGCACTCGACCCGCTCACGGGGGTGCTGAACCGCCGCGGCATCTCGGAGGCGCTGGAGGCGGAGCTGGCCGCCCATCAGCACCGACACCGTCCGCTCAGCGTGTTTGTCATGGATCTCGATCGATTCAAGGACATCAACGACACGTTTGGCCACAGTGCCGGGGACAGGGCACTGGTATGGGTTACGGAAAAGATGCGCGAGTCGCTGCGCAACGACGACCATCTGGGGCGTTACGGCGGCGATGAGTTCGTGGCCGTACTGCCCAATGCCAGCCACGAGCGGGCCACGGTCATCGCGCAACGGCTGGAACAAGCCATTCGCCAGGCTGCATCCCGGGAGCAGGGCTACCCCACTCTCACCGTCGGTGTGGCCTCGGCTCCGGAGGACGGCTGGGCGGTGGGCGAGTTGATCGCCCGCGCCGACGAGCGACTGTATGGCGCAAAACAACGGCGGCCGCACATTGCCCGGGGCGAGTGAAACGCCCCGCAGGGGCTTTCGCTTTCGGCGCCAGTCCGGCTAGCGCTTGGGCAGCGGGATGAACTCGCTTTCATCCGGCACCGGATGGAAGCGGCCCGTCTTCCAGTCATGCCGGGCCTGTTCGATGCGCTCACGGCGGGACGAGACAAAGTTCCACCAGATGTAGCGTGGCCGCTCTACCAAACTTACACAAACCTACCCATAGGTAGTGTCCGTCCAGAAACTCTAACCTACGGATTTAGCGAGGAATTCTGATTCCGAGAAGGGTGGAAAACTCCGGGGAATTGTGCTCTAATGGAAGTCAAGCGATTGATTTTCAAAAGAAACCCAAAACCCCGGAGCCCGAGTATGCGCATAAAACGCACCTCGCAGATCAGTATATTCGATCAGTTCGCTGAGCACGAGATCGGTCGCGAGCTTCGCGCCATGTCCGAGCTACTCGATGCCCATCCGCAGCTGCTCGATGTCGTGGCCGAGGACCTCGGCTGCTCGGCGACCACCGGGCGGTGCGGACTCAGCGCCGAGTCGACGCTGCGCTGTGCCCTTCTCAAGCAGTACCGACAGTTGAGCTACGAGGAGCTGGCGTTTCATCTGCAGGACTCGCTCTCCTTCCAGGCGTTTGCCCGATTGCCCCGGGGCCGCAGTCCCAAGAAGGCGGCGTTACAAGCCAACATCGCCGCGATCAGCGAGACCACCTGGGAGGCGATCAATCGCCACCTGGTGGGCACGGCCGCCGAGGCCGGCGTGGAACGGGGCACGATGTGGCGGGTGGATAGCACCGTGATCGACAGCCCCGTTCACGAACCCAGCGACAGTAGTCTGCTGCTGGATGGCGTTCGGGTCATGGTACGGCTGCTGCAGGCGGGCCAGGCATTGCCTGGGGCGCCGGTGTTGAACTGGCACAACCACCTCCGGCGGGCGAAAAAGCGCGCCCGCGCTATTCGCTATACCCGGGGCAATGACAAAAAGCAAGCGCTGTATCGTGATCTGACGGTGCAGACCCAGGCGACGCTCGGCTATCTCGAAGACAGCGCGGTCCGATTACAAGGGGCGGTGATCGATGCCCGGGCGCTGGCCGCCTGGC
>Ga0102962_1000071_pt1 | contig 62794 bp, 51 predicted proteins | sample SalPonF2_C_D2_MG_FD_84519 | JGI IMG/M metagenome (GOLD analysis project Ga0102962, IMG submission 84519) | Salt pond soil microbial communities from South San Francisco under conditions of wetland restoration - Salt Pond MetaG SF2_C_D2_MG ...
AATTGGAATTGGCTACCCCCGCTTGTTTCGTTATATCTCTAAATTTCATCTCTCCAAGATTTGTGTAAAGCCTGTTAGGACCATTCAGATTACAGAAGTACAAATCCACCAGGCCATCTCCGTTGACATCGCTTGCCGCAACACCGGATCCGTTCAGGTATTCTCTGTTTTCTGCGATCTCTTTAAGAGTGACCTTATTATTAAAGTTGATGCCAGTCTTGGAGGATGACAGTAATTTGAAACCAGTATGTCCAAAATATTCTGTTGTTATATTTGCCCAGCGATAATTTTTGTTATTATGCCATTTTAGGGAGGGAGATGTATTGCATCCCCAAACGAAGGCGGTAAGCATCAGAATACCTATTTGATTGCTCAATACGGGTATTCCAAGCATTAAAAAAAACGGCCTCTTATTCATGTTTATCTATGCAATATATGTTTGAATGAAAGGAATACTGCTCTGACAAAAGTTGTTGATTTAAGCTTAACTCTAGCCTTATTCACATTTTTAAAAATGAATAAGACCAATTTAAATATCGTCATTTAATTGTATAGCGCAACCGTTTGCATAAAAATGGGTCTCTCAACTATATTTAATGAAACTTAGATAAAAAGTAATTAAAAATGAAATGTCGTATTTGATTTATAAATTGGATCAGTGAAAAAAGATATTATCAGATTTAAAACTTTTTTAGTCTATTCGCCGTTTATTTCTGCAAATAGGTGCAATCGGTTGCATTTACAGTAATTATTAGTTATTTAAATTATCAAATTATGTATTGGTCTTAGAAAGGAAATACTAATATGTCTTTCGTTGAAACAACATTAAAGTTCATTTGAAAGTACTTAAAGTGATTATCTACTAAGAAGGAACAATTAGGTAAAAATGAATAGGATTGATACCGCGGGCCACTGACCTAGTATTAAAATAAAGGAAGGGATCTGTGCTTTTGGAAGGGCGACTTCACATGAAGGGGGATCATGGGTCGATTTATTATTAAAAGTCAGTAATCATCGTTAATGGCATGATCGGTTTAAAAAGTTTAATTCCACTTTTCCTATAGGGATAATCTATATATCAGATATATTTTCAGTTGTTTTTGAAGGATTATCAGAGATAGGAATGTAACAAAGTTAAGCATCAGTCTAAATTAAAGGATATTTCAATGGATGATAAAAAAAAATTACGAAGCCAGGATTGGTTTGGAAGTTCCGGGAAAATGGGTTTTATCCATCGTTCCTGGCTCAGAAATCAGGGTTATCCGGATGATTATTTCGAAGGAAAACCTGTCATTGGAGTTTGTAATACCTGGTCCGAGTTGACCCCGTGTAATGCTCATCTCAGGGACTTTGCTGAAGTTGTTAAAAGAGGAATAGCCGAAGCTGGGGGCTTTCCGCTGGAATTTCCCGTTACATCGCTTGGCGAAACCCTCATGCGGCCTACCACCATGTTATTCCGAAACCTGGCAAGTATGGATACCGAAGAATCAATTCGTGCCAATCCCCTTGATGGTATCGTACTCTTAACAGGATGTGACAAGACTACGCCGTCGACGATTATGGGTGCCTGCAGTGTTGATCTGCCCACGATAGTAGTCCCTGGCGGCCCGATGTTGAGCGGCCGTTTTAGAGGGGAGAAGATTGGCTCTGGTACTTTTAGCTGGCTGATAAAGAAGAAACAGGAGACTGAGGACTTTGAGGAAGAAGATCTGCGAGAAGCCGAAGTCTGTATGTCACGTAGCAATGGTCACTGCAATACAATGGGTACGGCGTCGACAATGGCTACCATGAGCGAAGCATTGGGACTTACCTTGCCCGGAGCTTCAGCAATTCCCGCAGTAGATTCTCGAAAAAAGCTAATGGCCCATCTTTCAGGACGCAGAATCGTCGAGATGGTGGAAGAAGATCTTAAGCTTTCTGATGTTTTAACGCGAAAAGCTTTTGAAAATGCTATTGTTATCAATGCTGCGGTAGGTGGATCAACCAATCTTATTGTACACTTACTGGCCATTGCGAACAGAATTGGAGTACCACTTGACTTGGAGGATTTTGATGAATTTGGCAGTAAAATTCCATTACTGGTCAATTTGATGCCTTCCGGAGAGCATTTAATGGAAGATTATTACTATGCTGGCGGGTTACCGGTCGTTATCAAAGAACTTTCGGAGCAATTGCATAATGACACGATCTCCGTTAACGGGCATTCCATTATTGAAAATAGTGAGGATGCCAAGCGTTATGATCGTGATGTTATTGCCAGCGCTGATGATCCCGTAAAAGAAGAGGCGGGCATCGTAGTTTTAAAAGGAAATTTGTGTGAGGATGGAGCAATCATCAAACCATCAGCTGCCACCCCTGAACTCATGACCCATCGCGGGCGGGCGGTTGTATTTGAAAGTATTGAAGATTATCACCATCGGATTGATGACCCGGATCTTGATATTGACGAATCAAGTGTGATCGTACTACAGGGAGTGGGTCCAAAAGGCTACCCGGGTATGCCGGAAGTAGGCAATGTGGATTTACCGGCCAAACTGCTTGAAAAGGGGGTCGAAGATATGGTTCGTATTTCGGATGGACGAATGAGCGGGACTGCCTTTGGGACAGTCGTTCTGCATATTTCTCCGGAATCATCTGTTGGGGGAACTCTTGCTTTGGTTGAAGACGGAGACATGATAGAGCTGGACGTTCCAAACCGTACATTGCGTCTGGATGTTTCAAACAAAGAACTCGAACGTCGTAGGGAACAGTGGACACCACCTGAGCCCAAAGCACAAAGAGGCTATGTTAAAATCTATCTTGATCATGTAGAACAATCGGATAGGGGAGCTGACCTCGACATCCTTAAAGGTGGTTCGGGATCAGAAGTAGATCGTGATCTGCATTAAGTTACTCACAAATTATTAGAAAATTATTATGGTAGTTGTCTATCTGTTGTTAAGTATTGTATTAATCATTCTTTTGACAACCCGGTATCAGGTTCATCCATTTATAGTACTTTTCCTGGTTGCCATTTTTTATGGATTATGTGCCGGTATGCCGTTTCAAAAAATTATTACGTCGGTCAATCAGGGTTTTGGAGATACGCTCGGTAGTATAGGACTCTTAATCATTTTTGGTGTTATAATTGGAGCCTTTCTGGAAAATTCCGGAGGAGCTTACAAGATAGCCGACAAGATACTTGATTTTACCGGTGAGAAACGTGTTCCCATTGCCATGGGTATTATAGGCTATTTTGTCTCTATTCCTGTCTTTGCCGATAGCGGCTTTATTCTATTATCGCCTCTCAACAAAAGTCTTTCGAAAAAGGCAAAAATCACCCTTGCCGGATCAGCGGTAGCGCTGGCTTTGGGATTAACGGTTACCCATACGTTGGTACCTCCGACACCTGGTCCTATTGCTGCAGCGGGGATCTTGCATGCCGATTTGGGACTCGTTATGATGCTCGCTATTCCGGTCAGTGCCGTTGCCTTGGTTGTCGCATTAATTTATGCTACCAAGGTTGTTTCAAAAACTTATATCGATCCCATTCCTGAAGTTGATGAAGAGGAAATGGAGGAACGCTTAAAAAAAGCTCCGGGAGCTTTGAAATCTTCACTGCCCGTATTTGTTCCTATTATTTTAATTGTTCTCAGGTCGATTGTTAATATGTATAAAGCTGATCTTAGCCCTGATTTCGTAAGCTTTGCCTTATTTATTGGGGAGCCCTTTATTGCATTACTTATTGGGATGTTTTTGGCTTTTTTGCTGCCTAAAAAATTAGAACCCAACATGCTATCTACAAATGGATGGGTCGGGAAGGCATTAAAACAGGCTACATCTGTAATCCTTATCACAGGAGCCGGAGGGATTTTCGGTAAAGTACTTCAAAATTCGGGAATTGCCGATATGCTCGGGCATGTATTGTCAGGTATTCATTTAAGCATTTGGTTGCCTTTTTTGTTGGCAGCAGCCATAAAAACGGCCCAGGGATCATCTACAGTAGCACTCATTACAGCTGCATCAATTATGACTCCCATGATGGCTACATTAGGTTTTACAACAGAGCTGGAAAAGGCTATAGTTGTTCTGGCAATAGGGGCTGGGTCTTCAGTTTTTTCTCATGCCAATGATAGCTTTTTCTGGGTCGTCACTCAACTTTCGGGTATGGATACAAAGATGGGATATCGCTTATTCAGCCTGGGTACCTTACTTTTGGGAACGTCGGCCATAACTACACTTTTTGTCATTTACTTATTCATTGGTTAAACAATTAGGCATATGAAAATATATAAGATAGATCGAGGCATTCTTCTGGAAAAACAAGATTCGTTTTATCTGCTTGAGAACGAAGATTGGGATGAATTCATTAATGATGATGACTTATATACAAAAGTTGAAAATATGACTTCATCCAATAATCAAATAGATACCGGAGCTGAGCTCATTGCTAATGAGCTGGATGCTCCCGTTGAAAGCCAGGAAATTTGGGCCAGTGGGGTAACATATTTTAATAGTAAACTGGGACGAGAAGAGGAATCCAAAGAAACAGGAGGTAGTGATTTCTATGCTCGTGTCTATGATGCAGAACGTCCCGAACTCTTTTTCAAGGCGACCAAGAATCGTACGGTTGCATCGGGAGAAAGAGTACGCATACGAGAGGATTCAACGTGGAACGTCCCCGAGCCGGAATTGACGTTAGTGATAACTTCTTCCGGTAAAATAGTTGGATATACGATCGGCAACGATATGAGTTCCCGAAGTATTGAAGGAGAAAATCCATTATATCTGCCGCAGGCTAAATGCTATGACGGTTCTGCTGCAATAGGACCATGCGTTCTGGTGAGCGAAGAGCCGCTTCCATCTGATACTAAAATATCTTTGGAGGTAGAACGTGACGGCACCATTATTTTTGAAGATGATATTAAAATCAATCAAATCAAACGAAAGTTTACCAATCTTGTTTCTTACTTATACAGGGAGTGTTCTTTCCCTGATGGCAGTTTATTGATGACAGGGACAGGTATCGTTCCTTCCAATAAATTCACTTTACAGCATGATGACGAAATTAGAATCACAATTCCCCCTATTGGGACTTTAATCAATAAAGTCAGTTAAACAAATGGAATTAACAGGATTAAATTTTATAGCAAATGAACGATCAGGAAATGGAAATGAAACATTTCAGGCTATAAACCCTGCAAATGACGAAAAATTAGCTCCTGAATATGTTGAGGCCACTAACGAAGAAATAAATACAGCTATTGAGAAGGCCGAAGAGGCATTTCAGGAATATCGACACAAAAGCGGTGCTCAGAGAGCTGAATTTCTGGAGGCCATAGCTGATGAAATTATGGAGCTGGGCGATGACTTGATCGAACGATGCAGTAGTGAAACGGGCCTGACGGAAGGACGTTTGACCGGTGAACGTGGCCGTACCGTAAATCAGTTGCGTCTATTTGCTGATGTAGTTCGCGAAGGTTCCTGGGTTGATGCCCGGATCGATAAAGAGGAGTCTACACCGGATATTAAAAGTATAAAAATGGCTCTGGGGCCCGTTGGAGTTTTTGGAGCCAGTAATTTTCCGTTGGCTTTTTCTGTAGCCGGTGGAGATACAGCTTCTGCGCTTGCAGCCGGCTGTTCCATAGTTGTAAAAGCTCATCCTGCTCATCCCGGGACCTGCGAAATGATAGCGTCAGCTATTCGGAAAGCCGTTGACAAAGCCGGTATGCCGGCGGGTACTTTTTCTATGGTCCAGGGTGTTTCGTACGAAGTAGGTACTGCAATCGTTAAACATCCCCTTATAAAGGCTGTTGGATTCACGGGATCGTTCAAAGGGGGCAAAGCCCTGTACGACGCTGCTACAAGTCGTCCTGAGCCCATCCCGGTTTATGCTGAAATGGGAAGCACGAATCCGATATTTTTGTTGCCGGGAGCATTGAAAGAAGAGGGAGAAGATATTGCCGAAGGGCTTGTAAATTCTGTAAATCTGGGGGTCGGACAATTTTGTACCAATCCCGGTTTGGTGGCCTATGAATCTTCCAGTGAATCCCGAGAATTTCGGAGAAAAGTGGCTGAGCGGTTTAAAGAAATTGGGTCGGGTACAATGTTAACTTCCGGCATTCAATCCGCTTATAACAGTGGTCTAGAAAAGTTATTAAGTCAAGAAGGAGTAGAGCTTGTAGCCGAAGGGAAAGCAGATGGGGCACCCAATGCCGGTACGCCGCACTTGTTGCAAGTTAACTCCCGTAATTTTCTCTCCAATGACTCACTTGAAGAAGAAGTATTTGGTCCCTCAACATTAACCATTACTGCTGATGGTAAGCAAGATCTTGTTGAAATAGCTAAGAATCTGAAGGGACACCTGACGGCAACACTGTATGGAACCGAAGAAGATCTGGAAAACTATTCTGAACTTATCTCAGTGCTTCAGCGGAAAGTAGGAAGACTCATTTTCAATGGTTATCCAACAGGGGTAGCTGTAAATCATGCTATGATTCATGGCGGACCGTATCCTGCAACAACGGATAGCCGAACAACATCCGTTGGTACCTCTGCTATTAACCGATATGCACGGCCGGTTTGTTTCCAGAATTTTCCTGATAGCCAGCTACCGGATGAGCTCAAGGATGATAATCCATTAAATATTTGGCGTCTGGAAAATGGAGAATGGAAGCAATAACACTTTTTTGTAAAAAGGCAGAGGGTCAATAGAATTGGTTTTTAAATAGTGATGAAGAAAGTACTCTCATCTTTATTGGTTGTTATTTTAACGACTGGTACGGCTGTTTATGCTCAAAATATCATCACAACGAAAAAAGCAGAAGGAGCTTTTCCTATAGTTGCCGGAAAATCCGTTACACCGCTTGAGGTATCTAACCATGATTATTTTTTGGTTCATAAGGCCTCAGAATTATTCCGGCATGATGTTCAAAGTGTTACCGGGAAAAGTCCCGAGATAGATCACGGGCTTCCCGAATCGGCAAAAAATGTCATCATAATTGGTTCAGCGGACAGCTCGGATGTAATTCAACGGCTTGAGGCAGAGGGCAAACTGGACCTTAGCAATATTCGGGGAAAATGGGAGACCTATAAGCTGCAAATTGTAGATCATCCTTTTAAGGGTATTGACAAAGCACTAGTGGTTGTTGGCAGTGACCGACGGGGTACGGCTTATGGAGTGCTTACCCTTTCACGGCAGATGGGGGTATCGCCATGGAAGTGGTGGGCCGATGTGCCAGTCAAAAAAAAGAAAACTATCTATGTAAAAGGAGATAGTCATATTTATGGTCCCCCAGCCGTGAAGTACCGGGGCATCTTTATTAATGATGAAGCTCCGGCACTTTCGGGATTTGTCAATAAGAAGTTTGGGGGATTTAATCACAAGTTTTACAAAAAAGTATTTGAGCTGATGCTCAGACTCAAAGCCAATTATCTCTGGCCGGCGATGTGGGGCAAAGCATTTAACGAGCGAGATTCCTTAAATTCGGTATTAGCGAATAAATATGGCATCGCGATGGGCACGCCTCATAATGAGCCCATGATGAGGTCTCGCAAAGCCTGGGAGATGCACGGCAAGGGTCCCTGGAATTATCAGACGAATGATTCCACCTTGCGGGCTTTTTGGCGGAAGGGAATCCAACAGATGGATGATCGCGAAAGTATTGTCACCATTGGCATGCGGGGCAATGGTGATAAACCGATGAGCGATCAAAGAAACATGGCCCTGCTTGAGCGGATTGTCCGGGATCAACGCCAGATCATAAAAAATGTGACGGGTAAGAATCCCGATAAAACACCACAGCTTTGGGCGCTCTATAAAGAGGTGCAACAATATTATGATATGGGTATGCATGTTCCCGATGATGTTACATTATTATTTAGTGATGACAACTGGGGCGATATCCGGCGCTTGCCCGAGCTTAAGGATAGCACGCGTCCGGGCGGTTACGGGGTCTATTATCATTTTGATTATGTTGGGGGCCCACGCAGTTATAAGTGGATTAACACCAATCCGTTGCCCAAGATTTGGCAGCAAATGAACCTCGCGTACCAATACCATGCCCGACGTATCTGGATTGTCAATGTGGGGGATCTTAAACCCATGGAGTTTCCTATCAGTTTCTTTTTGGATTATGCCTGGGATCCCAAAGCGTTGACGGCTGAAGAGATCCCGGCGTACACCAAAAAGTGGGCGAAAGATCAGTTCGGTACAAAATATGCCAATGAGATTGCAAATATTCTCACGATGTATGGAAAATACAATGGGCGCCGAAAGCCGGAGTTAATGTCTGCCGATACTTACAGCCTGCATCATTATCGTGAGTTTGAACGCGTCACCGAGGATTACGATCAGCTTGCTCAAAAAGCTGAAACGATTTACCAAAAACTGCCCGAAAACTACAAAGCAGCCCATTACCAGTTGGTATTGTATCCGGTAAAGGCCAGTGCCAATCTTTATGATATGTATTTTGATCTGGCCAAAAATCGATGGTATGCCAAACAGGGCAGGGCAGCGACTAACAAGATGGGGGACAAGGTTAGACAACATTTCCGGGAGGATGCCAGATTAGCCAATTATTACAATACAAAAATGGCCAATGGAAAATGGAATCCCTTTATGAATCAATCTAATATTGGCTATACCGGCTGGAGCGATCCAAGACATGATATCATGCCTAAAGTCGATTCGATACAAGTGCCGAATCCCGCTCATATGGGCGTGGCTATTGAAGGTTCTGACCAATGGTGGCAGCAAACGGATAGTACGGTGAAGCTACCGGCATTTAATAAGTTTAAGAAGAATAGACATTATATTGAGGTCTTCAATCGGGGTAAGCGGCCTTTTAAATATAAAATTTCGGCAAGTCGTTCTTGGTTGAATATTTCCGATCCGGAGGGAAAGATTGATGATCAAAAACGAATTTGGGTGAGTGTAGACTGGGACAAAGTACCCGCTGGAACTCACAAGGTTACCATTACCGTTGCGGGTACCGGAGAAAAGGTAGAAATTCAGGCCGTTGTTAAAAATCCATCGAAGCCTGCGAAAAACGATATTGATGGATTTGTTGAGAACAATGGATTTGTATCAATGGAAGCGGCTCATTATACAAAAGCAGTGGGTGCAGATAATATGCGATGGCAGACCATTCCTGATTTGGGACGAACATTGTCGGGCGTATCACCGATGCCGGATACGCTTAATAGTGTCGTAAAGCCCGGCGGAAATAGTCCTCACTTAGAATATAAGATGTATTTACAAAATACCGGTGATATTACCGTACATACATATATGTCACCCACACTGGATATCCATGCTTCAGGGGGATTGCGTTTTGCCCTTTCAGTAGATGATCAAAAGCCAAAGATTGTGACGATGAACATAAATAAGAATAACCAATCATGGGCCCAGGCAGTGAGCCAGAATATCCAGATAAATAAAACTCAGCTCAATATCGATAAACCCGGTCAGCATACATTGAAATTCTGGATGGTGGATCCGGGTGTGGTCCTTCAAAAAATTGTAGTAGATTGTGGCGGACTTAAATCCAGTTATCTGGGTCCCCCGGAAAGTTATCATCTGGGAACTAATTAATCCACGGTAATCAAGAAAGACTGGGATAATAGATCTTATAAAGGTAAAATTGGGATTCTTTTGATTCAAATCCTTTATTGAATAACACTTTCTACGGTCTTAAGGGCAAGGGAAAATCTATGAGGCATTTTTAAATCAGATTGCTACAAAAATTCTTTTCTTATCAAGTCTGGATGTTAGGGAAGGCGTATTTTAATATTTATAGTATATCCGCTCCCTTGCTAATCGTTATAAACAACTATGGATCGAAATTTTTTGAAAAGACCTACCTTGAATTTAGGTTAAATTTCTAAACAGGACAAAAAAATACATAATATAACATATGGTTAAATTGTTTATTAGATTAGTCTGTTTAATATTCATTATTAATAAAAATTAAAAATACGTGAGCTCTGAAGTAACTTTAAAAAATATTGCTGATGAATTGGGCGTATCCACTATGACCGTGTCTCGTGCGCTCAATAATCGTTCAAATGTTGATGAGAATACCAAAGAACGAGTATTAAAAAAAGCACAGAGTATGGGATATACTCCTAATCATGTAGCAAAAAGCCTGGTTTCTCGAAAAACATATACTATTGGAGTTGTAATACCGGAAATTACTCATGCTTTTTTTCCTGAAGTAGTACGTGGTATTGAGGAGGTTACCTATAAATCGGATTACCAGCTTTTTTTGACAAATGCCGATGAACAGTTTGAACGTGAAAAAAAAGCAATTCAGACACTGCGATCCAAGAGGGTAGATGGTATCTTAATTTCATCATCCCAGACAGAAGCAGAATATTCTTTTTATAAAGAAATCATAAATACCGGCACCAAAGTTGTATTTTTTGATCGTTGTATAGAAAATCTTGGGGCAAGCTGTGTCAGTGTTAATGACCGGTCGAGTTCTTATCGAATTACGGAGCATCTTATTCAAGAACATGGATACAACAAAATAGCTTATCTAAGTGGGCCTCAAAAAGTATCTATTGGTAGAGAACGTTATCAGGGATATCTTGATGCACTAAGAGCACATGACATACCGGTTGAAGAGAAATGGGTTATTGAGGCAGGTTTCCAGGAGAAAACAGGCTATGAAGCCATGCAAAAAATTTTAGAACTTCCTATTGAAGAATACCCGGAAGCTGTTGCAACGGTAAATGACCCTTCGGCGATTGGTGCCATTAGAGCTATCAGGGAAGCGGGTTTGGAGATACCCGATGATATCGCAATTGTAGGATTCACTGATGATATCAGAGCCCCATTACTTGGAGTGCCCCTAACAACCGTACATCAGCCAGCTTATGAAGTTGGTAAAAGAGCAGCACAAAAACTTATCCGATCCATCGAGAACGATGAAGAGCCTAATGAAAATATTGAAGTTCATACTACGCTAAAATTACGCGCTTCATGTGGATGTAAATGAGTTGGGATTTCAGTAATAGGTAGTTTTTAATTTCAGGATTTTATATTTGTGTCTCATATTTTTTGTACAATACCTGATTGCTGAGATGTTTATCAATGGTTGAGCAAGGTCCTTAAAAGGGTAATGAAATTTAGTGAATTTATAATGAATATCTCATTATAAATGTGGTATGAGCCATACAAAATTCCTTAATTTATAATTAAGTCTACATAAGTGTAGGCCTTTTCCTACGTTCAAATTAATGATTCTGAGCCACATTTCGACAGCTCCCTATCTTTTACCCTAATGTAGGAATTCAATCGTCATAATTTATATGATTGATATAAATTATATACTACGCCTTGTGGACGCATTTTTTGGATAAGACATATCAATTCGCACAGTAAATGTTAAGGTTAACGGTTATTTCAAAATGAGTAGGTTATCTAAAAAAAATAGAACCGTTTATAAAATCATAGCCCTAAATACGCTCTGTATTGTAAAATAGCAGGTTTTTGCAATTATTTTTCACTTGTTGGAAAAATAATTGCATCGATTAAATCAATATGAAATTTTTTTGACAATCTGTTGAAAAAATTATTCTTTGTTAACGATAACAAAATAGGGTGAATTACTCGAAGTCGTAACAGTCTCTAATAAAACGAATTGCTATGAAAACAAACCATCGGCTGTTTTTATTTATTGTAAGTCTTTTTTTCTTCGCATATACAAATGTATCTGCTCAGACAACAAATGAAATTACGGGTACAATTACCGATGCACAAACAGGCAAAAAGATGCCAGGTGTGAATATTGTTGTTAAAGGTACTACAACAGGAACTACAAGTGATGAGAATGGGCATTATTCACTTGAGGTTAATTCCTTGCAGGATTCGCTTCAATTCTCATTTATTGGTTATGAAACACATTCCGTATCTATTAAAGGCAGAACAGTCATTAATGTTAGTTTAACTCCCAAAACAATCAAAGGGGAACAAATGGTTGTGGTGGGATACGGAACCCAGCAGAGTAGTGATTTGAGTAGTTCGGTCTCTACAGTCAGTACGGACCAGATTCAAAAGAATTCTGTATTACCCAATGCAGCTGCAGCAATGGAAGGAACCACATCGGGTGTAAGTGTGTCGCCTTCTGATGGAGCACCCGGTTCTGGCATTAACATTAGGATAAGAGGGAGTAATTCATTCGGTAATAATAATCCACTGGTGATTATAGATGGAGTACCTGGAAATTTGAATAACGTAAACCCCTCTGATATAAAATCGATGCAGGTTTTAAAGGATGCTGCCGCTGCAGCTATTTATGGATCAAGAGCTGCTAATGGGGTAGTTATTGTTCAAACTAAGAAAGGGTCGGCCGGTAAAGTAAATGTAGATTTTAAATCTACTTATGGTGTTCAACAACCCACCAATTTTATTTCAGTAGCTAATACAAGACAATATGCACAAATTGATAATCAGCTTCATCGTTCGGCCGGTCTTCCCGTTTTCAAGGCACTAAAGAATCCCCAATCTCTGGGAACTGGAACGGATTGGCAGAATACCATTTATAGTCCTTCGCCTATTTTGAAATCGTATCTGGGCATTTCCGGAGGAGATCAACATTCTACATATAATATTAGTGGCTCATTCAATAATCAAGATGGGATTGCGGCAGCTACTCGGTATCGAAAGGCCAACTTGCATTATAAGGGCCAACAGGATTTGGGCCATTTTACGTTTGGAGAAAGTGTTTCGTGGAATGAGACGAATAGACGGAGCTTGCCTTATGGCGGAGATAAGCCTTTGATTCAACAAACTATTTTGGCGCAACCCATGATTCCTATTCATGATTCGAATAATGTTGGTGGATATGGAGGTCCTCCCAGTTATCTGGCTACTCAGGCATTTAACCCGATGGGGCTACTCAAACTTCAGAAAAATACAAGCCATGGCGATGGACTAGATCTGAATGTTTATGGTAAAGTCGAGTTCTTAGGAGCATTTACTTATAAATTGAATGCCGGCTACAATATTCAGAATGGCTATGACAAATCATATACACCACAATACTATTTTTCTAATCAGCGGCAGAATATCAGGGCTTCGTTGAACGAAACGCGTAGCCGTACTCACCATTGGTTGATGGAAAATACGCTGAAATTTCAACAGCAATTTGGTAAACACAGTATTAATGCTTTAGTGGGAATAACCACCGAAGAAAATCATTATCGTGAAACATGGGGATCTAAGTCGGGTTTTCCCAATAATCAGTTAGAAGTTCTGGATGCCAGTACAGGTTATTCGATTAACTCAGGCGGCAATGATTACCGTTGGGACATGGTCTCGGTTCTGGGTCGTTTAATTTATAATTATAATGACCGTTATTATTTAACAGCCAATATTCGGCGTGATGGCTCTTCTCGTTTTGGAACTCAGAATCGTTATGGTGTATTTCCATCCGCTTCTGTGGCATGGAGAGTTAGTAATGAAGATTTTTTCTCTCCTCTAAAGTCACTTATATCTAATCTTAAACTTCGTGCCAGTTACGGTGTTTTAGGGAATCAGCCCGGCAATTTGGATCAACATGTCGATGATTATTCATATATTTCTACAATAAACTATGACACCCATCTGGGGTATCTTTTTGGCGGTGGATTTGAGCCCGGGGCCGCTATGGAAAGTTTTGCAAATACCGCAATCAAATGGGAGACGACTAAGGATCTCGATCTGGGTTTAAATATGGAAATATTTAACAATTTAACTTTCGAAGGAGATTATTACCTGGATAAAACGAGCAACGTGTTGTTGAGGGTGCCTATTCCTCCCTCAATGGGAACGAGTCAATCTCCTCTTGTGAATACAGGTAAACTCCAAAACCAGGGTGTCGAACTGAGTCTGACATACGAATCTGCAAACTCTGGAGACTTCAGTTATACCGTTACCGGTAATTTTTCAACAGTGCGAAATAAAGTTTTAAAACTTGGTTATAAAGGGCAGGTGATTTGGGGAGATTCCCCGCATCGCGCTTCGACCGGACCTATAACAGCCGCAAAAGTAGGTTATCCAATAGGCGCCTTTTTTATGAAACAAGCCGACGGACTTTTTCAAAGCCAACAGGAAATCAATAATTATACTCATAATGGTAACTTAGTTCAGCCTAATGCAAAACCCGGGGACGTCCGTTATATCGACGTAAATAATGATGGCAAGATTAATTCCCAGGACACTAAATACAGTGGTAGTCCATTTCCTACATTCAGTTACGGTATTAATTTTAGTGCTAATTACAAAAATTTTGATTTCACCTTGTTCCTTCAAGGAACGTATGGCAATAAAATGTTTGACACGAATACCTGGATCACAAACCGGGGGACCCTTGACTATAATTTCAATACAGATATGCTTGATGCCTGGACCCCCCAAAACACGGATACTAACGTCCCTCGTTTAACTTTTAATGACCCTAATCATAATTCGGATCCTTCTACCCGATTTTTATATGATGCTTCTTATTTACGATTTAAAACGGTTCAGATAGGATATACACTTCCAACTCAAGTATTGTCGAGTTTTGGAGTTAGAAAACTGCGCATCTTTGCGAATGCTCGTAATTTATGGACCATAACAAAATATCCGGGATATGACCCAAGCTATTCTGCAGACGGTTTGTTGAATCGGGGGTTAGATCAAGGTTTATATCCGTTGTCAAGAGTCATAACCGGTGGCGTTGATATTAATTTCTAAAATAATATTGAGGTAGAAATCTATGGACAGGAAAGAGTTTTTTGGCATCTTAGGTAAGGGTTTACTCGGCAGTGCGGCTTTTTTAACCGGCTGTTCCGATTTACTGAATCAGAATAATCCCAATACATTAACTCCTCATAATTATTGGCAGAGTGCAAATGATGCTAAGGCCAATGTAAATTCTATTTACCAGATGTTTCTTGGTGAAACGAATTGGGGAGCTGCTGGCTATAACTGGTATGATCGGATGGTACCAGCTTTATACAGGGGGGATGACATCGGTATTACCCATGACGTACCGGATTGGTGGTCACTGGCAATGTTTACCATTACAGAGAATAACAATCGTTCCAATGATTTGTGGAGCCACAGTTATACCGGCATTTTCCGTGCCAATCAAGCAATACAAAATATACCCGGCATTGATATGGATAAGTCTCTTAAGAATAGATTGATTGGTGAGGCTAAATTCTTGAGAGCTTATTTTTATTTCGGACTGGTTACCAATTTCAAAATGGTACCTATTATCTTGTCCATTCCAGAATCACGCGATGAATATTCAATTGCCCAATCCAAGCCCGCAAAAACATGGGCTCAGATTGAAAAAGATCTCAAAGATGCCATTAGCTCGCTACCTGTTTCTTATAACTCTTCTAACAAGGGACGGATAACAAAAGGTGCTGCCAAAGGATATTTGGGTAAATCCTATCTCTATCAAAAGAAATGGTCGGATGCTGTTTCGGTATTTAATGATATTATCAAATCTGGCAATCATGCCTTAGTGCCTGAATTCAAAAACGTTTTTGCTCTTGATAATGAATTTAGCGAAGAATCTCTATTAGAGGTTAACTATGCAACAGGATCATTTAAAGGGGAGAGTATCGTCTCAATCAGAAATAGAGAAGAAGGTTTGGCGGAAGCTGGAGGATGGTACGAATGCTACCCAAATCAATGGCTATTTAGCCAAATGACGAAGGAGAAAACTGTGGGCGGAAATTTGGATCCCCGCGTTTATAATACCATTCTCTGGAATAACAGTGGTATGAAATATTACGGCAAAACATATGATGATCTTGTGGGAGCCGGGGAGAATAAAACGGGATGGATGAAATACAGTGAAGCTGAACTTGATCATACTATTTCTGATTATTCCGGAAAAAATATGCGGGTATTGCGCTATGCAGATATTCTTCTGATGCATGCGGAGGCCGTAGTAAGATCAGGTGGCACCTTATCGGATGCAAAAAAGAGTATTAACAAGGTCAGAAATCGAGCTAATCTGAGTACCCTTCCCGCCGTAATGACCAAAAAAGAAGTACTCCAGGAAATAGAGCATCAGCGTCTTTGTGAGCTTGCCGATGAAGGCAGTAGATGGTATGATTTGATGCGCTGGGGAGGAAATATTACAGGGGATATGAGTATTAAAGAAAATTTGAAGCAACATGGCGCAATAGGTGCAGATAATTATGTGCCTGGAAAACATGAATATATGCCTATTCCGCTTAGTGAACTGCAGACTAATGATAAAGCTGAACAAATTAATGGATACTAGTTCCTTAAGGTGAAAAATACCTGCTTTTTTTAAATGAATACCCGATCCAGTTTTTTTAAGTTGGATTGGGTGTTTTATTAATGCCTAATTTGATCTGTCGTGAAAATTGATTCTTCTACTGATGCAACGGCTGTGATTGGACCCAATATTTATTTTTATGAATGAAAACCGGGTATTTAAAATACTTTTTTTTATAGCAGGTGTTTTAATCATAGGCACTTCAATTTCATTTATATATCCCAGGTTTGTTTCCCGTTCTTTACAAAATATTAGAATGGGGCTTAAACAGTTGTCAGGTTTTAATGAACCACATATAGAATTTACAGATGTAGCGGATTCAGCAGGTATACAATTCAAGCATTTTTTCGGGACGAGAACTAACCAAATGCCCGAAGATATGGGATCCGGCGCCGCATGGTTTGATTACGATCAGGACGGATGGCAGGATTTATTTGTTTCCAATATCGCAGGTCCCTTGACGATGTCGCAAAATGAGCTCCAACACTCGCCTGCGCATGCAAAACTATTTCATAACAATGGAGATGGCACATTTACAGACGTTACCCGAAAAGCCGGTGTTGGTTGGCATGGATATGGAATGGGCGTAGCTACCGGTGATTATGATAATGATGGATGGCCAGATTTGTTTTTGGCAAGCCGGGGGCATAATCAGCTTTTTCATAACAATGGGGACGGTACGTTTTCAAATGTCTCAAAGCAAGCCGGTCTTTATAACTTCAAAGGTTTTTGGTCAGATGGACGGTGGGGCGATTACGATAAGGATGGATATCTGGATCTATATGTTACCGGATATCTTCAATATACACATATAGGACCGAATCGTATGAGTAACCGACTAAATAGGCAAGTGCCGGCTAGCTTGAATCCCGGGCCGTTTCGAGCTGAACGCAATCTGCTTTTCCACAACAATGGAGATGGTACATTTACTGAAAGAGCTAAAGAGGCAAAAGTTATGAATGTATCCGGTAAGAGCCTGACTGCTACTTGGTGCGATTTTAACAATGATGGTTGGCCGGATATATTGGTTGCTAATGATATGACACAAAACCGGCTATATATGAATATGAAAAATGGAAAATTTCTCGACGTCAGAACTCTTTCATATATGCGACGCAGCCGTAGCTCTATGGGAATTGCCGTTGGGGATATTGATCAGGACCATGATATGGATATTTTTATCTCAAATTGGCTTAGCGAAAAAAATGGATTGTATATCAACTTGTTAGATCGAACAGCGAAAGGGGATCTTATTCATTTTCAAGATATGGCCACTCCATATGGTTTTGGCAAACCTTCTATGGGGGTAGTTGGATGGGGGACAGGTTTTTATGATTTTGACAACGATAGCAGGCTCGACTTATTCGTCGCAAATGGGAGTACAGATCCGCAAAAAGATAATCCTCACAAATTGGTCCCTATGTCAAACCAGTTTTTTTGGAATAAAGGTTTAAAAAAAGGGTACAACGAGGTTACTCAAAAATGGGGCACAGGATCGAAGAAGAAATTGGTTAGTCGTGGTGTAGCATTTGCAGACTATGATAATGACGGGGATGTGGATATCTTTATTGTTAACCATGGCGGCAAGGCTATATTACTTAATAATAAGGGTGGAAATAAAAATAATTGGTTAGAGGTTTCGCTCACCGGAAGTCAGAGTAATCGTTCTGCATTGGGGACTAAACTTCTTTTATACTCTGCCGGAAATTGTTTTGTCAGGCAAGTAGGGGCACAAGCTTCTTATATGTCAGACAATAGCACAGTAGAACATTTCGGACTTGATAGAGTGTCAAGAATCGACAGTTTAGTGATCAAATGGCCGTCTGGAATACGGCAAACCCTCCAAAAAATACCTCTTAATAAAATAGTTCATATAACCGAAGGGAGTTCTAAAATCCACTTTTAAAATGCTAAACTTATTTTAAGTCTCAACAAATAAAATCATTATATCATGATTCGTAATCTAAATGCTATAAAGTTATTATCAATTTTTGTTTTGTGTACAGTAATTTTTGGTACAAACATAACAAAAGTTAATGCTCAGCAACTGACAAGTCGCAACTCTACTCAAAATTCCAATGTGAAAGAAATTTCCATTTCAAGCAATCGTTGGGATAATGGCCTTGCTCATACGCCCCCAATGGGATGGAATAGCTGGAATCATTTTGGGTGCCACATTAATGAGGATATTATAAAACAAACAGCGGATGCTATTGTGGAATCTGGAATGAAAGAAGCCGGTTATAAATATATTGTCATGGATGATTGTTGGATGGATGATCACAGGGATTCCAATGGTAAACTTACCAGTGATCCCAAGCGATTTCCTCATGGTATAAAATGGTTGGCTGATTATGTTCATAAAAAGGGATTAAAACTTGGTATCTACTCCTCAGCGGGTACAAAAACGTGCCAGGGTTTACCAGCCAGTTTGGATCATGAAAAAACCGATGCACAAACTTTTGCTAGCTGGGGTATTGATTATTTAAAATATGATAACTGCTATAATCAGGACCGACCACTCGAAGAGCGATATACTGCAATGCATAATGCTCTTAAATCTGTGAATCGATCTATTGTATTTAGCATTTGCGAATGGGGAGTTAAGCGACCTTGGGAATGGGCTGATAAACTGGGCAATCTGTGGAGAACGACAGGAGATATTCGTGATTCATGGGAAAGTATGATCAGTATCCTGGATCAACAGGTTGGACTATACAAGTATGCCGGTCCCGGCCATTGGAATGATCCCGATATGCTTGAAGTCGGCAACGGTGGCATGACAGATACCGAATACCGTGCTCATTTCAGTTTATGGGCGATTTTAGATGCTCCATTAATGGCAGGTAATGACTTGCGCCATATGAGTTCAGAGACTAAAAATATACTTACAAATAAAGAGGTTATTGCCGTCAATCAGGACCCCGCCGGCAATCAGGGACACAAGGTTACCGATAATGGGGAACAGGAAGTTTGGGCAAAAAAAATGTCAGACGGAAGTGTTGCCGTAATATTGCTTAATCGAGGAGAAGACAATGCATTTATGACAACGAGTGCTAAAGCAATTGGGTTACCTTCCGCTTCGGAATATAAAGTACGTAATTTATGGAAACATCAAGATTCCTCAACTGAAGATTTGGTTCGTTCTTATGTACCTTCACATGGGGTTGCCATGTTTCGTGTATGGGCTAAATAAAGAGTTGATCCAATAAATGAGTCGGGTAAATATCGTAACCTATTCAAGACATATTAAAAATAAAGGAATAATAATCTAATTCTGATCAATAGTCTTTTTACATCAGATTCCTTTAACTCATAATTCCAGGTAACATGCCATGACGGGCATGTTACCTGTTTTATTCTTATCAGCTAGATATACACATATTATTTTGGTATATAATCCGTATTGTTACTTATGTAGCCCTATAGAATAAATGCAGTAGCGAATTAACACCTCCTCATTAAAATATTGAAATTAAAACCTTGCTATGAAATCCTTATCTGTAAGAATAGCAGATAGTAAACAACGTCTTCTAGACTTTTCTAAAATTCTGGCTGCAATCTGGGTCTTAGTTGTTGTAGGATGTAGCCCGACCTATGGGCAGTCAATTCCCAGTATTTTAACAAATAATAAAACTCAGAAAAAAGGAAGTTCTTTTAAATCGTTGACCTTCGATGGTGCATGGTGTTGGTTTTCTGATCCCAGGGCTATTTATTATGAAGGCAAATTTAAGCGGACATATATTGCCTGGGTCAACAGCTATGGGGATATTGTAGTAGGATATTATGATCACGATTCGGATGCGATTCGCACACATGTGGTATATGATCACTTGCAGGCGGATGATCATACCGCTCCGTCGCTTTTGATAAATAAGAATGGGCAACTACTTGTTTTTTATTCTGCTCACGCCTCGCAAAAGCCAATGATGTTGAGCAAGTCAAAAGAGCCTGAGGAGATCACGGATTGGGAAAAACCCCAAATCCTAGATCTCAATGATACCACTCGTTACGCCGGTTACAGCGATACCTATACCTATTCAAATCCAAGATATCTGTCATCCGAGGGTAATATTTACCTTTATTGGCGGGGAAGTGATTTTAAACCCAATTTCTCTGTTTCATCGGATGGTGGTAACACCTGGACAAAAAGTAAGATCTTCATCCTCCCGGACCGCAAATATCGGGATCGACGTCCCTATATTAAAGTGGCTTCTAATGGTACAGATCGCATTGACTTTACCTTTACTGACGGGCATCCGCGCAAAGAACCCCACAATAGTGTCTACTATATGTATTACCGAGACGGAGCCTATCATCACGCAGATGGTTCAGAGATACAATCAATGGATAAAGGCCCCGTAAAGCCCAGGCAAGCTGATATAGTGTATGATGCACGAAAAAAAGGAAACAGCAAGGCTTGGGTTTGGGATATCGCGGAAGATAAAGATGGTAATCCGGTTATTGCGTACGTTAAGTTTCCCGACAATAAAACACATGTTTATTGTTATGCCCGTTGGGATGGTCACTCTTGGCACAATTATAAGTTGGTAGACTCTGGAAACTGGTTCCCTCAGACTCCCAAAGGAAAGGCCGAACCTGAACCCAATTATTCGGGAGGCATCGTAATCGACCACGAAGATGTTAACACGATATATTTGTCTCGTGAAAAGCAAGGCGTCTTTGAAATTGAAAAGTGGACTACTTCCAATGGTGGAAAAACGTGGGATAAGGAATCCGTAACAGAACGCTCCTCTAAAGATAATGTGCGGCCCTTTGCTGTCAGAAATGCTGAAAAAGGGGATCCTTTGCAATTGTTATGGATGAAAAATACCAAATATATTCACTATGACAATTTTCTGACATCCCTTCAGATGGATATAAAACCGGATACCATCAGCAATCCGTTAGATACGGCCGACATAGAAGATGTAATGCATAGAGTGGCGAATTGGCAGCTTGAAAACCCGTTGCCGCATAATAAATTAAATTGGCATTACGGAGCTTTTGATTCGGGGTTATGGGCACTTTATAAGTTGACCGGAGAACGGCGTTATGCCAACCGGATTAAAAATGTGGGGCAGGCGCATCACTGGGAGTTAATGAACCCTATCTATCATGCTGATCACTTGGCAGTGGGGCAGGCTTATCTTGATCTTTACATGCAGGATCATAATCAAGATATAGCTGAAAACATGAAGTGGGCTGCAGGCATGTATTTGCATCGCAACGCTTCTGCAGATGTTCGTTTCGAGGGTAATCCCTATCGGTTGGAATGGTGGTCGTGGTGTGATGCTCTGTTTATGGCGCCCCCCTTTTTTGCCAAAATGTATCAGGCTACGGGGAATATAGATTATCTAGACTATATGAATAAACATTGGTGGCTGACGTCCCATTATTTATACGACCACACGAAGCATCTTTTTTACCGGGATGATCGCTTTTTTGATGCCCGGACTAAAAATGGAAAAAAAGTTTTCTGGTCACGTGGTAACGGCTGGGTTATGGGTGGATTAGTCCATGTTTTACAGGCTATGCCTGAGGATTACGAATATCGGGCTGATTATATCAAACAGTTCAAAGAGATGGCTAATGAAATTGTTTCTATTCAGAGTAATGATGGGCTGTGGAGACCTAGCTTATTGGATCCCGAAGAATATAATGTCGGAGAATCCAGTGGCAGTGCTTTTTTCTGCTTTGCTTTGGCTTGGGGAGTAAATAATGGAGTGCTCAAAGGAGCCAAATATCGTAAAGCAGCCATAAAGGCATGGAAGGGATTGGTCGGAAATGTTGATCAGGAAGGTCGCCTGAGGTATGTTCAACCCGTAGGTGGATCTCCGGAATCGGTAAAAAAGGATCAATATGAGGTATATGGCGCTGGGGCATTCTTATTGGCAGGCAGTCAGATCTATCATATGGAGAATGGGACTTCATATTGATGAACATACGTCTCCTGCTCTTTTTCTACTATGTTGAATTTGAGATTTATGCATACAAAAGGTGGCCTGACATAAATTTACCCTTTTTGGGTAGTAGTAATAATTTGTAACGATTGCCATTATGACGATGGCGTAGAGGTATGCAACAGATGCATCGATCTATCGAAATGAAATATGTTTATATGCAAATCTTAAAGATGTATTGATAGTCAACTGATTTTGCTGATTGGTCTGTAATTTAGGCTTATCAAAAAGATACGTTATACATTTGTTTTAGGATAAAGTATCCTCAATAAAGCGGGGGAGGGGACAAATAGAAATGATCCTGCTTCCATAATGGACTGTAACACTGTGTTACCGGTAGAAGCAGTCATTTCACGACGCTGAATAAGTCTAAAGTGTTTTTTTAGATGATCAATTTATTTCTAATTGTCCTTGACAATCTCCAAAAACTTAATGAATATGTTATCGATAACATATATGATGAAAAGTATATTATCGGTATTGTAGATATTCTTAAGCGTAATTTTTACAGAAAATAAATCTAAAAAAGCTGATCAACGAGAATGTAATGCACTATTTCGCATTAATGATTTCTAATTAAATTTTAGTACATTGTTGAGGTGTTTTTGGCTGATTAATAGAATAAAATTCAATCACCTGATTTTAAATTTGTACTTAGTGTAGAAGAAGAATAATTCTCATCAAAATTATTATAGTATACATTTGAAGGCATCTGATTTTCAAACAACGATTAAAGGACAAGAAACTGATCTATATATCCTTGAAAATAGTAATGGCATGCAGGCTGCCATCACGAATTATGGAGGGCGGGTCGTTAGTATTACGGCGCCCGACAATGATAACAATTGGAAAGATGTAGTGCTTGGCTTTGATAATATTGATGGGTATTTAAATGCCGATGAAATCTATTTTGGTTGTCTCGCGGGACGCTATGCTAATCGTATTGCCCATGGAAGGTTTCAGATTGATGATCATGAATACGAGCTGCCTTTAAATGATAATGGTAATACATTACATGGCGGGCCAGATGGGTTCTCAAATGTAGTTTGGAACGCCACCAAACTTGATGCTCAACACTTAATGTTGCAATATACATCACAAGATATGGAAATGGGATTTCCGGGGTGTATGAATGTCAAAGTCATGTATGTTTTGGACAATAATAATTCGCTGCGAATTGATTATACGGCTTCTACCAATAAAAAGACGGTGATAAATTTAACAAACCACGCATATTTTAATCTTTCCGGAGCGGGGCAGGGTAGCATTGAAAATCAAGAATTAATGATTAATGCTGATCGATATACCCCCATTGACGAAACGATGATTCCCACGGGTGAGATTGGTTCGGTTAAAGGTACTCCATTGGATTTTACTGAATCGACCACTATCGGTAAACGAATAAACGAGATGGATAATCAGCAAATCGCCAATGGCTGTGGTTATGATCATAATTTTATCATAAACAAATCTGCGTTAACTGATTTTGCGTTAGCTGCGCGTGCAGCTGATCCTCAATCTGGTCGTGTGCTGGAAGTTTATACAACGCAACCTGGAATACAGTTTTATAGTGGTAATTTTCTAAGTGGAAAGGATATAGGGAAAGAGGGTAAATCTTATACGCATCGATCAGCTTTCTGCCTTGAGACACAACATTTTCCTGATTCACCTAATCATCCAAATTTTCCATCTACCGTGTTAAAACCGGATGATATCTTCAGAAGTTTTACAGAATTTCATTTTACGACGACTAACCAGATAGAGAAATAAAACACATAATTAATCTGAACCTTAAAGGCGGTTATTTACATGGAATCCATTGCACTAAATTTTGTAGATTGGCTTATTATTGGGGTTTATTTCGCTTTCATTATCGGAATCGGCATTTACCTGAAAAAATTTACGAAAAGTGAGGAGGATTACTTCCTCGCAGGACGTAAAAATAGCTCATGGGTGGCAGGACTTGCCTTCTTATCAGCAAATATGGGGGCATTAGAATTGCTCGGCATGACGGGTAATACATTTAAATACGGTATGTATGTTGCCCACTTTTATTGGATTGGAGCTGTTCCAGCTATGTTATTCCTGGCGATTTTTATGATGCCCTTTTATTATAGCAGTAGAATTAAATCGGTGCCCGGATATCTTAAATTACGTTTTGATGAAAAAACGAGGGTTCTCAATGGCATCGCATTTGCCATAATGACGTTGTTGGTATCCGGTATTAACTTGTATGCAATGGCATTGGTCATGCATACATTTTTAGGTTGGCACTGGAATGTAAGTATGTGGATATCTGCTGCTACAGTTGCCGTTTATGTGACTCTTAGTGGATTAATGTCAGCTATTTTTACAGAAATTATACAATTTTTCCTCATCTGGTTTGGTCTTTTTCTGGTTGTAATATTGGGCGTCGTTGATATTGGATCAGTCTCTCAAATTTTGCACCGCGTGCCGGATACCTTCAATACATTATGGTCGACTTCCGCAAATCCTGCTCAAAATGGAATGATGGTTACATGGGGCGGTATTGTAATGGGGCTCGGCTTTGTACTGTCATTTGGATACTGGACCACTGACTTTTTAGTAATTCAGCGTGCATTTTCTGCCCGGGATATACGTTCAGCTCGGATGACGCCAATCGTCGCCTCATTTTTTAAGATGGCATTACCATTTATTGTAGTGCTGGGCGGACTCGTTGCCTATGTATTGGCCCATGATTCTGGCAGTGGATTCCACCTTTTACATGCAGCTGATGGATCAATCAATTACGATTCTGCCTTACCCTTATTGCTTAAGAGATATTACCCTAATGGGCTAATGGGCTTGGGTATTACAGCTTTACTGGCTGGATTTATGGCAGGACAGGCTGGAAACATTAGTGCTTTTAACACTGTTTGGACGTACGATATTTATCAATCCGTTATTAACCCGGAGGCCTCTGATGAACATCTTTTATGGATGGGGCGTGTAGCCACTATAGTCGGTATACTGATCAGTGTTGTTACTGCTTATTGGGCCATGAGCATGCCTACTATTATGGACTATATGCAAGCGTTGTTTTCTATGGTTAATGCGCCGCTTTTTGCCACCATGCTACTTGGAATGTTTGTTATTTGGATTACTCCCGCAGGAGCTTTCTGGGGACTTATTGCCGGTATAGGATCCTCAGTTAGTATGTATATGGCCGTTAAGTTCCATTGGATTTCGAAAAGTGCTATTACCTTTTCACATGTAGCAAGTGATATGGCCGCCAATTTTTGGAGGGCATGGTGGGCATGGTTGATCTGTATAGTTGTAACGGTTGTCGTTAGTCTTTTCACAAAGAAAAAACCAAAAGAAGAGCTGGTTGGCTTGGTCAAAGGAATGACGGAAGAAGCCGATTTGTCACACTTACCGTTCTATAGAAGACCTGGGTTTTATGCCATTGTATCAGTCGTCATACTTATTATATTAAATATCTATTTCTGGTAATTTATAAGGAGAAAATATTATGTCTGAAGAAAAAGAACCTCAAGGAATGAAAACAATCTGGCATTTCGTAGGATTGTTAATGCTAATCGTTGGAATAATAATTTTAATTTCGGGTTGCTATTCCTATGCTTATCCACCCAAAGACCCAGCGGTCATGTATAACTTGCATCCTGACATTTGGTGGGGAGCTATCATGAGTATCTTTGGCGGAATTTTATTATGGGCGTTTAAAGGAGTTACAGTAGAAAGTTAATTATTTGTTTATTTATGAATCACATTGCAAAAAAAGTAAGAAAGAAATTTAGTACTTACTTTGATAAAGAGAGTATCCTTATTCAGTCACCAGGGAGAGTTAACTTAATTGGAGAACATACCGATTATAATGATGGTTTTGTTCTGCCAGCTGCTATTAGCAAAAGTATTTACCTGGCCATGTCGTCTAATTCTTCGAATAAAGCACGATTTTATGCTCTTGATAAGGAAGAAGATTTTGAGACGGATCTTTCAAAACCGTTGAAAAAATCTAAAAAGGGTTGGCCTGATTATTTGCTTGGAATTGTAGACCGGCTCCAAAAACATGGATATAATCTGCCGGGAGGTTTTAATTGTGCTTTTGGTGGTAACGTTCCCATAGGCGCAGGATTGTCTTCATCTGCTGCATTAGAGGGAGGCGTATTATTTGGGTTGGCTAACTTATTTGATTGGGATATTCCACCGGTAGAAATGGCAAAGATCGCTCAGGAAGCTGAAAATAAGTTTGTGGGCGTTCAGTGTGGCATTATGGATCAGTTTATCAGCCTCAATGGAAAAAAAGGCCAAGCCATGAAACTTGATTGTCGTTCACTGGAATATGAATTTTATCCTTTTGATTTTGAAGAGATACGTATTGTGTTGTGTGACACCCAGGTTCGCAGAGAATTGACCTCATCTGAGTATAATATACGACGTTCTCAATGCGAAGAAGGGGTTAAAATATTGAATCATTATAACGATAACATTGCTAGCCTACGGGATGTATCGTTTGATTTTCTGAATGCGCACAAGAAAGAATTTGAGCCGATCGTTTATCGGCGATGCAAATATGTGATTGAAGAAAATCAAAGAGTTATTAAGGCTTGTTCTGATTTACAACATAATGATCTGGAATCGTTTGGCCAGCGGATGTATGCCTCTCACACGGGGCTTCGTGATGAATATGAAGTGAGTTGCAAGGAGCTTGATATCCTGGTAGATGCCGCCCGAGAAATTGACGGAGTGATAGGAGCCAGAATGATGGGAGGTGGTTTTGGAGGATGCACCATTAATCTTGTTAAAAAAGACCACTTAGAATCCTTTACTGATCATATTACGGATATTTATGCTACCGAAACTGACTATAAACTTAAAGTCTATACAACAAAAGTTTCTGGTGGTACTCATCTCCTTGAATCCCAAGAAACAAAAACGAATTAAGTAGTATGCCACTTGATCTATCTAATTATCCCCATCGGCGTTTGAATCCTTTAACTGGTGAATGGATTCAAGTATCACCACACCGCGCTAAACGACCCTGGCAAGGTAAGGAGGAGGAGTCCCCTTCCGAAAAGAAACCGAAATACGATCCGGAATGTTATCTTTGTCCCGGTAATGACCGTGCCGGTGATGCGCATAATCCTGACTATGAAAATACTTTCGTTTTCACGAATGACTTTAGTGCCCTTAAGCCAGATACGCCGTCGAATATTTTGAATAAGGATAATCTGTTGGTCGCCAAAGGGGAGAAGGGGATATGCCGGGTAATATGTTTCTCTCCTCGTCACGATTTGACTCTGCCCGAGATGGAACATTCACAAATCAGGGAAGTTGTTGATTTATGGATTAAAGAATATCGCGAACTGGGTGAGCGTCCTTATATAAATTATGTTCAGATATTCGAAAATAAAGGTGAAATTATGGGATGCAGCAATCCTCATCCTCATGGGCAAATATGGGCTCAGGAAACCATACCGGACGAACCTTCTAAAGAATTGAAAAAGCAGACAGAATACTATAAGAAACATAGTAAAACTCTGCTCGAAGATTATCTGGATCTCGAATTGGAATTAGATCAACGTATCGTTGCTCGAAATGATCATTTTGCGGTTCTGGTGCCTTATTGGGCTTTTTGGCCTTTTGAGACATTGCTGGTGAGCAAACGGCCTTTCTCACGTTTTACGGATATGACGGAGGATGAAAAAGAGGGTTTGGCAGAAATTATAAAACAAATAACTGTGAAGTATGATAATATCTTCAATGTCTCATTTCCGTATTCAGCCGGATTCCATCCGGCACCTACCGATGGAGGGGACTATCCCCAATGGCATTTTCACATGCACTTCTACCCACCATTATTACGGTCGGCAACAGTAAAAAAATTCAGAGTGGGATACGAGATGCTTGGAAATCCTCAGCGTGATATCACACCCGAAGCCAGTGCTCAATTATTAAAAGAATTACCTGTAGTCCATTACAAAGAGGCGTAATATTTTCATCAGTATCAGGAGGTCATAAATTTGTTTAGAAGTTGTTCCATGATGCGATGATTTTCCGAAAAATGGCTGCCATTCAGCATCGTCCTTGGATTCTGTATATTATGATCTGTTGTACTAAATAATTCTTTCGGGCTGTTGTTAATCAAATAATTAAGCCCTTTCTGCGTCATCTCCATATGAAACTGGAGCCCCAAAATATGATCATCCTTCAGGAAACCCTGGTTCTTACAATAGGTGCTGGTAGCAAGATTTAAAGCGCCATCTGGAATCTGAAACATATCCCCGTGCCAGTGTAGCACTGTTTGTTTAGAGGGTAGAAAATCCAGCAAAGGATGACTCCTTGCATTGTTCGTCCACTCAACGGGAAACCAGCCTATTTCTTTTTCGGGCATGGTGAACACCTTTGCTTCCAGTATATCAGCTATTAACTGGGCCCCGAGGCAGATACCTAACACCTTGATCTTCTCGGCTATGCATCGTTCGATAAATTTCTTTTCTATCTCCAGCCAAGGATAGTTCTTTTTTTCAGCAATGCCCATTGGTCCGCCCATTACTATCAATGCATCAATTTTCTCTGGCTGTGGCAGGTCTTCGGTTTTAAATAACTGAGTATTTGTCAACGTGTGGCCCTGTCGCCGAGCCCAGTCTTCAATAAAGCCCAATCCTTCATAAGGGACATGCTGCAGATAATGTATTTCCATTTTCTTTTTCAACCAATTCTAATGGGTTGCACCCTTTAGCGTTACGCTACTGATGAAGCAAATCAGATAGCTTTGATATTCAATTTAATCGGGGCGTTTGCCCATTACTCCTTGCTCGTTGTTCTTCAAAAAAACGTTTTAAAATCCATTCACAGTCAGACTCCATAATTCCCTGTATTACATTTATCTGATGATTTAATTTGTCATTTGATGAAAGGTTAAAGATACTCCCACAACTTCCGGCTTTAGCATCCCATGCACCAAAAACAAGAGTATCAATTTTAGACCAAACTAATGCCCCGGCACACATGGGACAAGGTTCAAGGGTTACGTACAAAGTGCAGTCATGCAAGTACTTCGATTCCAGAGTAGAGCAGGCAGCAGAAATAGCTATCATTTCTGCGTGGGCTGTGGGATCGTTGAGCCGTTCTGTCTGATTATAGCCTTTGCCGATAATTCGATCTTTGTATACAATGATGGCTCCAACCGGCACTTCCTCTTCATCGTATGCTTGTTCAGCAAGTAAAAAGGCTTGTTTCATAAACCTGAGGTGCTTTTGAGTACCGGATATATTTGTATTCATTATTATTTGCTTCCTTGCGTTTCAAATAGCTATAATCACTTCGAATTTAAAACATAAAATAGGGCAAATGGACGAAGTTCGACAACAAATTATTACACTGCTTGAAAAAAATATCCGCAATATTCCGGATTTTCCAAAGCCGGGGATACAGTTTAAAGATATAACCCCTTTACTTAGCAATCCTGATACCCTGGAACTCACTTCTCAAGTGCTGGCTCGCCCATTTCGGAACCATAATATCGATTACGTAGTTGGACTTGAATCTCGCGGGTTTCTATTCGGGACGAATCTGGCTCAAGACTTACATGCGGGCTTTATTCCCATCCGAAAACCGGGGAAGTTGCCTGCTGATACTATTTCTGAGACCTATGCTCTCGAATATGGAGAGGATACCATTGAAATGCACAAAGATGCTTTTGGCGAAGGAGACCGTATTTTGATACATGATGATTTGATTGCTACCGGGGGGTCGGCTAAGGCCGCTACCGAATTGGTAGAAAAATTGGGGGGGATGGTCGTCGGTTATTCTTTTATAGTAGAACTTAAAGCGTTGGAAGGAATTCTGAATTTACCTGAAAATATACCTGTTGAAGTGCTTATATCGCTTTAACAGAAGAAATCAGGAACAAAAGTTCTGGTGCTGTCTATAATTAATTGTGCGACTAATAATGTGCAATTAATTATAATCAAAAAGCAGTATCATGAAATCATTTCTAAAAACATGTACGTCGATAGTATTGGTGTCGATTTTTGGGTTTATCGGCTGCAAGCATTCAATGGTGATTAGTAGGGTTGACTATTCTCAATCAATTGAGTCAGTATTGACTCCAAATCAAAATGGCATGGTGGAGGATGTTCAGCATGGGTTAAAATTCAATGTCAAACCGTTACAGTATATAGAGACGCAGGATACGTCTTCTGTAACAACAGATCAGATACGATATATCCGTGGAGCAGAAGGATTCTACTATATAACTGCACCAAATTATAAAAATGTGTATGTAATGGCTCCTGAGAAAGATAAACTTAAACTCCAAAAGAAGATCAACGTATCCGATAGTGGAATAACGAAACCGGCTTTTAATCAACGATCTTCCTATATCCAATTATTAGATCGCAGTTCAGGAAATAGCTGGAAGCTTAATGCCGAAGGTATTCAGAAAGAGAAATCTCAAATGGCTAACAACGAGGTGAATTAACTATGAAATACCGAATATCGATACTAAGCTTCATATTTTTGTTATCTGCTGCTGGAGCTTCATTGGCTCAGACTTCGCAATCTGACTATGAAATCCAAAAAGACTTTAAACAGCATTATAAACAGTTAAAAAACAAGTTTGATACCGTTTCATCTCCTGATAAGGTTAGAGCCTTAATGGATTCAATCAAAGTATTTGACGGCCATTATCAAAGCCACTATGAATTACTGAATAAGGCACTCTATCCTGAAACGTATAATCAGAAGATGGATGAATTGAAACAAACTTCTGTAAAGACTTTGGATCGTTTAGAAACGATTAATCAGAAGACTCAAAAAATGCAGGAGTTGCAAAAACAATTGACTACCTACGAAAAAAATTTACAGCAACTCAATCAGCATGCTGATTCGTTGAAACAAGCGATGCAGAAGTCTGTTCAAAACGAAAAGCGATTATCAAGTATGGTTCGCAATTACCGTAAAAGCCTGGAAAAAAGGGATGACTTGATTATGGCTTTTATTGATTCGACGGTTGTTGCGTATCAACAAATGGATATCAGTAAAATGCAGAATCTTGAGAATGTGGATAATCCTGAAAAGTTAAAATCCAATGGTGACGCTCTTAAGATGATTCACAATATCTCACAGGAAAATCTTCAGATTCTGAAAAAGAATAGTGGCAATTTACGTCTTCAGGATTATATGCGAATGAGCAAGGTTGAGAATCAATTTCAAAATATGTGGAACCGTCTTGGGGATAAGATTACAGAAGTTTATAACGGAAAGAATGCGGATCAGTTAGCTTCAGAAATTGATAAAAATATTTCTGAGTGGAACAAAGCGCTTAAAAATCAGACCTTGGCTACATTAAATGACACCTTGCAGTCAAATGGAATCAACCTTAAAGAATTTGATAGTCCCAAGAGTTTATATTCCTCTCTAAATTTATATTTAGATGGAAAGATTAAGCTTAGCAAGAAAAATGCTTCTGAAGCCTATCAGGATTATAAACGATTTCAAAAATTCTGGAATAAGATTGAAATTCAATGGTCAAGTAATTTTGCGGATGCCGGGCTGATAACCCAGAATCAAATGGCATCCATTGACCAAAAAGTTGATATGTGGGCTGAAAATGCGAAGCCTGCCAGCTCGAACCATGTTTTAGCTTATCTCTTGGGCGCAAGTGTACTCTTAGCCGTAGCGCTGGGAGTAATGTTGATACGTGAGAGAAAATCGAATAACAAAGGCTAATTATTCGGCTCTTATAATAATTATTCGTTGGTAATTTTACATTATTGGCATTCTGTACTTATCGTCATAAGAAGGCGATAGGGCAGGGTGCCTTTTTTATTTGTTTAAATGAGTCAGGCAGTATTTAATATTTTTCGATAAGACTCGAAATGTTACATACAAAAGATGGTTTCATTATCTCACCTATCATAATAAATGAGAAAGGATAGCTGAAAAGTCGGGGAAGGAGTTATAACCCTAATTATTTTATAGGTCCGTAGCAGGCGACGAAACCCATATAGATGCAACTCTCTTTGCCAGTCAAAGAATGAATCATTTCAGACCGCTGGCAATTTGTAACACCATATAGCATGAAAAATAAGCTAATCCCGTGCGTTCATAAAACAAGAACGTCTTAATCAAGCATCTATAAGTGTCGTTGAAGTATTCTCAATTATTATTTCTTAGCCACTGCCAAGCGATTGCTATATTGCCATAATAAGACAATAAATCCTACGATAAATATTTGAGCTACAATCGTAAAGAGGGTAGGATAAAGTCCCAGGAGGGGTAAATTCGGCAGGGTAGGCAAACTGTGAATTGCGACATAACCGGCTTCCTGGAAATCATGTACCCCTTTACCCGCTAGAACGACAGCCAGTAATGCCATAATAAATGATGAATATTGAAAGACGGAACGGATCGGCAATCGTTTAGAAAATTTGACAATGAGAACGGCGAATATAAATACTAATGCAAGGGCACTCGCTGCCCCGGCAAGTATTCCGGAATCGCCCACAGTCGTTGATTTAATACTTACAGATGAAAGAAATATTACTGATTCAAAAGCCTCACGGAATACAACAACAAAAGCCAGAAAGGCCAATCCCCATTGATTTTTTTCGTCCACAAGACGGGAGATTTTTTCTTTAACGAACTTTGTCCATTGCGAAGCATGTGTTTTGTTGTGCAACCAGAATCCAATATAGAGCAACATACCAACCGCGATAAGCGAGCCAATACCCTCCATCATTTCACGCTGCAGGGAACTCATTTGTATGAGCGATTCGGCAAAGAACCAACTGATGATGCCAAGCATAAGCGCTGTTAGCCAGCCACCGTGGACAAATTTGAGTGAACGTTCTGCCCCCATTGATTTCAATACACTAATGATGACCAAGATGATTAGAACAGCTTCAAGGCCTTCACGAAGCAGGATAGAGGCTGCCATCATAAACGTAAACCAGAACGAGTAATCCTGATTGTTGAGCAGTGTTTGCGCCTGTTGTATCGACAAGGTCGCTTTTTCTATTTTCTTGTTCAGCATATCTGTCGATTTTTTTTGCTTTATTGCCGAACGTACATCGATCATATCATTCTCAATCTGAGTAACCAATGAGGGACTGGAAGCCTTTATTTGATTCTCCATAGGTTCAACCCCATTTAAATAAGCATTCAGGGCCAGCGTCTGGGCCTGGGCATGATTACTAGCCTTGTAAGCTTGTTGAGCCGCATTAAGAAGTTCGATGGCATTGGTAAGCGTATTCCGCCGTTGGGGACGATCTGAAGCATTCATCGATCGGACAACCGAAATTCCTGCTGCTTTATCTATATTCTTTTTTTCAAAGTAGGCCATCCATTGCTTATTCTTCCAAGTGGCCAGTCTGCGCAGAGATAGTGTATCTTGCAGCCCTTCTTTTATCTTCTGTCCTTGGTCAGTAGAAATCCTTTTATCATAATTAAGCTGGTTGATATAAAAAGCAACATCCCAAGCCTCCTTGTCAGACAATTCATTAAAGGCGCGCATAGCTGTTCCCTGAATCCCGAGTCGTATCGTATTGTAAGCCTGAAGGGGAGAAAGTTCTGCAGCGATCGTTGAATCGTGGAAGTTCGCTGGGGATGGATCCAACGCTTCAGCCGCGGGACCATCACCAAAGCCGGATCTCCCGTGACAAGATTGACAAGCCTGTCCAAAAACTTCTTTACCATGTTGGAGATCGGGCCAGGAAGATGGGGTAATTGTTATTAAATTAAGGGCTAGTATTTTTTCTTGAATACCAGAGGAGATGTGAGCAATTTTATCTCTTGATGCCCTGTTGGCTACTGCTTTTTTAAGCTGATCAACAGAATTAGAAAGGGAAACAAATTTCTTATTATCCAGCTGCTTGCTGATCCTTTGGTGCAAATCCTTAATCTGATTGCTAAATTCAGTCATTTCCTGGAATTCGCTGGAACTAATCACTTTACCGTTCTTTACGGCATTCGGATAATCTTTTCCGATATAATCCAGTAAATTAACAAGCGATCTTAATTGAGTGTGATTGTTTGTAGTATCCTGTGCTTTTGTTGGGACACTACTACAAATAAATCCTACTACTAACAACAGTAAAACTTTAAATCTCATGTACGCAATCAGCTGTTTATTTAGATTAGATCTAAAAATAATAATTTTCTTATAATTGATCTAAATAAAATTGTAATTAATTTTTAATCGTTCCAGATAAGCCGTTTATATTACGTTTAAAACGTTATAGCTCAATAAATTGCTTTGCATTACCTTCCGTGGTAAGCGTTATGCCACCTAAAAGATCTAAGTAGGGATGGAATCCTGAGCGATCTTAGGTAATGCGACTATAATTATTTGGCATGATAGCTATCAAAACGAAATTCCCAATTATCTTACTTGATTAATTTGCTTTAGTATCCAGCTTGGCCTTTTTAACGCTTTCAATCTGACTTTCTGATAAAGAATTTTTGAAATTATACAAAGCTGACTGCCATGAACCATAAACCGGATTGGGTAATATATACCATTGCTTGCCCCATTTCTTCTGGTTTGATTTAACTAGCTGCTGACGTCTTCGCTGCGAAATATTTTTTGCCGCTACAAAGTCATTTAAATCATCACCGAAAAACATCAGGATGCGATAATGGGAGGCCACGTAGGCCCGTCGGCGGCTTTTGGAAGATGTCCAACCGGGCTTTTCGTTTTGGCTTAGGATATGATCACCATTATGGGATAGGGGAAAACCCAGCTCCTGGAGATTTTTGCGAGTCCCTTTCTCCACACTTGCATCTCGATTGGTCAAATAAATAACAGTTACTTCCTTTTGAGCCGCTTTTTTTGTGAATTCGAGTGCGCCCGGCACAGCATCGCACTTTGCTTCAATAACCCATTGATTCCACTCTTTGGGATCGAAACTTTTGTGCTGTTTAATCATGCGTGCCTGGAATGCAGAATTGTCGAGCACTGTCTCGTCCACATCTAATACAACAGCTGGTGGTAACTGCTGGAGACTGTCGCTTTTTTGTTTGGGATAAGCGGTCCAATATGAGTCTTCCATGGCCAATCCAAAATTTGAGAGTGCGTTTTGATAAATTGAGGTGGTAAGAGCTCGATACTCCGCCGAATTTTGAGTCCATAATGTAGCAGTTGTTGTCGGATCTTTAAGTACGGGGGATGAGGTACGGCACGCCTGAAGTATGAATGCAAAAAATAAAACAACTATGAAGGAAAAAAGATGTATATGTACGTTGAAAAATGATTTCATGTTTAGAATCAAAGGGAAATTAACTTTATTTAAAAGACAAAATGTTTAAAACTAATTTGTCCTGAATACTAGATTTTGCCGAACGTTTTTGGTCTTTTAAAGCTATAAGCTTGCTTTGGGTTGACAAATCCTGATTTCCAGACAGCTGACAGAACAACAGTTATTGTGCAAAATGTGCTTTAAATATTTCTATTTAAATATTGTAGTGGAAATCAAATAAATTTTTGACTTTATTGTAAATCAAAATGTTTGCCAATTAGGACAAATTTGTTGCAAACAGAGTATGGGATTAAGACATAGCCTAACCTGATTTTTTAAATAGTGGGGATACAAAGATCTTCAATCATCTAATAAATATAAATACTTATGACTTATAACTTTATCCATCGTCAAAGAATATCCATATTATTCTTTATAAGCTTCTTCCTTATAATTGCTGTCATTCCGAAAGCTTACGCCCAAAATGGAAAACAATCTTCCGGGGAAAAGCCTATCTATTTGAATACGCAGTACTCATTCAGAGAACGTGCTGCAGACCTTGTTTCCAGAATGACATTGAATGAAGAGGTAAAGCAGCTTCACACCAATAACGCTCCGGCAATACCCCGATTAGGCGTACATCAATATATTTATTGGAGTGAAGGACAACACGGCATCAATGCGATGTTTGGTAATATCCACAATGGCAAAGAAAAGCAGGAGCATGCCTACGGGAGCCCCCACGCAACGAGCTTCCCCGTTAACTTTTCATCAGCCCTGACTTGGGATCCTCAATTGATTTATCAGGAAACACAAGCCATATCAGACGAAGCACGGGGCTTCCTGGATAAATCACTTTTTGGTAAAGCCCAAAATAACCTCGGTGAATCAAAAGATGATTATGGAAATTTGACCTACTGGGCTCCAACGGTCAATATTGACCGTGATCCTCGTTGGGGACGTACGGATGAAGCATTTGGAGAAGACCCGTACCTTGCTTCTCAAATGTCTGCAGCTTTTGTAAATGGCTATCAGGATCAGACGATGGATGGGGAACCCCGAACTGATTATTTGAAGGTGGCAACAACGGCCAAGCACTTTGCTTTAAATAATATTGAGAATAATAGACGCGGCATTTCTTCTGATGCTCCTGATGAGACCATTCGTGATTATTATACAGCCACATTCCGCTATCTAATAGAAAAAGCTCATGTCGCCGGCTTAATGACGGCCTATAATGCTATCAATGGAACACCGGCGGTGGCAAGTACTTATACTGTTAATGAACTGGCACAGAGAACTTTTGGCTTCAACGGTTACATTACTTCCGACTGTGGTGCAGTCGGCACAACTTATAAAGACTTTCCAAGTGGGCATAACTGGGCGGCTCCCGGATGGAGTTCTGACGGACAGGGGAATAATGCCACTTGGACCAATAAGGAAACCGGTGAAAAGATTCCCGGTGCGGCCGGTGGACAGGCATATGCTGTTAGAGCAGGAACAGAACTTAACTGTACTGGTGATGAGTACACACTTTCTAATATTAAGGATGCAATCGGAGCAGGTATCCTGAGTAAGGGAGTTATCGATAAGGCACTGACGGACGTCTTTACCATCCGGATGAGAACTGGTGAATTCGATCCAAGTGACGAGGTTCCTTACACCAAAATCAGTAAAGATGTCATAGAGAGCCCGGCTCATCATGAGCTGGCAAAGAAGGTGGCAGAAAATTCATTGGTACTTTTAAAAAATGATAATGTAGCCAATACGAACAAGCGACTGCTGCCTGCCGATGCTTCAAAGTTGAACAAAGTTGTTATCGTTGGTAATCTGGCGAATAAGGTAACACTAGGCGGCTACTCCGGAGATCCTACACTAAGGGTTAACGCAGTACAGGGCATCACTAATGCAGTTAAGAAAGCAAATTCAAGTGCTTCTGTAATATTCGATGATACCGGTACTTCTACAACTGCCAACAAACCTGCCAATTTAGATGCAAAAACGAAATCTGATATTAAGAGTGCAGATTTAGTAGTTGTTTTTGTTGGAACCGATATGGCTATTTCCCATGAAGGACATGACCGCGCAAGTCTGGCAATGCCGGGTAATTATAAATCTCTGATTTATCAGGTTGCGCAGCTGGGCAACCCAAATATGGTCATGGCTATACAGTCGGTAGGACCGGTAAAAATCAACAATGTACAACATTATTTCCCGGCTATTGTATACAGCAGTTATAATGGTGAGAGTCAGGGAGCTGCTCTTGCAAGTGTATTATTTGGTAAAAAGAACCCGAGCGGCCATCTCAATTTCACCTGGTACCAGGATGACACCCAACTGCCCAGCAAGTCGAACTATCATTTGACCCCAAGTAAAACGAGGGGATTAGGCCGTACGTATATGTATTTTACCGGTAAAGTCACTAATTTCGCTGGAGCTAAGTCTATCGGAGGGGCTACCTATCCTTTCGGCTACGGATTAAATTACAGTCAGTTTAAAATCTCCAATGTGGACGCATCCACTAATCAGATATCACCTGATGGCAATGTGGATATAAGTTTTGATGTTACCAATACCGGTAGTACGGCAGGTGCCACCGTTGCCCAACTATATGTGACGTCTCCGAAGGTAAAAGGGAAAGAAATGCCCATTGAAAGATTGAAAGGCTTTCAGAAGACCAAAGATCTCAAACCGGGAGAAACTCAGCATGTTACATTAAATGTTAAGGGTAGTAACCTGTCTTTCTGGAACGAGGACGAGATGAAGAGGATCGTTTATAATGGAACCTATCAGTTCAAGGTTGGATATAACTCAAAGGATTTCGCTGATTCCGCAGCTGTAAATATCCAGGGTAACCTTACTCCCAAGGTCACTCATGTAACGGTACAACCGGAAGCGGTCGTCTATCATGTAGGTGATACCATCGACCTGAATAGTAAAAACCAATGGATAAAAAGCGATATCAATCCTGCCCGGGAGCAGCCACACGCTACTGCCGACCACATCGTTGAAGCAGTGTATAATAACGGCTCTTTTGTTGACCTGTCTGATAAGAATGTCAGTTATAAAAGCAGTGATCGTTCTGTTATATCGGTTAGCGAAGATGGTGTAGTAAAAGCAACGGGCAAAGGTGTAGCTACAATCACCGCAACGGTTGAGGGCAAATCCGGATCAGCAGTAATTGTAGTTAAGTAGTTTAATAGGCTGTAGAAGCCAGTTTTAATAATGATTTTTTCCATCCGTTATGGTGAATATTATTAGTAATATTCATGGTAACGGATGGCTTTATTTTAAGACTTACTATACTTTATCGGCCGATTTATAAGTCTCATCCGGCATGCGTATATCATATCTGTAATAATGCCTATTTGTACATGATAGAAAGTTGAATAACCCGTATACTTAAGCTCTTGTAAATACATTATTATGTGTGATTATGGCAAAGGAAAAACAAAAATTGAAGGTAATCGGTCGGCTCGAGAGAGTGGATTTTCCTGAATGGGATCTTCAGGGCATTGACGCTAAAGTAGATACCGGTGCTTATACTTCAAGTCTGCATTGCCACCATATTACTTCTTACCGGGAAAACGGAAATGAATATGTAAAATTCAATCTGCTAGATCCCTCCCATGATACTTATGATGATAAACTTTTCAAATGGCCCGTTTACCGAAAAAAGACGATCAAAAGTTCTAACGGAACCAGAGAGGAACGATTTGTTATTAAAACGAAAGTGAGGATATTTGATCATATTTTTAATGCTGAATTCTCTTTAACCGATCGTTCCGAAATGCGTTATCCGGTTTTACTGGGACGCAAGCTAATCAATAATCGTTTTTTGGTAGATGTATCTCAGAAATATATCTCAAATACAAAGGTTCAAGAAACAACCAAATAAAGTATATGCATATAGTTGTCCTTTCTCGTAATGCAAAATTATATTCCACCTCTCGTCTCATTGAAGCTATTGAAGAGGCAGGGCACACCGCTACGGTTTTAGATCACCTCAAATGCGATATTGTAAGTGAAAAAGATAATCCTTGTATCTATTACCGCGGAACTAAAGTCCAGGGGGTAGATGCCGTAATTCCCAGAATTGGTGCTTCTGTGACGTTTTACGGATCGGCAGTGGTCCGGCAATTTGAGATGATGAAAGTATTTACAGCTGTAGAATCACAGGCGCTGGTGCGTTCCCGTGACAAACTGCGAAGTCTTCAGATTATGGCACGAGCCGGTGTAGGCATGCCCAAAACAGTTTTTACCAATTATTCTACAGAGGTTCGTAAAATAATCGAATCGGTCGGTGGCCCACCACTGATTGTTAAACTGCTGGAAGGTACTCAGGGAGTTGGGGTTGTTTTGGCTCCTACCTTTAAAGCTGCAGAATCGATTATTCAGGCTTTCCACAGTATGAAAGCCCGAGTGATTGTTCAGGAATTTATCAGAGAAGCCAGAGGGGAGGATATACGGGCCTTCATCGTGGATGGAAAAGTTGTGGGTGCTATGAAACGAAAGGGGGTAGAAGGCGAATTTCGCTCCAATATTCACAGAGGAGGTACCGGAGAACTGATTCAATTGAGTAAAGAAGAACGCAGGGCAGCTCTTGTGGCCGCTCGTGCTATGGGCCTTTCCGTTGCCGGAGTGGATATGTTGCAGTCGGAACGCGGAGCATTGGTCTTGGAAGTAAATTCTTCTCCCGGGCTCGAAGGTATTGAAACAGCTACCGGTAAAGATATTGCCGGTAAAATCATTTCATTTGTTGAACGTAGTGCCATAGAAATGAAGAATAATCCTCGTAAACGGCATAACTTAATGCGAAATGCCTGATACGATTACAATTAATAAACACAAAATTGAACCCGGAGAGCAGCAAGAGATTCAGCTCAATATTGCCCGGCTTCCAACCTATACCAATATCGATTTACCGGTTCATGTATTCCGATCCGAAGAGGAGGGGCCGGTACTTTTGCTGACTGGAGGATTACATGGCGATGAACTCAATGGCATTGAGATTGTCCGCCGAATGGTGTTCAAAAATATGCTCATGCCCCAAAAAGGCAGTGTAATTGCATTACCGTTGGTCAACGTCTATGGGTTTATACAAAATGTACGGGGGTTACCGGATGGCAAGGATATTAATCGAAGCTTCCCCGGTATTAAGGGAGGTTCGCTGGCTCGTCTGTTGGCTTACACCTTGATGAATGAAATTATTCCCCAAGTTGATTATGGCATCGATTTCCATACAGGTGGGGCTGCAAGGTCTAATTATCCGCAAATTCGCTGTACCTTGGATGTGGAACAAAATAGAGAACTGGCCGAAGCCTTTGCGCCGCCTATTGTTGTCAATTCAAAGCTCATTGATAAATCATTTCGTAAGTCTGCCCACAAAAAAGGTAAGGAAATTCTGGTATTCGAGACGGGAGAATCTACTCGCTTCGATGAATATGGAATAGAACAAGGTATTGAGGGCACAATGCGCCTGATGAAGTATTTGGGGATGAACGAGGGGGCTCCGGAACCAGAATATAAGACCGAAATTTATAAAAAAAGTACATGGATACGAGCGAAGTATGCAGGACTTTTCCAACCAAATATTTCGTTGGGAGACAACGTAAAAAAAAGGCAGGTGTTAGGGTATGTGACGGATCCCTATGGTAGTGAATCCTTTAAAGCTGTTTGTCCACATGACGGACGTGTTATTGGTTTAAACTATGCTCCGGTGGTTCACAAAGGAGATGCCCTGCTACATTTGGCTTACTGATCATCGGTCGAAGTGGACCACAAAAAATAATTTAGAAAAGGATTTTCAAAGATATTTAATCCAACAGCAAGCCCGGACCATTTTAGGAATTAATTAACTACAAATTTAGAATCTTGATTTATGCGTGACGATATCTTATTTCATATTACAACCAGAAAAGAATTGAATGAATGTCAAAAACAAGGGAATTATGAGCCAGAATCCCTTGAGACCGAGGGATTTATCCATTGTTCCAGTGGTAGCCAATTGCAGGAGACGGCGAACCGACTTTTTCCCGGGAAAGATAAAATTTTGTTACTGGTAATCGATGCTACGACATTACGCGAAAGTTTAAAATATGAGAAAGATCAAGAAACCGGAGAAGAATTCCCTCATATTTATGGTCCTTTGCATACCAATGCTATTATAGACAAAATTGATATAAAGGCAGAAAAAGATGGATCTTTTGATATTTCATTTACATCAGAAAACGGATGATACAAAGAGCCATTCATCATATTAGGGAGACAGCAAAAGTCCCTTCTTTTAGCTCTTATGAAGAGCGATTGCATCCATATATTCGGTCGGTATTTAAAACAGTGCCCGTTGCTCAAGAGTTAGACGTTGATGGTAATAACCTTATTTTTAGACTAAATAATGATTCAGGTAAACCGACCTTAGTCTTTGCTGCCCATTTAGATAAAATCAATCATTTTGGGCGTTTTTTTTCTGATTTGCTCCCAGTCGATAATACAGATGAATTTATCGAAGGTGCAATGGATGATTCCGCAGGTCTGGGAATTCTGTTGACTATTGCGGAGTTATCATCTGGAAATAACTGGCCAAATCTACTCTTTTTCTTTTCTGAAATGGAAGAGAGTAAAGGGCTCAAAGAACATCCTGAGTTGCTCAAAAATAAAGGAGAGGGCTATGAGCATGGAATGGGTGCGACTCGCATCAGCAAATACTGCCTGGAGCATGATATTATCCCGGATGAAATTATTACCATAGATACTACGCCGCTATTCAAAGGACAGCCAGGTTTAGCCTTATATTCAAAACACTGGGAACTCAATGCTCTAACCCCTGCTGAAGACCTCATCCGGAAAACAAAAGAAACCGTGAACCGATTTAAAAGCATTGATTCGGGTATTAAAAATGACAACAACACGAACGATTATCTTAAATATGGAGAAGAATTCAATCGGCAATCAAACAAAGCAGTGGTATCTGTAGCTCTGGAGCCAGCCATTTTCCCGTATCATCAAAAGGGAGAACGGGGGTATATGTGGATGATATTCGCCGCACTATGGACGTTATCGTGGCTTATCTGACAGGTTACTCGTGAAAAAATACGGTTTTATATACAACCCTGCGGCACGGCGTAACAGAGAGACTAATGTTGATATCCTTTCTAAATTTGTCGAACAATTACCTGGTTCAAAAATCTACTACTCCGAATCGAGAGAGCATATTTCGGAGCTTATAGCTAAAATATACAACGATTTTGAAGTTATTGTAGCCTGTGGAGGTGATGGAACAATACGTGAAGTGGCGTCTCAACTTATCGGCAAGGAAAAAACACTAGGCATTATCCCACTTGGTACCGGCAATGATCTGAGTAAGACATTAAAAATACCAGGCGATGTGACGGCCGCCTTAAAACTGTTACTGAATGGCAGAACGATTAAAATAGACGTAGGTCAATGCAATGATTTTATATTCCTAAATTCCCTGGGATTTGGTTTCGACGGCTTAACGAATTTTTATGCCCACCAAATGGAATGGCTACCCCCAACACTACAATATGTGATAGCAGCGCTTCGCTCAAATTTACATCATAAACCATTCAGATTAAAAATTACAACGGAAGACAAGACATCTATTGATCAAAATCTAATTATGGCAACGTTGGCCAATGGAAGGGTAGAGGGCGGTTCTTTTTGGATAGCTCCGGAAGCATCAATGACGGATGGAAAATTGAATCTAATTACAATAAGACCAATCAGTCGATGGCTGATACCGTTGCTCTTACCACTTTTCCTACTAAAAAGAGGGAGCTGGATTCCGCATGTTTCAGTACAGGAAGTTGAAAGGATAACGTTATCTTTTGAAGATGAAATAGCCATTCATGCAGATGGCGAAATACTATATTCTAATCTTAAAGAATTCCATATCTCATTGCGAACCAGTGAGTTAGATGTTATTTGTGGAATGTAATTTCAATGATTCTAACCCTGTAATTGTAATAGTCATTGTTTACGTATTTACTGCCTCTGTATGTAAGAATATTAAAATATTGTAAACAACATGTGAGAAGAGATTCGATATGAAGAATAGTACTGGGCTCCGACTAAGTTATCTTATTACTCCATTAATAACATGAATAATTCCATTATCTGCTTTAATATTGGAGTTCACAATTGAATAAGAACCAACGGAGACCGATTTCCCATGATCTATATTTTTGAGTTTTATGGTTTTCCCGCTCAAACATGTTACTTCTGTCATTACTTCTAAACTTCGCTCGCTGGCCAAGCCAGTAAAAATATGATTGAGCAGTATTTTTTTATCAACCTTTTGAGAAGCATTCAATCTGTCAAAGGCTTGATTTGTAGGTGCAAATAGCGTAAATGGACCATCTCCATTTAACCTGTTATCCAGATTTGCTTTTTCTAAAGCTTGAGCAAAGTGAGAAGTCTGCCTGTTAGATTTTAATTTTTGCATAACAGATTGACTTCGTGCCGTATGGAACGATAGAACAAAAGCTGCAACAAAGAATAAATTTGGAATCCTTTTATAATACCTTAAAGTCATAAAACTCCCTGCTTTGATTAACTATTTTTCCTGCATACCTCACGATAATTAAATTTTTTGTCCTTGATGATACCTTTATGAACAGAAGTATAACAGGTTTTGGCGTATATTCAAATAAAGTAAAAATTAATAATTACCAACATAATATATCGAATAACCCATATCTAAATATTTAATCATTGATAGAATACAACCTGAGAAATTCATTAACGATGTCTCAAAGGGATTTCAAGTATGAGCCCAAAATTTACCTTGCAGCTGCAATCGAATTTATGAGTCAATAATGAACCTGTGTGTGTTATAAGAAATTCTTCCAGTGAAGAAAACACAAATATTCCGTTTATAGAGTCCTAAAAAGCCGATTATTAGCTATAATAAGACATTAATAATTATTTCAAGCCTCTTAGAATCAAAATTTGAGCATATCGTCGTTTAAAAGTTTTAAAAAGGGTTTTTGTAAATAAAATGTATTATTACTTATAATATCTAAAAATTAGAAATAAACTTTGGGATCTTAGACAAAAACTAATTTTATATCTCAGGAGATATGGGGAAATAAACTTAGTTATAACATGAGAAATTTATTCTCTTCAACTTTATTAAAGTAAAAGAAGAATCGATAAAGTTTTTACAATCAACTTATTATTTGTGTAACCTTTTTAGCAGAAGTACTCGCTATAAAATTTTTGCGCTTGTTAGTAAAAGAGGTGTAAACAAAAAAAGTAAATGAGCAATAAATATAATAGATCTCAATGTTTAGTATATAAGTTATACAGCTTGTATTTATAATAACGTACATAATTGTCGTATAATTTATATTATGTAAAATAGATTAATTTCTAAAAACTTGCTTATAAAAATATCAAAAGAAACGCCGTGATATTTTAGGTCACAAGCAGCAAAATATGTATTCTTTATTTATGTGTGTTGCAACCTAAGCTATCCGTTATGAATAACATAAGCATGGCTTCCCTATTGGGTTAAAGAAAGGAAATTCCAAAACGTATAAATATAGCGGTAACCTCTATCTGTATGATGCTGAAGGAACGGTCAAAACGATCTGTTCCGGTGATTTCCCAGTATCATAGAATGTGCCCTCTCCAGCGCGTCGCCATTAACCTTTATAGGTTCCGTAACCTGGCGACGGTAGCATCGCCTGCGTTTGGGGGATGTACATAAAGATTCAGCGATACTATCTTGTATGATTTAATTAACAAATTGTTTGGGTGGTTAAACTTTTCCTTAAAATTTATTTGCTATATTTAGTACCAAGAATTATGACATTATATTTTTCATTCGAAGGGACAAATGATTCAGACAAAAATACAATTCGATACTGAAAATCAAATCCTTCACGCTGTGCTTGCTGGTAAAATGAATAGAAAGTCTTTAGAAATTGCTCTCAAAAAAATATACAGATCCTGTGAAGAAAATTCCCTTGATTCTATTCTTATTGATCTTACGAATCTAAATCGTTTTGCGCCCGAAGGAAGTGTAGTTGCCTCAGAAACATTTCGTTCTAGAATAGCAGAAAAATTCATAGATATTTTTAAAAGAAGAACTGGTATGATTTTTGGAGTCATTAGCAAACCAAAATGGTATAATGGATTCTCTGAGTATCTTATTCAATCATCCGGTTTGATTTTAAAAGTTTTTTCAAATAAAGAAGATGCTTTACACTGGCTTACAGAGCAATCCAAGTTAGAGTAAAATGAATTCCAGGGACCTCTGCCCTTCTATTTATGCTGGAAAAAATTAACCAGAAAATCCATACCTGCCTTATTGGGGATATCCTGTGGTCCAGTCTTGACCCCTAATTCCATGTCTTTCCCATTCTGAGTCTGATAGGCTGGCCATTCCGGGAGTCCATCTCCGTTGGGATTCCCTGTCTTGGCAAAATTAACCCAATAGGATGATAAGATTCCAGCCAACTTGTGGTCGACAGGCTTCCATGGACGATTCAGAGCATCCAGATTATCAAGTGCATATGCAATCTCTCCGGAATGGAATGCACCAAAAAAGGACATTTTGCCCTCAGCCGGCACCTTCCGATCAAATGTATAGAGATAAACTTTTGAATTTCCGGTCTTTGTCTGCATGTTAGCCCAAGTATAATTCTGGATAGCAAACAACAAGTCTCGGGTTAAAGCATATTGCGAAGATAACGCTTCATCTTTCGATTGGGCCGGGTACAACTTTAGAAATTGATTGGCTTGGTCACCATATATATTTTGAGCCTGTTTCCTGAAAGCCTGAGCATCCATCGGTTTGGAATAAATCGAAAAGGCTGTGCCTTCGTCAACGTTCCATCCCGTCAACGTTGGGACGTCATTCTGTTTACCCTGTTCAAAAATTTTGGATACTTTTTCAGGCAATACATAACCGTCAATATTGGGATTGAACGATCCAGCGATTTTGCTCAGACTGTCGGCCGGCATTTTACGTAACTGTTCCAACGAATTTACGTTCGCCTTTTCCATAAATTTCTGCCCCTTTTGCTCGGCCGTCTTCAAATCGAGGGTTTGATTCGCATTATCAGACACCATACTGGCACCGCTCTCGGCGATGGCCCGCTGAAAAAGCCCTTTGGCCAATGGGGTTGCGACAAGATAATTAATGCTGAAAGCACCTGCCGACTGTCCATCAATTGTAATATTATTAGGATCTCCGCCAAAAGCGGCAATATTATTTTTCACCCATTTTAGTGCCGCGATCTGGTCCAGCAGCCCGTAGTTTCCGCTTGCATCGTGTCCCGATTCATGACTCAATTCAGGTAATGCCAGGAATCCGAATAAGCCAAGTCGGTAGTTAATAGTCACAAATATGACACCTTTCTTCGCCATAGCCGAACCATTATATAATGGAACAGAACCTGATCCGCTTTGAAATCCACCGCCATGGATCCATACAATGACCGGACGCTTTTCCGATGATGATTTTGCTCCCGTCCAAATATTAAGATAGAGGCAATTTTCACTTAAGGAGTCGTCAGGAATTAAAAACGGTTTGGTCCATACTGATTTTCGTCTGACATGCGGTGGATTGGCTTGCTGTTCCAGCGTCGCTTGCATACAATTATCGCAGAAATGATCGGCCTTTAGCACGCCGTCCCATTTTTTATGCGGCTGCGGTGCACGCCAGCGCAAGCTTCCCACAGGCGCTGCTGCATAAGGAATTCCTTTGAAGACCTCCACTCCTGTCGTATCTGATGGCACACCCGACACCATTCCATATTCGGTGTGTACGGTACTTACCGGCTTTTGATTTTGATTCCCGCAAGCGGTGAATATCAGCAGCCCTGTTATTATGAGCAGTGCAACCCCAGTGTTACTCCATATTTCTTTTTGATCCCGTTTCATAGCTGGTAAATATTTTTAGAATTAAACAAAGAATAGATAATAACTACAAAACTAATAAACAAATAAACGGCTTAGATGAGCCCTGTTCCGTACTATGGTCTGCTTTAATTTTTATAACGAAATGCTTTTTCCCTGTACGGTATTAGTCTGGCAGCTTACAAGAAAAACCTCAAATGCATGGTTCATAATGTAACTTGTCCCTTATTTTTTGAAAATTACAGCCCGTTAAACACATGGACATCCCGCCTTCGATCTGGTAATCATTCCCGGATCGTTTCCTCATATAATGCATTATCAGGATATCTATCCGGAAAAGATGAACAAAAATCCAAACAACTGTTAATTCAGCCCTGACAGCGTTTGCTGAACCGCCTTGAAATCCGGCAGATCTCCAGCATCCTCCAGGATTTCTTTATGTCTTATTATCCCTTCCTGATCAATTACAAAGGCTGATCTTTTAGCTACGCCCTCCATCCCAAAGAATTCATCATACAGGGCATCATATTCGGCTGAAACTTCTTTGTTGAAATCACTAAGCAATGTAAAATTGAGGTTCTCTGCTTTCTTGAATTCTTTCAGCGTAAAGAAACTATCCACACTGATTCCCATTACTTTCGCATCCATGGCATTATAGAGCTTCATATTATCTCGTGTGGTACAAAGTTCTTCCGTGCAGGTGCTAGTGAATGCCAGCGGAAAAAATAAGAGTACAACATTATTTTTTCCTTCGAAGTCAGAAAGGGTTATTTCTTCTCCATCTGTATTTTGTAGAGTGAAATCAAGTGCCTTGGATTCCAAATTTGCAGACATAATAAATTAATTTTGTATTCAACTTTCTTGAAGCGAATCTTCAACAGCTAATTGTAACTCCGTTTTTTCATATCCCAGGATCATCGTTATCATCCCAGCAGCAATTGGGATTCGCCATATCCAGCCATAGTTTTCTTTAATACCGGGAACATACCAAAACAGCAAATAAGAGAGTAAGAAAAAGCACGTTCCTACCAAAACAAGCATATATTCACTCTTTCGATAGGTATAAATAGCGTACATCAGAACAGCTACAACTATTGCCCCACCCTGGTAAATCATCAACAACCATTTTTTAAGAGCATACGTATCTTTCACTAAAAAATAAGAAATGATAATTAGGAGCGGAAGCGCCGTATAGAGCATGGGGAATTGGGCAAATACCGGTTTAGATTCCCGAATAAAAACAGCCAAAGAACTTAAAATAAAGGCGAGACAGACCACTTGTCCCCATTCTACGATCATGGCGGAAACCGTAGAGAATTCTGGATTTTCAATAACCAGCTTAATAAAAACGGTGAATTCCATCACAAGAAAAATGATAGCAGCAATGGTGAGACCCAAGAACTTAAGACGTCCCCTGTTTTGGGTCAACCGAATTAGTTTGAAGGCAGCATATCCACTAACAACGGTTAATAAGAAGGCTACCCAGAGCATGGTGAATATTTATGAATTTTCGGTAGGTTGTGTGTTTTCTCGTCGATTGCGACGTTGCTCTATCTTACGTTGTTTCTCTTTTTGCTGATTATAAACCATCACCTGGTCAGCTATATCTTTTAATATACCCCGTTCAAAACGGATCATCTCTTGTATAAAATCAAACAATAAAATTTGTTGATTATCTCTATAAACAACTGTTTCCCAGTCGATTAAAGATATATTTTTAATCGCATTTACCAGCCCGGCTCTATGTTTGGCAATCTTTTTGAGCGTTTTTTGAATATCCTTCATCCTATCCACATCAGCCTCAAAACTCTCGCGATAATGCGTATAATCCTCAAGATGTGTGGGGCGTGGATTCTCTATTGCCTCTTCCAGGATAGGTCGATAGTATGAAAGCTGAGCATGATCAATCAGTAAAAGCATCTCAGCTATCGACTTACCTTCAGGCGGACTTTCGGTATAAGGAATATTGTCAATTACATACTGCATTGCTTCCGCTTCATCCTGCAAATACGAAACGTCATCAACCAGTTTGTCCAGTTCTTCCTGAGAAATCTCCCGATCAGCCATCATTCAATTACCGTACCCATTCGGATTCAGCTTCTACATTGTCGTTTTTCCGCTGCTGTTCCAGCATCTCGACAAGTGAAAGACCCGAATTGAATTCACGATCCCGATCGCGAACCGAATGAATATTATTTTCTTCCTGAAAATCCCAGAATTGACCAAATTGCCGATTTTTATATTGTCGCAAGAAATCGAGCCGTTCTTTCAAATCCTCTTTGGGAACCAAAAGCCGCTGTTTATCATAAATGGCCTCTTCCCTGGATTCAAATACGATATCATAATCTTTACTCATCACGATAGCCTCTTCAGGGCACACCTCCTCACAATATCCGCAGTAAATACACCGCAACATATTGATTTCAAAAAAGTCAGGATATCGTTCTTTGGGATCGTCTGAATCCTCATTAGCTTGCATGCTGATTGCCAAGGGCGGGCAAGCGCGGGCACACAATCCGCAAGCTACGCAACGTTCCTTTCCACCATCCTCTACTAAAACGGGGCGTCCTCGAAATATTGACGGCGGATCCCATTTTTCTTCCGGATACTCAAGGGTAACCGTAGGTTGAAACATTTGCTTCAGCGTGTACCAAAGCGCCTTAAAAATTTCAGGCAAATAAATATTTTCCAGGAAAGAAAACGTACGCTCGCGATCATATGTCTCATTAAGTGCGTTTGCGCGAGGTTGCTCTAAATTTTGCGTTTTTGGCATATGTTTGCTGTTAAAAAAATTGATTATTGCTCAACATGATATCATTGCAAAAATAACTTATTCAATGATTCGCGTCAAAACTTAATTAATTATTTTTCTTTAAAGGTCATAGTTATTGGCACGCCCTTAAAACCGTACTCCTTTCGTATGCTATTTTCTATATAACGCCGATAATTAGCAGGCAATTCCTCAGGAATATTCATAAAAAACTTAAACACCGGCGGATTGGATTTCACCTGCGTCGCGTATTTGATCTTCAGCGGTACGCCACGACGGATCGGCAGCGGTTTTTCCTTCAAAATGCGCCCCATAAAATTGTTGAAATCAGGCGTACTGACAGTCTTTTTGCGCTCTTCCAGTACGATATTTGCTACATCAATGACTTTATGGATGCGTTTGCGGCTCTTCGCCGAGATCGAAACGATGGGTATATAGCGCATCATTGGAACTCGACTGTAGACGTATTCTTCAAATTCTTTGTGGATATTCGTGTCTTTATCCGGAACCAAGTCCCATTTATTGAGCACGATCACGATTCCCTTGTTATATTTTTCTGCCTCCCGCAGAATGCGCTTGTCCTGCTCCTCAAAACCACGCATGGCATCGAGCATGAGAATAGCTACATCACATTCTTTGAGCGCTCGGTCGGTCCGTACGGTACTATAAAACTCAATATTTTCCTTAACTTTAGCTTTTTTACGGAGCCCAGCGGTATCAATCAAAATATATTCATGCTTCTCGTAAATTAGTTTACTGTTGATGGAATCGCGAGTCGTTCCCGGTATATCAGTCACAATACAGCGCTCATCATTTAGTAACGCATTCACAAAGCTGCTTTTTCCTACATTAGGACGTCCTACTACTGCCAGTTTGGGGATGTCTGTTTGTTGCTCATCCTCTTTTTCTGGTAACAGTTCAACAACACGATCCAACAAATCGCCGGTCCCGCGGCCATTAAGAGCCGATACAGGGTATAATTCTTCGAATCCCAGTGCATAAAATTCCGTAGCATTGAGTTCGCGTTCATCGTTGTCGGCCTTATTGGCTACCAGCAGTACAGGTTTCTCCTGCTGACGAAGCACTTGCGCCACAGCGGAATCCAGACTAGTGATTCCCCCTTCAGTGTCAACAACGAACAAGATGACATCCGATTCTTCAATCGCAATATGGACTTGTTCGCGGATGCCTGAGATCATTACATCGGTTTCATCGGGAAGATATCCACCAGTGTCAATAATGTTAAATTCGCGACCATTCCAGAATGATTCACCATAATGGCGATCGCGGGTCACACCATATTGATCATCTACAATAGCCTTTCGGCTGCCGATTAATCGATTAAAAATAGTAGATTTGCCAACATTAGGGCGCCCTACAATTGATACTACAGGGAGCATGTGGGGTTGATTCTTTTTCGTTATATTTGAGTTATATAATTAAGCGACCAAGATAACGAATTAGCAGCTTAAATTAGAAAAGAAAGTACATGCTTCAGACTTTTTACGAAGATTTCGGTTTTATTGGATCAATCTCACTCGCCTTTTTAATATTTTTATTATTTATCTTTTGGCTGGCCGGGGTTGCTGGAATATCACAATTGCCGGAATCCAAGAACAAAAATATTAAACTGATCGCCTCGGTAATTTTTCCACCCTACCCTATCATCTGGGTTTTTATAGACATTTATCGCCAGAGCCATTTAATGAAAGAAACTGAGATAAAATAATCTTCTTGGTGATTACTTGTTTATCACATAAATGGATTTCTCCCTGGCAGCTGCTCCAACATTTGATTGAGGTTGTTCTGCATTGTTTGGAATTATGCACCTGTTCCAATGAACACTGACAGCAATACACAGGGAACCTGTCCCGGTCTTAGCTGATTATATTAGGTTATGATTTATAATCACTGCTTTTATTGCAGTTGATATTCAAATATGTTTAGGCCGTTTCTCGGTCGTTAAGAAAACGTATTTACCCCGAAAAAAGTATCAATTATTTATGAGTTCTAGTTCTACTACCAACGATTGCGATCGTATTTACAAAGAGTGGCATAATTATGCGAAGTCTCGTGATGTTGAAGCGTTACTTAGCCTTTATGCTGAAGATGCTATTTTTGAAAGTCCGCTGGTTCCAGCAATATTAGATCAAAAATCGGGAACGTTGGAAGGCATTCGGGAGATTCGACATTTTCTTGAAGAAGGCACAAAAAGACGCCCCAATGATCTCGTCCGATGGCACCGGACGGGTAAATATTTTTCTGATGGAGAAACGCTTATTTGGGAGTATCCCCGGGAAACCCCGGATGGAAATCAAGTTGATATTTTGGAGGTTATGGAGGTAAAAAATGGTAAAATCCAATATCACCGGATTTACTGGGGATGGTTTGGCTTTGACTTACTTCAAAATTAAATGCTCAATAAACGTCATTTTACCAGCTTAATCCATATGGTTTGAAAATAATTGCTGACTTACGCCCTAGGGCGTATAAGCGTGTCCTATTTCACATCACCGAACGATGATCCAAAATCCGCCTCGATCTCGTTTCCACCGAACTGCCCAGAAACTATGTTTTAATGGCCCGTGCATATCGGCAGCCTGCTCGTTATCGCAGTCGCAAGAGGGGTTCTCCCCTCCCACAACCAAGAAATTCGTTACTTATAATCTGCCAGCGTTTGCTCAGTAGTAAAGGATGAAGCCGGCAGCCCTGCCCTGTTATAGAGCGTAGGCACAGGAGTATCCGACCAGTCATATCTTACATTTTGCGGTTGTTTAATCGTCGGCGATAACACGATCACTTTATCATTTTTTATTTTAGCTGTGGCCTGCACATATTTTCCATCTTTACCAGCTATCTCAAAGTCTCTCAACCCTCCATTCTTGGCAATCAGTCCACCATCAACATGATTGAAGGTAAGAATGGCTTTTCCATCCCGGACTTCCATATGTTGGTATATGGGACCTGAGTCGGTTACTTGCTTGCCATATATGTTATTCATCGCAAATAAAGAAAGACGTTTACCTACCGCTTGTTTGTTTGCCGGGTGAATATTATCAAAATTGCCAATATCCAGGGTTGAGGCCATACCGGTGTTGGGCAATGCAAGCGCTCTCCGCTGGGCGTCACGCAAGGCAGCCGATGCACTTCCATTGGGCGAATATTGATATGGGGCAATTTGAACAAAATAAAAAGGAAAATTGCCTTCATCCCAGCGCTTGCGCCAATCTTCTATCATGCCCGGAAAAAGCGTTGCATACTGGTTGGCTCGCCCCACATTGGCCTCTCCCTGATACCAGATGGCACCCCGAATGTGATAAGGGATTAATGGCGCGACCATCCCATTATACAAGACGGATGCTCCATTGGGATTATTCCCGAAAGCAGGCTGTGGCATTTCGGCTCCTTCTTTGAATTTCCATTTTCCGGCCAGACTAATCCCCTGGCTCTGCGTTTCTGAAGAGGGATACAGCAACATATCCGATTTGGCTCCATCTATTCCTCCACCTCCACCCGTGTCGGTGACTCGTACGGTAATTTCATTTTTTCCAGCCTTTACGAGCCCCGCCGGTATCGTATATTTACGCTTGGTAGACCAAGCACCATCACGCTGTATTTTGCCAATTTCTTCCCCGTTAAACCAAGTAATATCTTTATCATCAATAGGACCAAGCGTGATTGTCATCGCTTTTCCTTTCCAGTTTTTGGGAACCGTAATTTCTTTTCTAAACCACATAATGCCATCAAAATGGGGGAACCCATGATTCTCCCACATTGACGGGACCGGCATGGATTTCCAGTTGCTATCATCAAAATCGGAATACGTGTATGCTTTATTTACCGTTTTAACTTTCTGCTGAAAGTCATCCAACTCTCGATGATACTTCTTTTCAATCTGGTCAATCCTCGGAGCTACTATCTTGAGGGTATCCAGGTAGCTGGTAAACATATCCATATCCCGCAATTTTCGGCCGCTGGTCCATGCTTCAGCCGGTGTACCTCCCCAGCTAGAGTGAATCAGCCCGATCGGCACCTTCAGCTTTTGATATAGCCTTCGACCAAAAAAGTAAGCCGTGGCACTAAAGCTGCGTACCGTTTCAGGAGTTGTTTTGCTCCACTTGCCGGTGACATCCTGTTGCGGAGTTAAAGCAATATGTTGTTGAACCGTAAAAAGACGAATATTCGGGTAGCGGGCTGACGCTATTTCTTTTTCTGAATTTCTGATTGGAGTGTCTTTACCCCATCCCTGAACCGGCATTTCCATATTTGACTGTCCCGAACAAAGCCAAACTTCACCAACCATAACATGCCTGAGCGTAACTGTATTCTTCCCGCTTATGGTAATCGTATAAGGTCCCCCGGCTTCCGGTGCGTCCACTTTTGCCATCCACTTGCCATCATCTCCAGCCGTGGTCTGAACAGACGTGGCTCCCTGCCAATCCGCTGTAATTGTCACTGTTTCTCCCGGGTCTGCCCAACCCCACAGCGGGTCTTTTGTATTCCTTTGTAATACCATATTGTCACTAATTATGGCCGGTAGCTTTATTTTTGCCTGTACGTTGATGGCCATTCCCAAAAGGAATAGCATCCCGATAGTAAGTTGAAATTTCTTTCGCATGATAAAAGAATTAGAAATTTTTATGTTCGTCAGCACCTTTAATGTAATATTGCAGGGTGTAATACCCGTTATTTTATTGGATAGAAAAATAGACCCGAGCAGGCCAAGTGCACATAACGTTGAGCTACAAGGCTTGGGAGAATGCTTAAAATGTTAAAAAAGTAAAATACTGATTTGATATTTAATCGCTGCAAGAAAATAGATTACTGATTGATTAATAAAGTTGATCGTAAATAACCAAAAAGATTTATTTTTCCGAAATAGAAAACCCTTTTTTCCCATCGAAAAAAATACTTCCGGATAATTCTGTCGTTGTAATTTCGTCTTTTCATTTTTAGTCACACACAGATATATTCCATGCTTTAACATTGCACTCTGAATAGAACAACTCATTATAACACGTATGCTTAATGAACCGTCATTGGTACCGCAGCAAGTTGGGTGGATCGAAGTTATTTGCGGGGGAATGTTCAGCGGTAAGACGGAAGAACTCATACGGAGGGCTAAAAGGGCTCATATTGCCGGTCAAAAGGTGGTTGTTGTAAAACCCAAGGTAGATAATCGCTATAGCGAAGAGGATATCGTATCACACAACGAAAACGCTCTGCCCGGCCTGGTCGTAGACACCGCAGATCAAATCGTACTATTGACGGGGGAAGCACAAGTAATATGTATCGATGAGGCACAATTTTTTGATAAGCAATTAATCAATGTAGCAAATACGTTAGCGAATAATGGCAAACGCGTAATTGTAGCAGGATTGGACATGGATTTTGAAGGTAACCCATTTGAACCGATGCCCCAGATGCTGGCCATTGCAGAATACATTACGAAGCTTCATGCTATTTGTGCGGAAAGTGGAACGATGGCTCACTATTCACAGCGTGTAGTCGATAGTAAAGACCGCGTGCTGGTTGGCGAAGCAGATGCCTATGAGCCAAGATCCCGGCATTGTTTTCGACCACCTGTGGATGAACGCCGCGGTCGGCCTATCCCTCCTCTCGATAAACAAAAAAATCAAAAAGAAGAAAACGAATAATAATGATAGGCATACTTCGTGGTATCATCGGCATGGCAGCAATCGTGGGCATTGCTTATGCCTTTAGTCAAAATAAAAAAGCTATTAACTGGCGCCTTGTAGGGATAGGTCTCGCCATCCAATTTGTACTGGCCGTTTTTATTTTGAAAGGTTCTGCTATGGCTGATTACTGGACTCCCCTTGGCTGGCCGAAAGAGTTTTTCAGCTGGATCTCATCATTCTTTGTTGTTGTCCTTAATTTTACAACCGAGGGAGCCAAGTTTGTTTTTGGGGATTTGGCCAAAAGTCCCGGTACTGATAATAGCATGGGGAGCTTCTTTGCTTTCCAGGTATTACCGACCATTGTTTTTTTCGCTTCTCTTACCTCTATCCTATATCACTACGGCATCATGCAGCGTATTGTGAAATTCATGGCAAAAGGCATGCAGAAGCTGATGGGCACTTCAGGAGCCGAATCATTATCCGTTATTTCAAACATATTCGTGGGACAAACCGAGGCGCCTTTGGTTGTTGAACCGTATATCAAGGATATGACCAAATCGGAGATCCTGGCAGTGATGACGGGAGGTATGGCAACCATTGCCGGTGGGGTTATGGCTGCTTATGTGCAGATGCTTGGTAATTCGTATGCCCAGGCTCACCATGTGGCCTTAAATACCGGACGCCTGATGTTTGCCCAACAATTGCTGGGTGCCAGCCTTATGGCTGCCCCTGCTGCTTTGGTCATCGCCAAGATCTTATACCCTGAAGTGGATGAACCGGTCACGAAAGGAGATGTGGAAATACAGATCGAACAAAAAGATGCCAACGGAATTGATGCCGCAGCCAGTGGTGCTTCCACCGGATTAAAATTAGCGGCAAATGTCGGAGCTATGTTATTGGCATTCATAGCATTACTTGCTATGGGTAATTATTTTCTAGAACATCTTGGCGGCCTAACCGGCATTAATGCGATGATACCGAATGGCGGCCTCAGAATTGAAAAATTATTAGGATGGGTCTTGTCTCCTATTGCTTATATTGTAGGGGTTCCCTGGAAGGATGCCATAAATCTCGGATCATTACTTGGCACGAAAGTAGTGCTAAATGAGTTTGTTGCTTATACGAAGTTATCTACAATGGTGACCAATTCGGCTATATCGCCCAAAACGATCAGAATGGCAACCTTTGCTCTTTGTGGATTTGCAAATTTTTCTTCCATAGCCATCCAAATTGGGGGTATTGGCGGACTCGCCCCCAGCCGAAAGTCGGAACTGGCAAAATTCGGCCTCAGAGCCGTTTTGGCCGGAACACTTGCAAATTTAATGACCGCAACAATTGCCGGCATGTTATTTTAAGTTGTCATGAAACCTTTTTACTTCACATTTTTACTTCTTAGTTGCTTTGTTACCGGACTATTGATGAGCTCTTGCAAAAGACCCCAATCGACCCCTCCGGATAATGCGATTGCCAAGGTGGGCAATCATTACCTGACTGTTAAAAAAGCCAAATCAGCAATACCGGATTTTATCCTCAAGCAGGACAGTGTAAATGCTTTAAAACGCTACCGGGACCAGTGGATACAAAAAAGATTGATCCTGGATGAGGCGAACCGTTTGGGATTAAAACAAAAAAGTGATGTCGGTAGGAAACTGCAGCGTGCCCGTGAAGATATACTCAGGCAGGCTCTTAAAGATTACGTTATTGCGTCAAAAAAAGAAGATACTACGATTTCCGATTCAGAGGCCCGTTCCTATTTCCAGGCACATAAGAATAAATTCGCCCTGCATGAAAAATTTGTGCAGTTCCGGCATGTTCGTACGAATACCATGAAACACGCCCGGGAAGCCAGGCAAGCCCTGTTGGATGGAGTCTCATGGCCCAAAGTTGCCAAGAAATATGCGATTGATCCCGAGACCGCCATTCACGAGGCTAAACAATATTGGCCGATTTCAATGGCTTTAAGCAATATTGACATTATGCATCGTTATTTAACTATCATCGGGCAAAGTGAAATTTCGCCTATACAGCGAGTTCATGGCAAATATCAGTTTGTTCAGTTGATGGATTCCCGGGCCAAAGGTGAACAGCCCGATTTAAACTGGTTGATCGGACAGATCAAAAAATGGATGTTATTAAATAAACGCCGCCGTGATTTCAGTTCCTATGTAAAGAATCTTTATCTTAAAGCGAAATCAAATAATGAAATTAAGACTTTTAACGTTCTTAATACGAATTCGAATCTCAAAAATACTGAAGCTGATACTCTTGAAAGTGACTCAACAAATCAATAACACGTATTTACTGCTATTTTTTGTTCTCTCCCTTTTTCTAATGCCCCCTGCTTTGTATGCACAGGTTCAAAAGGACAAGGGTACAGATAAAACACTTGATCAAATTGTGGCCGTCGTAAATGATCATATCATACTTAAGTCTGATGTTGATCAACAAGTACAGCAGTATATGATGCAGATGCGACAACAAACAAACCGGCAAATACCTTTTGGCAAAGATATTTGGTATACCGTATTAGAAAATATCATTGATCGTGATGTAATGCTGGACAAAGCAAAATTGGACTCCGTAACGGTTTCTGATGATATGGTGGATCGGCAAATTGATCAGCGGATCAATGGTTATGTACAGCAATTAGGCAGTGAAAAGGCTCTTGAAGATCGCATGGGCAAAAGCCTGGTGCAAATTAAAGCTGACCTGCGTGATAACTATCGCCAGGAAATGATTGTACAACGTTTTCAGCAACAGAAACGACAAGACATTACGATAACGCGGCCTGAGGTAGAGAACTATTTCAACCGCATACCCAAAGATTCGTTGCCGTCGGTTCACGAGCAAGTCGCCTTGTCGCAGATTGTGTCGGTTCCTCCGCCCTCCCATGACGCACGTGAAAAGGCCCGGAAGCTTGCTGAACAGCTGCGGGATTCGGTTGTCAACCATGGGAAGAGTATTGAAGAGATGGCCCGAAAATACAGTGACGGCCCCTCGGCAGCCAATGGTGGAAAAATTCCGCTGATGTCGATTGACGATTTGGTTCCGGAATATTCGGCCGCCGCTACAGCCCTACAGCCGGGAGAAGTTTCTCAAGTTGTGGAAACCTCCTTCGGTTTTCATGTCATCCGGCTGAATAAACGGGTTGGCGATAAAATTGATACAAACCAGATCCTCATCAAGATAGCTAAAGACAGCTATGATGATTCTGTAGCCATTAACAAGTTAAAAGCGATCAAGGACAGTGTCCTGAACGATAAAGACATCACCTTTGCGAATATGGCTCGTAAACATTCTGAGGATCCCAATACCGCTCCGGAAGGAGGTCGGATCTTGAATTCTAAAAATGGGGATCGGCTTATCAATCTGGACCAGCTGGATCCGGCCCTCTATCGTATTGTATTACTCTTGGATAAGCCGGGTGACATTTCGGATCCCAAGAAATTTAATATGGGAGACAAAGAAAGTTCAAAGAGAGCTTATCGTATCATTCGTCTTGATCAGCACATTCAGGAGCACGTAGCCAATCTCAAGCAAGATTACCAACGTATCAAGCAAGCGGCTCTGCAAGCCAAACAAGGTCGGCTCATGCAAGAGTGGATTTCTAATCTCCGCAAGAATATGTATGTTGAATACAAAATTCCCGTTCCTGACAAATACAAGAACACCTAAATAGCAGAGCATGAGTAATATTCCCCAGGATTCCGTGGAAGCGGTAGATTTTTTTCAGGAGTCGGTCGAAAGGATCCGTACTGAGGTTGGAAAAGTTATTGTTGGCCAAAAAGAGATCCTCGATCAGCTGTTAATTTGCTTGTTCTCGCGCGGACACTGCGTGTTGATTGGCGTCCCGGGTCTTGCAAAAACCCTGCTGATCCGTACCGTCTCCCAAACCCTGAATCTCAGTTTTAGCCGGATTCAATTTACTCCTGATTTAATGCCGGGCGACATTACCGGTACGGAGGTGATTGAAGATGATCATGATACGGGCCACAAAGCGTTTAAATTTGTCAAAGGTCCCATTTTTGCCAACATCGTGTTGGCAGATGAGATCAACCGTACGCCTCCGAAGACGCAAGCCGCTCTGCTTGAAGGGATGCAGGAATTTCATGTGACGACAGGCGGCAACACTTATCCGCTGGAACCGCCCTTTTTTGTTTTGGCTACACAAAATCCCATTGAGCAGGAAGGCACCTATCCCCTGCCCGAGGCTCAGCTCGACCGTTTTATGTTTAATTTATGGCTGGATTATCCCAGTTTGAACGAAGAAAAAGATATTGTAAGCCAGACGACTTCCCGAAGGGATGCCAATATTGAACCGGTCTTGAATGCGTCGCAAATTGTGGAATTACAGGATCTGGTTCGTGAAGTTCCCGTGCCGGATGGTGTACTGGATACCGCTGTGAATCTGGTCAACAAAACACGTCCGCAGTCGGACATTGCCCCGGATTTTGTAAAGAAATACATGAGTTGGGGCGCCGGCCCCCGTGCTTCGCAATATCTGATTTTGGGAGGCAAAGCCCGGGCGTTAACCCGCGGTCGTTATAACGTATCAGAAGGAGACATCCGGGCCCTGGCTAAACCAGTGCTTCGTCACCGCATCGTAAATAATTATGCTGCAGAGGCCGAAGGACTTAGCCCGGATAAGTTGATTGAAATGTTGTTGGACGAAATGTAAGCTCTCACCATTGTGGATTTCATCTTTCAAGGATTTGATTCTTCGCTCCCGCCCTGGCTATTCCTGTTGATTTTTGCCGGAACCGTCTTTCTGGCCTGGTGGTCGTACAGCCACATCAAAGGCATCCGCAAAACCTTCCGATATATCCTGATAACCCTTCGTTCGGCCGCCTTTTTTATTTTGCTGGTTTTGCTCTTAAACCCATTTTTTAAGAAGGATACCTACTATTACCAGAAGCCCAACATTTTGGTTATGCTGGATAACTCAGCAAGTACCGCCATCGAAAAAAACAATTACCAGGGAAAAGAAAGTTATCATAACGTACTGCAACAATTGAATTTGGACGACTCCTCGCGGGTCCATTTTACATTCTATGCTATCGGAAACGAAACAGGCAAATCTTCCCCAAGAAAACTAACATTACATGCCGACCAGACCGATCTTTCCGAGACCATCCGCAAGATCGATGAAAATCAAGATAATGCCAATGCTGTGGTGTTGGTCAGCGACGGCATCTTCACAAAAGGACAAAACCCGGTATTCGATACAAAAAATATTGGTATCCCCATTTTTAGTATTGGACTGGGTGATACGACCTCTCAGAAGGATATACTGGTCAATAATGTGGCAACAAATTCTACCGGCTACCTTCACACCAAGCAAGTGGTGAATGCTACCATTTCAAGCAAAGGCATACAGGGACAATCGTTCCAGGTACAGTTAAAAAAGGGCGATAAAATCATTCAAACGAAAACTCTTACGCCTGATATAAACAACAGCTCGCAGGATGTAGCCTTTGAGCTGCCTCTGGATACCGAGGGACTCCAGCAATTTAAGATTACCATCCCGAAGCTCGCAGATGAATGGACTGGTGCCAACAACACGCAACTGTTTTCGGTGGATGTTCAGGATGCCAAGCAAAAAGTTCTTTCGCTTGCTTTTGAAGTGCATCCCGATGTTAAGTTTGTCCGTTCGCTCTTGGCAAGGGATAAAAATATCGCTCTCACGAGTCGTACCTGGCTAGCCGGCAATCGCTTTGCAGAAGGTCCCCTGGCGCTGGATCCGGACACACTGGACCTCGCAATCATTCAGGGGTATCCCCGGAGTGGATTATCCGGCCAAATAAAACAGATGGTATCCGATATTGCCCAAAAAGTACCCCTTATTATCGTTGCCACCCCGTTGTTTAGTCCCCAGCAGTTCGAGCGGGACGTTACCTCTTTACCTGTTTCCGTCACCGGTCCCTGGAGTTATGCCAACGTCACTATTCATCCCGATGCAGCCCCCGACGGACATCCCATCATGGAACTGCCGGTAGTTACATACGAACAAATTCCCACGATATCAGCCCCCATAGAGCATTTGGATAATGTCGCCGGTCCAACCGAGTTATTCAGCAGTACTTACCAAGGCAAGAACACCAAGAAGCCCGTCTTAATCGCACAGGAGCTCGGGAATAAACGCCAATCGCTATTTACCGGTTTCGGGTGGTTTCGGCTTGATCAAAGCACAAATCCCCAAATTCGTGATTTTGTGGAACAACTTTGGCTCAATACGGTCAGCTGGACGGCCACCGATCCAAAAAACAAATTACTGGATGTGCAGCCCTCGCAACGATCATTTACGGGGTCAGAACCCGTTGTAATCAACGCCTATCTTAATAATGAGCGCGGTGAACTGGAATCTGAAGCGACCATTGACATTTCGATCTCCTCGGATTCGATGGAATCGCACTTTTATTCCATGGATAACCAGGGTTCCGGCAAATACCAACTGGACCTGGGGACGATGCCTGAAGGAGTATATTCTTTCAAAGCCACCGCTAAGAAAGGAAATCGAGAGATCGATACACAGAACGGGGAATTCGCTGTCGCCCGTTCAAATGCCGAGTTTATTTCCACCAACCGAAATGATCAGCTGTTGCGCCAGCTATCGAGCCGAACCGGCGGTACTTATACCCCCTTCGATTCAGTCTCGGGATTTTGGAACCAACTCAATCAACGCGGCCTTCTGGATAAGACCAAAGAGCAGGAAACCACATTCATGTATCCCTACCGCAATATTGCCTGGTTTATTGCTGTGCTAGTATTGTTATGCTCCGAATGGATCCTGCGGAAATACCTGTCACTACCTTGATACTGGTGTTGGATACTGTAAGGCATGAAATTTGTCTTAACGAATCATCCACGTAGTATAGGCCTGTTCTGTTTTATAACTGTAATTCCTGCGGCGAATTTCTTCCCTGATCCTCTTAATGAGCTTACTTGCCATATTTATATCCTGTTTAAATTCTTTTTAGGTAAGACCTCTCTCGACGCCAATCCTTACAAATAAAATATTTTATCTGTAGAC
>Ga0102962_1000072_pt1 | contig 62751 bp, 56 predicted proteins | sample SalPonF2_C_D2_MG_FD_84519 | JGI IMG/M metagenome (GOLD analysis project Ga0102962, IMG submission 84519) | Salt pond soil microbial communities from South San Francisco under conditions of wetland restoration - Salt Pond MetaG SF2_C_D2_MG ...
CCGGACATTTTCTTAGCAAAGGAGCCGCTTATGGCGAAGACCAGCAGTTAGTCGGTTCGGAAATACAGGTTGTATCCGACCGAATTGTAAAAGGGTACAGCCGCGTTCGGGGCGGTTGGAATAAAGGCGGTGCATATACCGTGTATTTCTATGCGATCCTCGATACGCCCGCGAACACTATTGCAACATGGCAGGGCGACAAGCTTACACCCGGCAAAGCCTGGAGGACCGACAACGGAGAAAAAACGGGTGCCCTGTTGTCCTTTCATACAGCATCCGGCCAACAAATAAAGATGAAAGTGGGCATTTCTTTTCTAAGTGAAGGTAAGGCGCGGAAAAATGTGAACGCCGAAATCGGTGATTGGAACTTTGATGCAATAAAAAAAGAAGCGGAACAGGCATGGGAATCCCAACTGGAGAAAATCAGGATTGAAACTACTGATCCGGCTCAAAAAAGGATGTTTTACACAGCACTCTATCATACGATGCTGATGCCTGCTGATCGTACCGGTGAAAATCCCAAGTGGCAGTCGGATACCCCCTACTATGATGATTATTATGCCATCTGGGATACTTTTCGTTCGGCAAATCCGCTGCTGACGCTTATCAGTCCATCCCGGGAAACGGAAATCATAAATTCGCTGATTGATATTTACAAGCATGAACGGTATTTGCCGGATGCCCGAAGCGGAAATGATAACGGACGTACCCAAGGCGGTTCAAATGCGGAAGTATTGATCGCCGATGCCTATAAAAAAGGATTGACGGATATCGATTATAAAACGGCCCTGAAGGCCATGCTTAAAGATGCTGAACAGCCGCCGGGAGGCAATCAACGCAAGCAGGGCCGGGGCGGCCTTCACGATTATAAGACCCTGGGATATGTATCAACAGATTACGAACGGGCCGGTACGCGCACTGTGGAATATGCCTATGATGACTTTTGCATTGCAGAAGTAGCGAAGGGCCTGGGGAGAGACGCGGTATACCGTAAATATGTCAACCGGGCTGGGAATTGGGCCAATTTGTGGCGCCCGGTGAAGGATGACGGGGTTACCGGATTTATCTGGCCCCGCAATAAAGATGGTTCATGGGTTAAAGATTTCAGTACGCAAACAGCCGGGTCCTGGCCGGACTTCTTTTATGAAAGCCAGTCCTGGGAGTATTCGCTTTTTGTCCCGCAGGATGTAAGCCGTCTCATTAAAAAGAGCGGTGGCCGGGAAGCTTTTATCCGACGGCTAAATACTTTCTTTTTGAAAGATCCCGGGGACGACACTTCTGTTGGACATTATTATAATGTTACCAATGAACCGGGCTTTCTGTCTCCCATCCTGTATATTTGGGCTGGCCGGCCGGATCTTACCGCCCGGCGTGTGCGTTCAATTATCAGCAAGTATTATTCAGATAAACGCGACGGTCTGCCTGGTAATGACGATTCCGGGGCAATGTCGTCCTGGCTGGCATTCCACATGATGGGGATATTCCCGGTCTCGGGACAAGATCTTTACGTAGTAACGGCACCTCATTTCCGCAAAACGACAATCAACCTGGAGAACGGCAAAGAATTTGTAATAGAAGCCAAAGGACTGGATGCCGATAACCGGTTCGTAATATCAGCCACCTTAAATGGCCGACCGCTTGATCAGGCTTGGTTTCATCATACCGATATTAAGGACGGCGGTCATCTTGTATTACAGATGGGTTCGGAACGGGGAGCCTGGGGAACTGAAAATCCACCGCCTTCTCTGTCGGATCATTGAGGCCGGGCTCTATCCAATGTCTCGGTTCTCTCCTCTGAAATCGGCATTAAAACCGGTAAATTGCAGTCCATTTAACCAGCCTGTTGTCGGGAGTAAGTGAATTTTCACCGGATTGGCAGAGCAATGCCTTTGTCAACCGATTTTTTAGCGGGGCTCCGACAAGGCCATCTGGATGCTGGTCGGCGGCGCCGCGGCCACGATTGGGGGTTCGGTAGGGTTGTGGAAGAAGTGAGTTAGGATATTGGGCTATCTAAGTTTGCTTCATTTCCCCAAATAATTCTCGATTTATTTTCTGGGTGTGGGTCGATATGCACATGTTTAAAAGCCTCCCAAGAAGGGTAAACTCCTAAACTGCTATATCCTTCGTTTTGTTGGTTTATATCCGCTCTCCAACATATTACTACTTGTCCATTGTGAAACTTTACACCATCAAGTACACGACCAGAACCACTAATCCCGGATTCGTCCTGTTGTCTTATTAATGTAAAAAGTTTTGGTTCATGCATGATACTAAACTGTTAATCTATGTTTAAATCCTTCAGTCGTCTTGTCATAAATATAAATCTCCGGATCTGCTTTGGGTAATAAGGTGCGACCAATTTCAATAGCAATGGGTATTGGTACGGCTGGAAATAAATGGATTACGCAATCTTCACCACGGTTTTGTCTTATTTTAGCTAATAGTTTTCTGATCTCTTTACTAAATAGTTCTAACTGCTCTAACGCTTTAAGAAACAATGGATCAGGATTCGGAATACTCATTTCATAAATATTTAAATTTTCACCCAATAGGTCTGTAATCTCATTAACATGAATCTTGCCACTTAGGGAAAGTATTAGCACAACATCATTAGTTTTTGCATCATTTTTTGGTTGTTTAATAAGTTCATACTTGAATTCTTTGTTTTTTAAATCTTTCCAACTCCAATTTTCTGTATCTCGATGTTTTTGGTATAAATCTGTTGGAAGTTTATTCCCTAATTCTTTTCCAAAGTGTATTAGAAGTGGTATGGGGGCAAAGCCAAAAACTGAAATATGATTTATTTCTTTTCCATCAGGTCCAGACTGTAATCTTGTATTAACCTGTCTAGTAATATTTTTTGCGTTTACAGTCCAATATTCTGGGTCCTCTTCAGTCAGAGTGCTACTCGTTAGATCAATTTTTATTATTTGATCAGAAGCAGGAAACCTTTCAGGTAACATCGCTTGTTTCGCATCTCTAAAATTTACGAACCCTTTATGTTGATCAATATTTGCTGTTAAACTCACGATATAGGATTTGCGATGTGCATCAAGAGATGTTAATAATTCAATTCTTCGCTCGTGTTCATTTTTAAATTTTCGTAGTAAATCAACAGGATGGTGTTCTCCAGGTTCTTCTCCTCTCTCATTTTTATTATCAATCAAGCGATGATGAACATCACAAAGCAACATAAGATTAGAAATATCATCAGATAATTTTTCAGAAAGCGCTTCATCTCCTCTAGGTCCACCAGGTGTATCAGCAATAATATGTGCCATATAAGCGATATTCATTTTATTATATGTAACACTATCTTTCCACAAGGGCTTATTACACCCAGGATATTCACACCTACCTCCTGATATCAACCACAATTTAGTTTTGTTCTTTGTGCTAATATTTGTTGATGACATATCAGATCTTTTCTAATTCTATTATAACGTTATTCTTTGCTAATGCTTCCCATGCTTTTATTTCTTCAATCCCTACAATGATGAAAAATAAGCTATGATGATCAAAACTGTCCAGAACAATTTTTTTTCTCCAACTCTCTATATCAAAACTTGAGGGAGAAGGAGTTCTTTCAGGATGCGTATGCCATCCCCCTAAGTAATTGCAAGTACCTTCTGAAGACTCCCATTCTTGGTCAATGATAATTTGATGCTGCAAATCCTTTTTTAAAAAAAAGTATCTCTTTCTAATATCATGCCCGAAGGGTATTGTAACTTTATCAATAACTATGTCATTAGAATTTTTGATATATCTTCCTAATAGTAGACCACCTGCTTCTTTTTTGGATGGTTCATCCTGTTGGTATTGATAAAATGACTCTAAAGCTTTGAATGAAATTTTTAGTTTCCCATTATTTATTGTTTTAAAAATCATCTAATCGCTAATCCCCATCACAAATGCTGCAAGTATGATCAATATATGCGTAACGGTTTTCGAATAACCCCTCTTCAGTTTGATTATATCTATTAGAAAGTTCAAAACCGGAATTGATAAATTCTTTTTTGTCCCCTTTCCATGAACGGAGTGGATTGCCTTCTACATTATTTCTAAATGTATTGATAGCTAACTTGGTTGCTAAACTTGCCGTATTTAAAGCACTCAATGCACTATATGGAGTAAATGTATTACCACACCCATCTATACTTTTAAAAAAAGTTTGTCCTGGTGCTGCAAAAGATGCTCTATTGTAAAACTCTTGTTTATTGTCTAACTCGACATATTTAAATAAGCACCTAAAACATCCTGAATTTGAATTATTTGTAAGCAAGGCATGTCCCCCAATACCATGAGATTCAACCCAGGTGAATATCGCTTTTGTATTAATATCATTCTTTGTGATAATTCTATTTAAATAAAGTTCAACCGAAGGTTCTCCAATGGCAAAAATAGCTAGATCAAAATCCTCGAGATTAATGTCATTATTTATCAGTTCTTCAATTTTTCCGTTATAGCTTTCTATCTTCAAATAAGGGATTTTGTCTTCAAGCACCTCTTTTAATGCTTCAGCTTTGTTTTTTCCAAAAGTATTTTTTCCCAAACTGTGACGATACACATTCTCAATACTCATAGAGTCGTAATCTACCAAGGTCATTCTAGCAATTCCTGCTCTAGCTAATTCGAAACCTATGTATCCACCTATAGAACCACATCCCACCAATAGAACTTTATTTCGCGATACTTTATGAGCTTCTCCACTCCGTGATGTGATGAATTGTTTATCATATCTATTAACTCCCAATGGTATTATTTTGTTGACTTTTCCCTTTTCCAAAAGCGGATGTTCTATAGAAGAATACTGAAATTCAAAACCTATGAGTGATTGGCCCTGTTTGTTTCTAGGAATAGAAATAAATAACCGTTCAATATTTTTCAGCTTTTTCTTAGATAGTTTGTTAGAGAGTTGTTTTCGTTTTCTTTCAGTCAGGTTTGACCAAACAATGTCTCTGATTTGTTGAATATCCCAATTACTCCCATACTTTGGGGGTATCACATTGTTTTTATCTAATGGGACATAAAGGGCTGAAACGGTAGTGAAATTTCTTTTAGACTGGTTATTTAAGAAATCATCGATATTATTTTCTTTCTTAAATAAAAAGGAATTTCCTTCACTTTTTTCACCAGTGTAAACTACTTCTATCTCTTCACTTAGTGTTAGGAATGAACTATATTTTTTTATGTTTTCTTGTCGTAACCAATAGGATTCAAATTCGTCTACAAAATCAGATTTATTTTCTCTATTACTACCTTCATATAGAATTGTAATAGCTCTCTCAATTGCTTCGTTTAATATGGCAAGAGGCACTTCACTATTTAAGACAAGACCTTCTTTTTGTGCATAGCATATCCATCCGTCATGTTCTATATGAGGAATAAACCCCAGTTGATCCCAAGGAATCAAAAATAAATGTGGCAGGTTATGTGGGAATGAAGAGTCTAATCCGATAGCAAGTGAAAGTTCTTTGCCATCAAATTGGTAGTTAAATTGAGCTGCAGCAACAACCTGCCACCTTTCTCTGAAGTCCGGCTCATCTATTAGCTTGTGATTATATATTTCAGGATTTTCTGAACAGAATTCCTCAAGATAATTTTCAAGTTCTCCTATGTCAGACATTATTAAGCAGATGCACTAGAAGTAGAAATCCCTCGATTTTTCTTTTCAGCAGTATCTTTCTTTTCTGGAACCGGAAAATCATCCCCAAAATAATTGCAAAGAATTTTACAAGCTTCATGGGGATCAGGCTCATCCGAAGCATCTTGTAATCCTTGCTTCAAATCTTCCAATTCACTTTTGAAATTTTCCATTTGAATATTTGTCATCTTACTAAAGACATCATTATACGGCTCAGCTGGTAGCTTAGCGACAAACCTTTCAACGTACTTCTCCTCTTCCTCATCCCAATTTTCAGTAAAGTTATTGAGCATAGAACCTACAAATGATTCTAAAGCAGAAAAATCGTCTGAGTTGTTAGCAAAAATATCTTCATATTTTGGTGAAAACCAATTATATGCGGCTACATTTATACCAATTCCTACTGGAGCCGCATTACCATCACCACTAAATTTTATGTCTTTCCACCTTTTCAAGTATCTAATGATTCTTCGATATTGTTTATCATCCTCTCCTGAAAATTTAGATTTGAATTCTTCGATGACGCCTTTGGGATCTGCTTTTTCCCAATACCTATATTCATCTAAGGAATTTTTTTTACCCCTTGCTAATTGATATTCATCATCATCTATCAATAGGGAAAATTGATTTTCTTGAAATGAATAAACTGCTAAGTCAACATGATATTGGAGAGCATTTCCAGTCGAATATTTGACACGCACACAGGGTTCTTTAATTTCTACTGAATTTGTGTGTCCATCCAAAGCCTCAAATATCCACTCCTTTACTTCTACTGGATTTTCATAATCATCTGGACTTAAATTAAAATATACTCCAATGTCTATATCATAATCACCATCTTCTAAGGGTTTAATACCGGTACCCATTTCGTAGCTACCTTGGTTAAACCAATCCCATTTGGGCACAGACTCATCCTTATCTTCAAAGACTGACTTCAATCTATCATTCAACTTTTTTAGAATGATATCACGTTTTTCTCTTAACTTTTCATTCTCTTTAAAACGTTCAAGTTTTATGTTTTGATGAAATTTTTCGAATTGTCTTTGATATGAACTCATGATGGGTTGGTTTAAATAAATTTTTTGTAATGTCTAAAGACAATAATATAAAATGCTAGTGACACATCATGTCACCCCAATATGAATGACATGATTAGATTTTTTTAAGAATATAGAAGTGGATCTACTCTTATCTAGTTTAATAGTTAATGCTTAATTTTAAGACTCTCTAAATTCCTCATACCTCACATCTAAAAACTCTTGCTTCGGCCAAGCTTTCTTAGATCTAGGCAAAATTAGTTTTTTATCCTGCAATTCCTGAATGCCGTGCTTAAGCATTGGTCCGTCTTTCTCCCGCAAAACATTTTCTTTTACTTTAATCTCATAATCAGGCGTAACCCCTATAATGTGCTGGTCAAAGGCAGCATGATGGATTTTGCAGAGCGCTAATCCATTATTGACAGAGGGGACCCCTTCTTCATCCTTGTCGGGGATGATATGTGCGGCATCCAATAACTCTTCATGCCTTAGTTGGCAAAATGCACATTGCGATTGGTAAGCAGCAATGACACGTTCTCGAAATCCTCGTTGGTGTAACCTTCTTTTAACAGTTGAAGTAATATAGGCCCTGCGATATATATTGCTTTCCGCAGCTTCATTAATTTCTTCCCTTACTTCATATTGGTTGTCTGCGGCGACTTTAAAAGTCAGGGATTCAGGATTGTCCCCGATTATATAAACAGGCCAAACGGCAAGATACTTGCCTGGAATGATACCGTGAAAATAAACTAAAGGGATGTCATCCTGCATGCACTTTCGCAAACCAACATTATCCCTATGCCTCGGATCGGTGCCGCGATATTTATAGTGTAAGAAGTCATCCCCGATAACATCTTTGTAAGGTCCTTTGGTAGTAGTTGTAATCGATAAGGGTAATTCCAATTGCTTCGGCTTAAAAATTCCTTGTGGCGAAACGAGAGGGATTCTTGTTCCCTTGAATTCAAAACCGTCGGCTAACATGCTACGCTGTAAGACATCACCATGTTTCTCAACTTGTTCAGTTAACCAATTGAAAGCTGCCAGCCGTATTTGTTTATCTAGTTCCATTCAAATCAAGTCTAAGAAAATTGTTTGTTATGCTCCACCAACGCCACTTCACTCGGCAAAAAGCGTTGCTCATTCGGCACCAGAATCTCTTTGCGATCCCATGCCAGCGTCTTTTCAATATTTTCTCCCTCTTGTTTCAGCCAGTTCGAAAGTTTGATGCGGTAGTCCGGCTGAACCGTCAAGAGGTAAGCATCAAACATCCAGTGATGCGTTTTACACAGCGCCAGTCCGTTCCGGGGATCATCATTTTTACTTTCACTCCATGGAATGATATGGGCCCCTTCCACAAGCGAAGCCCCATCGGGGGTTTTAACGCGAGCCCGGCAAATGGCACAACGGTGATTATAATTTTCCCGAACTTTCAGACCAAAACCATATTGACGTTTTTGTGTCTTTTGCCAGGAATAGGTCTCCGAATCATTATCCGCATGATATTTGATAAATGGTTCGGCAGCCAAAAGCTCCAGCTGTCGAGCATATTTATAAGCTCCGATATTTATATGGTGAACATCCAGAATTTGCCGGTGTAATTCATCCGCAAAATAGGTTTGGAGGATCGTTTTGATGATTTCCTGCTTCTTTTTTCGATCTCTCATCATGGTAAACAGCTGACCATCAATTTTTGCATAGGCTATGCGATCCGTCAGTCCACCCAGGGAAGGCGAATTTTTATAGGGCGTTTTTCCTTCTTTGTACTGAAGCTTCCAAAACGGTTCACTGCCCATATGGAAAAAGGGCAGGGCTATCGTCGTCTTTCGTTCTTCACCCATGACCTGTTTCCAGTAATGGAAAAAAGTCTCAATCAAATCCTGTGAGAGAGTAATTCGGGCATTTTTTATCCAGCCGGTCTCGATGCCGTCTAGGATGCTAAGGAGCAAGAACGGTTTATGAGGGGCCATCTGCCGCGTACGGTGGTCCCACGTCGTGGAATCCTTATTCGCATTTAAATTTTGTATGGATAAACGTACGTCTTCCTGTGTCATTGAAATAATTTTGTCCCCGTACAAAGACCATTATAGGTTTATTTATCCAGAAAATCATTTCTGTATTCCCGGCGTAGAATGGACCCGGTACAGCATGGGGGGATCACCGCGACGTAGAAGCCTGCTGCGTCTCGTGATGACAAATTCGGAATTGGTTACTTTTCGGCCTCATGATGACATGGCCAAGGTCCGCATTCATCGCATCATCAGCCTGACAACCCACAAATAGGGTTCTTCCCAAAATTTGTTATAATGGGGACGTATCTGAAATAAAATAAAGGGATTATATGCACGGATACCTCTTGTTGGGATTATTGCTCATCGCCGTACTTTTTATCGTACTAAGTACTGTACGGTGGAAACTACACCCTTTCCTGGCCCTGTTGCTGGCGGCTTTTGGCGTCGGACTGTTGTCCGGCCTGCCGGCTACCGATACCGTTTCCGCTATCACCGATGGGTTTGGCAGCACGCTGGGTTCCATTGGTATCGTCATTGCAGCGGGGACCATCATCGGGTCGCTGCTCGAAAAAAGCGGCAGTACCCATGTGATTGCCGACCTTGTGATCAGGGGCGTCGGGAAGGCACGGTCGGCACTGGCCATGAGTATCACCGGGGCGATTGTCTCTATACCGGTTTTTTGTGATTCCGGCTTTGTCATCCTAGCCCCATTGAACCGCTCGCTGGCTTCCGAAAGTGACTCTTCGCTGGCAACCTTCGCGGTGGCTCTCAGTATGGGTCTTTACACGACCCACGTTTTTGTGCCGCCCACGCCGGGGCCTATCGCTGCCGCAGGTACCCTGGGAGCCGATCTCGGATCGGTCATCCTGTTAGGACTTGTGGTGACTGTGCCCGTCGTGTTGGTCACCTATCTTTTTGCCAAAATGGCCGGCAACCGTATCTATATCGATCCGGCCGAATCTACCAAGACACCGGATGAAGCATTTGATTTTGATGAAAGCCCAGAGGAAGGTAAGGGCTTTCACCGTCCTTCATCTGCAACAGCTTTGCTGCCCATTTTGGTACCCATGCTGTTGATAGCGTTGGGATCAATAGCCTCCCTTCCCTCGACGCCCTTCGGCAAAGGATGGGTTACGGAGGGCCTCAATTTTCTCGGGGATCCCAATACCGCTTTGATTATTGGGGTGTTTCTCGCATTTCGAACGGTGGGATCTGCGAGGCGCGGTCCGGAGGTCTACGGAGAATGGGTGGGCGACGGGTTGAAAAACGCTGGCACGATCATCCTGATTACCGGGGCGGGGGGCGCGTTCGGGAGCGTGTTGCGTGCTACGGATATCGGCTCCTTTCTGGGACAGCTGCTGTCGGGATGGCATATCGGCATCTTTCTTCCTTTTCTGATTGCCGCTGCACTTAAGACTGCCCAGGGTTCGTCGACGGTAGCGATTATCACAACGGCTTCTATCATGTTGCCTCTGTTGCCTGGGGCGGGTATGGCATCGGGTTTGGGACCGGTGCTCGTGACGCTGGCAATCGGGGCCGGAGCGATGACGATCTCTCATGCCAATGACAGTTATTTCTGGGTCGTCAGTCAATTTTCGGATATGGATGTCTCCCAGGCGTATCGTCTGCAGACAGCAGGCTCGGCGGTGGCGGGTATTACGGGTATGATCGCCGTCTTTGTGCTGAGTTTGTTTTTGATGTAGGTATGAGCGACGTTGTATTACTCCTTAAAGCCATCCCGAATGAATGTGAGGGATCCGCCGGAAGTCGGACACGGTCTCAAATGGTTATTAGGGCAAAGCTGTAAGAGAGGTTATGCTATAATACCTTTTGAGATTCCTCGTCACGGGTTCCTCGGAATGACATGTATGGGAATTGCAAAAAGAATATCAACCCCGCTCTTGGGACTCGAAGGAACCGGGAGTCGGCGAATTTGAATTACGGGGCTTTACAACAGAAGAATACTCCCCCAAGTCATCCCTCTCCCGAAAGCCTTCGGGAGAGGGATCTCAGGTGTTGATCAGGATGAAGTTGCGGAGAAGGAGTATCGAGCAATAGTAATTTCTCAATAACAGCAAAAAGTAGCGTTCCAAAAATTCGTTTGTAAGGACTGGCCAATCAAATGGTCTTACTTATAAAAAATGTATCGGAAATATGACGTTTATTTGCTAAGCAACACCTCCAGGATAATTTACACCGGAGTAACGAATAACCTGGAGCGCAGAGTCAAAGAGCATCAACAGAAACGTATAGAAGGATTTACGAAGAAATATAACCTGCATAAGTTGGTGTATTATGAGGAATTCCAAAATCCGAAAAGAGCTATTGCCAGGGAGAAAGAAATAAAAGGATGGCGAAGAGAGAAGAAGGTACAATTGATTGAGACACACAATCCCGGGTGGTCAGATTTGAGCAGATCTGAAATTTGAGAGGTTAGAAAAAGCCTTAGCTTTGAGGTATCCAGACCGTTGATAGAAATTTGACATCGTGAAGGCTATATAGCCTCCGTTCCCATTTGAGACGTGTCCACTAACTGGCTGATTCCTCGGCACACCTCGGAATGACGATGTTAGTAGTAGTCCCCCCTCAAGTCATCCCTCTCCCGAAAGCCTTCGGGAGAGGGATCTCAAGTGTTAACTCTGGCAATGCCATTTAAAAAGGATTCACTCTGTTATTACATTTGAGATTCCTCTCCGCCAGCCGGCGGATCGGAATGACATGGATGGGAATGGCAAAAACATACCAGCGCCACTCGCGGGACCCCAGGGAACAGGATCCGGTATACCGTAAGTGAGACAAATTCTGTTACTAGTTTTCTACCGCTTCATCCTCACATAAAATTATTTCCGATCCCTTTCAGCTCATCCCGGTCAAACTGAATGCTGAATATCGTGCCCCGTTCATCGGCTTCGTATTTATAATCAGCCTCCAGCTGTTGCGATAACACGTCGATGAGATTTAATCCCAGTGAACAACTTTCCCTGCTGGAGATGCTGTGTGGCAGCCCAACCCCATTGTCACTGATGGTCAGGCTAACGTGTTCATTTTTCCGGTCTTCGGATAAAGTAATTTCAACATAACCTTCTTTCATATCCGGAAATGCATGCTTGAAAATATTAGTGACAACCTCATTTACAACCAAAGAACAAGGGATGGCCTGGTTAATATTCAGCTGGATAGGATCGCAGTGGAAATCAATAGAGACATTGGTTTTCGATTGCATCGTTTGTTTAATGCTCATGACGAGCGACTGTATATTGTCAGAAAATTCCAGCCTGGAAAAACTGTTCGACTCGTAGAGCTGCTCATGAATGTTGGCCATAGTTTTAATACGAACGATACTGTCAAACAGGCGATTTTTGATATCTTCATTCTCCTCTTCCGAGGCCTGCAGTTGCATCATTCCTGAAACGACGGCAAGATTATTTTTTACCCGGTGATGAATCTCCGCCAGTAACGTCTCTTTCTCTTTTAAGGACTCCTGGTTTTTCTTTTGTTGTTGAATTCGAGTGGTTACGTCCCGGGAATTGGCAATCAAGCCCCCCACAGCCGGATCTTTGATCATATTGGTAAGAGTGGTCTCAATCCACCGCCAGTTGCCTTCAGCATCCCTGAATCGGTAAGGAGGAATATCAATCTGCTGATTGTTTGACAGCTCATTAAGGATATCTTTAAGTTTTTCTTTATCCTCTTCGTGGATATAATCAAAAGCATTGGTTCCGATAAATTGCTCAGCAGGGATGCCAAGGATTGATTCAGAAGTAGGGCTCACATACGTATAATTGGCCTCTGTATCCAGGATGGCAATTAAATCCGAACCGTCCTGCACCATCGACTTGAAACGACGCTCACTCAGCAGCAGATCTTCCTCAGCCTGTCGCCGATCACTAACATTCTGACTAATGCCATAAAATCGCGTACAAACCCCTTCTTCGTTATAATCCGGCTCCCCGGTAGCACGTATCCAACGTTCATCACCCTTTCCGCTGATAATCTTTAATTCCACATCAAACGGTTTTTCGTGTTCGATAGCATCATTAGCGGCCTGGGCAAATTGTTCACGATCTTTTCCCTCTTTAAAAAGGGCGATGGTACTTTCTACATCAGGCTCATAATCCTGACCAAACCCATGTACTTCTTTTGTGACAGGAGACCAATGCAATTCATGGGTTTGCATATCATATTCCCAGGAGCCAATGCGTGCCAGTTGATAGGCCTTATCCAGTAATTCCTGCTTTTCTTTTTTCTCCTGCTCCGATAGCACCTGGTCCATTTTTAATTTCAGATGGCTTATTATCATTTCCAGCATCATTTTTTCTTCTTTCAAAAAGGGGCCTTCATCGTATTCAGGACGTTCTTCGAGGTAAACAATTTTTACGGATAGCGCCCGATTGGGTCTGAGATTCACTTCTTCCGTCATGCTCCACGGGGTTTCTTGATAGTGTGATGTTGCATAGAGATTGTCATCAAATATGATGGCAGCTTCTGCTACATCTGTATGCAGGAAACCTTTCGGAAGTAAGGCGGCAGCTTTGGTCAGAAGTTTTTCTATAGAAAGAGTTCGCTGATCTAATTTTGAAATCTCATAAAGGCAGGATTGTTCTTTTGAACGTTTTTGAAGCATAACCGATGTATTATCCCGATGCTCATGATCTGATTTGAATGGAAATGACATTTTTAGTTGGATTTACAGAAGGTTAGAATCGTATGGGATCCCATGCTGATCTGTTTTCGCCTGTTGGAATAATTATCCAGCATGATACTTGGAAAATATGAATTATGCTAAGATATGATGTCTTTGACAAATTATATCTTCTTATTGAATAATTATTCGCTCTCTGCTGTAATGAATAGATCATATAAAGTCCTCTCTCATAGTGCAGGGAACCAAGACCGTGGATAGTAACTTGACATTGTAAAGACTATATAGCCCCTGGTCCCCATTTGAGATTCCTCGGCAAGCCTCTGAATGACATGTTTGGGGAGTTCACAAGAATACCAGCCCCCGGACCGGCAGATTTGAATGATGGGGCTTTGCAACAGAAGAATGCTCCCCTTAAGTCATCCCTCTCCCGAAAGCCTTCGGGAGAGGGATCTCAAACGTCAGTTCTGGCAAGTCTTTAAAAAAGGATTCGTCCTGCTGTCGCATTTGAGACTTGTCCTCCGACTGGCTGATTCTTCTCCACTGGTCGGGCGGATCGGATGAGGACATTAGGGAGATATTGTTAAACCTTATCCAAGGGCACATCATCAGCCCAGTCGAATGTTTGGCGCTGCCCCGTATCAGCCGCTTTATATATGGCCATCAGGATTTTCATATCTCGCACGCCCATTTCTCCCGGTACACGGCTTTGACGATCATTTAAAATACAATCCGCAAAATTATCCATCTGTAATGTCTGCTGGCGTACCTGAGGAAAATTCATGGTATCCTGACTGGTTTTTCCTTTGAGTCCGTTGTAATAATAAGCTGGTTGCAACTGGGCCCAGCCATTTTGTTCCTTTACATGAATATTACTGTAATTTTGGGCATAGCTGGTCCTGCCATCGGCGATCACATTACCCGGGAATTCCAGTTTCCAGTGAATCGATTTTTCCACTTCTCTAAAGAGCTTGCCGCTGCCCGGATCTTTTTGAGCCGTGACCGAAAGCGGGAGTTTGCCCATCGCATAGATAGATGATTGAACTACATAGATTCCCATATCCATCAGCGGTCCGCCACCAGCCATTTTTTTATCAAGCCGCCATCGGGTGGGATCATGAATCGTGAATCCATTGGCCCCATTGATACTGGTTACCGGTCCAAATACTTCGTTTTGACCGATGTGCATAATTTCCTGGTTATATGGTTCAAAATGCAAACGGTAGCCAATCGAAAGTTTTTTACCGGCTTTTTTACAGGCATCAACCATTGCCTGGGCATCCTTAACCGACGTGGCCATAGGTTTTTCGCTGATCATGTGCTTGCCCGCCTGTGCTCCACGGACCGTATATTCGGAATGCATACTGTTGGGCAGTACGATGTAGATGATATCAATGGCATCATTATCAACAATGCGATCGTACGTTTCATAGTCATAGATATTTTCTTCCGGGATATCGTACTTGGCCTTCCATTGTTTGGCCTTTGAAGGGTGTCCGGTGACGATGCCGTTGAGCTTACAAAGTTTCGTATGCTGTAAGGCCGGCGCCAGTTCTCCCGTAGCATAGCGACCCAATCCTACCAGCGCGATGTTGAGTTTTTGATCTTCCGGCAATTCATCAATCGCCCGCCACTGGGTATAATATTTTTCATGACTTTGGAGATGATGGATCAGGGTGGAGGGCAATAAAGTAGCAGCTCCCATCCCGAGCAAGCTCTTTTTTAAAAATTCTTTGCGGGAGTAGTCGGAGTCGTTGAAGTCGTCCATAATGGAAATCTTATTTTGAAATGAATACTAAAATAAGATTCTAAATTACCGGCCTATTTACAAATGAGATCTCGTAAAGACAATTCCCCTTGAATTTTGCTTCTAAAGATTTTTCATCACTAGCGCGGGATTTCAATCCCGCGAATGAAAGGGACAAAATGTATGGAAAGGCACGTTCTTCATCTGTATCCTAGAATAAAAAAGGTCTGGGCAAGAGAAACAGAGAAGTATTAAACAGTTTATTGGGGAGTCAATTTGATCTCCCAAATGACCAAAGATCATTTGAATTGGAAAAGGAGAGGGATTAAGCCCGTCATCCTGTTAATCATTAAATCTCGGTTTTGATAAGGAGTAGCATAAATTAAGGTTATTCTTAGGTGAGCAACGGATAGCCGTTTTCCCGCGGAAATGAATTTCCGCACTAGTGATGCTGGTTGGATAATCGTTTTAAAAAATTTTTGACTCGACATATTGCAGGAGTAAAAAAATGAATCAGAAAAAATAATGTAAGGGATTGTCGAAATAAAGGTCTTACTAGTATAGAGCATTTTATCATATCTACAGAAGTATGTAATAACAATTACTTATCGGATATGATTTTAAGATACAAACAGTTCAATTTTGAAATTAAATATTTTGAAAAGTTATACAGCAATTTGGCTCCATTTGATCTGGACTACCAAAAATCGTAGCCCCTTATTACATGTAAAATTTAGGATAGATCTATTCCAATTCATTAAGAAAAATGCGGAAAAACATGGATATATTGTAGATACTATCAATGGAATAGAAGATCATGTACATGCCTTAGTAAGGTTAAAGCCTACCCAAAAAATTGCAGGACTCGTAAAACAGGTGAAAGGCAGTTCATCTCGCTGGATTAATCGAAGGGAAATGGACGATTTTGCTTGGCAAACGGGGTATGGGGCACTTTCGGTAAGTCCATCAGATATTGACAGAGTTCGAAAATATATCATCCACCAAGAAAAACATCACAAAAATTGGAGTTTGCTTAAAGAGGTCGAGAAGTTCGAATATTATAATAGTTTCTGAATATGATTTCATCACTAGCACGGGATTTCAATCCCGCGAATGAAAGGGTAAAAATGTATAAAAAGGCACATTCTTCATCTGTAATCACAGAATGAAAAAGGCCTGGGCTATCCGTAATATTATTAATAAACGTCAGTTCGATATAAATTCCTGCTCGTGAAAACCATAAATCAACTTTCGGCAAAGATATGTTCTATTTTTTTAAAAAATGATCTGCCGGCTCCGGTTGCTGGGAGTCCCGCGAGTGGGGGTTTGGCAAACCGACCAAGCCGGAACTTCTAAAAATACCAAAACTTAGCTGCGGCTGTTTTAGCGTTCATTTCATGCGTGGACGCTTGTAAGAGCACATTTTGCCAATGCCCACTTACAACCTCCAATTTGCGGCTTGGGGAAGCTACCTTCTTTTCAGGAATAAAAATACTTTAAGAATTATGCTTAATCGAGTTCCCGTTAATAACGTCTTTTTAAAATAGAAAGTGCAGCCCACTTAGAACCAGTGGACTGCACCATTTTATAGCATGCAGGGAATGGAACCCTTATGTTATGAAGGGTGCCACCTGCATTCGGGTCGGCTATTTCTTGTTTATATCAGTTCAAATAAAAACGGACTCCCAAAGAGCCGTCGACATCAAAATCGGTTGCTGGTGCTATATTGAGTATTGGCGCGACTTCGAAAAAGAGTCCTACAGGAGAATCTTCAAACAGGTAATTGATTCCAACAGGAACCCGGGCCCCAATTACAGCATCATTTTTTGCTAATACCACACGTCCGCCAATTCCATAGTAGAAAGGCAGGGAACCTGATTCGACTTGTTGAAAAACATCATAATTATGCCACAAGTAATCTGCCTGGATATTGACAGCATCATAACGACCCAGTGACCAGGCAAGACCAACATCAACTGCATTTTGTGTAGAAGTCCATGATTTAAGGGTGAGGCCCGTAGGTTCTCCAACCATAATTCCCAAGCCAAGTTTTTTGTTTGCTTGTTGGGCCTGGCTTATAGAACAAACAGAGACAATAATAAATAATGATAGTAATGTTACGGATAGTAACTTTTTCATAACATTTGCTATAATTTGGAATTAATTAGTAAGAGTTCTTTGAAACGTATGGTCTTTTTATTGTGCTCTGATAAAAAAGTTCCGAAAGTTTTGTAAATTGTAAATCCATATAAGTATTTGGCTCATATATACTTATAGATTTCATCTGATATTTAAGGATATAGTATGGCGTGGCAATGTTCGAAAATTCATGAGTAACACAAGCAGCGTTGTAATCGTAAGAATGTTAAAGATAGGTAATACTCCGGCCCGTAGTTGCGAAGTCTTCCGTAGAATGGATGCGTTCGATTATCCGAACTAAAAGCGGCAGAAAAATGTAGAATTAGCAAAATAGTGTTATGAATATCCCGCTAGAAAATTGGTTAATTGCAGTTTTGAGACTCCTGGAGTATGGACATAAATAAAGGTGTATTGCTTATTTTTGTTAAAAATCCTAAAAGAGGAGAAGTGAAAACCCGTTTGGCGGAAACAATCGGGGATCAACAGGCGTTGCAGATTTACCAGCGGCTATTGATTTTGACTAAGAAGGTTACTGATAAACTAAATCAAACCAAACAAGTTTGGTATTCGAATTTTGTCCCTGAGACGGATTTGTGGGATACGGGAAATTATGAAAAGCGCATGCAGTCGGGAGCTGATCTCGGAGAGCGTATGAAAAATGCATTTAAGGATGTTTTTGATGATGGCTACCGGCAAGTCGTGATCATAGGTAGCGATTGTGCTGAATTAGAGACAGGTATATTGCACAGTGCATTTGAGGAGCTTGATGATGTTGATTTGGTCATCGGACCTTCTGAAGATGGGGGCTATTACTTGTTGGGGATGTCTTTGTTTTATCCGGATGTTTTTGACAATATCGACTGGAGTACTTCTTCCGTTTTTCAGCAAACAGTGGATAAGGCTACGAAAATCGGACTTTCAACAACGTTACTCCCCACATTGAATGATATCGATACGGAACAGGATTTGAAAGAATTTAATCAAAGGCATAGCGACTCATGACAGTAAGTGTCATCATTCCTGTTTATAACGAAGCTGATATTATATCCAATGCGATACGAAAAGTATACCGACGTAGCAATGATATCCTTGAAATTATTGTGGTTGATGCAGGTAGTGAAGATCAGACCCGACGACAGGCAGAAAGGGCGGGAGCCCGCGTTTTGATTTCTCCACAGAAAGGACGTGCTGTCCAGATGAACTACGGAGCGGAGCATGCCCAAGGTGATATTCTTTATTTTTTGCACGCCGACAGTCTGCCCCCGCAAGGGTTTGACAATAAAATTAGACAAGCTTATGCCAGAGATTATCCGGCAGGATGTTTTCAGCTTGCTTTTGATAGAGATTCTGCGCTATTGGGTATTTATGCTTGGTTTACCCGCTTTGATATTGATGCCTTTCGTTTTGGAGATCAAAGTTTATTTGTCTCAAAATCCGTTTTTTTTGATGTAGGAGGATTTCGTGAGGATCATTTGGTAATGGAAGACAATGAAATAATACGACGAATTAAGAAACGCTGTCCTTTTGTTATACTGGATGACAAGGTGATAACGTCGGCACGGGCCTATCAACAGGGCGGTCCCTTGAGACTTCAGCTGATATTCGTTTTTATTGTTTTTTTATACCACTGCGGCGTGAGCCAGGAGACATTAGCTCATATCCGTAAAAATGCAACGTAACTCGAATACATAGCACATAACAGTGTGTTGAGATGATAATCTTGCTTAAATATTTGCTCATTTTCCTCTTTTAAAATCCGGTATGGATGTCATTATATTTAATTCACTTAGAGTTAACCGTAAGCTAACATAAGATTTGTATCGTCTACTGATTTGATAAAATGTGCCCCCCCCCAAATGGAAAATATTTTTGCAAATAATTGCTGGATGGGAAAGGTTTTTAGTCCTAAACAGGCCTATTCTTAACGTTTTGTTTATATACAATTCTTACGATTTTTTCTTACCTTCACAACCACAAAAACGGCTAGCATCTAATGTTGAGAAATATTTAAGTTGGTTGTTTTTATCCCTAAAACGTGCCCAAGACACGTTTAATTCTAATCTAAATAAATACATATCTATCGATTATGAAAAGATTGATACCAATCCTTTTGTTGATACTAGCTATTCCCCTAGGGGTGTTTGCTCAAAATGAGTATAATGTTACAGGAAAAGTTATCGGTAAAGCTGATAATGCTCCTCTGCCAGGCGCCAATGTTATGTTAGTAGGTTCGACCTATGGCAATGCAACGGATATTGACGGTAATTTTGTAATAAAAAATGTTCCAGAGGGTCAATATACCTTAAAAATTTCCTTCGTTGGTTACACTACCAAGAAAATTGATATTAATGTAGATCATAACGTTGATGTTGGGACGATTTCAATGAAGGAATACCAATTTTCGAAAGAAGTTATTGTCAGTGCAAAACGTGCTCAATTTCGTGAGACCCCCGTTGCCTTTGCTTCTGTAGATCAAGAACATATTAATGAAACGGCAGCAGCAAGTGGTCAGGATGTTGCTTTAGCGACCGCTGATATTCCTAATGTATATGCTACTGGTGGTTCTGGTGGCGTTGGTGATTCCCGTCTAACAATTCGTGGATTTAATGACAATTATGTTGGACTGTTAATTAATGGGGTACCTGTTAATGATATGGAAAATGGCCATGTCTATTGGTCAGATTTCTCCGGTCTTGCCCAAGTGGCCAATAACATTCAGGTGACGATGGGGCTTGGATCCAATCCACTTTCAACCGAAGCAGTTGGTGGCACGGTTAATTTGAATACTTCATCACTAAAATCCGACCAAGGTGGAACAATTACCTATCGTACTGGTGATCTCGACATGCAACAAGTCGGTGCTCAATACAGCACAGGGCTTATGGATGCAGGTAATGGAGGGAAATATGGAGTAACTGCTTTGATTAATCGACGGACTCAGCATAGTTACTTCAACAATAGTGAGTTCCAAGGATTCACTTTCTTTTTGACGACAGGATATACAAAGGGCAATAATACAATCAATTTTACTGCCTTTGGATCACCTCAGGTTCACGGTCAAAGAGGTTCGGCTCAAACGGCTTCTGAATGGCAAACGTATGGTTATGACTATAATCCCAATGTTGGTTATTTGGGAAATGGTAATACGCAAGAGATAATTAGTACTCAACAAAATTATTACTTTAAGCCGGTTTTTTCGATTGATGATACCTATCAATTTAGTGATAAGTCGATGTTGACGACTACAGTATATTATAGTTGGGGTACTGGCTATGGTTCGGGCCCATTAACGGTTTATGGCTACGACATGCCAAAAAATTATATGAATGGTATGCTGAATTTGAATAGTGTATATACAACGAATAGTACTCGTTCCGATACAGTATATAATGCTGAGGGTGACCAGGTAACGGGAAGTGCTTCTCAAGGCATACTTCGTGAGTCACATAATGATCATAAATGGGCTGGTATCATTTCCAATTTTAAACAGGAATTATCAGATAACCTTACATTAAATATATCTTTTGATGGTCGATATTATGTTGGTTCACATTACCGAACAGTAAGTAATCTGTTAGGTGGTGACTTTTGGGTAGAAAACACAAATCCCAATCTCAATTATGATAACAGTGGCTATGGAGGAACAGGCAACATAGCTTATAACGTCGGCGATAAAGTTGATTACTACGATAAAGGATACGTTAAAAAATTCGGTCTTAATGGTCAGCTGGAATACACCAATGACAAATTAAGTGCATTCTTAAATGGGAGTGTTTCAAATACCGGCTATGCCCGTAAAGACTATTTTATTCTTGGCACTCCCAAAACCAAATATTATAACTTCCTTGGCTATATTGTGAAGGCAGGAGTAAATTACAACCTTACGAATTGGTTGAATGTTTTTGCTAATGGCGGTTATAATAGTAAGGCGCCATATTTCGATGGAGTTTTCCATTATACTAATACACCAATTAGAAATCGACGCAACGAGGATGTTACATCATTTGAGGTTGGTTTAGGATTAAAACCAAATACACGTAGTAATATTTCAATTGATTATTATCACACCAGTTGGGGCAATCAAACATTTAATGTTAGCAAACCTGCCGCTCCGGGGTCTAACGCTTCTAACTTATATAATGTTAATGGCCTTGATGAGGTCCATGAAGGCCTTGAGATTAGAGGTAAATATGTGATAAACCATAACCTCTATTTCAAAGGTGGACTAGCTATCAGTAATAATTACTATGATAATAATGTAAGTTCAACAATCTTTAATGACAGCCATCAGCAAGTGGGAACCACTAATCTTTATATTAATGGACTTAAAGTCAGTGGTGCTCCACAGACAACTGCTTCTCTTGGATTTCGATATAAATTCGAGATTAGAGACAATGACGGAACGTTCTTCATAAATCCTATGGCACGTTATTATTCTAATTATTATGCTGCTTTTGATCCGACTAAGCGTACTCAACCGGGGGATCAAAATCGTCAGGCATATGAAGTCAGTCCATATTCAATTATTGACGTGACTACCGGATATCAATTCCCATTCAAGGATCATTTTGCAGGTTTGAAATCGGCAGAATTGCTGTTGAGTCTAACTAATGTTATGGACTCAAATTACATTACCACTGCTTCTGATTCTGATGGTACAAAGAAGAATTTGGAATTCTTCTATGGCCGACCCAGAACGGCAACAGTCTCTTTTAAGATTGATTTCTAAGTAGCTTATTCGGTCTTATTATAAAAGGGTAGTCCTTTTGGGCTACCCTTTTTTATTACAAAACGTTGAACTTATGAACGAAGCGGCTGAGCTAAGGCGTTAGAGCGTTTCTAAATTAATTTTCCTGCCAAAAAACGTTGCATCTATCCTTTGAAGCCGAGATATTTAGTCCAACTTTGAAAACAGCAAAAGAATATCTGAATATCCAATGGCATATGTAGTAACTGAACCGTGCATCAATTGTAAATATACTAACTGTGCGGCGGTATGCCCGGTTGATGCATTTCGGGAGGGACCCAACTTCCTAACCATTGATCCTCTTGAGTGCATTGATTGTGATGCTTGTGTGGCTGAATGCCCGGTAGAAGCAATTTATCCTGATGATGAAGTCCCTATGGAGTGGGAGCATTATATTGAATTGAATGAGCGACTAGCCGAAGAATGGGCTGATTATGTGATTAATGAGACCCAGGAAGATCGTCCGGATGCCGATGAGTGGGCTGAAGTGGAAGATAAATTTGAATATCTCGAAGAGAGCTGGGATTAGATTTTGTTATTGGTTAAGAGGTATTTGGTACTAAATTTATTCTCCCAATAACAGATAACCGGATATTATGAGCAATTTCAATTCGTCATTGCAATTGACTGTTCAGGATAAGGTTCTGGATCTCTCAACCCCCAAAATTATGGGAATCCTGAACGCAACACCAGACTCCTTTTCTGACGGCGGTGAATTCAATGAGTTGACATCAGCCCTGGAACACGTTGAGCTGATGATATCAGAAGGAGCATCAATTATTGACGTGGGAGGGGAGTCGACCCGACCGGGTTCGGAGCCAGTATCTGAAGAGGAAGAGATTGATCGGGTGATACCTATTCTCGAAAAGGCTGTTCCTCGTTTTCCGGATACATTCTTTTCAATTGATACGACCAAATACCGGGTGGCCGAAGAGGCTCTGAAACGGGGTACGCATTTTGTTAATGATATTAGCGGACTGAAGAAAGAGCCTCGTTTTATAGATCTGTGTCTGCAGTACCGGGCAGGTTATGTCATGATGCATTCGCAGGGAGATCCGAAAACCATGCAGCAGGATCCCACTTATGATGATGTGGTAAGTGATATTTATACTTTTTTTAAGGATCAGCTGGCAAAGACCAAAGAGAAGGGATTAGATAGCGTAATCATCGATCCGGGCTTCGGTTTTGGAAAAACTCTGGACCATAATCTGAAATTACTGGCTAACCTTGATATGTTTAACAAGTTAGAGTATCCTATTTTAGTGGGCATTTCACGAAAGTCAACGATTGGTAAGATACTGGGAGGGCGGCCTGCTAAAGAACGCATCATCGGTACTGTGGCCGCACACTATCATGCTATGATGCAGGGCGCCAATATAATCCGGGTGCACGACGTTAAGGAAGCACATGATTCATTGCTTGTTTATAATGCTATTCAAAAGCATAAACGCGCTTGAATCGATAGATGATGGAACCAATACAAGCTCGATTAGCTTTAAAAGCATAGGTGAAGTATTCGTGGGCACATTCACCTATTGTCCTGTTTAAAATTTATTGCTTAAAAGATTTTTTAAAATTATAGTTATATTTATCGAAAGAACATTCAGTTAACCGAGGTACCCCGTTGATTCCCATTGGCTTCCTTGAATTTGGTATTAAGGACTTTATCGAAGTTCTCATCATTACCATGGTGCTGTTTTATCTGTACCGGTGGATTCGGGGAACGTTTGCCATTCAGGCGGCCGTAGGACTTGTATTTATCATCATCGTCAATGCCGTCGTAAGTGCTTTGGGACTTACAACCATTAATTTTATCCTTCGTGGAATAATGGATGTAGGGGTTCTAGCGGTAATCATCATTTTCCAGCCGGAAATACGCAAGCTGCTCTATAGTTTGGGTCAAAATACGAACTTGGATCGTTTTTTTGTGAGTTCGAACTCAGATACCGTTGTTGATGAGGTCATTGATGCGGTTCGAAATATGTCACATTCCAAGACAGGAGCCCTTATCGTTTTTGCACGTTCTTCTTCGTTGCAGGATCTGGTTGATGTGGGAATTAAGCTCGATGCCCGGGTAAACAGTGAGTTGTTGCAAACGATTTTTAATAAACACACCCCTTTACATGATGGGGCTGTCGTGATTCGTAACAATCGCATTGTGGCAGCCAGTTGTTATCTTCCAATCTCACAAAATCAAAATATTTCTTCCGTTTTTGGAACACGGCATCGCGCAGCCGTGGGAATTACTGAGACGAACAATGTATTAGTCGTTGTGGTCTCGGAAGAGACGGGCCGTATATCCATCGCCCGAAACGGTTCGCTAACCAGTGGGCTGACGATCCAAAAGTTGAGGAGTGAAATGCAGCAGACTTTTGGCCAGCAAGAGATTGAAGAGGAGGATGTGGCCTTTTCTCCATCCAAGTCGGAATTGAATATTAGCTGAGATCTTTACATCGGAACCGATGTAGTGGCAGATGTAAATAGTTTACTTCTTTTGGAATCCAGAAAGTTAGGTCCCTTATGATGAAATCCTGTCTTTAAGCTATGTGCATTTGATACTATCCACCAAGAGTCAGACACGGTCTCAAGCGTTAAATTAGCAAACCCATAAAAAAGGTATTCACTCTGTTATCCCACTTGAGATTCCTCGTCATCCGGCTGCTACCGGTTTCCTCGGAATGACAGGGGGGCAGAGCAGAAGAATACCGTCACTTTTCCGTTATCTTGTTGCAACAGCGTTGGGAAAGGGATCCGCCAGTAGTCGACATGGTCTCAGGCGCCAACTCTGGCAACATTTTAAAAAAGAATTCGCCCTAGCCGTAAACGTCATTTCAGCGAGGAGAAATATAGATCCAGCAAGTCTTGAGCCGCTTTAAATGAACTGAGTTTCCCACTCAAAACTTTTTTCTCAATAGAATCCCGCTGTTTTTTAACGGCCGGATTATCATAAAACCGGTCGGTAAGCTGATTAGAGATGGTATCGTACATCCAGTGCTTGGCCTGACGATTTCTTTTGATTTTGAAGTAGCCATTTTCTTTGGTTTGAGAGAGGTAATCCTGAACCAAATTCCAAATTTCAGGAATATTGTCACCGGCTAAAGCCGAGCAGGTTGTTACTTTTGGACTCCATCCGGATTCAGTCTCAGGGTATAAATGTAGCGCGTTTTTATATTCCCGAACTGCCTGTTGCACCGTTTTAGAATTGGTATCATCGGTTTTATTGATAGCAATAGCGTCGGCCATCTCCATAATCCCGCGTTTGATTCCCTGTAATTCGTCACCGGCTCCAGCCAGCATCAGTAGTAAAAAGAAATCCACCATCGAGTGAACCGCCGTTTCTGATTGTCCGACACCGACCGTTTCAATGAAAATCGTGTCGAAGCCCGCCGCTTCGCAGAGATAAATGGTCTCCCGAGTTTTTCGGGCTACCCCTCCCAATGATCCCGCTGTAGGAGAGGGCCGGATGTAAGCCTGATCATTGGTTGCCAATGTTTCCATCCGCGTCTTGTCACCCAGAATGCTGCCTTTTGTGCGGGTGCTGCTGGGATCGATTGCTAAAACAGCTAATTTGTGTCCTTTTTCGATAAGATGATTTCCCAGCGATTCGATGAAGGTGCTTTTGCCAACGCCCGGCACCCCGGTAATACCAATACGGATAGAATTGCCCGTATCTGGCAGACAAGCTTCAATGATATCCTGTGCCATCTCCCGCTTGGTGCTCTCGATAAGTGTTATCGCTTGACTCAGGATCGTACGGTTTCCTTCTCTAATGCCGGTGACGTATTCATCCAAAGAAAGTACTTTGCGACGATTTTTAAACTGGTTCAACCCTTTAGGATTGATAGAGTTATTACCATCGACGCCTTTGCTTACGGAAAGAGAAGAATCGTTATTTTCGTTGGATTTCTTTGGCATAAATATATGTTTAAAAACACCCTGCCCACCGGCATAAAAATCGATGCCGGAGTACTTCCCTCGAGGGAAGATGGTCTTTATCCCTGCTTGAGGAGGGAGGTGTTAGTATCAGTTATAAATTAACTAATGCTTCTGGGCATCAATTAAAATTTTAAGTATTTGCTGGGAAGCCAGTGAAATGACCGTCCCCGGACCAAAAATTCCTACCACACCTTTATCGTAAAGGAATTCGTAATCTTGTTCTGGGATAACACCACCCACGATGACCATGATATCATCACGTCCAAGATTATTAAGTTCTTCAATGACCTGGGGAACAAGGGTTTTATGACCACCAGCCAGGGTTGAAACGCCCAGAATATGGACATCATTTTCAACAGCCTGTTTTGCAGCTTCTTCCGGCGTCTGAAACAGGGGGCCGATATCCACATCAAAACCGAGATCGGCAAAACTGGTAGAGATTACCTTGGCCCCTCGGTCGTGCCCGTCCTGGCCCATTTTAGCAACCATAATACGTGGACGCCTTCCAGCCAGTTCGGCAAAATCATCAGCCAGTTGTTGTGCCTTTTTGAAATTTTCGTCCTTATCTATTTCTGAAGAATACACACCTGATATTGATCTTACGGTTGCTTTATAACGTCCGAACACCTTCTCCATCGCATCGGATATTTCACCGAGCGTAGCCCGTTTACGTGCTGCTTCAACTGCTGCATCCAGCAAATTGCCTTTTCCGGTTTCAGCTACATTTGTAATCTTCTCGAGGGCCGATTGAACCTCATTATCATCTCGTTCGGCCTTAAGTTTTTTTAGCCGTTCAATTTGGGTGTTTCGGACTTTCGTATTATCCACTTCAAGAATATCAATCGGATCCTCTTTGTCAAGCTGATATTTATTGACGCCTACGATGGTATCTTTACCGGAATCGATACGAGCCTGTTTACGAGCTGCAGCTTCTTCAATTCGCATTTTTGGCAGGCCCGTTTCAATAGCTTTTGTCATGCCACCCAAATCTTCAACCTCCTGAATCAGGTCCCAGGCGCGTTGGGCAATACGGTCGGTCAGATATTCCACATAATAAGAGCCCGCCCAGGGATCTATTGATTTGGTAATGCCTGTTTCTTCCTGGAGATAAATTTGTGTATTTCTGGCAATCCGGGCCGAAAAATCGGTTGGCAAGGCAATAGCTTCATCCAGGGCATTGGTATGTAAAGACTGTGTATGCCCCAGTGCGGCTGCCATAGCCTCAGAAGTAGTTCGTGCTACATTGTTATAGGGATCTTGTTTGGTGAGGCTCCATCCTGAGGTCTGACTGTGGGTTCGCAGTGACATTGACTTGGGATTCTGTGGGTCAAACCGCTTGACCAGCTTGGCCCAGAGCATACGGGCGGCGCGCATTTTAGCGATTTCCATAAAGTGATTCATCCCAATAGCCCAGAAGAACGAGATACGGGGAGCAAATTCGTCAATCTTGAGTCCGGCGTCAATTCCTTTTCGGAGATATTCGAGACCATCCGCCAGCGTATAAGCTAACTCAATGTCACATGTGGCACCGGCCTCTTGCATGTGATAGCCGCTAATGCTGATAGAATTAAATTTTGGCATATGCTTGGATGTATACTCAAAAATATCCCCAATAATACGCATAGAAGGACCGGGCGGATATATATAGGTATTACGCACCATAAACTCTTTGAGAATATCATTCTGGATTGTACCGGCAAGTTTTTCTTTCGATACTCCTTGCTCCTCAGCTGTAACGATGTAAAAAGCCATAATGGGGATGACAGCCCCATTCATCGTCATGGAAACCGACATCTCTCCCAGTGGAATCTGATCAAAAAGGACTTTCATATCCAGGATTGAATCAATAGCTACGCCTGCTTTTCCCACATCCCCCGATACGCGCGGATGATCGGAATCATAGCCGCGATGTGTGGCCAGATCAAAAGCTACGGAAAGCCCCTTCTGACCTTGAGCCAGCGCTCTTCGGTAAAAGGCATTCGACTCTTCAGCAGTTGAAAATCCCGCATATTGACGAATTGTCCACGGCCGAAACGTATACATTGTGGAATAAGGCCCCCGCAGGTAGGGAGGAATGCCTGCGGCATAATCCAGATGCTCAAGTTCTGCAATATCCGAAGCCTCAAAATAGGGCTTAACGGGGATTTTTTCGGGCGTTTTCCATTCTGTTCCATTGGCAGATTGATCCGATGCCACTTCCGAATCAAACGCAATATCAGAAAAATTTGGTCTCATAACACTTGATGTTATTTATGCATTGAAATGTCGAAATAAGTCGGCACGAAATGCGGTTTATTTTTTTATTATCCCGAGTTTTTGTTGAAATTGGTTTAATGTTTCCAGGATGTTGGAACCGGTATAAATAAATTCATCAATACCGGCCTTTTTGTACCTTTCGATTTTGTCGTTAGGATGTCCAGCAAGAACGAGCAAAGGTTTCTTATCGAGCTTATCGAAAGCTTTTCCAAATTGAGGGACCAGATCATCATATTCATTGTCAGAACTACAAATGACAGCAATATCGGGAGCTTGAGTTCTTATGGCATCCATCGCTTCTTCTACACTTTCGTAGCCGATTGGATCTTCAATCTCGTATCCTGCACAGCCGAAGAAGTTACCGGCAAATCCCGATCGAGCTTTTCTCATACGGCGGTTTCCCAAAGGAAGCGTCAGTACTTTGGGAGTATGATCACTTTTTTCGGTAGCTAACCTCAGTTCTTCGAAAGCCCGGGGGCCGCGATAAGGAGATAGGGTTTTTATATTACTTTCCCCATAGTCAAAGAGATAAGAAATGACGTCTCCAATGTTTGTACCCTCCGAAAATGCATGGGCCAGATCCTCCGGTAAATTTGTTATGCTGAGCTCGATATTATCCTCTGATTTATCTAAAGCTAGTTTCTTATACCCGGAATCAAGTTCATCAATCATGTTGTCTTCACCGTTGGGATATTGGTTTGTCCCGACAAAAATACGTCCCCGTCTGGCAATATTTTGGTCACGGTCTTCCCGAGATTCCCGGACCCCGGACTGAACGGTTCCGTTTTTGATTGCTTTCATCAGTCCGCCTTCTTGTTCAATGCCCTGGAAGAGTTCCCAGGCTTTGTGACCAATTTCTTCTGTTAATGTTTCTATGTAATAAGAGCCCGCAGCCGGATCGACTACTTTATCCAGATGGGCTTCATTGCTTAGAATCAGTTGTGAATTACGTGCAATACGGCTGGAGAAATCATCCGGCTGACGATAGTGCTGATCGAATGGTAAAATGGTTATCGAATCGCAGCCCGCAATGGCAGCGGACATTCCCTCAGTGGTTGTTCGAAGCATATTGGTATAGGGTTCATAAAGGGTCTTATTCCATTGGGATGTCTCTCCATGAATAAAGCAATTTTCAGCATCCGCATCTCCCCCAAAAGCCTCTATAAGATTCTTCCAGAGCAGTCGAGCTGCACGGAATTTGGCTATTTCCAGAAAGTATTTTGAGCCAATGCTAAAGTTAAAATGAAACAAGTGACCTACATCATCAATATTGAAGCCGGTATCCGTTAAAATAGTAAGATATTCTGAAGCTGCAGCCAGTCCGTACCCCAGCTCCTGTACAATCGTACCCCCTCCACTGTGATAGATACGTGCATCAATTCCCAGCGTGCGAATAGATGGGAGCTTATCAATTGTAAAGGCCGCTATTCGGATGATATCCTTTTTTATAGTTTTATATTCTTTTTTTGGTAAATATCCGTGTTGCAGGGTAAATGTGAACGGATCATACGAAAACGAAGCATAGATATTATTTGTATTGAGTTTTTGCTCCTCAACTTCGTTTTTCAGCATTGCCAGCAGGGCAGGGGATGCCATTCCGGCGTCGAAATTTAAAAACGTATCTTTCAGGGGGATTTCCTCAAGCAACTTAGAGAAAGACCTCTGATTCTGGATTGCAATGCCTTCCAGATCTCCAGCGGGCATACCTTCGGTACGGTGTACGTTAAAAGGAATTTGTAAGGCAGTGGCTCCCCGATCCAAAGCAGACCTGGCCATTCTATTAGCCGCAGTGATATCACCTTCATAGATAGGTTCGCAAATGTCCCAAGTGTTATTTTTTTCTTCTTTACGAAGGGGAGTGTGGCGCTCAATTTTTGCCAGATTTTCGCGCCGATAAAAGGGAAGAGAGCTAAATCCTTCACCGGTATCCCAGCGGAGTTTCTTTTTATAGTCGGCCCCTTTTAGATCTTTGGTTATTACTTGTTCCCATTCTTTAGTCGTGGTGGGTGGAAATTCTGAAAAAAGTGACCGTCTGGTTGTTTCTGATTCACTCATGATTGGATGCTGTAATTTATTATATCTTAAAAATAGTAGGCTTGATTTTGCTTAAATAACATATCCGCTTGATATATCCATTTTCCGATAAATTTTATACAATGTTTAAAAACATGTTATGGATAAAAAATTAATATAGTGTGAAGTTAATTACCACACTTTAACTGGTTTGTGCCAAGTTTCTACTAAGAAAACATTTAAGCCGATTCTTTGGCAAGTAATTCTTATATTTTATAATCAAAATTTCAACATCACATTAGAGAAGCCATCCTATGGAACAAGTTGATCAGCTGATGCCACCGCTTACGAAGTTAAGTGAAGATGAAAAAATGCTTCAGGATGCCGCCCGGGATTTTGCCGAAAGTGTAATTAAGCCCAAAGTTCAGGAGATGGATGAAGCAGCAAAACTTGATCCTGATTTGGTTCAGGATTTTTTTGATATGGGATTGATGGGAGTAGAAATTCCCGAAAGATATCAGGGGGGCGGGGGTTCCTTTTTTATGTCAATTGTAGCTATCGAACAAATTTCGCGGGTAGATGCTTCTGCCGGGGTGTTTATGGATGTACAAAATACGCTCGTCAACAATGCTTTTTTAAATTGGGGGAATGACTCTGTTAAAGAGCGCTATCTCCCGCGGCTTGCTACTCAAAATGTTGGTGCTTATTGTCTTTCGGAAGCGGGTTCCGGAAGTGATGCTTTTGCCCTGAAGACGACGGCCAAAGAAGAAGGCGACTATTATATATTGAACGGTTCAAAAATGTGGATTACGAATGCAAATGAGGCAGATATATTCCTGGTATTTGCAAATATTAATCCGGAGGCAGGATATAAAGGCATCACTGCTTTTGTGGTAGAGCGAGATTTTGAAGGGTTTTCGGTATCGAAGAAAGAAAATAAACTTGGTATTAGGGCTAGCTCGACATGTGAAATTCTGCTGGCAGATTGCAAGGTACCCAAAGAGAATGTGCTGGGAGAGGTTGGTAAAGGATATAAAGTGGCGATAGAGACACTCAATGAGGGACGAATTGGAATTGGTGCTCAAATGATTGGTATTGCCCAGGGGGCGTTGGATGCTACGTTGGAATATACTAAAGAACGTGAGCAATTCGGCCAGTCTATCTCTGATTTTCAGGGAGTACGATTTCAATTAGCTAAAATGGCTACTGATATTGAGGCGGCCCGACTACTGGTATATAATTCAGCCCGACTTAAAGAGAATGGGGAAAATTTTCTGAAACAAGCAGCGATGGCTAAGTATCATGCTTCTGAAGTTGCCGAGCGGGTCAGCTCCCAGGCGATCGACTTGTTTGGCGGATACGGTTATGTAAAAGATTATCCGGTTGAAAAGTATTATCGGGATTCCAAAATCGGTAAAATATACGAAGGCACTTCCAATATGCAGTTGAATACTATTGCTAAGTTATTACTGAAATAGTATGGATTGATCCGGAAAAGGAACCGAAAATAGAATGTAATCTTTAGGGGATCGGGAATTAATTCTGGCTTAAGCTAAAGGTATAGGTACTTTCAAAACAAGTTCATAACATATCCGGTGTGATTCCTAAATATTTAGCGGACCTTTTTTTGTGAAACTAGTTTTCTAATTCTACATTAGGGATTTCACTTAGTAAGTATTTGATATTATTCAAAATAAAGACCTATTTAGCGGGTAGTGTAAGTCACATTATCACCTAAAAAGGATAGTTAGAGAAGAATTGTTTCAGTTTATCAACTCTTGCGCTAGTGATAGAGATCTTCTACTTCGCAGTAAGTAACTCTATAAAGCTCTAACCCTAATAAAATAAAGGAGTTTATTTATGTCTATCCCGACTGAACCCATTGGCAGCATTCCTCGTCCCCGCGTTTTACAGAAAGCAATGAAAAATTTTGCCGAAGGATCCATTTCAGCAGAAAAAGTGAATCGCTTGATCGATGAAGCAGTAGCTGCGACAATCAAGCAGTTTGAAGCAACAGGTTCCCCGGTAATTACTGATGGGGAACAAAGTAAATCGAGTTTTGCGACTTATCCGTTGAGCGGTCTGGATAATCTGGCTCCAGATGGTGTAGTTATTCCTTTTGAAGATGGGCATACACGTCAGCTGCCTCGTTTGACAAAGGGACCATTTAAGTATAGTACTTTTGCAGGATCTTTTTTGCAGCGTGCCGGCGAATATGCTTCCAAACCATTAAAGCAATCCGTTATTTCGGCATCGGCTATCTCTCTACTTTATCCCGAAGACGGTATCGAGGGGTATTCTCAAGAACAATTTTTAAATGATTTGGTAGAGCAATCTGTCAGGGATATCCGAAGCTGCCTGGACAATGGCGCCCATCATGTTCAAATTGATTTTACCGAAGGCCGCCTTGCGGTGAAGCTTGATCCGTCAAAGGGATTGTTACAGCAATTTATTGATCTCAATAATCGTGTGTTGTCTCATTTTAGCCAAAAGGAACGGCAGCGTATCGGAGTGCATACTTGTCCGGGAGGCGACCACGACTCGACGCATAGTGCGGATGTACCTTACAGTGAGTTAATACCTATGTTGATGGAACTAAATGTTGGTAACTTTTATATGCAAATGTCCAATGAAAAAGATCCGGAGGATGTATTAGATTTGGTTGCTGAAAATATGAATGCTAATCAACGTGTTTACGTCGGAGTTATTGATGTGATCAATGAAGACGTCGAAACTGCAGAAACAGTGCGGGATAGGGTACTTACAGCTGCAGAACACATTCCGGTTGAGCAGCTCGGAACAACGGATGATTGTGGCTTTTCGCCTTTCTCTGATGACACTGCAACCAGTCGTGATATCGCTTTTGAAAAAATCAAGGCACGCGTCCGGGGCACCCAAATGGCATCGACTAAACTTGGCCTTTGATTAGTATTCCACGATTGGCTGTTTAAACTACTATATTATTCAGGCAGTATTTTTTCGAGTGAAAAAAAATTTTCAAAAAAGTGATTTTTTGGAATGATAAACGATTGTATTGTTGTTCCGATTGAGTATAATTGCGAAAATACCTCCCGTATTTTCATTAAAATCGTCTATAAAATTTAATAAACCAAGCTTTTGGTATGCAGGCACTAGACCCAGATATGCTCAAGAATTTGTGTAAGGATGAAAAATCCTACAAAAAATTAAGAGAGATTTTTGACAATATTAGAGAAGAGGCTGAAAAAAAATCGGATCGGCTAAAATTATTAGAAGCGGCTATTCGCAGTGATTATGACTCAGTTTTGATTACCGATCTGCAGCTTGAAGAACCTGGTCCCACCATTGTGTATGTCAATGATGGATTTTGTAAAATGACGGGATACTCAAAGGAAGAAGTCATCGGGAAGACACCCCGGATTTTACAGGGCCCTAAGACAGATCGAAAAGTGTTAGATAAATTAAAAAAACGCCTTTCTGATGGACAATCTTTTTTCGGACAAGCAGTGAATTACCGAAAAGATGGTTCCGAATTCATTAACCAGTGGGATATTCATCCCCTTACCGATGAAGATGGAAATATAACTCATTGGGTATCTTATCAACATGATATTAGTAAGCGAAAACGAGCGGAAGAGCAGTTGATGGATACAAAGGTCGAGTTTGATGGTTTACGCGAATCATCCAAACAGACCGTTGTGGATGTTGATGTGCAGGGCAATATTGTAATGGCAAATAAGTCGTTTCGTGAGCTTATTGGCTATAGTAAAGATGAGCTTAAAAGAATTAAGATATGGGATCTGTTTCCGGAGCGATATAGGAATTCGTTGAAAAATCGGTTTGATGAGCGGGATGAGGAGGCCTTTTTCGATGGTCAGGAGTTCAAAGGCATTATTAAGCATAAAAACGGTATCCCCATCCAGGTTAAAGGAACAACTCAGATTTTGGATTTGAAAGACCAAAAGTTGATACGAGCTGTAATTGAGAATATTTCTCTTCAAAAACGTATCATAGAAACACTAAAAAAACGGAATTTGGATTACAGTCGAGTTGTTGAAAAAGCTTCTGAGTTTTCATACGAAGTAACATTTGAAGACCAAATCCCTGTTATAAAAGCAGTATCTCAAGCGTTTCCCAAATTAACGGGTCTTTCCAACCAGGCTGTATTGGGTAAGAACACGCTGAATAAGTTTATTCATCAAGATGATTTGGAGCAGGTCAAAGCACACTACTTAAAGGTGAAAGGTGGAGAGAATTCAACATGTGAATACCGTTTATGCTGCAAAGATGGGACTTGTATCAAGGTATTAGATTATGCCAGACCGGAATGGGACAAAAACCATAAAAAAGTACAATTAGTACATGGCGACGTTTCCGTTAACCAGGATTATAAGCAAATGTCTAAGAGCTAGTATTAAATTGTGGAGATTAATTTGTATCTTTTTAAACTATAACAAATACACACCACAACCTTTGCGTAATGGCTGATATTCAGGAAATTCAACAGCAAATTATCCAAGAATTTGAAGCCCTCAGTGACTGGACTGAGCGTTATAAACATATCATTAAACAGGGTCGTGATCTTGAATCACTTGATGAAGAATATAAAGTAGAAGAAAATTTAGTTCGTGGATGTCAGTCACAGGTTTGGCTGCATACTCATCTGGAAGATGGAAAAATAATTTTTGAAGCCGATAGCGATGCTGCTATAACGAAAGGATTAGTGGCACTGATGGTACGTTTTTACTCGGGGCAAGAGCCTAAGACTATTATTGCTACTCCGCCTTCATTTATTAAGAAGATTGGAATGGAGCAGCATCTTTCACCAACTCGTTCGAATGGTCTGGCCTCGATGGTTAAGCAAATGAAAATTTATGCTATGGCTTATAAAACAAAACTCGAAAAAGGTAAGGCCGAGGCATAATATATTACATAGGACATATTCAACGATAAAAATATGGATCTGAAGGCTATTCCTATGAAAACAAGGGCTTTTACCCTTTCTTTATAGATATGGCTTCCAACAGTTCGTACTATTTAATAGATGGAATAGGGTCTATTAAATATTTTATAAAGATATAAAGTTTGTTTTGTGTTGGGAATATTATGGGATTTTTCTTTACTATGTTGGACTTTTTTCTTATCTCAAAGCCACATTAATTATTCTTATTAATGATTAGGTTCTTCTAACTAAGTCGGCACTTTTTCTCTTTTTCATTATTTTAGAATTGATGATATCATCTATTAAATATTTATTAGTGAACCATCAGGGATAAATATGTATTCAATATCCGGCTTGAAAAATATTGTTTCAGCAAACGATCTTGTCGGAGATCGCACGGAACCAATTGATAATACGGGGCTGGTAGTACTTCATAATGTATCATTTTCACTTTCAGCTATAGGATTATTATTCCTGGTTGCCTTCCGTATTAATAATTCTATTTCTCTTTCTTGGTTTTTCCTGAGCATCACAGTAGCTTTTGCACTTATACCTATGCTGGCTCGCAAAGGGTACGAAAATGTCTCAAAATTTTTACTGCTTGCATATATTGATATCTGTATTCTCGTATTGAGTGCCGTATTTGGAAAAGATATGTTTATACAGGCGTTCTATATCCCTGCCTGTGGCCTTTCTATTTTGCTGTTCAGAAAAAAGCATATGAAGCTTCGTAACCTGGGGATAGGAATGGCTGTAGCAGGATATCTGGTTTTAGACTATGTCATTTTTGATAAAGTATATCTTGCTGCAGGTGAAGGAGAAATTGTTAAATGGAGCATTCTTTCTGCGGCTTTCGTCACCACTTGGATGACGTTTAATAAGTTTTCTGAAACTAAAGAAATTGCAGAAGAGCAGACCCAGAAACTGCTTGAAAAGACGCAGTCTCTGAATACAGAATTAATAAAAAAGAAAGAGGAACTTGAGAAGAATGTAACCCAACTTGAGCAGGCGAAGAAAAAAGTTGAAGAGGGATCAAAAGCCAAGTCTGAATTTCTTTCAACGATGAGTCATGAAATTCGTACACCGATGAATGCTATAATCGGGATGACTAATTTGCTTATAAAGGATAATCCCCGAGAAGATCAGTTGGAGCAGCTGGAAATTCTCGATTTTTCTGCCAAGACATTATTATCCCTTATTAATGATGTGTTGGACTTCTCAAAAATTGAATCCGGTAAAATTGAATTTGAGACTGTACCCTTTAAACTGAGAAACCTGTTAAATGGGGTAATGGAAAGTTTTCGGTTTACAGCGGAAAAGAAAGATGTTATGCGCTATGTGGATATCGATGATGATATCCCCAAAATTATTCATGGAGATCCCAATCGGTTGACACAAATATTAAATAATTTAGTGAGTAATGCTGTAAAATTTACCGAAGATGGCAGCGTGGGTATTGTCGTTGAAATACAGCGACATGGTGAGGAGCAGTTACGACTTAAATTTGCTGTTACCGATACAGGTATAGGAATTTCAAAAGAAAAACAACAAGAAATTTTTGAGAGTTTTACCCAGGAACGTGCTGATACGTCTCGTATTTTTGGTGGTACAGGTTTAGGCTTGACTATCAGTAAAAAATTAGTAGAATTGCAGAATGGTGATATTTATCTGGAAAGTGACAAAGGGAAAGGAAGTACGTTTTTCGTAGAAATGCCATTTGAGATAGGAGAAGAAACGGAACAGGCTTCCTCATTTAATCAACATGTCATGCCAGAAAGCTTGAAAGGATCAACTGTACTACTGGTAGAAGATAATGCTATTAACCAAAAAGTAATGTTTCGTTTTCTAGATAAGTGGAATATCAATGTTGTCTTGGCTGAAGATGGGCAAAAGGCGATTGAAGAGGTGAAAAATAATTCTATAAATCTTATTCTAATGGATTTACAAATGCCTGTGATGGATGGATACCAGGCTACACGTCAAATCCGAGAATTGGCAGATAAACAAAAATCTGATATACCCATCATAGCCCTAACGGCTGCAGCTCTTAAAGAGGTTAAAGAAAAAGTGTTTGCCTCGGGGATGAATGATTATCTTACCAAACCATTTAACCCTTCAGAACTCCAAAAAAAGCTTGAATACTATATCCTCAATAAGAATTAAGAGGGTGGTTTTTCGTAAGAAAAAATAACTTGTATGAAAAAGCGCCACCTGATTGGGCGGCGCTTTATTTAATAATTTTTAAAAATAAATTTTAAAGAGGTATCACCTCTTGTGCTTGTAACCCTTTTTCTCCCTCAGCAACAGTGAATTCTACTTCCTGTCCTTCTTCCAGCTTTTTATAGCCTTCCATTACAATTTCGCTAAAGTGAGCGAAGATATCTTCGCCTTCTTCTCTAGTGATAAACCCATAACCTTTACCATTATGGAACCATTTTACGGTGCCTACTTCGCGTTCTGCCATGTTAAATCTCCAAAAAATTTTACTTCGTGTGCTACTTAAATGTCCAAAAACGTCCTGCTAACGCAGGAAAAGACGCCTGAACGCCTAAGTATAGTATATTTTTTGGGGATTACCTACTATTTGTATTATTTCTGTATCAATTTTTAAAAAAATTCATCGGTATTTTGAATTAAATACGCTTTTCGCCTTATGATCTATGATAACGTGAACCTAAAATTAAGATATTAATTGTATTAATCTGAACGATTCTTGAGTTCGGGGACTCGGCAAAATTAGCATTTGGACGGTAAGTGTAGCTTATCGAGAATTTAGGTTATCTGGATAATTTGGGGAATCGATGAAGTGCCTCTATAAGCCTTTTACCTATTACGATTCCGAAGCACCATTTAAACCAAGAGTTTATAGTCATCTATCAAGATAAGTTGGGTGATTATTTTGTAGAAGGTTTTTTGGGTGAAGGAACTAGCTGTTGGGGGGGCTCCAAAGGGGCTATCCGGGTATTTTTTGAATCTTTTAAAAAGATTCTGTGGCTATTAATTGCATCAATTTGCAATTCCAATTAAATGTTTTATACTGATTTGAATTTATATCTAATAATAATTAGGGATTCTATGAAAACAGGGGAATTAGTAGGTGAAATTAAATACGGGAGCAAATCCGCATTTTGGGTTGGCTTCGCTTTGGTTTGTATTGGAGTTTCATTGGAATTGCCAATGTATATTAACGCAAGTGACATTGGTTACAAGCTTGTAGGACATTCTATGAGCTCGACGATGATGGTCGGTATGGCAATGGTTATAATTGGCATTTTGACAACTTTATATAGCTTGATCCCCCCATCCGCAGAAAAAGAGAATACAGATTATAATCTTAAAATAAGGGCAATGGATGACGCTCCCATTAACTGGACACACATCGGTTTGCTCTTTGTTATGGCGGCGGCAATTACACTGGATGTTATGAAGCCTACGATATTGTCTTTCGTTGTTCCAGGCATGGCCAGAGAATATGGCCTAAAATCGCCGGTCCATCCCGGGGGTACGATACCTGTGGCCTTGCTTCCACTGTGCGGGATTACTGGAACGGTAATCGGTTCATTTGTGTGGGGATGGCTGGGTGATAAAATCGGTCGGCGTTCATCCATACTGATGGCTGGTGTGATTTTTATTGCCACTAGCGCCTGTGGTTCTATGCCTGAGTTCTGGATGAACTGTATGATGTGCCTGATCATGGGATGGGGCGTAGGCGGCATGCTGCCGATTATGTTTACCTTGATGGCTGAGAGTATTCCGGCCAGACACCGTGGCTGGATGATGGTACTCATCGGGGGTGATGTGGCGGGAGCTTACATCATAACAAGTGCATTGGCTTCGTGGCTTGTACCACATTATACTTGGCGTATTCTGTGGCTGATTGGTTTTCCCACTGGCTTTCTGCTCATCTTGCTAAATCATTGGATTCCTGAGTCTCCTCGATATTTACTTAACCATGGTCGAATCAAAGAGGCCAAGAAAGTGATGAAGCGTTTTGGCGCTATGGCCATTAAAGAAAAGAAACCGGACAAAAAAATGGAAGTAGCTGTTAAGGACCAGTTTCGTCAGCTATTTAAGCCTCCATATCTGGGGATTACGGCAACTGTTGCCATACTAGCCCTGGGAGGCGGATTTGTGGAATTTGGCTTTGAGCTTTGGATCCCATCTAACCTCCAGCACCTTGGATTTACCGAGGCAGGTTCCTATAAATTATTGCGCAATGCTGCATTGATCGGTTTTCCCCTCAATTTTGTCGTTGCCTGGATGTATGGATTCTGGAGCAGCAAATGGACGATTATCCTTTTGACAGTTCTCACTGCGGGTTCTATGCTCGGATTTATTTTTGCCGGCAATGCCATTATCCATCATGAATTTTTGCTTTACGCTTTGTTAATTATTCCTATTTGGGGTATTAGCTCGGTGATTTCTATCCTTTCAGCCTATGCAGCCGAGATTTACCCAACGCGCATCCGTTCGCGTGGCAGCGGACTGGTGGCTGGTTTCAGTAAATTCGGAGGTGTGCTGGTTATTTCGTTAGTAGTGGTCTCTATTGCTCCGCCATCTATTGCTGCTACTTCACTTATCGGAGCTATTCCTTTGGCAGTGGCGGCGTTGGCCATTGGTTTCTTTGGTGTAGAAACCCGTAAACGGCAGTTGGAAAAAATTACTGAAGAACAACTGGGTGAAGTAATTATGCAGCCTTCTCTGGAATAGCTGTTTAAGCTTTATAAGCTTTGAGATTTTTCATATCAGATTCAAAGATCCTAATATATTATCTTTGTCTTTGGGTTATCGAATATCCGAATGATTAACTCGAGCTTTGAGATAAGCCTAAGTTAATTCCACTTAAAACAAAAAGCCGTCATCTGAATAAAGCAGTTGACGGCTTTCAAAAGTACGCACGGAAGGATTCGAACCCTCAACCTCCTGATCCGTAATCAGATAAAAGGCTATTCTTATAAATTCTTTTCTTATCTTTTAAAGTACCCTAAATCGTTGAATATCATGTATCTAAGGGTTATCTTAGTTCTTAGAAGTTCTTTTTTATAAGACTTGTTTCGGATGATTTTCTGATACCAGTCTGATACCAGAATGTAAAAATGATAAAACACCTGATACCTATTCAGGATGCTTAGGGTTAATTAATATTTATACGATATGCCTAAAAAACATTTGACCAGCCAATTTATTAGAAACCTTGAACCACAGGGAAAGAGAGTTGAATATTATGATCAGCATTTGATTAAAAATAATAAGCTCAAAAAAACAGGCGTGAAGGGTTTATTTATTCGACTTACCAAAGCTGGAAACGTCTATTTCTATTATCGGTATTACTTTAATGAGAAATCGAAGTCTTATAAGATTGGCAGTTATCCAAATATCAAACTATCCGAGGCAAGAGAAGAGGCCAAAGAATTATCGTTAGAAGTAAATAACGGGATCGACCCACAGGCCGAAAAGAATAAGAAAAAGCACCAGCCCGAAACTACTCTTTTTGAGAAATTAGAAAGGGAATATAAACAGCAACATTTACCGACTCTTAGACCTTCAACCCGTAAAGAATATGAACGGATAATTGATGTAGAAATAGCCCCTAAGCTGAAAGGCTTAAAAGTAAATGAGATAACGACTAACCGACTGAGCAAAATATTGAGCCGTAAAAAGAAAGACGGTTATCCCACAATGGCTAATCGGATTAGAGCCGTTCTATCTTCCATGTTTGATTATGGGAAAACAGACCCCGAAATAGACCTAAAAAAGAACCCCGCTGATGATACCCGAAGATATAAGACAGGAGAAAATAAACGGGATCGGTACTATGAAGATGAAGAGATTAGAACTCTTTGGAAATGGTTTGAATCATTCGACCTAACAGTTCAATCTGTTTTTAAGATGCTACTTATCACAGGGCAACGGAAAACCGAAACCATGAACATGAAATGGGATGATATTCAGAAAGTTAAAAAGGATGATTTTAAGGGTATGGTTTGGACAATACCAGCCAAAGATGCTAAGAATAAAAAAGCCCATGATGTACCCCTATCAGATTCAGCATTACAGGTTATCGAAACCATGCGACCGCTAACAGGGAAAACGGATTTTGTTTTTTGTTCACCCCGAAAGGATAACGAGCCTATACAATGGATAAAGGCTTCAACTAAGAAGATCAAAGACGATAAGGACAACGGAATATCAGATTTTAGACCCCATGATTTGAGAAGAACGGTAGCTACCTACATGGCAGATAACGGCATAAATCCCATGATTATAGGCAAGGTTTTGAACCACAAAGGGTTAGCTCAGGAAAACACTATAACAGCCCGCTATAACAGAGCAAGCTACTTAGAGGACAAACAAGAGGCTCTTAATAGGTGGGGTTCTAAGCTCAAAAACATTTTAGAGAAAGCCAAAACACCTATAACCGAAATAAATAAATCTGCATAGTATTATGGACAAAATTGAAAAACTTGAAAATCGAATTGAAGAGCTTGAGAAAAAACTTGAAAGAAAGCAAAACAAGCCACCCGCTTGGAAAAGGTTAACAAGAGCGGTTTTTGTAGAATGGGATGATAATTATAAATACAATTTTGTAAAGAACTGTTCATTTCCCGAAGATCACAAACTGTCAGCCTTTGATTTGAACAAGCTGTTAAAAGCGGCTCCAAACGATAAGGCCAAGACACCCAAAAAACTCGAATATTGGGAGGCTGTTTATACAGACCTTAAACAGGTCTTAGGAGAACATTATGGCAAAAGATGGTGGGATCTTTGTTACTTTGTTGAAATGTCTGTAAAATATTATGAAAGCAGGATTATGGAATATATTCTGGAAAATGGAAAATATGTTGATTTTGGAGGCCCCAGAGAGCGCAAAGACGTAAAAAGAAAGGCTTACCAAATATTCAATGAATTAGATAGAGATAATTCTGATTATTTTCACCAAGATAAAAAGTGGAAAGGTCATCCAAAATGGGATGAAGTAGAACCAATTTTAAGAGAAAGATTAATAGATGAATTTCCAGATAAGGTGAAGCAGTTCGGTTCTTTACGCTCAATAAAAGATTATATCAGAGAGCAAGAAAAGTAAGATTCAGTAACTGTACCCAATAGTTACTTCAGTGTATTAGCCCGCCTATTCTGTCTATTCTATAAGTGTTCAATCAAACAAAAAAGAACTCTTATAGATATGGAAGATTTAAACATTGTACGCCCCAAAAAATTATGTTCCATTTTGGACATCCACATTAGCACCCTTTACCGTTGGATGGACGAAGGAAAGTTGCCTATCGAAAAGATCAGTTTCGGCCCCCGAGCTGTTGGATTCCGTAAATCCGATGTTGAAAAATGGCTTAACGGTGAACTGGAAGATGAACCCGAAAAACAGGTTGCATAAAAAAAGGGACGCTGTTGATACCAGCGACCCCGAAGGCAAAGACTGCTTTATAATAGCGTTTTTGCCTATCAAATGCACACCTATAAAAGGAGGCAAAGACATGAAAGATTCGACTAAAAAAGCCCAAATGAAACGATTTTTTGAGTGCCTGAAAGAGCGACCCATGACAACTAAAATGGCAAGCCTCAAAACAGGTATTCAACGTTGTAATCTTACCAGATACGTAGCTGAATTTGAGAAGCGAAACCTAATAACGGTTGTAGATAAAAAGCCGTGCGAAATCACTAAGCATAAGGCCAAATATTATTCTACTGATGAAAGCTATTTCCCGCCCGAAACTCAGCCTGAATTATTCGAAAAGAAAACCAAAAGCCGAGCATATCAATTATGAAGGCAACGTATTTAAAAATACCTGTGGAAATGGCTCAATTTGCCCTTAGAGAGGCTAAAACAAAACAAGTGGCATGTTATACGGCTACTCACTTTATCTATTCAGGAAAGGCACGTTTAAGCGATAAACCAGCTTATAAGGTAGCCAATCTAATAGATGTTTCACCCCGAAGCGTTTACCGTTATTTCAACTGGCTATTAAGCAGGAATTGGTTTGGGAAAGATGAGGAAAACGGGTGGTTATTTTTTCGAGGGTTAGACACGGTTCATAATATCGAAGGATGGAACTTTGCAAGAGCTGTTATAATGCAATCGAAGGATTTACAGGATATTAAGGCGTTTTTGGCAGGTGCGGTTATGGCCTCACTTGTCCAAACGGGAAAAGGCCAACGGACAGAGCAAGTTAAGGGGTGCTCCGAGCAAGCCGTTGGCCAAATTTCCCTTTCTGTGTTAGCGGACGTATTAGATGTTTCAACCCGCCACGCTCAAAAGTTACGAAAAATAGCAGACAGTTGCGGTTACATTGAAAACAAGCCAACACTTACCGAGATAACAAACTGGACTCCTAACGACTTAAAAGAGTTAAGAAAACAGGATTTAAACTACTTACCAGTTGAGCTTTTAGGCTATGCTGATAAAAAGGTTACTCCAATAGATCGTATCCGTTATGAAGATGATAAACTTTTCTTACAGGAGGCCAACACAATTAAATGTTTGCTACAACTAAAGAGCCGTAAAGGGTTATCAAACTATCACCCCTAAGAACCCCAGTACTAATGTTAGAACGAATTGTCAATGGAAATAAAGACACTACAAAAACACCCGTTTTAAGCCATTATCTGAGTAATGATCAGAAGGTTAATAAATAACAGTAAAAAGCTAATTAATTGTGTAGCATGAACTTAGTTAATAATTGTCTTTTAGGATACTTGTTAAAATTAATGTTGGTATCAGATTGGTATCAGAAAACAAGCCATAACCCCTAAAATTATGGATAAAGCAGACCTACAATTTTACAGCATAAGCATAGTAATAATCATTCTAATTTTAATTATAGCATAAACCACAACTAAACCTTACAACATTATGAATTACACAGAAATCAAAGAGCAATTTAACCAGGACAAATCCCAAATACGACAGCAGAAAAACGACATTAGAGAAAATGACTCGTTATCTGCTAAAGGAAAACGAGAAAAGATTAACGAACTGGATAATAAGCTGGACAATATCCAAAGAGAATCCATTAAGAAAGCCAAAGATGCACGAGGAAACAGCGTTGAGAAATACGAGCGTAAATTGTTTGGTGCATCTGATAGTGAGCTACAAGGCGTTAGAGATGGACTCTCAAAGCTGGAAGATGTTGAGCCGAAACGATACCGTTCTATGTTAGAAGATGCTTCTTTAACAGGAGATAAAGGCATGCAGAAAGCAGTAGCCCTAAAAGCCTATAAAAACGGTCAATCAAACATTGTTGAAGATTGGGCAACCAGTAACGACACCAGAGCCGAAACGTTTAACAACCTACAAGAGGCCAAAGCTAATGAAGTTAGTGAAGCTCAATTCAGCATGGACTTTAGCAAAGCATTGTAAGTGTATAAGATAGGTTCCCTTTCCCTTGCATGGCAGGGGGTAGGGGGATGCCTGTTTTCTAACTTTGAAGCCGTTAGAAGCTAAAATAAGCAAAGTTTAAAGCTAAAATATTATGGCAAAATCCTACAAATACAGCAGATCCCGAAAGCCAATTTCTTTAAAGGATGCTAAGCTAAGACTTACCGACTGCATAAAGGAACTTGAAGTAGTGATATTAGATGGAGATTACGACCCGAAAGAGATTCACACGAAGATACAAGCGACTTATGCAATGAGTAACGCCCTTAGTAGGTACGCCAAATTGGTAGAACTAACAACACTTGAAGAACGAATTTCTAACCTTGAAGAAAACCTATAATTATGAAACGATTGGAAAAAAGAATCCGAGCCTTAGAAAGTATTGAGAACCCAGCTCCTGAATGGTTTTGGCCTGAAATGGCACGTTGTTTTGATGAAGATTGGGAGGGTACAACTAAAGAAGCCAAAGCCTTTGTATCCGAAATGAGAGCAGGGCAAAAAGAGGAAAATCATAACGATGGATATGAAAGCCCGCTGGCATGAAATCATTAAACAAGCGTGTTGATGTAATAGAATCTCTTTACTCTAAACCCGAAGAGAAGCCCGCCCTTCATGTAGCAATGATTGATACTGATGGATCGGTAACGGTAAAAAAGCCTAATAATTCAGGATCGTTTCAGCTACCTAATGAAGAGGCGTTAGATAGTTGGATGAATGACAATGAAATGCAAGGCCGTTGCCTAAAAGTAGTGATTGTGAACTCACAAGGTAAAAAGCCTGAAATAGAGCAATAGTTAACCCCTTTAAACTTTTTTTAGGCTCTTAGAATTGAATTTCAGGACAATTATTTCGGCCTTCATAGGCTATAAACGTATATTTACAGAAATATGGCAAATAACAGAACTTTTGGCAAATGGCAGCAGTATCGAGATCATGGATTGAAAAATATCCGTGGCATGGTGGTGCGAAAAGAATCAGATCCTAAAACATTGGGATATGTGAAGTTTCAAAAGGGGGATTCTGAAAGGAGTAGGGAAAAATTTATTAGTGAAGTTGAAGCTCTTGAAGGATTAGGCCACCCCAATATTGTGAAACTCCTGGACTATGACAGCGAAGCCGAACGGCCTTACATGGTAACGGAGTTATGCAAGGGAGGAACGCTAAAAAGTACCAACCTTTCAGAGTGGACAGTTGAAGAAAAACGAATCTGTTTCAGACAAATTTGTGAGGCGTTCGCTTACCTTTGGGATAAAGGAATCACTAAGGGAGATCACAATTTTAAAAACATCTTTCTAAAAGAAGGTAATACACCCGTTATTGGAGATTTTGAGTATGCAAGTTCAATAAACAGAGATGCCGAGGGAGTAGCTAAAATTCTACACACCGCAGGCTATTGCTTTTGGGAAATAATGGAAGAAAAAAAGTTCAATTCTGTTTTGGCAAGAGAAAGGCGTATCAATAAGCAGATCGAGGAACTAAGCGAACAACTGGAAGAACTACAACAGCAGAAAGCAGAATTGCTAAGCTAAGATCCTACTATGTTACTGATTTTGAAAATTGAGGCTTTTAAGAGTCCAATTATCTTTTCCTGTTTGTTGTATTTTAGCCTGAAAGTGGTTGCGGATTTTTGCCCCAAAAGAGTTTTCAGAATCAACGTATGACCTTATAGTGTATGTTTGATTCCCTAAGTAGGTAACATTCCTATCATAGTCGAACCCGTCCCATACACCCTGAAATTCAGCGGTTGAAGGGGCTTTTAGTCTATCTTCAACAAAACCCTTTACCATTACATAGGCAGAGACTTTATCTATTTCATCTTTCCACGTTGTATTGGGTTCGCTTGATTCTACACCAAGTTTCTTTTCATTTTGTTTGTATTTCCAATCATCGTATTTAGCAATATCTTTTAAATATTTTTCTGATGCCCAGCCTGTAACCTTATCATCACGTTCAATAAGTTTTATCTGTTCCCAACCAGCAGAATCATTTACAGTCTCTACCTTTTCACCCGGTTTTAATGCCGTTACAACATCATAGTCTGTAGATGGGCCTTTTCTTACATTAAGTAATAAGGTAGAAAATTTATCGGCATTAGAGTTGATCCCATCATTTCCTCCCAAATTTGATAAAAGCCCAAGAATAAAAAGTATCGCTATAACCCATAAAATTGTATTTAAGGTTTTATTTTTTGTTGGATTCTTAATCCCGCATTTAGGGCAATGATCTGCTTTTGAACTAACCCGATGCCCACACTCTCTACATTCTTTTAAAGACATACCATCTCTATTTGTTTAAAGCCTTTATTTTTAATCAATGTAATAAAAATTTAGGGATGTTAATCAATTAACGTACGCACAAAAACCCGCCTGTTTAAGAGTCCAAATTACAGGGGATGCGATTCAAAATCTGATACCATTCTGATACCAGCGTAAATAAAAGGCTTAAAAAGATGGGATTTTAGCAAAACAAAAAAGCCCGTAACTCTTTGGGAGTCATGGGCTTAATAAAGAGTACGCACGGAAGGATTCGAACCCTCAACCTCCTGATCCGTAATCAGGTGCTCTATCCAGTTGAGCTACGTGCGCATCCAATAAATGAGTTGCCAAAAATACGGCTCTTTTTGAAAGGAGGCAAACCCCAAAACAAAGAAAATTACTAGATTCTCATTCGTACCTGAAGAATACAATTGCCATAAATTTCTTTTAGAGTGCCCCGTAAGTTTAGATATAGCTAAATCTTTGTTACATGCTGTATCTTTGTACCTCTTGTTCTTTTCATTAGGAATGAGTGGGATTCCGGTATATGTTCATCCGTATATATTGGCAATAATAAAGTATAAGAATATAGATTAGATTTGTTATTTGACTACAAAGTCGGCTGACAATTCTGCCGGAGTGTTCCCAATACTTGTTGAAAGTCACCTGGTAACTCCGAGTTAAACTCTACAAACTTACCCGTGGTCGGATGTTCAAAGCCCAGCGTCTTGGCATGGAGACACTGTCGATTCAGACAGGCAAAAAGGTTGTTAAACATATGCTTCCGGCTACCCGTATTTGACCCGTATCGAACCGAATCCCCGCCATACTGATGATCGCCGAAGACCCACATATGTCGATTCGCTAAATGTACTCGTATCTGGTGCGTGCGTCCGGTCTCGAGCTTTAGTTCCAGCATTGTCAGGTGATCAAAATATTCCAGCACTTTATAGTGAGTAACGGCATGTTTGCCCTCCCCGTCAGGTACCACGGTCATCCTTTTTCGATCCCGGGGATCGCGGCCGATATCACCTGTAATGGTCCCCTCCTTCTTATCGGGTATCCCCCAGACGATAGCCCAATAAGTGCGTTCAATATCTTTGATGCGGAAATACTCGCTGAGTTTTCGATGAGTCACATCATTTTTGGCTACTACAAGAATGCCACTGGTATCTTTATCCAGACGGTGTACAATACCCGGACGGATGGTATCCGTGTCGGGATCTGAAAGCTCGTCGGTGTACCACATCAAACCATTGACCAGCGTGCCTGTCCAGTTGCCATAGGCAGGATGCACTACCATGCCAGCCGGCTTGTTGACGATGAGCAGGTCTTCATCTTCATACTCAATATCGAGCTCCATCTTTTCCGCTTCTACTTTCGGCGGTTTGGGGATTGGTAGTTCAATGTCAATCATATCACCGGGCTCCATATTATAGGATGATTTTTCGACTTTGCCATTTACGGTAACATAACCACCCTCGATAGCTTTTTGAACTTTAGTGCGTGAGACATTCTGAATGAAAGAGGCAATATACTTGTCTAGTCGCATGCCAGAGGTATGGCCCTCTGGTACTTTAAGATGGTATTCTTTGAATTCCTGGGTGTTACATTCTGCCATCAGATTCGTAAATAATTCAATTCATTATAGAAATATTAAATTACAAAATATTTGAAATTATTTTGTAAGGATTAGCCTTCTCAAGGGTCTTACTTATGACTCTTCATTAAGAAAGACGTCTTGACGCGCAAAGGAATTCAGGCTCCTGCAAAAAAGCAGGGGCCTTTTTTCTTAGTAAAGTATTGAATAAAATGCGAAAAGCGCATAATAATCGAATATCCTTGGTTAGATATATAGATATATTTATTCATTCCGGTCGACTAAAACAGTAGACACCGACTGTTAAGAATCGCACAGCCTCTCCTTATTAAAGGGAAATTAAGATGCAGATAATTAAAAAAATTAGAAATCGGCACTAAAATCTATCTTAAAAAGAAAATATACAGAGTCGTTTTATGCCGGAGCAATATTTTTTGCAGAAGAAAGTATTATAATCAGTTGTTCACAGCATTTGCATCCTATCAAATCAACAAAATTTAGAATTAACACAGACATTTTGTCTGCCACTTTGTACATTGTGCTATTGAAAACCAAAGACGGCCATGATACAATCACTTTACATAAAAGATTTTGCCCTGATTGATGAACTGGAAGTCTCCTTTCAAGAGGGGCTCAATATCCTCACTGGACAAACGGGGGCTGGTAAATCCATTATCGTAGGAGCCCTGAATATGATTCTGGGTGAACGGGCCGATACCAACGTAATCAGGCAAGGGGCTAACAAAGCCATCGCCGAGGCGATTATCAACGCTGGTCAAAATGAAGAGATCCGTCAACTGCTGGAGGAGAATGCAGTTGAAATGCGTACTGAGCTGATACTTCGGCGCGAGATCCGATCCTCCGGCAGTCGTGGATTCATCAACGATACGCCCGTCACTATTTCGGTATTGCGACAAGTCGGCGATTTTTTGGTGGATCTCCACGGCCAGCACGACCACCAAATGTTGTTGAAAGAAGAAAATCACGGGGATGTGATCGACGGATTTGCTGAAGTTCAGCCGACTCTCAGCGAATACAAAGATTCATATAAAAAGATGCTTGGTCTGCGGAAAGAATTGAGGAAGTTGAAAAAACGGGAACGCGAGCTGCAAGAGAAGGCCGAGCTCTATCGCTTCCAGGTTAAGGAGTTGGAGGATGCCGAATTGGATCCCCATGAGGAGGAAGAACTTGATTCGGAAGTACATCTGCTGGATAATGCAGAAGAGTTGGATCAGAAGGCTGGGGCTATCGTGGAAATCGGAGAAACCGATGAAGTTAATGTGATAGATTTGTTGAACCGGATTAAATTGCATTTGGAGGACATCGCCCGCATAGAACCTGAATTTGAGAACTATTTGCAGGAGATTTCTTCAGCTAGAATCAGTATTCAGGAGACGGTGCAGTTCGCAGAGCGCTACCGAAGCCGGATTGAATTCAATCCAAGCAGGCTGGAGAAGTTACGGGCCCGGCAGAATGAGTTGCAGCGGTTACAGAAAAAATACCAGCGGGATATTCCTGAGCTAATCCAATATTTGCACGAGATCCGAAAAGAGCTGAGCCTTGCTGAGAATTTTGACTTGGAAATTGAAAAACTTGAAGAAGAGGTAGCCCAGCAGGCAAGGGTTTTGGCTCAAAAGGCGAAGAAGCTGCATAAGGTCCGTCAACAGATTGGGGAAAACCTTGCTGACCAGATAGAGGATGAGCTTGGCAAGCTAGGCATCCAGCATTCTAATTTTGAAGTTCGGGTAGATTGGCTGTTTTCCAACGAAAGTCAAGGATGGATTACGATCGATGGTCAGCCCATAGAATGTACCGAGAATGGGTGTGATGATATTCGGTTATATATTTCCACCAATAAAGGAGAAGAACCCAAACCGTTGGCCAAAATTGCATCCGGTGGGGAGATTAGCCGCGTGATGCTGGCTCTAAAATCAATTATTGCTCGCGAACAAAGTCTTCCGGTTATGATTTTCGATGAGATTGATACTGGTATCAGTGGAGAAATATCCGAGAAAGTGGGACGTACGATGCGACGGCTGTCAGGACGATGTCAAATTATTGCCATTACCCATCAGCCGCAGATTGCCAGTCAGGCTCATAAGCATTATAAGGTTAAAAAAGTGGAAGAAGATCATCGGACCGTATCTCGCATTATTTCTTTGACGGAAAGTGAGCATGTGGTTGAAGTAGCAAGTCTGATGAGTGGCGAGGATATAACGGATGCTGCTTTGAAGAGTGCACGTGAGCTGATTGATAAGCATACTTTTAAAAATTAGTTACAATCATAAAACAGGGTTTAAGATTTTTTAGCTTATTAAATACGTGATCCAAAAATGATGTTATGTCAAATTATCATTCAAGACGTTTTGTAACACTCGTTGATGACGCCAAAGTGCGCATTGAAGAAATTACGCCAAGAAAGGTTAACAAAAAACTGAACTCGAGTAGCAACAATTTTATGTTGTTGGATGTACGTGAACAAGACGAATGGAATAGCTCTCGCATCCCGGGCGCTGATTATCTGGGCAAAGGTATTATTGAGCGGGATATCGAATCAAAATGTCCAAATATCGATCAGGAAATCGTATTGTATTGCAGAGATGGGTATCGATCCATTCTTGCCGCAGATAATTTGCATAGAATGGGTTATAGTAATGTAAAATCAATGGCCGGTGGATTCCGATCCTGGGTCGAAGCGGGGTTGCCGATTAAGGAAGGTAATAATCAATCATAAGACTGTCCCTTGCTTATTCTACATGAATCTTTAAAAGTAATTCCTTTCGTTAAGCTCGTAGAAATTATGTTAGTGCGTCTGCCAGTAGTTGGGCGGGATGGACTGCTTTTTTATTAGTACCATCGTTAATTTGGTGACGGCAGGAAAAGCCGGGAGCACAAATTAAATCATTATCCGAAAGTTCTCGTAAAGCTGGGAAAAGTCGCTGCTCTCCGATTTTCATTGAAAGGTTATAATGATCTTCCTCATAACCAAAACTGCCTGCCATCCCACAACAGCCGGTATCCAATATGACCGGTTCGTAACCGGACAGTTGTAATGATTCACGAATAGCAGTGTTGCCTATTAGCGATTTAGCATGGCAATGACCGTGGACATATACTTTTTGCGGATTGAGATTTATCCTATTTCCATTTTGAGAAAGAAGGCCCTGGGCAAATTCTACAAAAGTATAGCTGTTTTCAGCTACTTTTTGAGCAGATGCCAGTTGGTTATCATCGCAAAGATCCAAATATTCATCCCTGAGTGTAAGAATTTCGGATGGCTCAAGTCCGATGACAGGCATTTGCTGATCGGTATAGGCAGCTAGTTTGGGAAGATTGGCATCTAGTATCTTTTTAGCGCGGGTAAGCATACCTTTGGAAATTTGAGGCCGACCGACTTCATGAAAATCAGGTACAAAAACATCATATCCCATTGTTTCCAGAAAGCGGACCGCTGCTTTTCCAATCTCGGGTTCATGATGATTGGTGAAGAGATCTACAAAGAGTGCCACAGTTTTTGTTTGTATACCGGTTGAATCGCTTTTTAAATGAGCATTCTTTCGCTTGTCAAACCATTCGTCGAAAGTTTCTGTAGTAAAGGTAGGTAAGTTACGTTTTGTGGAGATGCCGGTTAGTTGGTTGAGTACATCTTTAACGGCAGGCTGTCGTAACATCCAATTGGAAAATCGTGGAAACGTGCTGGCCATGGGATATAAATTTGAGGCCTGTGCAAAGAATCGTTCGCCCATCCCGACTCCATTATTTTCGTGCCACCCTTGCATAAATTCGGCTTTCATCCGAGCCATGTCCACATTGGCAGGACACTCGCTTTTACAGGCCTTGCAGCTCAGGCAAAGATCAAGCGCATCATGCAATTCCTCTGATTGAAATGCCTCTTTCTGGCGTCCGGAAAATAGCTGCCGGAAGAGGTTGGCACGTCCGCGAGTGGAATCCTTTTCTTCTTGTGTGGCCATATAGGACGGGCACATCGTACCGCCGCTTCCAGGGAGTTTTCGACAGACTCCGGCCCCGTTGCAAAGTTCAACAGCATCTGCAAAGCTATCTTCCTGTCTCCATTTAAAATGAGTCTCAACCTCAGGACGTTTATAAGCGGGAGAGTACCGAAGATCAGCTTCCATAGGTTTGGGATCTACGATCTTGCCCGGATTAAATATATTTTCGGGATCCCAGATTTGTTTCACCCTTTTGAGTAAAGGCATCATTTGGGATCCGAGAACTTTTTCGATATACGGGGCACGGGTACGCCCGTCGCCGTGTTCTCCTGAAAGTGAGCCGTTATATTTACGAACCAAGTCGGCTATTTCGCCCGCCATCGTCTTCATCTTCTGAATACCTTCGGCTTCCTGCAGGTTGATGACGGGACGCAGGTGCAATTCTCCAACAGATGCGTGTGCATAAAAGACACAATCGGAATCGTGTTTGTCTAGAATCTCTTTAAACTCATCGATATACTCGGGCAGGTCGTTGACCCGAACCGCGGTATCTTCACAAAAGGTGGGCGTTCGACCTTCCGAACCCAATCCCATCAAAAGTCCCAGACCAGCTTTCCGTAATTGCCAAACCCGATCCATTTTTTCAGGCTCAGTGATAATTGGTGCTGGACCGCTCAAATCTTTTTTCTTCAGTTTCTCAGCTACTGTATTGGCTTTTTCAACAAGTTCTTCCGAATTGTCCCCATCAAACTGGATAATCAAAATACCCTTTGGGTCGCCTTCCAAAAAGAAGCGGTTTGCTCGTTGCTCGATATTACCTTTGGTAGCACTAAGGATGATGTCATCCACAAGTTCAACGGCAGCTGGATTTTCCTTAACGATTTCTACAGTAGCTTCTAACGCTTTTCGGATCGTCGAAAAATGCGGGACAAGTATCACTGACTCCGGATCTTTAGGTAGCAGCCGAACTTTTGCGCTAGCCGTCATCGCAAGGGTTCCTTCACTTCCACATAAGAGCTCTGCCAAATTGAAGCGTCGGCCCTCGGGATCAAAGGGCTGCATCTCACAAAGCCGGTCTAATGCATAGCCGGTATTCCTTCTGATGATTTCAGGATGGGGATAATTTTCTCTTATTTCATCCCGGTGTTCCCGGATTAGCCCGATCATCTCCCGGTAAATATGACCTTCCAGGGAGTCGAGTTCCATCTTTTGATTCAGCTCTTCTTCAGAAAGTGGTTTAAAGGTTGCGCGGGAACCATCACTTAGTACAGCCTCAACTTCCAGGATATGCTCCCGCGTGGTTTGGTACTTGATAGAAAAGATACCACAGGAATTATTGCCAATCATTCCTCCCAGCATACACCGGTTGGTGGTTGCGGTATCAGGTCCAAAAAGCAAATTATACTTGTCTGCTTCTCGATTGAGGGTGTCCCGAATGACCCCAGGCTGGACATGGGCATATGATTGTTCAGTATTGATTTCGATAATTCGATTCATGTTACGCCCTGCATCCATCACAAGTCCCCCACCCGTGGTCTGTCCTGCAAGGCTGGTGCCGGCTCCCCGTGCTATAATCGAAGTCTCATTTTTATGTGCCCACTGAACAATTGAAACAATATCCTGAGTTGAGTTTGGATAGACGACGCCCTGAGGTAATTCCTGGTAGCTGGAGGCGTCGGTAGCGTAAAGCCTTCGCGTTTGTTCATCAGAAAAAATCGTAGGGAGATCAGAATGTTTTTGCATGTTCATGAAGCTGAGATTATGAATATTTCAATCAATAAACCAAAGAAGTCGATTAAACAAGCTTTGTTTACAAAAGAACAATCCCAGGTAAACAGAGATTCATTTCACCTGGGCTTGAATAAAGGATTTTACATAAATGCTTTCTCAGCCCGTTTAATAATCTCATCACCAATAGCTAAACCGGCTGTTGCAGCAGGGCTAGGAGCATTGAGTACATGAATTTCGTTGTTTGTAGTTTCAAACTGGAAATCATCAACGATTTCTCCATTTGGCCGCAATGCCATAGCTCGAACCCCCGCGGGAGATACCTCCAAATGTTGTGGACGAATAGAAGGAATCATTTTTTGAAGATTTTCTACAAAAGCTTTTTTTGAGAATGAGCGATACCACTCCTCCAGACCCATTTTCCAGTGTTTTCGGGCCAAATTCCAAAACCCAGAAAAATTGAGGGTTTCAATGGTTTCATTCAGATCAAAAGATAGTTTTGTATAGCCTTCTCTTTTAAAAGCAAAAACGGCATTAGGTCCGCATTCAACCCGGCCATCAACCATTTTAGTAAAATGCACACCAAGAAATGGGAAGGCCGGATTCGGTGTAGGATAAATCAGGCCATTTACAAAATGGCGAATTTCAGGTTTGAGTTCAAAATATTCGCCTCGGAATGGTACAATCTGAATCTTTGGTCGAATACCGGCAGATTCAGCGACATGATCACTATACAACCCGGCACAATTTATAAGATGCCGACTCTGGAACTTGTTAGAAGAAGTAGTAATGGTGAGATCTTTTCCCTGATGATCAATTTTTTCAACTTTTTGTTCAAAGAGAATGTTATTGTTCTTTTGCTCAATAAGTAGCTTTAGTTGCTCACATACCCCGACATAATCTACGATTCCAGTACAGGGAACATGAATTGCTTTAACACCGAAAGCAAATGGTTCTATTTCTTTGAGTTCATCTGAATCAATTTCTTTGATACCTTCGATTCCATTAATCTGCCCGGTCTCGAAGATCTTATCAAGCCGGGGAATCTCCTCTTCTTCGGTGGCGACAATTACTTTTCCACAAATTTCATGATCAACGTCAAATTCCTGGCAAAAATCTACCAATTGATGTCGTCCTTCTACACAATTTTTGGCACGATAGCTGTTAGGTTCATAATAAATACCCGAATGCATAACCCCCGAATTATTTCCGGTTTGATGCGCAGCAATTTTATTTTCTTTCTCCAGTACCAGGATGTCTAGATCTGGATAAGCCTCTGAAAGTTTATATGCGGTGGAAAGCCCGACGATACCAGCGCCGACTATGATGAAATCGTATTGCACTATATTTCTAATTTTAATTTGAGTTATTGTTTAAAATAACGATAAATGGGATACTGTAAATATTCCAGCTCCCACTATGGAGAGTGATTATAGACATGCCGGAGCTGTTATCCTATCATAACAAAAGCAGAGGCCCGACATGATTTTCTTCGTGAATAATTTGATTATGATAAACCAAACCTAATGTAGAAACTTTCGGTTTAGATGAAAAGCTGGATTCATTCTGTATTAGCCAAGATAAATAGGTTTGATCTTGAAAGGATGAACAAGCAAAGATGGAACACTAATTATAAGGATAATTAATAAATGGATTGGCAAAGGAATGTTTCTTCAAGCGAAGGGAATGAAATTATTCTTGATATAATTCTTTATCTATCCTACAATATGCAGTTTAAATCATGGTTATGTTATTGAAGGCTACTCAAATTTATTTAACCCAAAAAATATGAAAAATACCGCAGTTTATAATTTCATCATAGCATTCTTGTTTATTACAATAGTGGGGTGTAACTCCTCAAAATCTCAAAACAAAGAGAAGACAAGTCAGGCCAAGAAAGCCCCCCAAACGCCTGCCGAATATGTACAACAAGCATCTTTTACCGATTTTGATGGCAATAAAGTGACACTTTCTGATTATAAGGGAAAAGTAGTGCTGATCGATTTTTGGGAAACGTGGTGCAGACCTTGTATTGACAGTTTTTCGACGTTGGAAAAATTGCAGGAAGATTATCCTGATAAATTTAAAGTATTGGCGGTAAATCCGGGGTTTTCTGATTCGAAAGCCGATGCCAAGTCTTTTGCCAAGAAACATAATTATACGTTTACCTATTTGTTGGATTCCGGTAACTTGCATACCAAATTGGATGTTCAGGGCATCCCCTATAAAGTTTTTGTTGACCCGAATGGAAAATTTATAAAAACAGTGATGGGCAGTCACGGTCCACAAGAGGATTATCGAGATATTAAAGGGGTGATTGAGAAACATTCTTAATGGGGGGGGCACACCGTTACTCCTTAAAAACTGCGATTGATCGGACTTTGGGATACAGGTGAACTAATTTGATCTGTAATTACTTGTAAACCTACAACGATTTAAGAAAAAAAGGATCATTGCCCCGATTGAATGACAAGTAAGAATCCAGTATTTTTAAAGACTTGCAAATATTAAAATGAAGAGAAATTCTATGGCTGAAAAAGTAAAAGAAAAATTACCTTACAAAGTTAAGGATATAGGACTGGCTGAATACGGCCGCAAAGAGATTCGTTTAGCTGAGGCAGAGATGCCCGGTTTAATGGCGCTTCGCGAAGAATATGCGGATGAGCAACCCTTGAAAGGAGCTCGTATTGGTGGATGTCTCCACATGACCATCCAGACGGCGGTACTTATCGAGACGCTTGTTGAATTGGGAGCTGAGGTGCAGTGGGCTTCTTGCAACATTTTCTCGACACAGGACCATGCCGCTGCCGCAATTGCTGATCAGGGTATACCGGTTTATGCCTGGAAGGGGGAAACCGAAGAAGAATACTGGTGGTGTGTGGAACAAACGCTGTTCTTTGATGATGGCGAACCACTGAATCTTATTCTTGATGATGGTGGAGATCTCACCAAATTGGTACATGAGGAGTATCCGGAATTGTTGGATGGTATTAACGGTATTTCAGAAGAAACTACTACAGGGGTTAATCGCCTGTACAAGATGGCAAAAGAAGGGACGCTTGGTTCCCCTGCTATCAATGTGAATGATTCGGTTACCAAATCAAAATTTGATAATAAATACGGCTGTCGCGAGTCATGCGTCGATGCGGTAAAACGGGCTACCGATGTTATGTTGGCTGGGAAAGTTGCTGTTGTCGCTGGTTATGGAGATGTTGGCAAAGGTTCTGCAGCTTCGCTTCGAGGCGGCGGTGCCCGTGTCATCGTGACCGAAATCGATCCGATTTGTGCTCTTCAGGCAGCGATGGAAGGCTACGAAGTGATGAAGATGGACGATGCTGTGAAAGAAGCTGACATTATAGTTACCGCAACGGGTAATTGTGATATTATTAACGAGCGTCATTTCAAGATGATGAAGGACAAAACTATTGTCGGAAATATTGGTCATTTTGATAATGAGATCGATGTTGCCTGGCTGAAAGCTAATGCCGAGCGGGATAATATTAAACCCCAGGTTGATCTGTTTAAGCTGGAGGACGGTAAAGAGATTATTCTGCTTTCCGAAGGTCGCTTGATGAATCTCGGTAATGCAACGGGGCATCCATCATTTGTCATGTCTAATAGTTTTACCAACCAGACATTGGCTCAGATTGCCCTCTGGAATCGGCCTGAAGATTTTGATTTGGGCGTACATGTGTTGCCAAAAGATTTGGATGAAAAGGTAGCTCGTTTGCATCTCCAAAAAATTGGAGTCGAGTTGGATGAGCTATCCGATGAGCAGGCAGAATATATAGGTGTTTCCAAAGAGGGACCATACAAGCCTGATCATTATCGTTACTAAACACCCTTGGTAATTTGTATTTTAGCCTCATTCATCATCTGGTGGATGAGGCTTTTTTTTATTGAATTTGGTATATACCCATTTAGTGTTTTTAACCATGGGATCATCCCAATGAGTCGGATAATGGTCGGATGTAGAGGAATTTCAAACATTAATATGACTTCAACATTATTGTTTTTATCATATTTGAGAATCCTCACGTACTTATGGGATATCGGTTTGACTTTTGTCAATTATTAAAAGTTTTTACCCGCTTTAAGCATTAACCTAAACACATTATCCCATCCCGAAAACCTCCGGGATTTGGATCTCTAAGAATAGAAATCTGAGGTAAATCTTTAAAAGACGATTAATTTTATGGCAAAGAAGAAAAAAGAAATTAGTATTACTGTAGAGCTTGATGAGAACGATGTGCCAACATCTATTGATTGGAATGCCACCGACAAAGAGGGCGAAGGTATCGACAATTGTCGCGCAATGATTCTATCGATGTGGGACCCTGAGCAGGAAGACACATTGCGCTTGGATTTATGGACCAAAGAAATGACTGTTGAGGAGATGAAAATTTTCTTCCATCAAACGCTGGTAACTATGGCCGATACTTTTCAAAATGCTACGGAGGAAGAGGGTATGGCCGAAGATATGCGGGATTTCACTTCCTATTTTGCCGACAAAATGGAAATACTCCAGTAATCATAAGGCTATTTACTGTTCACTGAAAAGTATCGACCCAAAAGTTACGGCACTTTCTTTTTCTCGCTCATCCCAAAGATCATAACCTAGTACTTTTCCTTTAAGCTTCGGCATAGTATTCAGAAAGGTGTACAGTGGTGGGAAGCCACAGATGCGAAAGGGATCCATATCTTGTTTCATCAGGTCCAGCATCTGTTTTTGTTCATTGCGGGCTCCAAATTCCAGAAATTTTTTGTCAAACGATTTTACATCCTCGAACATGGTTGAGGCAGGATTCTCATCCCCAAACTTTTTACCAAAATGTGCTAAGTCGCCGCTAATTAAAAAGAAGGTCTCCTTATCGTCTTTCCAGTTATTCTGCAGTATCGACGAGAAGTTGTCAAGTTGCTGACCAAGGTGGCCTTTCTCCGTATAATAAAGATCATCAAGTCCTCGAACGAGAATAGGAACGACTGAAAATTCGTGATCCCAAAGATAACTCAGAAAAAGAAGGTGTAGCTCAATACTGTGCTCGATACGATGGGCACGATCGCGAGAATTAATTCCCGCTTCTTCAGCTTCGGTAAGTCTCTCTATCGTTTCCCTATCCCGCTGTATGGTACCCAAGGGCAATTCAAAATTCTTATTTACTAAAATAAACGGAGTATTTGTATAGTGGTCCGGATAGAGACCGGCATAATGTGAAGTAGCTAAAATGACTACCCGTTTTGGTTTTAAATTCTTGATGGAGGAAAAAGCCTTTACATAACTGTCGAGAGCCACGCGAGGATCAATGTGAGGGGCATAGAGCGCTTTAATATTTTCAGTCGTATTAGAAGAATGTTTTTTGAACGCTTCGTCCAGATATTCATGCAGTTCCTCAGGATCATCAGGATAAGAGGAACCCGCAGTTATAGATTCATGCACTGTTGATCGTTCATATTCCTCTTCGATCTTACGAGCATGTTTTTTGAAGTACTCTGAAGCGAGTACCCGGTTTTCATCCAGCAGTTTGACAAACCGGAGCAATTGATCAGTATCTGTATCACCGTTTATGTAAGGTTTCAAGTCGGTAATACTTTTATTGCCATCGATAAGAGATAACAAAGGGCTGACTTGCTTATTAAGTGCAAAGCCAGAAGTCGCATATCCCCGTTGATCTTGAAAATATAGATACGAATTGCCGTTTTCCCGGATGGGGATAACCTGCAAATCACGGCGTAGTTGTGGAATAGGGTCAGTCTTGGAATTAAATAATTGAACGTCACTCATCTTTTTGTTCTGCCCTCATTTTTTGACATTTACAATTGATTCCATACTTCTTACATATCGGATGGTCGGGCGGCTCAGAAATGCGAGCTTTGCAGGCATTGCGGCCGTGGTGAATAATCAGATGTGATAAATTGGTCCATTCTTTACGCGGGAAAAGGGCCATCAGGTCGCGTTCAATTTTGTTAGTATTTTTCTTCTCGTTGGTGAGCCCATACCTATTAGAAAACCGACGCACATGGGTATCTACTACGACCCCCATATTGATATTAAAAGCATTCCCCAAAACTACATTTGCCGTTTTCCTGGCTACCCCGTGCAATTTTAGTAGATCATTCATCTTATTAGGAATATTACCATCAAATTTTTCAACGATCTTCTGCGATGATTGTTTCAGAGCTTTTGCCTTATTACGATAAAACCCTGTGGACCGTACAAGTTCTTCCAGTTCCTGGCTGGGTGCTTCTGCCATTCGTTCGGGCGTTGGATAAGCTTCAAACAACTCCGGTGTCACTTTATTTACGCGAACATCAGTACATTGGGCGCTCAGGATAGTTGCACATAGCAGCTCAAAAGCATTGCGGTGATTCAACTCGCAATGAGGATTCGGGTAGTATTGATACAGTGCATCCAGAATCGCTTTTGCACGTACTTTTTCTTCTTTTGTCTTTTCGGGTAGCTTAGGAAGATCTTCGTATTGTTTGGTTTTAGCCATGTAGAGCTATTTATTATTCTGATTTTAGTTGAAAATTGAAAAGTGTAAGGACTTACACAATATTTTATTTTTTTTGAGTTATATATCTTGAAAGTCGTAAAAAGTGTTTTTACATGTTGGCTTTAATAACAGTTACCTGAGATAGAATTTGTGACAAATGAGTATTACAGTTTCGAATCTCACAAAAGAGTACGGCCCACAAAAAGCCGTTGACAATATATCATTTGAAGTGCAGACAGGGGAAATTCTCGGATTTCTTGGTCCGAATGGGGCGGGAAAGAGCACGACAATGAAAGTTATAACCTGCTTTATTAGTCCTACCGCAGGAGCAGTAAGTCTGAATGGTTACAATATTCATGATCATTCTCAGATTATACGTAATCGTATCGGTTATCTTCCGGAAAATACTCCACTCTATGCCGATATGACAATTGTTGATTATTTGAGACTTTCTGCCCAGTTGCAGAACGTCCCACAAAATAAAATTATGTCCCGAATCCGCAAGATGATTGATTTGTGCGGATTGGGTCCCGAGCAGTACAAGTATATTGGCGAACTGTCAAAAGGATATCGCCAGCGGGTAGGCTTGGCACAGGCACTGATTCATGATCCGGAAGTATTGATTCTCGATGAACCAACAACGGGCTTAGATCCCAACCAGATTGTGGAAATCCGTTCGCTGATCAAGGAAATTGGCAAAGAAAAAACCGTGATGCTCAGCTCGCATATCCTCAAAGAGGTAGAGGCTACCTGCGACCGAATTTTGATTATTAACCGTGGACAGATTGTAGCTAATGGATCTACCGAAGAATTACGTCGAAAATCCATGGGGGCCAATCAACTATTGATTTCGTTGAAAAATGACAAAGAGGATGCCGAATCAGTCTTTTTAGGTCTATCGACTGTGGCCAAAGTTAGTTCTTCTGAAAAATCTCCCAACGCGTGGGTAATCAACTCCAAACCAGATATGGATTCACGGGAAGAAATTTTTAATCTCTGCGTGGAAAAAGGATGGATCATTACACAGATGACGCCCATCGAGTCAAGCCTTGAAGATATCTTCCGCAAGCTGACAGAAAATTAGGCAACAGTATGGGCAAGGATTTTTTTACTAAATAATAACAGCATTCGAAACAAGAAGAATCATGCAACACATTTGGGTTATTTGCAGACGAGAAATCAATGCCTTTTTCGATTCGCTCATGGCCTACATTATGCTGATCGTCTTCCTTGGACTTAGTGGCTTGTTCACCTGGATTATGGGTGGCAATGACATATTTTTCGTCGGTCAGGCCTCACTAGGTAGCTTTTTCGGAGTTGCCTTTTGGACGCTTTTCTTTTTTATCCCGGCAATTACAATGCGAATGATGGCCGAGGAAGAACGCGACGGCACAATGGAGCTTTTGGCGACTAAACCGGTGTCACCTTTCCAGATAGTAGCCGGGAAATGGCTGGCGGCATGGTCGCTTGTGCTTATATCACTTGCGCTCACACTGCCTTATTATATTACAGTAGCCAACTTGGGTCCGATCGATCATGGTGCTACAATTAGTGGATATATAGCTCTGGCGTTGATCAGTGGCGTTTATACGAGTATTGGTATTTTTGCTTCCAGTCTTACGAGCAACCAGATCGTAGCGTTTATTGTGAGTCTGTTTATTGCCTTTTTCTTTCAAATGCTCTTTTCTCAACTAGCCACGTTATTGCCAAGTTGGTTGTCGCATATCGCTGAGTATTTAAGTTTGAATCAACACTATCAGGAGATGTCGCGAGGTGTAATCGGCTTATCAACCATTGTTTATTTTGTATCACTGATCTTGATAGGCTTCCTTCTGGCAACAGTTTCAATAAAAAGAAGGAGGTGGTATTATGAATTGGTTCCAGGGATTTCTTAAAGATAAAAAGAATACCACTATTCAGATCCTGTTGATTGTTGGGATCGCCATTCTTGCGAATATGTTGGCCAAAGATTTGATCATTCGATTTGATTTGACGGCGAATAACCGTTACACCTTATCCCCGGCCAGCAAGAATATTGCAAAGTCACTGAAAGATCCGATCACCGTGACGGCCTATTTTTCGAAAGATTTACCTCCTCAGTTGGGGCGGGTTAAAGATGAATTGCAAAATTTCCTGAATGAGTTTCGAGCTTATTCGAACAATAATTTGGAGTACCATTTTGTAAATCCTAATAAAAGCAAGATGGACGAAAAGAAGGCACAGCAGGCAGGTGTTCGTCCGG
>Ga0102962_1000073_pt1 | contig 62624 bp, 63 predicted proteins | sample SalPonF2_C_D2_MG_FD_84519 | JGI IMG/M metagenome (GOLD analysis project Ga0102962, IMG submission 84519) | Salt pond soil microbial communities from South San Francisco under conditions of wetland restoration - Salt Pond MetaG SF2_C_D2_MG ...
AAATAACTTTGAGTCTCTGGCTCGGTGTCCAAATTAACTCCTCATCTCTCTACCTTCCAGGCAGAGCGACAAGGGCTCGACGTGCGATCGTCTGTATGTTCCAATATGGTAAAGAACTAAAATACTCTACTTAAAGAGCAGATTTGAAAGATAAGCTTTATTGCCTATCGAAGTCAACAAATAAAAAAACTATTTCTTTTTTTATTGCCTAGTTTCAAAGCGATGCAATGATAAAAACTTTTTTAGACAAAAACAAACATTATTTTGATTAAAGTTTATAATTATAAAATAGATAAACTTTAATCTTATAAATCTTATAATCGCCGATCTATGTATGAAGAATTGAAAACTATTCTTCTTCAGAATTACCTTCGACGGATTTTTTACTATCCTTATCTTCAGTCACAGATTCTTGATTGGCTTCAGTCTTCTCCTCAGAATTACTATCATCCGAAAGTTTAGACTTATTATTCGGCTTAGAAGTAGTTTTTTTAGATTTACCAGCACGGCGTGTTCGCTTCTTCTTCTGGCTGTCCTCAGGTTTGATATCGTTATAATCGACCAGCTCAATTACAGCCGTGTGGGCGCCATCTCCAGATCGATATCCCAATTTAATAACACGGGTATATCCACCAGGACGATCCATCGCTTTTTTGGCAACCTCATCAAATAAATGAGATACCGCTGCTTTATCATTAAGCTTAGAAAAAACCTGTCTTCTATGATGACTAGTATCATCTTTTGCCTTTGTAATCAAAGGCTCAACAAAAGTACGAAGTTCCTTAGCTTTTGGTACAGTTGTAACAATTCTGTGCTCTTTAATAAGAGCTACAGAAAGCGCAGCCAGCGTTGCTTTCCGGTGCGATGGTGTTCTACCTAGTTTTCTTCCTTTAACTAAATGACGCATTTGTTTCTAACTAATATCTTTAAGATTTATCCAAATACTTTGATATATCCATACCGAAATGGAGATTTTTATCTTCAATAACCTCCACCAACTCAGCAAGTGATTTCTTACCAAAATTGCGGAACTTGAGGAGATCCTGTTCATCCCGAGCCACTAATTCACCGATAGTATTGATGTTGGCCGACTTCAAGCAATTGTAAGAACGTACACTTAAATTTAAATCTTCAATGCTTGTTTTAAGCAGATTTGTGATACGTTGCTTTTCAGCATCGACCTCTTCTTCTTCTTGAGTAAAGGGTTCATCAATTTCTTCAGTGATAAATTTCTCAATATGTTCTTTCAGAATTTTACCAGCAATGGTCAACGCCTCTTTTGAGTTAACTGATCCATCGGTAGCAATATCCATAACCAATTTTTCGTAGTCGGTTCGTTGACCTACACGAACATTCTCAACGTTGTATTGGACCTGTTTGATTGGCGTATAAATGGCATCGATAGGGATTAAATTAACATCCTCTTCGGTATCTACGCTTTGTTCTTCCGCGGGAACGTATCCACGACCACGGCCGACACGTAATTCCATTTCAATGTCAGCATCTTCAGCCATAGTAGCGATTAACAGATCGGGATTCAGCACATCATAATCCGCCGTAGCATCATCAATATCTTTGGCGGTCAATGAACCTTCACCGGATTTCGAGATATGAATAACCCCGCTACTTTGTTCAACCTGCTTAAAACGAACTTCTTTTAAATTAAGGATAATTTCATAAACATCTTCCTTTACCCCTTGAATGCTGGAATATTCATGCTCCACGCCATTTATCTTAACGGCATTAATTGCTATTCCAGGAAGAGACGAAAGGAGAATTCTGCGAAAAGAGTTACCAATAGTAACTCCGAAGCCGCGCTCTAAGGGCTGCAAAATAAATGTACCAAAAGTATCAGTCGCTTCTTCAACCTCAAGGCTTTCAGGCATTTGAATACTATAGTTACTCATAATAAAAGCGTTATTGGCTAAATTAGTTTTAAATTACTTAGAATAAAGCTCAACAATTAGTTGAACGTTGATATTTTCCGGAATTTCTTCCATTTCGGGCATATTCAAAAATTTACCCTTCATTTCTTTCTTATCAACCTCAATCCACTTGTACTTAGTAGTAGGAGCATGCTGTAACGAATCATTGATAATATCCAGATTCTTTGATTTGGGGCGTACACTTACAACGTCCCCTGGTTTAACCTGAAAAGAAGGAATATTCACAACTTCCCCATTTACAACAATATGTTTATGATTAACTATTTGACGAGCTTGTCGTCGGGTGCGGGCAAAACCGAGACGATAGACTGTATTATCGAGTCTACTTTCGAGAAATTGCAAAAGAATCTCGCCAGTAACTCCGTCCTTGGCATTCGCTTTATCAAATAAATTGGAAAACTGTTTTTCCAACAAGCCATAAGTGTATTTGGCTTTCTGTTTCTCTTCAAGCTGAATTGCATATTCAGACTTTCTGGAATATCGAGATCTACCGTGTTGCCCTGGTCCGTAAGGTTTTCTTTCTAAAGCCTTACTAGGACCAAAAATAGGTTCTCGGAAACGTCTTGCTTTTTTTTGTTTAGGACCTCTGTATCTTGCCATAGTTATTAATAGGTTTCTACTTTATACTCTTCTTCGTTTTGGTGGTCTACAGCCGTTGTGGGGAATCGGAGTTTGATCCTTTATAGATGTCACTTCAAGCCCGCTTGATGCTAAAGCACGTACAGCAGCTTCGCGGCCCGAACCGGGTCCCTTTACGAAAACCTCAACTCGGCGCAATCCCATTTCATGGGCCGCCGTTGCCGCTGTTTCAGCACTCAATTGAGCGGCGTAAGGGGTATTTTTTCTGGACCCTTTAAAACCTTCCTTTCCAGCCGATGACCAAGAAAGCGCATTTCCATCTGCATCGGTAATAGTTACAATTACATTATTGAAGGTTGCCTTGATAAAGGCCATACCATTGGGATCTGAAAGCTGCTTTCTTCGCTTCTTTTTGGGAGCTGCAGATCTACGTTGTCTCTTTGCCATTTATACTAGTTGATTATTTTTTAGGAGCTGATTTCTTACCTGCTACGGTACGTCGTTTCCCTTTTCGTGTACGGGCATTTGTTCGCGTTCGTTGCCCACGAACTGGTAGCCCTTTACGGTGGCGGTTGCCACGATAGGATCCGATCTCAATAAGGCGACGGATATTCGCATTTATTTCACTGCGCAAACTTCCTTCAACCTTATATTCGTTATCAATCTTTTGACGAAGCTTGGATACCTGATCATCAGACCAGTCGTTCACTTTGATATCACGATCAATTTCAAGCTCATCAAGAATTTCCTGAGCTGTAGATCGACCGATTCCAAAGATATAGGTCAATCCAATTTCGCCGCGTTTTCCTTTAGGTAAATCTATTCCAGCAATTCTAGCCATAGGAACTATCCAGATTAATTATCCTTGCCGTTGCTTGTGGCGTGGATTCTTCTTGTTAATTACATATACACGACCATTGCGTCGTACAATTTTGTCGTCTGAACTTCTTTTTTTTACTGAAGATCGAGTCTTCATAATACTAAACTCTTTTTAATTAAAATTTATTTGTAACGATACGTAATACGTCCCTTACTTAAATCATAAGGAGACATCTCCACAGCAACTCGGTCGCCGGGAAGTATTTTAATATAGTACATTCTCATTTTTCCAGAAACATGGGCTAAAATTTCATGCCCATTATCAAGCTTCACGCGAAACTGTGCGTTCGGCAATGCTTCAATAATTTCACCGTCTTGTTTGATCGGCTCTTCTTTGGCCATTTCTAAATATCTGCGTTAATTCGACTTTTGGTTATCTCTCTAATATAATCAAAAGTACTTAGAATTTCAGCTTTTCCTTCATGTACAACGACATCATGTTCATAATGGGCCGCCACTTTTTTGTCAGCTGTGACGACAGTCCATCCATCATCCATAGTCGCCACTTTCCAAGAACCCATGGTCACCATAGGCTCGATAGCCAGCGTCATTCCGGAACGCAGCCGATCTCCACGACCCTTTTTACCAAAATTTGGCACTGATGGATCTTCATGGAGTGACTTACCAAGTCCGTGGCCCACCAAATCGCGTACTACTCCAAATCCTTCATTCTCGCAGTGCTTTTGCACAGCATTAGAAATATCTCCAATTTTATTTCCATGCACCGCTTGCTCAATACCTTTGTACAATGATTCAAGTGTAACACGGAGCAGTTTAATTTTTTCATCCTCACATTCACCAATAGCAAATGTATAAGCATGATCTCCGAAATAACCATTTTTTTCAACTCCACAGTCTATAGAAACAATATCACCTTCTTTAAGTTTCCTTTTTTCACTAGGTATTCCATGAACAACTTCTTCATTGATCGAAATACATAATGTAGCGGGAAATGGATTCCGCTTGGGTCCATATCCTTTAAAAGCGGGTCTTGCGTTTTTTTCTTTAATAAAATCTTCAGCAATTTGATCAAGCCTAGCAGTAGTTACACCTGGTTCAAGATGTTTAGCAACTTCAGCCAGTGTGCGAGAGACGATTTGTGCACTCTCGCGCATTTTTTCTATTTCGGATTCGCTTTTAAGATATATCATTATGCTCTGCGACGTCCCCTAATCTTTCCGGTCTTCATAAAGCCATCATAATGACGCATCATCAGATGACTTTCAATTTGCTGGAGTGTATCCAATGCAACACCCACGATAATTAGCAGACTTGTGCCTCCATAAAACAAAGCAAAACCAGTAGTCACTCCCATACGGGCCGCTAGTGCAGGGAGTATCGCAATTATTGCCAAAAATATGGAGCCCGGCAGTGTTACTTTCGTCAGAATATTATCAATGAATTCTACCGTTTGATTGCCAGGACGTACACCGGGTATAAATCCCCCTTGGCGCTTCATAGTATCTGCCATTTCACGAGGATTAACGGCAATAGCTGTATAAAAATATGTAAAGAAAACAATGATGACTCCAAATACGATAGAGTAAGTAACACCTGTAAAATTACTTGCCCAGGATGTTAACATCTGCACTGTTTGATTATCGGGAAAGAATGTCCCAATCGTGCTAGGAATAAACATAATAGACTGGGCAAAAATAATGGGCATAACGCCAGCAGCATTTACACGAAGGGGTAAATACTGGGTAGTACCACCATAAACCTTTCGACCGACCACACGTTTTGCATACTGTACGGGGATCTTTCGAACTCCCTGTGTCAACAATACCGCCGCTGCAATTACCAGTACCAAGGCAGCGAGCTCAACAATAACAATAATTAAATTACTTTTGGTTGTAACCTCATTAACAATTGCTGCCGGTAGTCTAGCCACAATTCCAATCATAATAATGATAGAAATACCATTACCAATTCCACGGTCTGTAATGCGCTCACCGAGCCACATAACAAAAGCTGTTCCAGCGGTTAATACGATCATTGATGTTATCACAAATGTATAATTACTAACAATAATAGCATTCGGTGATGTGGCCATTAAGTTGATAGAAAATCCTACGGCCTGAATAAGCGTGATCCCAATCGTACCATACCTTGTGAGACGGTTAATTTTACGTCGACCATCCTCACCTTCACGTTGTAACTTCTGAAAATAAGGGACAACGGCTCCAAGCAACTGAATTATAATGGAAGCCGTAATGTAGGGCATAATACCCAGAGCAAAAACACCCGCCCTGGAAAAAGCTCCCCCCACAAACATATCAAAAAGACCAAGTAAGCTGGATGCATTACCTGCACTTTGTACCAGCTTGGATGCGTCTACTCCGGGAAGAGTAACATAACTCCCGATTCGGTAAACCATCAAAATACCGATAACGTAGAGGATGCGATTCTTTAATTCCTCTATTTTAAATATGTTACGAAAGTTGTCTATAATGCTCATTAAAAGGTGGTCCTATTTAATTATTCTTTATGAACGTAATGCTTCCACCGGCATTCTCAACTTTTTCCTGAGCTGATTTACTGGCTTTATGGACTTCAATCTCTATGGTTGCGTCAATAGCTCCATCACCAAGTAGTTTAACCAAATCACCTTTTCCTGCTAACCCAGCCTCTCGGAGATCAGATAACGAAATTTCCTTATCCAACTTTCCGGCTTCAATAAATAGCTGTATTGTACCGGTATTTACTGGAACATACTGAGTACGAAAACGATTTTTAAAACCCCACTTGGGTACCCGGCGTTGAAGTGGCATCTGTCCACCTTCAAACCAGAATTTTTCTTTATATCCACTACGAGATTTTTGGCCGTTGTGACCTTTACCAACCGTATGGCCACCATAACCAGAGCCTTGTCCACGACCAACACGCTTGGATTTTTTCTTATTCGGTTTGGGCGCTTTTAAATTACTTAAGTCCATCTTTTTATTCGTTAAATTCTTTAGAACTATTAACCTTCAAATACCTTATTCAACGAAACCCCTCGTCGTTCTGCAACTTCTACAGGATCTGTAAGATTCTTCAACCCATTATAAGTCGCTTTCACCATATTATGTGGATTGGAAGAACCCAATGATTTTGTCAAAATATTTTGAAGTCCTGCAATGTCAAGCAATGCTTTTACAGGTCCGCCAGCAATAACTCCAGTACCTTCTGATGCAGGACGAAGCAAAACTTCACCAGCTCCTTCTCTTCCCACGATAGTATGAAAAATACTACCGGTTTTAGTCATCGGTACTTTAATTAGATTCTTCTTTGCATTATCAAAGCCCTTTTGAATGGCATCTGAAACTTCATTGGCTTTTCCAAGACCGTGACCAACAACGCCATCTTTATTTCCAACCACCACAATAGCATTAAAGCTAAAGCGACGGCCACCTTTTACTACCTTAGAGACGCGGTTAATATGAACCAACTTCTCTTCAAGGTTAAGATTTGTAGGGGTTATGTTATGTCTTCTTCTTATCTTAGGCATAATAATTCAGTTTAAAAATCTAGTCCACCTTCTCGTGCACCCTCAGCAAGGGCTTTAACTACGCCGTGGTACTTATAACCACTTCGATCAAAGACGGCTTTATTAATTCCTTTTTCATCAGCAAGATTAGCAAGATGTTTTCCAACAATCTCAGCAGCTTCTTGCTTAGTTTTGTCCTTAACATCATTAGCTAAATCTTCGGATTGAGTGGAAACGGCCACTAATGTCCGTCCCCTCAAATCATCGATTAGCTGTGCATATATATGCTTATTACTTTTATGAACACTCAGCCGTGGACGATCCGCGGTACCACGAATTGTTGCTCGAATACGGCGACGTATCCGATTCCGGCGTAATCTTTTCTTAACTGTCTTATCCATCGTTTATAAATTCCTCTTAAGCTTTAGCAGCAGATTTACCAGCCTTGCGACGTACCCACTCATCAACATAACGAATACCTTTCCCTTTATAGGGCTCCGGCGGTCGCAATGAGCGAATTTTGGCAGCAACCTGGCCAACTAATTCCTTGTTAATTCCTGAAACAATAACCATCGGATTCTTTCGGGACTTGGTATCAACTTCAATATCAACCCCATCCGGTGCTACAAAATAAATAGGATGAGAAAAACCAAGACTTAGTTCAAGAACTCCATTACTCAACGAGGCCCGATAACCGACCCCAATAATTTCGAGTTCCTTTTTATATCCTTCAGTAACACCAACTACCATATTAAATATCAAAGATCGATAAAGCCCATGTAAAGAACGATCGAATTTTGTATCCGAATTTCGAACTACATGAAGCTCTCCATCTTTTTTCTCAATACTGACGCCCGGATGTATCTTCAGGCTGTCGCTACCATTCTTACCTTTAATAGTAACAACATTATCAGCATCTATACTGAATTCGACATCATCTTTTAATTCAATCGGTTGATTTCCGATACGAGACATAATTCTATAATCTTATGGTTAATAAACAGTGCATAAAACTTCGCCACCCACTTTGACCTTGCGGGCCTCTTTATCAGTCATTACTCCGCGGGAAGTTGAAAGGATGACAATACCCAAGCCGTTTAGAGCACGTGGGATGCTGTCAGAGCCACAATATTCTCGCAGACCGGGTTTAGATCGACGCTGCATCTTCTTTATTACCGGCTGACCGTAAGCATCATACTTTAAAAACAGACGAAGCATTCCCTGTTTCCCATCATCAATGTTGATATACTTATTAATATATCCTTTGTCCAACAGGATTTTAGTCATGGCACGTTTCAATTTGGATGCGGGTATATCTACCCGGCGATGCCCAGCCTGTTGAGCATTACGTATTCTTGTCAAATAATCTGCTATAGGATCAAACATAAAAGTTCTTCGTTATATTGTTACCAACTTGCTTTTCTAACACCAGGAATTTTCCCATCAAGTGCAAGCTCACGGAATTTAATACGCGAGATACCATATTTACGAATATATCCACGGCAACGACCAGTTAAATTACAACGGTTATTTACGCGTGTTGGACTGGCATCACGTGGTAGCTTTTGTAGCTCAACCCACTTGCCTTCTTCCTTGAGTTTCTTTCGTTTTTCGGCGTATTTCTCGACCGTTCGTTTTCTCTTTTCGTTACGTGCTATCCAAGCTTTTTTAGCCATAATAATTATGCTTGTATGATTTAATTTCGTTTTTGAAACGGCATTCCAAATTCTTTCAAGAGAGCAAAGGCCTCTTCATCCGTTTCGGCAGTAGTCACAAAAGTGATGTCCAAGCCATGAATCGTATCAACTTCATCTGTATTAATCTCAGGAAAAATAGTATGCTCCTTAACCCCGAGTGTATAATTCCCACGCCCGTCAAAACTCTTATCAGGCACGCCCTGAAAGTCTCGAGTTCTTGGAAGTGCCAAATTGATCAGGCGATCCAAAAATTCAAACATCTTCTTTTTACGCAAGGTAACCTTACAACCGATAGGCATCCCTTCCCGTACCTTAAAATTCGAAATAGACTTTCGAGCTTTAGTTTGTATAGGATGCTGTCCTGTTATTACTGCAAGGTTATCACTTACTGTATCCAAAACTTTTTCATTCTCAACAGCTTCACCAACACCGCTGTTCACGACAATTTTTTCTAACTTCGGTACAGCCATAATATTCTCATACTCAAACTGTTCCTGCAGATTTGAAATAATTTCGTCTTTGTACTGTGTATAAAGTCTTGCTTCTGCCATTCTGATAATATTCTTATTTATCTATGATCTCGCCGCTTTTCTTAGAATAACGAACCCAACGTCCGCCGCCATCTTCTTCTATGCGTTTGCGTCCGATCCGTGTCGGTTCACCAGTAGAAGGGTCAAGAATCATTACATTAGAAATATGAATCGGTAGTTCACGTTCAATACGCCCTCCTTGCGGATTATCCTGCGTCGGCTGGTCGTGGTGTATACGCATATTAATACCTTCAACCAATACGCGTCCTTTAGCAGGATATACTGCTAATACACGACCTTCTCGTCCTTTGTCATTACCGGCAATGACTCTTACCTCATCGCCTTTTTTAATGTGTAACTTCTTTTGTTTTTTTGTAGTACGTGACATAATAATTTTGTTTAAAGTACTTCTGGCGCAAGTGATACAATACGCATGAAATTCTTCTCTCGAAGTTCACGAGCTACCGGACCAAATATTCTTGTTCCCACCGGCTCACTTTCTTTATTGATAATAACAGCGGCATTTTCGTCAAAACGAATATAGCTGCCGTCTCTCCGGCGAATTTCCTTTTTTGTTCTTACTATAACAGCTTTAACTACTTCTCCTTTCTTTACATTTCCTCCGGGGATAGCAGTTTTTACCGAACATGAAATAAGATCGCCGATTCGGGCATAACGCCGCTTCGAATCACCTAGTACTTTAATACACTGAAGCTGGCGAGCACCACTGTTATCAGCAACATTTAATTTTGTTTGAGCTTGTATCATTGCAAATACCTAAAATGTATATCCGTTATTTTGCACGTTCAATTATTTCAACAAGACGCCAAGACTTACGCTTTGAAAGCGGACGGGTAGACATAATTTGTACTACATCTCCCTCATTGGCTTCATTTGTTTCATCATGAGCCAAATATTTGGTCGTCTTAGTTATATACTTTCCGTAAATCGGGTGCTTAATCTGTCGATCAACCGCAACAGTAATAGTTTTATCCATTCTATTGCTAACGACGCGACCCGTTCGTTGTCTTCTTTGTATTCGTTCAGTTTGTGCCATTTTAGTTATCCAGCACTTTCTTCTTGTTCTTTTTCAGTAATAATCGTGTGTAATCGGGCAATTTCCCGACGTGTCATTTTAACACGGGCAGGATTTTCAAGTTGACCGGCAATAGCGCGGTTAAATTTCATATCCTGCAAGGCTTTTTTTTCATCCTTAAGCCGTGCCTTCAGTTCTGTAATCGATTTTTCTCTAAGTTCGTGTGCTCTCATGCTAATCTCAATCCTTTGAAATCACGGTCCATCATAATCACGACGGACAATAAATTTCGTTTTAATTGGAAGTTTGTAATCGGCTCGTCTCATTGCCTCACGGGCCAACGCTTCAGGTACGCCTGCTACTTCGAATAGTATTCGACCGGGCTTCACCACTGCAACATATTGTTCTACAGCGCCCTTACCCTTACCCATACGAGTTTCAGCCGGTTGAGAAGTTTTAGGCATATCCGGAAATATTCGAATCCAGGTTTGTCCATCACGCTGCAATTGTCGAGCAATGGCTATACGACAGGATTCAATCTGTCGTGACGTGATATATTTAGGCTCGAGAGCCTTTAGACCAAAATCGCCGTATGCAAGTGTATGACCTCGCTGAGCCGTACCTTTAAGGCTTCTGCGATGTTGCCGTCGGCGTTTAACACTTTTCGGTTCTAGCATGACTTAATTTAGCTTTAGTTACTTCGATTTCTTCTTCTACGACGAGAACGGCGTTTGCCTCCCCCGCGTCGTCCCCGGGAATCATCCTTCTGCTGCGTATGAGCATCTCCGGGTGTCAATTCAATATCACCAAGAACTTCACCTTTGAAAATCCAAACCGTAACACCAATCGATCCATAAATTGTATTAGCAGTGGTGTTGTAATAATCAATATCAGCACGTAATGTATGCAATGGAACACGTCCTTCACGATATTGTTCGGTACGTGCCATTTCAGCACCACCCAATCGACCTGCGCATCGAATCTTAATGCCTTCGGCGCCCATCCTCATAGCGGACGAAATAGCCGTTTTCATTGCGCGTCGAAATGAGATGCGAGCTTCAAGCTGTTGTGCAATATTTTGAGCAACCAAGCTAGCATCCGTTTCAGGTCGTTTAATCTCACTTACATTTATTTGAACTTCTTTACTGGTAATTTTTTTCAATTCTTCACGCAAAAGTTCAATCTGCTCGCCACCTTTACCGATAATTACACCAGGTCGGCTGGTTTTAAGTGTAAGGAGTATACGTTTTGGTGTACGTTCAATAATGACTCGCGATAACCCACCGTTTTGAAGACGAAGATGCAAGTATTCTCGCAACTTGGTGTCTTCTAATAGGATTTCAGGCTCATTCTCTTCGGAATACCAGTTGGAATCCCAACCGCGAATGATACCGAGTCGTAAACCTACTGGATGTGATTTTTGTCCCAAGGTATTATCGTTTATTAATTAACTAATTCTTCTTCTTTCTTAGCCACTATTACTGTAATGTGACTAGTACGTTTGCGAATCTGATGCGCACGTCCCATTGGGGCCGGCTGAATTCGTTTCAGAGTCGCACCTTCATTCACATAAATTTCTTTGATATATAAGTCCTGATTGTCGAGCCGTGCTTCCTGAAATTTATCCCGAATATTAGCCGCAGCTGATTTTACAACCTTAGCTACATCGGAAGCAGAAGCTTTTCGAGTAAATTCTAGCTTCTTCAATGCTTTATCCACCCGATCTCCTCGTACAGCATCTACTACAAGACGTACTTTCCGGGGAGATTTCCGGAGATGTTTTTGGATTGCTCGTGCTTCAAATTTTTGTTCTGCCATAATCTATTACGGTTTTCTCGGTGCTTCTCTGGTTGCTTTTGACTTCACAGGATGACCACGAAATGTACGGGTAGGTGCAAATTCACCCAACTTGTGACCAACCATATTTTCAGTGATATAAACCGGGATAAACTGTTTCCCGTTATGCACGGCCAACGTCAAACCAACAAAATCTGGCGTAACCATAGAGCTACGCGACCATGTCTTAATTACGTTCTTCTTACCGCTTTCATTCATTGCATCTATCTTACGCTGTAGCTTATAATAAACGTAAGGTCCTTTCCTAAGCGATCTTGGCATAACTAACTCTATTTAGACTTTTTTCGACTTCGAACGATGTACCGGTTCGAAAGTTTTTTACGTTTTCTTGTCTTCAATCCTTTGGAAGACTGTCCCCACGGGGAACGTGGATGTCCACCCGAAGCTTTGCCTTCACCACCACCCATAGGGTGATCAATAGGATTCATTGCGACACCACGAGTATGAGGTCTTTTGCCTTTCCAGCGATTCCGACCAGCTTTACCCATCGTAGTATTAAAGTGATCGGGGTTACTTGTGGTACCAACTGTTGCAAAACAACTTCCAAGAATCATGCGTACCTCACCGGAAGGTAACCTAACCGTTACATATTTATCGGTCTTTGCAACCATCTGTGCAACGGTTCCTGCACTTCGGCAAAGCTGTGCTCCCTTTCCAGGATTCATTTCAATATTATGAATAAAGGTACCGGGAGGCATACTTATCATCGGCATTGCATTGCCAACATTAGGCTCAACATTATTTCCACTAATAATAGTATCTCCAACACCCAATTTGTCAGGAGCTATAATATAACGTTTCTCTCCGTCAGCATAGGCTACCAATGCAATACGAGCCGAGCGATTCGGATCATACTCAATGGTCTTAACCTTTGCCGGTATATCGTGCTTGTCCCGTTTGAAGTCAATAAAACGATACCGGCGCTTATGTCCTCCACCACGGTGTCGCGATGTCATGCGACCTTGTTTATTACGACCACCTGATTGTCCTTTGCCTTTCAGCAGTCTTTTAACCTGTGGTTTATTGACGGTTACGTCATCAAACACAGGGGAAACCCGGTGTCGTGCTCCCGGTGTTGTTGGTTTTGATTTCTTTGTAGCCATTGAACTATATCTTTCTAAATTTCACTAAAGAAGTCTATTTCGCCTTCCTTGAGAGTTACAATTGCTTTTTTCCAAACTTTTTCACGGCCTTCAACATAACCACTCTGGGTAAAACGCCCCTTGGGCTTTGAAGGCATAACCATTGTATTTACTTTTTTTATTTTCACATTCGGATATCGCTTCAATACTGCTTGCTTGATATCCGATTTAGTTGCGTATTTATCAACTTTAAAAGCGTATTTACCTTCTTCCTGAAGACGCGTTAACTTTTCAGTAATTAATGGTTTTTTAAGAACTTCTTCTTTCATGCTACAGCCTCCTTAGCAGGTTCAACAGATCCTTGTAATTTCTCAATTGCACTTTTCTGAATCAGAATAATATCAGCATCCAGAACCTGGTAAGTTGTTGGCTTATTCGCTTCCAACACTTTTACGCCAGGAATATTTCGAGCCGATTTATACAAGATCTTATCAGTTTCCGGACTCAAAATCAGTATCTTCTTATTCTCAATTTCCAGTGCATCGAGAATTGATACAACTTTTTTTGTCTTTGGCTCATCTAACTCTATATCCTCAATAATCTTTACAGCATCTTCAGAAGCCTTGATAGATAACGCGGATTTTCGAGCCAGCCGGCGATACTTCTTAGGCATACTGTAGGAATAATCCCGCGGACTTGGTCCAAAAACCGTTCCTCCACCCTTTAATAATGGAGAGCGGATAGAACCACGTCGAGCCTGTCCGGTTCCTTTCTGACGATAAGCCTTGCGCCCACCGCCACGAACTTGTCCACGTTCCTTGGTGTTGGCAGTACCTTGCCGTTGGTTTGCCATATATCGTCGAACATCTTCATAGATAGCAGTCTCATTAGGTTCGATTGCAAAAATCGAATCTACCAACTCGGCTTTATCGCCGCTATCTTTTCCTTCAGTTGTAAAAATCGGAAGCTTCATTGCAATTATTTCTTACTATCGATTGTAAATTTCTACATAACGTCCATTGGGACCAGGTACAGAACCTGTAACCATCATTAAATTTGATTCCGCAAAAATCTTAGCGACCGTCAAATTTTTGATTTTGCTTCGCTCATTTCCGCTTCTTCCAGCCATTTTAATGCCAGGAAAGACACGAGCCGGATCAGAAGCTTGCCCAATAGAACCAGGATGACGTTGCCGGTTGTGCTGGCCATGCGTTGCTTCACCAACACCTCCAAAATTATGTCGCTTCATGACGCCGGTAAATCCTTTACCCTTAGTGACGCCAACGACATCAACACTGTCTCCTATGTTAAACACATCTTCAATATTAAGCTCATCTCCCAGTTCAACATCTTCGGGCACAAATTCACGAAATTCCCGAATATATTGTTTAGGCTCAGAACCTGCCTTTTCGAAATGACCTAAAAGTGGCTTCGATGTACTTTTCTTTTTCTTATCAAAAGCAGCAAGCTGTATAGCCTTATAGCCATTCTTATCTTCTGTTTTGATTTCCGTAACCACATTCGGAGCGACTTCGATGACAGTCACGGCATAATTCCGACCGTTATCATCGAATATGTTAGTCATTCCAATTTTCTTACCTATTAAACCACTACTCATTGTTCAGTGATTAAGACGTTACACTTTAATTTCAACATCTACACCGGAGGGTAACTCCAGCTTCATTAATGCATCAACAGTTTGAGAACCCGTCGATAAAATATCGATTAATCGTTTATGAGAACGATATTCAAATTGTTCACGTGACTTCTTATTTACGTGAACAGAACGATTCACCGTTATAATATTCTTCTTAGTCGGAAGCGGTATCGGACCTGATACCACAGCGCCTGTTGATTTAACAGTCTGAATTATCTTCTCAGCCGACTTATCAATCAAATTATGATCGTACGACTTTAACTTTATACGAATCTTTTGTTGTGTTGCCACAGCTAACTAATTTCATTTACTACTGATGCCCCCATCAGTAATGAGGGCATCAGTAAATATTCTTATTCAATAATTTCGGTTACGACACCAGCGCCTACCGTGCGCCCACCCTCTCGGATGGCAAACCGCAGCCCTTCTTCCATGGCTACCGGCTGGATCAGGGACACGTCCATCGTCACATTATCGCCCGGCATCACCATTTCCACGCCTTCCGGCAGCTCGCAGGTACCCGTCACGTCGGTCGTGCGGAAATAAAACTGCGGGCGGTATCCTTTGAAAAACGGCGTGTGACGGCCGCCTTCGTCCTTGCTCAGCACATACACCTCGCAGGAAAACTTCTTGTGCGGGGTGATCGAGCCCGGCTCACACAGCACCATGCCCCGCTGCAGCTCTTCTTTGTCAATGCCGCGCAGCAGTATCCCGGCGTTGTCCCCGGCCTGCCCTTCATCGAGCATCCGCCGGAACATCTCAATGCCGGTTACCACACTCTTCATCGGCTCTTCGATTATTCCTACAATCTCAATCTCGTCGTTCAGCTTCACCACTCCACGTTCGATCCGTCCCGTAGCTACCGTACCGCGGCCGGTAATCGAGAAAATATCTTCGACCGGCATCAGGAACGGCTTATCTACGTCGCGTTCGGGCGTCGGAATCGTCTCATCAACGGCATCCATCAAATCCAAAATCGCCTGCTCGTCGGCCTCTTCCCCGTTCAGGGCTTGCAGGGCCGAGCCTTTGATGACCGGTATGTTATCCCCGTCAAACTCGTAGCTGCTCAGCAGCTCTCGGACTTCCAGCTCAACCAACTCTATCAGCTCTTCATCGTCAACCAGGTCCGTCTTGTTCATAAACACCACAATCTGCGGGACCCCTACCTGACGGGCCAGCAAAATATGCTCGCGGGTCTGCGGCATCGGTCCATCCGTGGCCGCTACCACCAAAATCGCCCCGTCCATCTGGGCCGCCCCGGTCACCATGTTCTTCACATAGTCGGCATGGCCCGGGCAGTCCACATGCGCGTAATGTCGCTCGTCGGTTTCGTATTCCACATGCGCCGTCGAGATCGTAATCCCACGCTCTTTTTCTTCCGGGGCATTGTCTATGTCGGCAAACTTCTTGGCTACCCCTCCGTAGTGCTTGGCCATCACCGTCGTGATCGCCGCCGTCAGGGTCGTCTTCCCGTGGTCTACATGACCAATCGTTCCTATGTTTACGTGTGGCTTATTTCGCTGATATGTCTCTTTTGCCATAATACTTAATTATTAATGATGTTTAAGCTCGTGATTCCAGAATTTCTTTTTCTACATTGTCCGGTACAATTGAATACTCCGCAAACTCCATCGAAGATGTAGCGCGTCCTTGAGTAATGGAGCGAAGGTCAGTAGTATATCCAAACATTTCTGAAAGTGGCACTTTTGCCCTTACGACTGAACCCTCCTTGTTATTATCCATCTTACCAATAATACCGCGACGGCCATTTAAGTCTCCAATCACATCTCCCATAAACTCCTCGGGAGTAATAATTTCGACCGCCATAACGGGTTCAAGAATTTTGGGTGATGCTTTTCTAGCTGAATTTCGAAATGCCAATTTAGCACAAAGTTCAAAACTAAATGCATCAGAGTCGACATCGTGATATGATCCATCATATAGCCGAACCCCAATATTTTGAACCGGATAATCAGCCTGAATACCACCGCTCAGGGCTTGTTTAAAACCCTTTTCTACTGAAGGAATAAATTCACGTGGAATATTACCTCCAACAATTTCGTCGATAAACATGAAGCCTTCACTCATGGAAACCTTTTTGTCATCTTCTTCATACTGGTCTTTAAAGTAATCCAAAGGCGCAATTTCAAATTCCATGTCAGCAAATTTCCCACGACCACCGGATTGCTTTTTATACAGTTCCCGATGATTAATATTGGTCGTGATTGTTTCACGATATGATACTTGAGGCTTACCAACGTTCGCTTCAACCTTAAATTCACGCTTCAGTCGATCAACAATAATTTCAAGATGAAGCTCACCCATTCCGGCGATAATTGTCTGACCGCTTTCTTCATCGGTTTGCACCTGGAAAGTGGGGTCTTCTTCAGCCAGTTTAATGAGGCCATTTGTCAACTTTTCAGCATCAGCTTTTGACTTGGGCTCAACGGCCAATTTAATAACCGGTTCAGGAAATGAAATCTCCTCGAGCAATATCGGATTCTCCACATCACAGAAAGAGTCACCTGTCTTAACCTCTTTAACCCCAACAGCCGCGGCAATATCTCCAGCGCGAACTACATCAAGATCTTTCTTTTCATTCGCATGCATCTCAAGAATACGTCCAACGCGTTCTTTCTTACCCGTTGTGGCGTTATATATATAAGAACCCTTTTCAAGCTCCCCGGAATAAACCCGGAAGAAGGTTAACTTACCTACATAGGGATCTGACATAATTTTAAAAGCCAATGCCGAAAACGGTTCCTGAACACTGGGTTTACGCTCCAACTTCTTGTCATGATCCTCGGGATCCTTACCCTGAATTGGAGGAATATCGTAAGGACTCGGCATATACTTGATGACTTTATCAAGCAAGGTTTGAACACCTTTATTTTTCAAAGCTGATCCACACATGACGGGCGTAATCGAACGATTCAAAGTAGCCTCACGAATCGCATCTTCAATTTCTTCCTCAGAAATTTCTTCCTCCATCAAATACTTTTCCATCAGAACATCGTTGTGATCCGCAATATTTTCAAGCATGATCTTACGATATTCATCAGCTTTCTCTTTAAGATCATCTGGAATATCAACCTCTTCATATTCCATACCGAGCGTATCATCATCCCAGATAATTCCACGCATATTAATAAGGTCTACGACCCCGCGGAAGTTTTCTTCAGCTCCGATAGGAATCTGAATGGGTATAGGATTCGCATTGAGCTTATCCTTCATCTGCTCAATCACATTGAAAAAGTCAGCGCCGGTACGGTCCATTTTATTCACAAAAGCCATACGAGGCACACTATACTTATTTGCCTGTCGCCACACCGTTTCCGACTGGGGCTGCACGGCACCTACCGAACAAAAAACGCCAATAGCACCATCAAGCACACGTAACGAGCGTTCTACCTCAACAGTAAAGTCAACGTGGCCTGGTGTATCAATAATATTAATACGATGGTTTTTCCAAATACAATGAGTAGCAGCAGAAGTAATAGTAATACCACGCTCCTTCTCCTGATCCATCCAGTCCATCGTTGCTGCACCATCATGCACCTCACCCATACGGTGAGTGATACCAGTATAAAATAGGATGCGCTCGGTAACAGTTGTTTTACCGGCATCGATATGCGCCATAATCCCGATATTCCGGGTACGCTTTATTCGATCTACAATTTTCGGGTCAGTTTTTGTCTTCGTCTCAGCCATTGCTTAAATAAATCTCGTAAAATCTTTAGAATCTAAAATGGGCAAATGCCTTATTGGCCTCTGCCATGCGGTGGACTTCATCTTTTTTCCGTACAGCGCCACCTTCATTATTTGCTGCATCAAGAAGCTCGCGAGACAATCGTCGAGCCATCGACTTATCATTACGACTTTGGCAAGCGCTTATCAACCAACGCATTCCCAAAGCAGTTCCTCGATCAGGACGTACCTCAACAGGTACCTGATATGTAGAACCACCTACGCGCCGCGAGCGCACTTCTACAACCGGCGTTACATTACTCAGGGCATTTTTAAAGACTTCCATACCCTCTTCGCCAGTCTTTTCTTCAATAATTTCGAAAGCCTGATAAAGAATTTTTCGTGCTATGTTCTTTTTACCATCTCTCATTAAATTATTAACAAAGCGGGTTATCAACTTATCTCCGAACACCGGATCTGGTTGAACATCACGCTTGTCTGCTGTCTTTCTTCTCATATTCCTATCCGTTTAATTCCTACTCAACAATTATTTAGGCTTCTTAGTACCATATAGACTCCGACCCTGCTTGCGATCTTCGACGCCAGCAGTATCCAGCGTTCCGCGAACGATATGATAACGTACACCCGGTAAATCTTTTACACGACCTCCCCGCACAAGCACAATACTGTGCTCCTGCAAATTATGGCCTTCACCGGGAATATATGCAGTCACTTCATATCCATTTGTTAAACGCACACGAGCAACCTTACGTAAAGCCGAATTTGGCTTTTTGGGCGTAGTGGTGTAAACTCGTACACAAACACCGCGTTTTTGCGGACAATTTTCTAGAGCAGGAGCCGTAGTTTTACTTTGCTTACTTTTTCGGCCCTTACGTATAAGTTGTTGTATTGTAGGCACGATTTTAAACGCTTAAATTGATTTTTCGGTCAAACAAGAGTTGCCAATGATAAGGATTTTCATGCTAAGAATGCAAGAAAAAAAATACATTTTCTTCGTGTTTTTCTCTTTTGTATTCTTTACCGCTTAGAAAGTACCATAAATCCCCTAATAATCGCCTGAACAACTATTATAAAGTAATATATCAGTATATCTATTTTGAATTTAGCAGACCTTCCAAACCTAAGTACAAAGCGATTAAAGGCGCTATCTGAGAGTGGAATTGACAACCTGCTTGACCTGCTGAACTTCTTACCCAGACGCTATTTGGACCGCACTACCGTGCTTAAGATCAGAAAACTTAGCGGTCATGGAGAAGAGGCTACAGTCGTAGGTCGTATAAAGAAAATCCAACAACAGGGATACGGGAAGAAAAAACGTCTTGAAGTTATCATTCAGGATGATACAGGAGCTCTCAAAGGGGTCTGGTTTAAAGGAGGCTATTATATAAGGAAACAATTCTCAGAAGGGGAAGTCGTAGCTTTCTTTGGTAAAGCAAAAAGATATGGTCGTTATATAACCATGGCCCACCCAGAATACGACAAAATAGGAGATTCCACGGATATCCAGAATTTAAAGCAAATTGTACCTATATATCCGGGCAATAGGTCCCTCTCTAAAGCTTATATCAACAGTAAACTGATCCACCAGTGGCAAAAAGTGATCCTTAAAAATGAAAAACCTCCTGAATTTATTCCTGATGATATTCGAACAAAACATCATCTTCCTGAACGACACAAGGCATACCGGATGATCCACTTCCCACAATCAGGGTCAGAGTACAATAAGGCTTTTAAACGATTTAAGTTTGAGGAACTTTTCCTGTTTGAACTAAGCGTAGCTAAAACTAAACATGATATTATTAATAGCCATAAGGGCCACCTGTTTAAAAACCTCGGTAATTATACCCAACTTTTTTTTAACGAGCATCTACCTTTTGAACTTACAGATGGACAAAAGTCAGCCCTGTCCGACATCAAAAAAGATGTGCGCTCAGGTAATCAGATGAACCGTCTTATCCAAGGCGACGTAGGTTCGGGAAAAACGATTGTAGCTATCGGTGCCATTCTGATGGCGCTGGATAATGATTATCAGGCTGCTTTTATGGCTCCGACTGAAATTTTGGCTGAGCAACACTATCGGACACTATCGAATTTTCTGGATCCTTTAAATATCAATATTCGTTTATTGGTTGGAAATCAAAAAACGAATTTGCGTACTGATATACTGACGGATATTGAAGGAGGAAACTGCCAAATTGTAGTCGGGACGCATGCGCTGATTCAGGAAGAGGTTAATTTTTATAATCTGGGATTAGCCGTAATTGATGAACAACACCGTTTTGGGGTGAAACAGCGAGCAGAAATCCTGGAAAAAGGATCTCATCCTCATGTGCTGGTAATGTCGGCGACGCCCATTCCCCGCTCTCTTGCCATGACTTTATATAGTGATTTAGATATATCTATCATAAAAGGATTGCCCGGTGGACGCAAACCAGTGAAGACAGCCGTACGTTCCCAGAAAAAACATGATGACATTTATGATTTTGTGGAGCAGAAATTAAGAAAAGGGGGACAAGCCTATGTCGTCTATCCGTTAGTAGAAGAATCCGAGAAGGTAGACCTCAAGGATGCAACAGCCGGATATGAAAAACTCAAAAAACAATTTCCAGATTATAAAGTCGGATTGCTACATGGACAGATGAAATCCGAAGAAAAAGATGCTGTGATGCAGCAATTCATTAATAATGAGATTCAAGTGCTCGTATCAACTACCGTCATTGAAGTCGGCGTAGATGTTCCCAATGCCAGCATTATGATTGTTGAGCATGCAGAGCGATTTGGACTATCGCAGCTGCATCAACTCAGGGGACGGATTGGGCGAGGTGAACGGCAAAGCTACTGTATTTTGATTTATGGGCAGAAAGTCAGCAAAGAGGCGCAATTTCGTCTACGCAAAATGTCAGAAACCGGAGACGGTTTTGAAATTGCAGAAGCCGATTTACAATTGCGCGGACCGGGAGACTTTTTGGGAACCAAACAAAGTGGACTGCCGGAATTTCGTGTTGCTGATATCGTCGAAGATCAATGGATCCTGGAGCAAGCCAAAACAGAAGCCTGGAGAATAACAAATGAAGATCTGAATTTAGATAAGCCTGAGCATCAAGAGTTGAAGAAAGTATTTATACCCTATTATAAAGAAAGAAGTAAATTTTACGGCATGGGATAAAATTTGAAAGCAAGGATATGATTTTAGCCAGCTCAAATGTTTTAGCAAAATCTTATCTCAGCTAAAAAACAGGTTTGAATGAGCCTGAATAAAACTGATGACCTACCTTGGGAGATTAATACGTATACATAAGTGTATGGTATAATCTAAAATCCAGAACATAGCCTCATTGATTATGAAAGCCCTCACTATTTATTATACTACCAAGCCTATTTTTTCAGTACTCCTTCTATTATTACTTGGCGGCCTATTTGCCCTCCCAATTGGTTCTGCGCAAGCCCAAACGCCCATTACAAAAATTGAAAACGCAGCCGGAGATTCTGTATTTGTTAGTTTTGACGACGGCGGCCTGCTCGGGCTCGGCGAATTTGGTACGGGCACCATCCCCGCTAGTGGCGCCGGCACCCGCATGATGTGGTACCCCGCCAAAGCCGCATTCCGTGCCGGGCGGGTGGGTATGACTGCTGGGAAAGAAGATATCTGGAACGCCGACAGCGTGGGCCAATATTCAATCGGATTAGGACTTAATGTTTATGCTTCAGGAGATGGGTCAGTTGCTATGGGTTTTTACAATACAGCTAGTGGTAGAAATTCCACAGCTATGGGTAATAGTACAACCGCCAGCGGAGATTATTCATTAGCTATGGGAAGTAATACAACTGCAAGCACGAGTCATTCCACAGCCATGGGAACCAATACCTCTGCCAACGGATATGCTGCCACAAGCATGGGAAATAAAACAACTGCAAGCGGCACTAATGCTACAGCTATGGGAACCGTCACAACCGCTAGTGGGATGGGAGCTACATCCATGGGTGATGGTACGATTGCAGCAACTGATAACTCTCTAGCCATTGGCAAATATAACTATACCAATACCAGTGCTGATAATACCATTCTTGTGGCTGGTAACGGCTACTCCGGCAATCGTTCAGACGCTCTCCTGCTAGATCATACTGGCAATTTGACTATTTCTGGCACACTCACCGAAAATTCCGACCGGCGTCTGAAGAAAAATATTGCACCATTAAAAGATGGCGTTCTTGGCAAATTAGCTGCTATAACCCCTTCCTCTTTCGAGTTTAAGAACCAACAAACGCACCCCGCCGGTCCACAACTAGGACTCATCGCCCAACAGGTACAACAACAATTTCCCGAGCTGATTAGCAAAGCCGGCAATGGTTATCTGTCTGTTTCCTATTCGAAGTTTACAGCTGTACTGCTCAAAGGGATGCAGGAGCAACAAGATAAAATTCAACACCAGCAAGAAGAAATCAATCACCTTTCCTCCAAAGTCAATGAAATAGATAACCTAAAGGCAGAAATAGCATCACTAAAAGACCAGAATAATCAACAGGCTGGTCTTTATTGGCCCCTCTCAGTCCTTTTATTACTGATGATAATTGGTAGCGGCTGGATCTGGAAAACAAAGATACATGCTGCGAATAACCAAATTCCTAAGACAAAATGACCTTTCATCAAAAGTTAATACGTATAAGAAGGTGTATATAATAAAATAAACCAATACAAAGCCTACTTCATTATGAAAGCCTTAACTATTTATCATAAATTGCGACCTCTTTTTGCACTACTGCCGTTATTGCTTTGTGGCATTTTACTATTACCGGCCCGTCAAATTTTCGCCCAAACGCCGATCACTCAAATTGAAAACACAGCCGGTGACACCGTCTTGGTCAGTTTTGATGACGGTGGACTATTAGGACTCGGGGTATTCGGCACTGGCACAAATCCAGTCTCAGGTGCTGGCACCCGCATGATGTGGTACCCGGCCAAAGCAGCCTTTCGTGCTGGACGCGTCTACATGAACGAATGGGATAATACAAACATTGGTGATTATTCGGCCGCGTTTGGAAGCGGAGTGACAGCGAGCGGGGATTACAGCTTCGCCACTGGATTCTCAGATGCAACGGCGATAGGTGCCTCGGCTTTGGGTAATAGTAAAGCCACCCAGCGATATGCATCATCTTTCGGCACTGGCAAGGCCAATGGTGAATATGCTACAGCGTTTGGATTTGGATCAATAGCGAGCGGGGATTATTCTGTTGCAGGAGGAGAAGTTACTGAAGCCACGGCTAGATCTGCCACTGCATTTGGCCTTAGCACGAAGGCTTTGGGATATTCCAGCATTGCCATGGGGGAAAATGCCGAAGCTACCTACTCCCGTTCAGCGGCTATTGGATGGGGAACAAAGGCCTCTAATTCAGGAGCTGTAGCCATTGGAAATGGCGCTATTGCATCCGGCCAAGATGCCATAGCCCTTGGAAATCAAGCTTGGGCCGATGGAGGTGAATCCATAGCGATAGGCACTCTAGTCAAGACAGAAGGCATTGGTGGTTTCGCATTTGGAGACCGAGACTTTACTGCCGATACGCTTCGTGCTGGGCAGTTTGAGTTTGCAGTGCGAGCTAGCGGAGGGATAAACTTCTATACGAGTCCCGATCTGTCTAGCGGGGTAACCCTTGGGATGGGCAGTGGATCATGGTCTACCCTCTCGGACTCAACTAAGAAAGAGCATTTCCGCTCCATCGACGGCGAAACCGTTCTGACACAGATTGCCCAAATGCCGGTCCCGAGTTGGAACTACAAAACACAGCCGGACAGTATCCGTCACATGGGACCGATGGCGCAAGACTTCTACACCGCCTTCGGTTTAGGTAGTAGCAATAAACGGATTAGCACGGTGGATATCGATGGCGTGAACATGCGGGCGATTCAAGCACTGGAAACACGCACCCGCATGCTACAGCAAAAGAACGAGGCACTCGAAACCCGCGTGGCCAAGCTCGAGCAACAAAACCAGCAAACCGCAAGCCTTCCCTGGTCAGCCACCGTGGCGCTGCTAACGCTTCTTATCGGAGGCGGAATCGCATTAAAAAACAAACCTTCCAGCAAGGGTTAAAACTATGAAATATCAAGGCTTTTCATTTTCTCTACTTATTGTACTAATCATCAGTTTTCTGTCCACTTCGCAGGCATTTGCACAAACGTTAACCGTGCAAAATGGAGCAACGGTAACCGTCCAAAATAATGGCACATTAAACTTGGGAACGACCACAACACTGGCAGAAAATGGCGGAAGGGTTACCGGCGGGGGGGAAGTCAAGGCAATCCGAAACCTCAATGCACCCTCTAAACAAAATGTTGCTGGTTTAGGAGCGTTAATCACGAGTGCCCAAAATCTTGGATCAACAACCATCATCCGTAGCCATACAGAACAAACTATAAATAAACGTAAAAGCATCAAGCGGTATTATGATATCAATCCTACCTCCAACGGTGGGTTGAATGCAACTTTAGAATTTAATTATGCGGATGCCGAACTTAATGGACTGCCGGAAGATGCTTTAACTTTATTTCGATCAGATGATGGCGGCAATAGCTATTCAGCGGCCGGTTATTTCAAACGGGAGACTCAAAATAATAACATCATCCTCACTGGCATCGACTCCTTTGCTCGTTTTACAGCTGCTGCCCCCGATTTATTCAACTATGGTTCTTTGGCCCTTAATGGCGTCGATAATTACCTGGATATTTCTTCTATAGCAAGCGACATCGCCGGATCTAATACCTTTTCGGTATCCTTCTGGGTAAAACCTGATTTTGCCAATCAGACCGATGCCAATGGCGTTGCCCCTTTTGCCCTTAACGATGCAAGCGGTAACGACATCTTCTATATTCTAATTGGAGCTCCTGGGACTCAAGATAAAGTAGTTCGCGTTTTTGATTCTTCAGGCCTACCCAAAATAACCGGGCCCGCCCTTTCCGGCGATACCTGGCATCACATTTCGTTTACATACGATAATGGTACCTCAACACTCTACGTTGATGGACAATCCCGGGGACAAAGCAGCATGTCTGTCACACTATCCTCTGACGATCAATGGAGTATCAGTCAAAAATTTAATAGTGGCACACCCGGTGACTTTTTAGATGGAAATATTGATGAGGTTCGAATTTGGAACCAAGCCCTAACAGCCCAACAGCTTCGCGATAATACCTTCCAACCGCTGAAAGGAAATGAAACGGGGCTGATTGGCTATTATCCACTTAACAATACTGCAACAGGATCCAGTTCAAACAGTAATGACGGAACACTTAAAAATAGTCCCTCCTTTGATAGCGACACCTATCCAAACGGCACCTTTATCACCGGCAGCGAAGGTTGGCACATGATGAGTGCTCCAATTAGTGGTGCATCCTATTCTACTCTATTGGATACACTCTGGCTGCAGGGCATTAGTCAGGGTGGAGACATTACAGCGGGCACTGCTAATCTTTATAATTGGGATGAATCCACCTACCAGTTTAATGCCATAGATGATGCCACCATCAATATACCGGCTTCCGAAGGCTTTATCTTTTATGTTTATAATGATCAGGATTATGATGGCACTGCCGATGGTTTTCCAAAGATGATTCAAACAAGCCAACCACATCGATCAGGGAATTTTAGCCCCTCGCTTAGCTTTACCAGCCAATCCGATCCTTCTAAAGAGGGTTGGAATCTAACGGGTAACCCCTACGCCGCAACGATCAATTGGGATGCCCCTAATGGCTGGACTAAAACAAATCTGGAAAGCTCGATCTATGTGTGGGACGAAACGGCTAACAGCGGCAGCGGTGCTTACCTGTCCTGGAATGGATCCACGGGGACCCTGCCCAACGGACTCATTGCCCCCTGGCAGGCTTTCTGGGTAAAAGCAAATGCCAGCTCTCCGGTTTTAAAATTTACCGATGAAGTACGCAGCGCCGGCGGCGTGTTCTATAAAGAATCAGAAAAGCAGAAAATCCCACAAATAGTTTTTGATCTCAAAGGTAGCAAACTCAATTCTAAAGCGGTGATGATGTTTAGTGATAAGGCTAAAACCGACAAGGAGCCACTCGATGCTTGGAAGCTGGAATCGTTGAATCCAAGATATCTCTCACTTTATACTACAGACACTGATCGCCATGCGTTAGACATCAATGCTCTGCCCTCAGATTTAGATTCTCCTGTAAAACTCAATCTTGATTTTAAAGGATCGGATCTGGGTGGAAAATATACATTAAGCTGGAACCCGAAAGCTTTGCCCTCAGATATAACCATTGAACTTACAGATCTGAAAACGAATCGGGTTATTGATCTGAATGAATCCGGAGAATATTCTTTTGAGATTGAAGCGGAAAACACTCGACCTAAATCCAACCAGTCGTCTCAAAAATCCACACTTAACCGACCTAAACATGGCCCCATCCCCACGGTGCTTAAAACCAAAGCCAAGAATTCACGCTTCAAGCTGACGGTGTCACCAAAGAAAGGAAATGCAGTATCGCCAGCCGATATTCCCTCGTCGGTAGAGCTCAACCAAAACTATCCGAATCCGTTTAATCCGACGACAGTCATCCGCTACGGGGTACCGGCTAAGACACAGGTAAAACTCAGCATTTACAATGTGTTGGGGCAACGGGTCCAAACCCTCATCAATGCCCAGAAGTCACCCGGGCGCTATCAGGTCAGCTTCGACGGCAGCCACCTGGCCAGCGGGTTGTACTTCTATAAGCTCAGAGTCGGATCAAAAATATTAACCAAGAAAATGATGCTAATTAAGTAGTTAACAATTATTAGTTATTCCTTTGGGGAAGGTTCCTCCCGAGTAACTAATACCAAATAACCAAATTATAATATCATGAACCGTTTTATCACTGTTAGTGCCCTCTTGTTTTTAATAGCTCTTCCTATAATTGCTCTGGCCCAACCCGGCCTGCCCCCTGCTCCCCAGTCAACCCCGCTCGGCGGAATCGAACTGCTGGCCGCGGCAGGCGGAGCTTATGCCCTTAAAAAATTGCGAGATAAAAGGCAGGATTAACAACAAATTTAATTACCAGGGGAATACCTGCCAGAGATCGAAACAGTAAATTCGGCATTAAATATATTGTTTTGTACATTGGCCTATGCTATTCAATAGGCTTTTTTTGGGGATTTTTATTATTGGAGTATTTAGTACGGCAGGAAATGCTCAATCTTTGCAACCCACCCCCTCCCAAGGACTTCCATACTTTTTTACCTATACCCCTCAAGACTATCCGGGTGAGCAACAAAATCGTTGGATAACGCAATGGAAAGATAAAAGTATGCTAGTCGCCAATTCTGGCGGACTTCTTCAACATTCTGATAGTGACTGGCGTATTTTTGGGGCGGATAAAATTAAATTTATCTCAGCCTTAAAGAAAAGTCATAATGACACTTCTATAATTTGGACAGGTAGCTTTTCTAACATTGGTTATTTTGCCGAAAATGATTCTGCCTATTTTAGTTATACTTCTCTAACTAAAAAACTGGATAAACGTTATCGCGATTTTAGTTCCATTTCTACCATTGAAGAGTTCCATGGGCAGGTCTTTTTTCTAAGTGATTTATACCTGTTATCGTACCATCAGTCAGAAGATACTGTTCGTATTCCCAAAAAGATTTATCAACATATAAATAGGAAAAAGCACCACATCACGCATATTGCCCGATGGCATAAAAAGCTTTACGTGTTTACCGATGGTGGTAAGATCATCACATTAGACGGATCAGGGGAATCTTCAGTAATAGCATACTCCGGTGTTAAGCCTAAATCGGTTATTACTTCAGATAAGGTAGGAGATCAGCTACTCCTAGGAGATTCAAAACAAGGGTTGTTCCTTTTTGACGGTACGTCTATAAAACTGTTTAAAACACCGATAACTGATTATCTGAGAAAAAATACCATTCGTGATGTCCTACACCTCTCAAATGGGGATATTGCAATAGCCACCGAATATGGAGGCACCACCATTTTATATCCGGATGGTCGTCTAAAATACCTGCTTTCAAAGAAAACGGGACTTAAGGAAAATGTCCATAATCAGCTTTATGAAGATAATGCCGGTGACCTTTGGATTGCCGGTAATGAAAGCATCACCAAAGTATTTACCGGAGTGCCGGTGCGTCAGCTTAACGGGGATGTCTTTGGCTTTAACGACGCCCTGCAGATTACACACTTTAAGGACAAATTCTATGTAGGCTCAATGGACGGCCTGTTCCGCTTAGATCATCCAATTAAAGAAATCTATAAATATCCCGCTAAAAAAATATTTACAAACATTAGTCCGAAGCCTGCTCCTTTTTGGGATTTTTCGGTAGTAGATGGAAAACTATGGGCTGGCGGAAATGCAGGGGTATATGAGATTGACGGAAATGATATCAAGCAACTTTTTCCCCTTGAATGCTTTTTTATTCGAAAATTATCGCAAGACAAAATATTGATTGCAACTTCGAATGGCGTCAATCTGCTCCGTAAAAAAGGAAATAAATGGATTGACGAGGGTCCTTTGGGGGTCGCTAACTTTTATGTTTATGCACTCGTTGTAGTCAATGATCACACCTTTTGGGCCGGTGGCGTTCAGGGACAACTCGTACAAGTAAGTTATAACGAAAAAAACGGAACATTTACTCAAAAAAGCTATACCGCTAAAGATGGCGTTTTATCCAGTGATGTGTATGAACCTACACTTGAGCATGGTAAACTGATCGTCAATTCCAACAGTGGTTTCATGCGCTATGATAAATCCACCGATACTTTTAAGCACTTTACCGGTTTGAATGATAAATTGGGCCAATGGGGTGAATATTTGAGCGTGGATGAATCGGGAAATTACTGGTGTAATTATATTACTCCCAATTACCGCGGCATTGTAAAGATGGAACCACAGCCCAATGGGCAGTGGATACGGATTAACACGGCTTTTGAAATTTCAAGAGATCATTTTGGCGATTTCATTGAAATCGAAGGGCGGAACCTTTGGGTGGGATCCACGCAGTCGATTATGCACCGGGACCTATACCAACCGTTTAATCCGCCTAAACCGGAAGTGTATATCTGGAATGTTCAATCGAACTTTGATCAAAAGATGCTCAGTTTAGGCGCTCCTACCAACGATATACCCTTTGGGCAGCGAAATGTGGGCATAGAGCTGGCCTCCACTTCCGATCGCTATCCCGAAAAAAATCAGTTTCGGTATAAGATAGATGATAGCAACTGGTCGGAATGGCGGGCGGAATCTAAAATAAATATGAACAGCGTTCTTCCGGGTAATTATAGGCTTACCGTGCAGACAAGAGATTTTATCAAGCAGGTGTCGGACCCGGTTACCTACACCTTTGGCATTGCGGCCCCCTGGTATCTCTCTAACTGGGCATATGCTTTGTATATCGTCTTTGTAGGCGTGGGCTTATTTTCATTAATTCGTGCTATTTCAAATTACCGGGTTCGCCGCGAGATGGATCAACTAAAGCTGCAAGAAGCGGAAAAGATGTTTGAGCTGGATGCCATGAAAGACCGCCTGTTTGCCAATATTTCGCACGAGTTCCGTACTCCGCTGACCATCAGCCACGGCTTGGTAAAAAAAGTCATTCAACAGTTTACAAATGAAGACGAGAGCACCATTGAAAAGCAGGATTTATTGCTGATTAACCGAAATATGATGAGACTCAAAGATATGGTGGATCAGATTATTGATCTCACCAAATCGGATCAGGATTACCTAACACTTACACAGAATTATTACCCGGCAGAAAAACTTACCTCGCTTTCCGTCGAATCTTTTCGCTCCCTGGCGGCCCACCACGGTCATCACTTTAAATATATTGATGAAAGTAACGACGCCATTCTTTTCGCCGACCGTCCAAAGGTTGAAATCATAATCAATAACATCATTTCAAATGCCATAAAATTTACTCCCAACGGGGGTAAAATTGTGATCAAATCAACTGTAGAGGAAAATAAGTTTATATTGACCGTTTCGGATACCGGTCCCGGAATTCCGGCAGGTGATGAAGAAGCAATTTTTGAACGATTCCATCGTATTGAGCAAGCCGACGGAGAATATGTGGAAGGCATGGGGGTTGGACTAGAGCTCAGCCGTACGCTGGCGCGGCTGCATGGTGGCGATATTAAAGCGCTGCCGGACCAATCACAGGGTGCAACGTTTGTACTCACTTTACCGATCGCTGAAACAGACGACAACACCCTTGTGTTGGAAGTTGAAGATTTTGAACCCAACTACGCGCTTCCCGAAGAAAATGAAATGAAAGAAAACAGGCTTGCATGGATTGAAGGGACGAGCCGAAAAATTTTGCTGGTGGAAGATAATGCTGATATGAGAAGCTACGTGGAAGGCGTCTTATCCAATCTTGGCGAAGTGAACACCGCCGCGGATGGAGAGCAAGCGTGGTCGATAATTCAAGACATCCGCCCTGATCTGATTATTACCGATTTAATGATGCCGAAGATGGACGGAAAGACGCTCGTTCAAAAACTGGCGGCCCACGAGCGTTGGAAAGAAATTCCGGTGGTGGTGTTAACGGCCAAGGCGCTAGTGGAAGATAAACTAGATCTGCTACGTATGGGCGTGGTGGATTATATAACCAAGCCCTTTGAGCCGGAACAGTTAGTGCTTAAATCAGGCAACCTGCTCAACTATTATAAGAAAAGAATGAAAGCTCTGGAAGAGGATTATCCAGAGAATGAAGACGAACCACTCACCCAGCAACTGGTGCTGTATATCAGGGAACACCTTTCGGATACCACGATCACTGTTGACCGGCTGGTAAGCGCGTTTCCGCAAAGCCGGCGTTCTCTGTATCGGAACCTCCGCAAAGAAACCGGGATGACCCCCTCTGAATTAATTCGAGAAGTCCGCCTTTCTGCTGCCCGTGAACTGGTTAATAAGAGTAGCCAAACATACCGCCTTGAAAAACTGGCTGCTACCGTCGGTTACAAAAGCGCTACCAGTTTCCGTAAAGCGTACGAAAATTTGTTTGGGGAGCATCCGCTGGAAGGGTAATTCAGAACTGCACTTCCCAAACCTCCAAGGTTTTGGAAACCTTGAAATTTTTATACAATGCTAATTGCTAAGTCTAGCAGTGACCAAATGTAGCAGGTTCACTAAGGCAAATGTTACCTTCGAAGGTCATCCCCCTTACCCCCTTCAAAAAGGGACTAAAACGAAAAAATCGAATGCCGAATTTGCCAAAATAATTTATCCTGCCAATTTGAATTTGGATTTTTGGGCCAGCTGCAGATTTACCTCGTCCTGCCATTCAGATCGTACTTTATACCACTTAATCCGCGATTTGGCACGTTTGCACAGAAAGTTGGCACACCTGCACAGGTAGAAAATCATAGTTTTAGAACCTACAGACTAACCTCATACTCTTGCAATGAAATTATTACGATCCTGCTTTCTCGGGGTACTTTTATTTACCCTTGCTTCCGGCCTTGCTTACGCCCAAACCATTACCCCCAAAGTGTCGGTAAACTACGGCAACAGTTATGTGCTAACCGAGAAGGGAGAGGTCTATTCCTTCGGCCATAACGAGTGGGGGGAGCTGGGTCAGGGCAACATCAACCGGAATGATATTCCCGGGGCCCTGGATTTGTCCAATATGGGGGGTAAAAAAATCTGGAAACTGGGAGAAGGGATTTCAACTACCCATCAGTTATTGATAGCCGAAGATAGTACGCTCTATGGCTATGGCGAAAATATTTACTATCAAATGGGTTCTTCCTATTCTCCAAGTAATGATCATATCCCAAGTCCTGTTAACTCAACGGCCCTGGCCGGCCGAAAAATTGTGCAGGCCGTACAAAACGATAATTCCAGTTATGTATTGACGGACAGCGGTTATGTATATACCGCCGGCTCTAACAATAATGGATACCTGGGGCTTGGTACAACGGCCGATCCAATACAAAACTTCACCCGCATAGACACGGCTGCCTTTAACGGGGAGAAGATCGTGAAAATTAGTTCGGGCAAAACGCACCGCCTGTTTTTAAGCGAGAACGGGACGGTGTTTGCAGTGGGTGAAAATGTTAATGGACAGCTATCGACTGGAAATACCTATGGACAAACGGTTCCTGTGCCCATTAATACCTCCACCTTAGGAGGTAAAACCGTCATTGATATTGCCACTTCACAAGGGGCCAGCATGGTTCTCACCCAGGACGGTTCTGTGTTTACCTGTGGAAATTACAGAAATGAGGGACTCGGACAAGGAAATATCACCCAGGATGTGCATTTGTTCACTGAGGTGGACCAAACCCATATATCCGGCAAAAAAATGATTCAGATTGCCATGAAAGATGGAAGTGGCTATATGCTGTCTTCGGATGGAACCTTGTACGGAATGGGGGGTACCGGATTCATTAAACAAAATGGCAGTGACATCGCATCAAACATACCAATTGAAATCACGAACTCTACATTCGTGGATGGCACGATCAGTGAATTTCATGTTGGTGGAATACCTAGTACAGCAGATCAAGACCACATCCTATTAAAGACCAGTACGGGTACCTGGTATGCTCTTGGGCATTCCACCCGCGGACAAACCGGAACCGGCTACACCACCTACCTGGAAACACCGAAGCCGGTCAACCTCTCTGAGGTGCAAGGCGATTCACTGGTTCAGGTTGAAGGGGGAAATTACAAGACCTTTTTCTTAGATAATGACGGCATTGCTTATTCTACCGGATATCGGGCCCCGTTGTATGAGAGTGGTTCTGATGCTGAACCTTCTCGCCTCAACGGGCGAACGTTAATACAGGGCGTGGCCACCCCACAGAAGATGGACCTGAGCAACCTGGCGGGTAAAACCGTTATCGACGTGGTGGCCGGTCCCAAACAGGCCTTTCTGCTTACCAAGGATGGTGAAGTATATGGAACGGGCCGGGCCGCCGGGGGCCATTTAGGCACTACCGACAGCGTTGATGTATATATCCCTGAAAAAATCGATTACAGCAATATCGGGGGTAAAAAGATCATTAAAATAGCCTCCGGAGGTACGAACGATGATCAATCCCCGCAGGGACATACCCTGCTGCTGGCCGAGGACGGCACGGTATTCAGTTTTGGGGATAATGCGTACGGGCAACTGGGGCTGGGCGATCGGGTTAATCGCAACATTCCTACCCCCCTGACCGACCCGGTCATCGCCTCCAAAAAAATTGTGGATATCGCCGCCAATGGGCGAAACAGCCTGTTTATTGCCGAGGACGGCACGGTGTTACTCTGTGGCATCGGCGGCAACGGGGAGATGGGATTCGGGGATACCAACGACCGGCTGGTGCCCACCGTGCTTAACACCGGAGATTTGTCCGGCGTTAAGATTGTGGAAGGCGTTATTGGCACAACAGGTAATAGTACAACTTACTCGCATTTTTTACTTCGCTCCAGCGACAACCGGTTATTTTCCTTTGGGGAAGGTTCCGACGGGCAGCTGGCGCAGGGATCCAAAACGAATAATTATGTGCCCACCGAAATTGCTGCGTCTAGCTACGATAACAAAACGCCCGTGGGCATTGCCGCCGGGTATCATACCGATATGGTGCGCATGGCCGACGGGTCGTTATATAGTGCAGGTAACGTCAACCGGGTTGGTTTTGATACCTTTACCTTTACAGACTATTCCAGCCTGACCCGTGTAGAAGGGGACTTAAAAAATCGTTTTGTGACCGACATGGCTACCTTTGATGAATTTTCCATTGCTGCCTTAGATGACGGAACAGTGTTAACCTTTGGTGATTATAATAAAACACAATTCTATTATGGAAATTTGGGCAATGGAGAACCTAAACCCAGTAATCAAAATGTTCCCACAGAAGTAAAAAATCTGAATGTACTCAAATCACCCATTCCCACCACCAACCTGGCCCTGCACCTGGATGCCGGCCGCGGCCTCACCCAATCCGGCGACTCGGTAACCACCTGGGCCGATTTAGGGAGTCTAGGAAATGATGGTACCCAGGCGACGCTTGCTCAGCGACCGGTTCTCATCGACAGCGCCATAAATAACCGGCGGGCTATTCGATTCAACGGAACCGACTCGTATCTAACGCTGCCAACCGCTGCCACCCTGGGCATTCAAAACTCTGACTACGAAATGTTTGTAGTGGCCAAATCAGCTACCGTTAACTCAAATGTTAACTTTTTAGTAGCAGGAGGCGCAGAGCAATATGAATTACATTTAAATGGCAGTTCCGGTGCAAGATTTATTCCCAATACCGGTAACTATATTGATGTGGGTACCACGGGCGAATTTTCAGATACCACTGCCCAGCTATTCAATGTCCGTGCCACCGATACCCAGGGCATACTCAGCGTAAACGGTAACGAAACGGTTGACGCCGGCAATGCCCAAAGTGCCGATAACTCAACTTTGCGTTTAGGCGTGCGAAGCGGTGACGGTTACTGGTTTAAAGGCGACATTGCCGAAGTGATTATGTACAGTGGTGTGCTGAGTGACCCTGATCGAAAAAAGGTGGAAGATTACCTGTATAAAAAATACCAAATTCAGAATTACAAGGCATCTTCGGGCCAGCTCACCGGAACCGAAGGCTGGCGACTGCTTAGCAGCCCCGTCATCGATTCCACCTACGCGACCTTGTTATCTAGTTTATGGACGCAGGGCTTTACCGGGGCCAACATAGAAACCGGAACCCCGAACGTCTATAGCTGGCCCACCGCCTCCACCAATCCCGACGCTACCAACTGGACGGCCATAGCCAACATCGATGATCCCCTGCCCCCCGGCAAGGGCATGCTGGTCTATGTCTTCAGCGACGATAACGGTCCCGATGTGGCCGGTGATGCGGGCTTCCCGAAAACGTTATCGCTGGAAGGCCGCGAACCAGATACCGACCAAGACTTAACATCATTACTTAATGCGAATGTCAATGGCTGGGCCCTGGTGGGTAATCCCTACCGCAAAGACATCGACTGGGACGCGTTCACCAAATCAGGCCTGTCGGGCTCGGTATATGTGTATGATGCCAATGCCGCCAGCTGGAAAACCTGGAACGGCACTAGCGGTGGGTTAACAGGTGGGCAAATCGGCGCTTTTAACGCCTTTTTTGTGCAAACCATGAGTAAAGACCCCACACTGACCATCCCTACCAGCGCAAAATCGGATTCTGCCAATAGTTTTCTTGGAAAAGAGATGCCGAATGATAAACCCATTTCATTTTCTCTTGACCTGCAAAGCAACGATGGATTAAAGAATTCTGCTTGGTTTCAATTTTCTAAAGAGGCTTCGACAGGTCTCGATAAAAAAGACGCGCACCAACTTTCCCCATTGAGTTCTTCGTACGTACTCCTGGCCTCGAAAACAGCTGCTTCTTCCTTACTGGATATTAACAATCGCCCCTACCCTGAAAAGAAAATTACCATTCCGCTCTATTTTGAGTCAACGGAAAGTGGGAAGTTTACGCTTTCCCTGAACAAAGCAAATGTAACCGATGGCTGGGATATACGTATCCTGGATCATTCCAGTGGCAACCTGTCAAGCCTAGATCATTCCTTTTCTTTTGATTATCAATCCCCTAAGAATAAACGTACGGACGTAAATCCGCAGACCTTGGTAAATCCGGTGCTTAAGGCGAAATCAACGGCCTCTGAAAGGTTTAGTCTGGTTATCAACCCGACCACTAATTCAGCTAACAAGCCAGGCTCTGATTTGCCCAAAAAAGTAGCCCTCAATCAAAACTATCCCAATCCCTTTAACCCAACCACAGTCATCCGCTACGCCGTGCCGGCCAAGGCACAGGTCAAGCTTAGCATTTATAACGTACTCGGCCAACGCGTACAAACGCTCATCAACGCCCAGAAGTCGCCCGGGCGCTACCAAGTCAGCTTTGACGGCAGCCACCTGGCCAGCGGGTTGTACTTCTACAAGCTGAAGGTCGGGGCGAAGATCATCACCAAAAAAATGACCCTCATTAAGTAACACCTTGGCACGAGCGGACGCTCGCGCCAGCCAGAAGGAGATAATAGATTAAATAAATAAGTAACGAGTGAGGAATAATAAGTAAATAACCAACAAGAAATTACTCGTTACTCATCACTCATTAAAAAAGAAATTATGAAACAACTAATAACCCTGTTTACGCTCCTAATCCTAATTGCACTTCCAGCCCTGCTCATGGCCCAGCCCGGCCTGCCCAAGGTTCCTCAGTCAACCCCGCTTGGTGGTATCGAGCTGCTGGCCGCAGCCGGCGGAGCTTATGCCCTTAAAAAGCTGCGAGATAAGAAAATGGACTAAAAAGATCAACTGACTCCAGACTTGCGATAGCATCCAGAATTAATTAAATAGTCATCTACTATAGACATTTTATGAACTGTAGTTATAAAACAGTTGACCTGCGATGCATAAATTCGTTTTGCCACCAAAAAAGCTGTCCCATTTCGTTAAACGTATCTATGAGATAGATATCCCACACCCCAGTAATTTTGAAGAAAATAGGATAATTCCTATGGGAACTGGTACAATAACTATTGTATTAGAAGGGAATCCTCGGGTTAAAAGTATCGAGGGTGTTGAATCTTTTCCCAATTATGCCCTGAGCGGCCAGTACTTTCCGACTTTTTCTTTTGATAGCAATACTCCTTTGCGGCATTATGGAGTCGCCTTGAAACCTACGGCCACTTTTAAATTATTCGATATATATTTAGCAAACATTCAGAATGATTTTATCTCTCTGGATAACGTTATTGGTAATGAAGCAAAAGAAATCCGACAAAAACTTTTGCAAGTTGATTCTACAGAAAAACGTCTGTCGCTACTTACCAACTTTATGCTGCGGCAAATACCACCCACCACCGAATATACTCATCTTGATGTCGTTATCGATTTTATTTATGAAAAACAGGGCATACTTAAGGTAAAAGAACTCTGCGAGCATGAAGATGTTAGCAGGCGCTATCTTGAAAAAAAATTCAAGAAATTTATTGGGTTCACGCCCGGACAATTTATCCGACAGGTTCGCTTTAATTTTACTTGTGCAAATATTGCGGAAGGAAAGAAAACTGTGAACGAAATTTTGACGACATTTGGCTATCATGATCGCTCTCACTTCATGAAAAAGTTCAAGAAATATTTTGGGGACGATCTAAGCGTACTGACTGGCGACAGCGATAATCTTTTTAAAATTGTTTTCTCCCGAATTATGCGTACAGACCAAGAAAACAGTTACCACCCCTAATTTGCTATGTTAGTTGAATGCCAACAAGAATTATTTATGCATTTCTCGACTCGTGAAAAACAACCTTTCTTTTTTACGAGTCGATCATAATTAGTATCTCTGAATAAAGACTTTATCACTAAAAGACTATTCCCAAAACTCACCTTTTGCTATTGGCTATCCCGCCAAGGAATTTCTACCTTAGCCGTTGGTTATTAAATTTAAAAATTTAGCATTATGCTTAACCAGTTTTTCTTGTTCAATATAAATGGAAAGAAATTTTTAACCGCAAGTGCTGTTACGGTTTTAATCGTCGGAGGCATCGGGTGGTTATGGCATCCTTTCTGGTGGGTATTCATACTTGTTGTCCCTGTAGTTCTCATAGGTATTTTAGATATGCTGCAAACTCAGAATACCATCATCCGTAACTTCCCTTTTCTGGGACATTTCCGGTATCTACTGATGAGCATTTCTCCTGAAATTCATCAATATTTTGTAGAAAATAATACTGATGGTAAACCTTTCAACAAAAATCAGCGTGATTTCGTCAATAAAAGATCCGAAAAACAAGCCGAAACCCACCCCTTTGGAACCGAACTGGATGTTTATGAAGAAAAGTATGAGTGGGCGCCCCATTCGGTCTATCCTAAGCAAAAGATGGAAGAACCGCCTCGCATCCCGGTAGGCAATCAATGCAGCAAGCCTTATGACGCTGCGATATTTAACATCTCGGCAATGAGCTTTGGATCACTCAGTGCTGCTGCAGTCCGAGCGCTGAACAAAGGTGCCCAAATGGGTGATTTTTTTCATGATACCGGAGAAGGCGGCTTATCTCCCTATCACCTGGAGTACGGTGCTGATGTCGTATGGGAGATAGGATCTGCTTATTTCGGGTGCCGGACTAAAGATGGCAATTTTGATGCGGATGAATTTCAGAGAAAAGCCACTAACGATAAAGTCAAGATGGTAGAGATTAAACTCTCGCAGGGGGCAAAACCCGGTCATGGTGGTGTGCTTCCTGCTATCAAGAATACCAAAGAAATTGCCCAAATACGGGGAGTGGAACCTTATACCAAAGTAGTCTCGCCAGCCTTCCATACCGCTTTTTCTGATGCTGTAGGTTTATTGGAATTTGTGCAAAATCTGCGAGAGCTATCTGGGGGTAAACCTGCAGGCTTTAAACTATGTATTGGACGTAAAGAAGAATTTATTGATATCTGTAAAGCGATACTTGATACAGGAATTAAGCCAGATTTTATTACAATTGACGGGGGGGAAGGCGGTACAGGGGCCGCACCTATTGAATTCTCTGATTCTATTGGTATGCCTTTGGAGGAGGCATTAGTGTTTGTGACCGATACTCTTAGAGGATATGATCTAAAAAAGGACATCAAAATAATTGCTGCAGGCAAAGTCATAACGGCTTTTGATATTATAAAATCGGTAGCCTTGGGTGCAGATATTTGCAACAGTGCCCGTGGTATGATGTTTGCCCTCGGATGCATACAAGCATTAAAATGCGACACTAATGAATGTCCCACGGGTATTACGACGCATGATCCAAGTTTAACCCGCGGACTGGTTGTTGAAGATAAAGCAGAACGGGTAGCAAATTTTCAAAGTGAAACGGTTAAAGCGGCCCTGGAACTTTTGGCCGGAATGGGGCTAAATCATTTTGATGAGTTAAAAAGAGAGCATATCAATAAGCGTACAGAACCCGAAACAATCAAAACTTTCGAAGAGATTTATCCCTCTATTGAGGTAGGCGCTTATTTATAGGAAGTTCGTTCTTAAAAGATTAGAGTGTCCTTTGCAAAAGCAGATATCTCTAGTTGTTTGGGAACAAAAATTCAGATGAATTTGTAACAGGCTATAGCGGCTAATTTTCAAAAATTTATAATATTAATTCGGATTATTGATAATCCAAAAGATGCCAGTCGACGTATCTGATCAGAACAACATATGATTAAAAAAAATCCTCTAGCTCCTAAAGATCTTATCCGGCTTATTGCTTCCGACTTAAGAATATCAATTCTGCTTCCAGTAATTATAATGATGCCGTCTTTGCTGAAAGCACAACAATCACAAGATCTTGAAACACAGTTCATTTATATTAAAAATGATATGCAGACGGCCATTGATTCAACGGATAAAAGCGGGCTCATTCAAGCACAAGAGAGAATGAAAAGATTCATTAATAATGAAAATGAGGATATACAAAAATTGGCATATTATTATTTAGCCTATGCTGATTCTAGGCTATACACTCAGTTCTCAACAGATAATGAGAAGCAGAAAGACCGCTATTTAGATAAAGCCATACAGTATCTTAAAAATGCATTAAAAATCGATCATTCTTTTGCCGAGGGACAAGCACTGCTTGGACTTGTTTTTGGATTGAAAGTTCATGGTATTTTTTCAGGGATGAAATATGGACCCAAATCGGATGATATGATGGAAAAAGCGATACAAAACAGCACAAAAAACCCGCGCCCAATCATGTTAAACGCTATAAGTTTACTAAATAAACCGGCTATAGTGGGAGGTAGTACACAAAAAGCAATTGAAGGATTCAAAAAAGCTGCCAATTTGTACAAAAGCTTTCAGCCCAAGAACAAAATGATGCCCAGCTGGGGGCATGCCGAGGTATATGCCTGGATGGGAAAGGCTTATGAGCAAAACAAGGAATATCAAAAAGCTAAAGCAGCCTACAAACAGGCGCTCGTAATTAATCCCAATTATAATTTAGTTCAACATAAATTGCTTCCCAAGCTTGCTGAAAAGATGGATAAATAAAAAAGGCAGCCATGGTAAGCCGCCTTTTTTAATTAATTCAGGCATATTTTATTCAAAATTAGAGTCTTCCAACCCGGAGTTTATTTTGACATCCTGAACTTTCATATCCAATGCCATAACTCCCTGATCAGAAGAAATGTCATAAGGCAACTTAATACCATCAGTTTCTCTATAGTCAGAATAGGTTGTCTTGGCAGAATGATTCCCAAAGGTTGTCTCTTCTTTGAGTTTTAATCCACTGTCGACCGCATAATACGCCTTAGTCTGGACGCCTGATGGCATCGTAACCTGAAGTACATAAGCATTCTGTCCTTCAACTTGCTGTTCTCCCAATAGTTCTGTCTTATAATCCCCGGAATTATATTGTAACTCGGGAAAAATAATAGCTTCTTCCCGAAAAGTCTTTTTCTGTTGTTCAGCGAGTTGAGGCTGTTGTCCATTACTATGTATACTTACGCTATCACCATTCACTTTTAAGCTACTGATAACCCTGTTGGCAGATGCCAATTTCACTTCTCGACTATACTTATCAGGTGCCTTGTTCATTCGGATAATTTGCAACTTGTAACCCTGAACCTGGCCAGTCATCACAAGCTTCATATCCTTGACATCCTCCAATTGTTTCTTCCCGCCAATGGCATCAATATAGTGGTTGATCACGCTTTGCGAAGTAACCCCTTCAGGGGCAGGCATCATATTTTTCCACAAATTGTTTTCGGGATTTACATCGGGTAATTCGTGGTTTGGATCTATTTCAACTGTCTGAACCTGAGAAGTTGAAGGATATTTGAAAGTCCATTCCGAGCCGCTCTGCCAAATTTCCACTGGCAGGCTCTTCGTCCCGGTATTGCCATTTGCCTCTTTAACTTCTACCGTTACCGGCATTGCCATTTTATCTTTATTCAGAATCGTAATATACGATCCTTGTTTGGGATCATTATTCACGTACTCAACATCTTCAACCGCCTGATCCAACTTCCAGTTATGCATAAACCATTCTTTCCAAAACCAGCTGAGATCTTCACCAGCCGCATCATCCATGGTATTGAAGAAATCCCAGGGCGTGGGATGCTTGAAAGCCCACCGTTTGATATAAGTTTGAAAAGCATAATCAAATCTCTTTTTACCTAACACCTGATTACGTAACTGATGAAGGGCTAAACTAGGCTTCGTATACGCTTCAACGCCCAAATTTTGTTGATTATGAATAACATCCGGTCTGGTAAAAATAGGATTAATATTACTTCCGAAAATATAGTTTGCCAATCTCCGCGGATCTTGCTTGTGATAATACTCTCCGCCATTAAATGCCTTTGTATCCACATCATTCAAAAAGGTATTAAACCCTTCATCCATCCATGCATACTTTCGTTCATTGGATCCGACAACCATCGGGAACCAGTTATGGCCGAACTCATGATTGGTCACTTCCCAAAGTCCGCTACCTTTACTTTTGTAATTACAAAATACGATTCCCGGATATTCCATTCCGTGTTCACTGCCCGCTACATTTGTGGCAACAGGATAGGTGTATTCATACCATTCCTTAGAATAAAGCTCAATAGCTCCTTTTACATATTCTGTGGATCGGCCCCAGGCATCATTTCCAGCACTCTCTACGGGATAGACAGACTGAGCGAGTGCTTCCTTTCCGCTAGGCAGATTAATACGCGCCGCATCCCACATATAAGCTTTCGAAGCCGCCCATGAAACATCCCGGGCCTGATGCATCTTAAAGTGCCATGTGAGCATATCCTTATCCGAACGTTTTGCAGGATTTTCGACATCCTGCTTCGAACGAATCATGACTGTCTTATCACTATTGTGAGCTTTATCAAGTTGCTCCCGCTCATGAGCGGTCAATACATCCTTAGGATTTTGCAACTCGCCCGATCCGACAACCAGCATATTCGATGGCGCAGTAATCTTGTAATCAAAATCACCATATTCCAAATAAAATTCACCCGCTCCCAAATAAGGCAACGTATTCCATCCTTCTACTTCATCAAACACTTCCATCCGTGGGTACCATTGCGCAAGTGTATAAATCCAACCATTTTTTGTCTTAGTTCGTCCCATCCGATCCTTACCATAGGGAGGAATTTCAAATGAATAGTTTATAGATATCTTCATTTCCTTACCGTCTGCTTTAAGTGCTTCGGGCAATCGGATTTGCATCCGGGTATCGCTTACTAAATAATCGGCCTTTTGCATCTTTCGGCCCATCTTAATCGACACTGATTTGATATTATAGCCATTTGTATACGTTTTTACGGTATTTCTGCCTCCCGTAACAGGAGAAACAGCTGTACCCCGCGAATCTTTACGGAAGGTATTTTGATCCAATTGTAGCCACAAAAAATCCAGATTATAAGGACTATTATTCGTATAAGTAATCGTTACATTACCACTTACCTTTTTCTGAGTCGTATCCAATGTAGCTTGAATATTATAGTCAGCTCGATTTTGCCAATACTGTGGCCCCGGCTTACCGGTAGCACTATGAAAACCGTTTGCCTGATCTTCCATAAACAAGGGGCTGAAAAGTTCATGCGCATCAAAAGTAGATTTTTCGTGATCTTTTTGTTGTGCCTGCGCTTGCGAAAATACACCACTAATGATGAGTAATAGAAACAAACTGCATTTAGAAAGGAATTTCATGAAATGAAGATTTATTTGTGATTTTTTTATTCGGTACGAAGGTAAAAAAGAATGCTACCTATTAAAAAGAAATTTGTAATTCTACATCGAATTTAAAAAAAAGTAAGACCGAATATAGACCTGGCAGAGTATCTATTTATATTTTTCTTAAATTGGGTTTTATACCATCTGACAACCTATAGACTGATTTTAAACTCAAACTTTACTGTGTTTGAATTTCATCAAAAATGGGTACTGCTCCCCCAGTGTTCCGATGCAGTTACAACTGCCAGATGTTATATCAATAAGAACAGGAATTTACAAAAATATATCGATTGGTATACTATCAAAATTTCTAAGCGACTTGTTAATTTGATGGTAGAATTAATCTATCAGAAAGATTTGGAGCAAACGTTCCAGGGAACGCGGAATCATTTATTTTCACATTAAATTCTCCGTTTTTTATCTCTATGGTATCCGATCCATCAAGATCATTAACTACCAGCCCTTCAAACTTTCCCTGAATATTATCACTAGTTAAACTCGTAATTTCGAGCATTCCACTTGATGAAATATAAGCTGTGGATTCTTCCCCCTGAGCAATACCATAAGCCAACTCGGCAGCCTTGTCTACATTATCATTATCAGGATTATCTATATTGAGAAGATCGTACGTCCCCTCTCCAATAACTCCATTGTCAATATTAGTGTAAATATAAAACTGTAACGTTTCAAAATTATTACTGCTTTGATCAACTACTTTTGTAGCAACAATACCGATAAATCCCGGTTGACTATTATTTCCCAAATTAACTTTAGAAGCTGAAGCTCCGTTTGTTTCCCAATCTTCGCCATTTATGGTGGCTTTGACAACACCCTCATTCACGTACACATCTTGTTGTGAACTCTTGGATTTACAAGATACTAGCACGATAGTTGTAAATATTAAAATTGAGACGCACTTCGTATAGAAATGAAAATACATATCTCCCCCCTGACTTAGATTTTTATTTGATAGCTAGGTCCCCATCCCCCCCTCTAAATCAAGATATAATAATACTCCTAAATAACAAATTTTTATTGACTTACACGAATTCCTTTTTCTTTTCTGCGCGTTTTCTTTCGTTATGATCCAGATACATTTTTCGAATCCGCAGGCTTTTAGGAGTCACCTCCAGCAATTCGTCAGTATCTATAAATTCGATGCACTGTTCAAGACTCATTTTTTTAGCAGGTGCAATTTTTACGGCATCAGCTGTCTGTGTAGCGCGATGATTAGTAAGGTTCTTTTTCTTCACAACGTTGACCACCAAATCATCCGAGCGATTATTAATTCCAACCACCTGGCCGGCATAAACGGGATCTCCGGGTTCAACAAGAAATGTTCCCCGATCCTGCAGACCTTCCAGACCGTAACCGGTAACTTCACCTTGCTCCAAAGCGATGAGAGCCCCACTGTTCCGTCCGGGTATTTTACCGGCAAACGGTTCATAAGAATCAAATTGCTGGTGCATGATGCCGGTGCCCCGGGTTTCCGTAAGCATCTCACTTCTAAAACCAATGAGACCACGGGAAGGCACCTTAAAGATGAGACGATTATTTTCTCCCTCCTGAGTCATAGAAGTCATAATACCTTTGCGCTGCTGCAGGTTGTCAATCACACGATTGGCATAATCCTGGTGGACATCAACGACGACTTCTTCAAATGGTTCATGCCGCTGACCATCAATTTCACGATAAAGTACTTCCGGTCGAGATACCGCAAACTCATATCCTTCGCGCCTCATAGTTTCTGTAAGGATAGCTAATTGCAATTCTCCGCGTCCGGAAACTTTATAAATATCGGGATCTTCGGTCTGTTCAACCCGGATTGAGACATTTGTACGAATTTCACGCATCAGACGATCTTTTATCATATTGGAAGTCACATAGTCGCCTTCCCGACCAGCGAATGGAGAATCATTCACCCGGAAAAACATTGCCATCGTCGGTTGGTCGATATCATAATAATCCAGTGCCGTCATATCACTTGTGGCCGTCAACGTATCCCCAATGTCCACTTTTTCATACCCGGCCAAAGCAAAGATATCACCGGCATCTGCCTTTTCGACCGGCTCCCGCTTCAATCCATTAAAGGTAAAAAGCTTGGTTGCTTTAGCCTTTTCTTTAAGATCTCCTTTGCGATTCAGCAGTGCAATTTCCTGATTCTGTTCAATCGTTCCCTGCTCTACCCGACCAATGGCAATTCGTCCTACATAGTCATTCCAGTCGATACTGCTTACCAGCATTTTAAAGGAAGCCTCAACGTTCTGCTCAGGTGCAGGAATATGTTCAATAATCTTATCGAAGAGAGGCGTCAGATTGTCGTTGTCATCCTCAAGTTCTTCTTTGGCAATACCGTTGATTCCCTCTGCATAGATGATAGGAAAATCCAGCTGATCGTTTGTGGCATCGAGCATCACAAAAAGATCAAATATTTCATTCAGCACATCATCGGGACGAGCATCTTTTCGATCAATTTTATTGATTACAACGATAGGTTCATATCCCAGCTGCAGTGATTTTCGCAACACAAATTTCGTCTGTGGCAAAGGCCCTTCGGCTGCATCCACCAGCAAAATAACACCGTTGACCATCTTGAGAATACGCTCCACCTCTCCACCAAAATCAGCGTGGCCGGGCGTATCAACAATATTAATTTTGGTTTCGCCCCACTTGACAGCGGTATTTTTTGAGCTAATGGTGATACCTTTTTCACGTTCAAGGTCACCGGAATCCATCACTCGTTCCTGTACCTCTTGGTTCTCACGGAAGGTACCGCTTTGTTTCAGCATTTGATCAACCAAGGTCGTTTTACCGTGGTCGACGTGCGCGATAATCGCGATATTTCTAATATCTTTATACATAAATGGTATTAATTTGTAGACCGGACTTTTTTTACCGATGATTTGCAGCGTGCAAAGATACGGCTTTATTTTCGCAATTCATTATATGTATTCATTCTTTTTTCCAAAACAAGTAATTTATTTAATAGTTAAATAAACATTTTTTGTTATAGAGAGCATCTGACTATGGACGGCAAGAGAAAAATCACGATCAGATTCCTCTGGGGAATCAATGTTCTAGGCCTTGTGCTTTGGTATTTATCTTACCCTGAAACTACTTTTCGCCATAATATTGAACCTTTCTTTATATACACCAGCCAACTCACTGGCATCTGTGGATTTAGCCTGTTCGCCATCTCATTTATATTCTCAACACGGTTACAATGCATCGAAGACCTAACAGGAGGTCTGGATAAGGCCTATCATCTGCATCATACGATCGGGAAAACAGCTTTTTTCTTAATTTTATTACATTCGTTACTCCTAATCATTAGATGGATTCCAGAAAATATTCCTAAAGCCTTTTGGTATATCCTGCCCTATCACCGACGGTGGGGATCAATCTGGGCAGCTGGTCGTTCTTAGGTATGCTGCTACTAATACTCTTTACCCTTGTAATCAAAATAAGCTATGATAAATGGAAGATTACACACAAGTTTATGGGTATATTTTTCATTCTGAGCATTTTCCACATCTTTTTATTAAGTGATCTGATCGGCAAAAATATACCTTTAGCTGTTTACTTGGGCATTTTGAGTTTTCTTGGCTTATGTGGCTACCTGTATAAAACGATCCTTCTGGAATGGGCAATCCCAAAAGCTTCTTATACTGTAACACAAATTGAAAAACTCACCGATCAGGTCATGGAGATAACCCTGGCCCCTAAACAACAAACACTTACATTTACTTCAGGACAATTTTGTTTTTTCAGCTTTCAAGGAGCAGGCTTAAGCAGCGAAACGCATCCCTATACCATATGCAATGCCACCAATCAAAGAAACATAACTGTTATAGTAAAAGCTCTGGGTGATTATACCCGACATTTGTATCAGCAGCTGAAACCAGGAACAACCGCTTTGCTAGAAGGTCCTTATGGAAAATTTTTCTATAATCCGAATAGTAATAGGTCTCAGGTATGGATTGCCGGCGGTGTTGGCATTGCGCCTTTTATAAGTTGGTGCGAAGAGATTAAACAGAAAGATTGCATCGAGACAGAAATCGATCTCTATTACTGTGTAAATAGCCAAAAAGAAGCTCTTCATCTACAAAAATTCAATGAACTGGCTCGTGAAACGCCAAACTTTCATATTCATCTTAGCTGTGCTGAGAAAGACGGATTTCTAAAAGCAACAGATATTCCTGACGTCGTGCATAAAGAAATTTTTATCTGTGGTCCCAAAGCAATGCGGCAGACTTTAATCCCTGATCTGCAAAAATTACAAATCCGGAAAGAATATATACATTTCGAAGATTTTGACTTCTTCTAACCTTCTCTTTTAAAAAAAATAATTACATTCCTTTGATTTTGGCATGAGTAATGTTGAACTGTTACCTTTTAGCCAACTTTTAAAAAAGAAACTATAGTATGAATTTAAAAATTAAGAATCAGCGTTTTGTCGTCTGCGGGGCAAGTAGTGGTTTTGGCCGTGCAATTGCGGAATTATTACTGGATGAAGGAGCTAACGTTATTGCTATTGCTCGAAGAAAAAACAAGCTACAAGAGCTTCAAGAAGCATTCCCGGATTCCGTTATTACCGTTGCGGGCGATCTTACCGATGACGATACTCATAACAAAATTGAAGCAGCTATCGGTAATAAACAACTGCATGGAGTAGTCATCAATGCAGGCGGACCGCCAGCCCTCACTCCACTCGAAACAGCCATCTTTGACTGGGATCAGGCTTATGAAAACGTGATGCGCTGGAAAATTGAACTGGTACTTCGATTGATCTCTTATTTCACATCCAAGAACTATGGACGTATCTTGTTCATTGAAAGTCAATCGGTCAAGCAGCCTATCCCATCTTTGGTTTTGAGTAATTCGTTCCGCGCCGGAATCGTAGGTTTTGCAAAATCACTAGCTGAGGAAATTGCCAAGGAAGGGGTAACGGTAAATGTGCTTGCCCCAGGTTCGCATGATATGCCAGCAATTGAACGTGTCATCAAGAAGGCCAGTGAAGATTCGGATAAGTCTATGGAAGAAATCCGGGAGGAGATGGAGGCATCGATCCCCGTGGGACGATTTGGCAAAGGCGAAGAAATTGCCTCTCTGGCCGGTTGGATTTTATCACCTCACGCTTCGTACGTAACTGGACAGACGATCAGTCATGATGGTGGCAGTATCAAAGGAATTTTTGGATAATGCTGGATGCTGGATGCTGGATGCTGGATGCTGGATGCTGGATGCTGGATGCTGGAACCAAGCTAATTAATCGTAAAGAAAACAAAGTAATTTTAAGTATTAATTTTTGAGTTTCATGTGGTATCAAACACAGTTTTCGCTATCTCCGAAATCACGGGGCTTTCATATCATTACCGATGAAGTACGCCGGGAGATACCAGAGATTAAAAAAATCAAAATAGGGTTGGCCCATGTGTTTATTCAGCATACCAGTGCCAGCCTGACAATCAATGAAAATGCCGACCCATCTGTCCGGCGCGATTTTGTCACTCATTTCAAAAGAATGGTGCCGGAGGACATGTCGCTGTACGAGCATACCCTTGAAGGACCGGATGATATGACTTCGCATATAAAAAGTTCCATATTGGGGCACTCGGTTACCATCCCCGTATCAAATGGCAAACTAAATCTGGGAACGTGGCAGGGTATTTACTTATGCGAGCATCGCAATCATGGTGGCCGTCGCAAGCTGGTTGTCACGCTAAATGGTGAGGATAAATGACAAGCGTGATGCGTAATTCGTAATCACAACGAACCTGAATTTTGACAAGAATCCTGGTTTCTATTTAATATGATTTCTGGATAAGTGTACCTCTTCAAGTACTTTATCCTGAAAAGTAAATAGATTCACCGTCCTGCAAATATAGAATATAGATGGGCGTCTGCAAAATCATATTACTTCCAAGCATCCAGCTTGATACAGCTGCAGCTAACCTTCTAGAGGTTCCGACTTGGCAGGTGGGCTTTAAGAAAGCAATCAATTTATGTCCCCGCACCTCCAACGTACTGACGTGAAATGCAATTCTTATTTTTGATGATCGAGTTACGTAATACGAATTATGTATCACGTATAACAAACATCACACTCCTTTTCGGATATGCAGTAAACGATCGAAATTGTGGGAGACTCCGTTAACCGGCAATATTCCATTTTCATTGCTTGCAAATTTAACGTCTTGGACAGAATAAAAGGCCTGTGGATCAAAAGATTCAATAATTCTTTTGACTTCTTGCCAACGCTTTCGTTTTAAAACGGTGAAGACAATTTCCACCGGACCCATCCCCCCTTCGGCATCCACCCGGGTTAACATGAATCCTGCTTCCTTTAATTTTTTAATAAGCTTATCCCCTTCTTTCGCCGTAATGATTCGAACGATGAGCGAACCAACTTTGAGTTTATCTTCAATGGAAATCCCCAAGAATGTGCCTGCAGCAAATCCGGCAGCATAGGCAACATAGTTCACCCAGTTATTTAAATGCTGAATCAGTTGGGCAACAACGATAATCCAGATGAGTACTTCTAAAAATCCAAGTAAGGCAGCCCGGACTCGCATCCCTTTTGAAACAAATAAAATGCGCAATGTACCCAGACTCACGTCACAAATACGAGCAAGAAAAATAAAAACGGGAAGCCACGCGCTGGGAATAGACTCAAGCATGATGTTTTATTTATAAAATACAAAAAAGAAAACCTTCTAACCGAGAGACATCCTAAAATTTGGTTTGACTACGCTATGAAATTGTGGCATAGGAGAGTAAAAATACTCCTGTTTCGTTTGGAGGGCCCGTTTGTCACCCACTTTTTGGTAGAATTTGAACGTAAAAAGATACAACTGTTTTCCACCTGATCTGCCTATTCTATATCAGCTCAAAATTCTTTCCAGCAGTCTGTTTAACACAGTTCTGCATTTCTAATTCCAACAATTTAGGCAAAAGCTGATGCGACGGCATATCTAATAAATCAGCAAGATTATCTATATGAACAGAAGTCTCTTCTTGTATTACCTTACAAATTTCTGTGGATATATTATCCAGATCCTGACTTCTCCATTTTTTTTCTTTTTTAACCAAAGGTTTGCCTTCAGTGTCTTTTATATGAATGCTGATCTCATTCAAAATATCATCCACATTCTGCACCAGCTTCCCCATACCTCGCTTAATCAAACTATTGCACCCCTCCGAATTGGGATGTCCCAGCCGATGCGGGATAACAAAAACTTCTCTATTTTGATCCAATGCCGATTTGGCCGTAATCATACTTCCACCGTCAAGTCCGGATTCAACTATCAGAGTCCCCAAGCTCATGCCACTGACAATGCGGTTTCGTACTGGAAAATTACCCATCTCGGGTGCTGTACCAAGTGGAAATTCTGAAATGACAGTCCCGCCCGACGATATGATGTCGGAGGCCAACCCTTTATGCTCTCTCGGGTAAATCCAGTCAACACCGGATCCCAAAACAGCCACAGTTTTACCCCCTGCCTCTACCGTAGCCCTGTGAGCAGCTCCATCTATGCCATAAGCTAATCCACTGATAATACTAAGTCCCTGGTCGACCAACCCTCTGGCAAAAAGCCCGGCCATCTTTTTACCATAATCACCAGCCTTGCGCGTTCCGACGATAGCAATACCATCAGTACTTAATATTTTCCGATCTCCTTTAATCCAGAGTAAAAGTGGGGGGTCGTAGATTTCTCGCAACAACGCTGGGTAATCATCATCCCAAAATGTCATAATCTCGGCACCGGTGCGCGCCGTTTTTTCAAGAATACGGTCAACCTCATTCCAATCATTAAAGCTGACAATATTATTAGACGTCTTCGGGCCAATTCCGCGTATTGACTCCAATTCGTGTCGTTCCAATCGAAAAATAAGTTGTGGATGGTCGACATGTTGGAGCAACAGGCGTATTCGTTTCGCCCCCAAATCGTTTATAAGATGTAAAGCTACAAATTCCCTAACCTGCGTCTTCGGTCGTTTCTTTTGATGATTCAATGTCTTGTAATTTCTCCCAGATGATTTCTTTAAGTTCATCTATATGGTAGTTGGTTGCAGCGGAAATTTCAACTACCGGGATATCAAGATTTACTTTTTTGTCCTCATCCAGTTCATAATTCTCCTGTAGATCCATCTTCGTGATTGCCAGAATACGTGGTTTATCCAGCAAATCAGCGCGATAAGAACGTAATTCATCCAACAGCGCATTGTATTGGTAGGTGATATCCTGCTGCGAGCTGACCATAAAAAGTAACAAGTTATTGCGCTCGATATGTCGCAAAAATTGCAATCCAAGCCCCCTGCCTTCATGCGCCTGTTCGATGATGCCGGGGATGTCTGCCATAACAAATGTGCGATAATCCGGCATTGTTATCACTCCCAAATTAGGCTGGAGCGTAGTAAATGGATAGGAATCAATTTTTGGTTTAGCGCCAGACATTGTTGAAAGCAATGTGCTTTTTCCAGCATTGGGAAAACCAACAAGTCCAACATCAGCAATGAGCTTCAGCTCAATTTCAATTGCCCGTTCTTCCCCATCTTCACCATCCTGGGCATGGCGCGGAGTCTGATTTGTGGAACTACGAAAATGCCAATTACCAAGCCCCCCTTTTCCACCTTTAGCAACCACCAACTCTTGCTCATGCTCGGTAATCTCACCCAGTCGTTCCCTGGTGTCAGCATCATAAATCACGCATCCCATTGGCACTTCCAAAAATTCATCTTCTCCGTCCGAGCCTTTTCTCTTGCTCGATTCACCACGCTGACCATCCTCAGCATTTACATACTTGCGGTAGCGGAGGTCCAACAAGGTATTCAGTTGCTCATTTCCTTTGACGATAACATGGCCGCCGTCACCACCGTCACCACCGTCAGGGCCGCCCTTGGGCACGTACTTCTCCCTCCGGAAGTGAACTGAACCTGCTCCTCCATCTCCGCCGGAAACATAAACTTTGGCGTAATCAGCAAACTGAACTCTACTCATGTTGTATCTCGTTATTTGTTTTTTAGTAACAAGGTTATAAATATTTCTAACTCATTTCCTGCCTCTAGAAACTGTAAGCACCTCTTTTGAGGAGGAGGGATTTTTTCCTTGTCTTTTCTAATTTATTATGTCATAAACAATAAATATTGTATTCCAAATCCCTCTTCTTTACTACAAGTTTTGTAAAATGAAATCATTTAACAGTTTAAACAAATGGCGACGAGTATTCCCACCATAAATTCCATGATTCCTGTTAGGATAATACATCGTCTGAAACTGCACATTTGCTTTTATCAGCTTGTTAACCAATGCAACAGAATTTTGGAAGTGAACGTTGTCATCTCCCGTACCATGGACCAACAAATAATGCCCTTTAATCTGATCGGCATAAGTTAACGGGGATCCTTTCTTATATCCCTCGGGATTCATCTGTGGCGTTTGCATAAAACGCTCAGTGTAAATTGTATCATAGAATCGCCAGTTTGTAACGGGGGATACAGCAATAGCCGTACTGAACACATCATTACCTTTTTCAAGCACTAAAGTCGACATGTAGCCGCCGTAACTCCATCCCCAAATGCCTAAACGATCTTTATCAATAAAATCATAATTCTTGATCAGGTATTTGGCAGCATCTATTTGATCCTCCACCTCGTATTGTCCCAGCTTCTTATAGACCTGTTTCTCGAAATCGCGACCACGTCCCCCCGTCCCACGGTTATCCACACAGACCACAATATAGCCTTCTTGCGTCAGGTAACGGTGCCACATAGCCTGCTGACCCGAGCTAAATTTTTTCTGCACTCTCTGACTTCCAGGGCCACCATAAACATAGAATAAAACCGGGTATTTCTTTGAGGGATCAAAATCATACGGCTTCATCATATAAGCATTGAGCGTAGCTTGCGGTAATTTAATTTTGAAATATTCTTTAGAGGGCATCTTATAACCCGCCAAAAGTGAGTCGAGATGCGCATTATCTTCCAGCACCCGAACTTTCTTGCCATTGCCTTTGTGTAACGTATATACCTGAGGATTCCCAGGGCCTGAATAGGTTTCGATATAGTACTTGTAATCGCGACTCATATTTATGCTATTCCAGCCAGGTTTCTGACTTAATTTCTGCTTGTGTGTCCCGTCAATATTGATACTGTAAAGCTGCCGCTGAAGCGGTGATGCTTCGGTACTCACATAATAGATTTTCCCGGTCTTCTCGTTGTATCCCAGGTAATTTGTAACCTCCCAGTCCCCTTTTGTGATCTGTCGGACCAGCGAACCATCCATATTGTATAGATAAATATGATTATAGCCCGACTCTTCACTGGTATAAATAAACTGCTTTCCATTATCCAGGAACTTCAAATCATCATTCACATCGATCCAGGCATCGCTGTTTTCTGTTTTAATAATGTGAGTTTCACCGGTATTCGTATTTGCCAGCAACAGATCTTGCCTATTCTGCAGTCGATCCATCCTGCGAATTGCCAGGGTATTGGATTTTTTTGTCCAGTTGATCCGTGGAATATACTGATCATTCTCCGATCCCACATCCATCCAGGTAGTCTTGCCGGAATCCAGATCATAAACACCAATTTTCACGATTGAATTTTTTTGACCGGCTTTCGGATATTTGAAGCGCGTCAGCTTTGGATATAAATCGCCCCACTTTGTATAGAAAAACTCTTTTACCCGTGACTCATCAAATCGATAAAAAGCAATTTTACTACCATCGGGTGACCAATACCATGCTCTGGCAAATCCGAACTCTTCTTCATAAACCCAATCAGTAGCACCGTTTATGATGTGATTAACCTCTCCGTCACTCGTAATCTCTTTCTTTTCCCCGGTATCTAAATTTATAAGGTATAAATTATTATCCTGTACATACGCAACCTTATCACCGGAGGGGGAGAACTTAGCATACTGCTTTTTTTCTTTTGATTGGGTAAGGTGTTGAATTTTTCCGGTCTCCAGGTTATAGATAAAATAATGTTCACGCGTACTGTGACGCCAGATCCGCTCTACATCTGTTTTGATCAGAATTTTTTTCTCATCCGATGAAAACTGGTATCCCTGAATGATAACCGGTTTATTGCGCCCTGACACAAAAAGCTGCGAACTTGCCACCAAAACTTTGTAGTTACCGGTTACAATATTATATCGCCTGATTTGTATATCGTGATCCGTCCGAACCAACGTTGTATAGTATTGACCATCTCTCATCCAGTTTATATCTCTAATACCTTGAGGATAAAACGTCCCATCAACGACCTGATTAAAGGTAAGTTCTTTTTTCTGAGCATAAAGAGGCTGGATTATCCAACCAAAGAAGAGAATCAACAGTAATATTTTTTTCATGGATTGACGAACTTAAAATTTAAAATAGTACCATTCTTCACTGTCATACGGAACTCTAACGGAGACAGGCTATACTCAGTATCTCATAAGCTGGAAGAACCTGGTTTTGCAAAGCATTTACAAATAATACTCCCACCCTCAACATAGCTTCAAAAATTCTTATGAAACTATTCGTTATTATCATGAAAAGCGTAACTATTTGAAATATGAATATGGAAATTTTCCACTGAGCAGGGGCTGTAACCATGGGTTTTATTAGCATGTGGAGAGGCGTAAAACAATACTCAAATGCTTAATGATTGGAAAACATCCATCAGCGTTTCCAACTTCAAAGCCCAATACTACCCTAAGAGATATACAAGAGGTGGTAATTATTTTTTTAAAACACTTTTGTAGAAAAGCTAACTCTGAAATTAAAAACTAATCAATTTTCAAATTTATGAAGTACAATCTTCAACAGTTGGGTTAGTTTGTCTTTAAGTTGGGGACGCGGTGTAATAAAATCCAGGAAACCATGTTCAAGTAAATACTCCGAACGCTGAAATCCTTCAGGCAGATCCCGACCAATAGTCTGACGGATCACGCGGGGGCCAGCGAAGCCAATTAATGCCTCTGGTTCGGCAATATTAAAATCACCAAGCATTGCGAAACTAGCCGTTACTCCACCTGTTGTAGGATTTGTCATTAATGAGATATAGGGGACGCCTTCTTCCTCCAGCTGGGCAAGCTTAGCGGATGTTTTGGCCATCTGCATCAAACTGAGAACACTTTCCATCATACGGGCACCACCGGATTGTGAGATAATGATCAAAGGCATCTTTTTCTCCCGGGCATGATCAATCGCCATGCCGATGCGTTCTCCGACGACCGATCCCATACTGCCGCCGATAAAATCGAAGTCCATGCAGGCAATGACTACATCCACCCCGTTCATCTTGCCCACACCTACGCGAACAGCGTCACTGTGTCCAGTCTTCTCCTGGTATTCATCGAGGCGATCGCTGTACTTTTTTCGATCTTCAAATTCAAGAGGATCGGTAGGTTGAATCTCTTGCCCAATTTCTTTGAACTTCCCTTTATCAAAGAGGAAGGAAAAATACTCTTCACTTCCGATACGAAAATGATAACCACTCAGTGGATCCACCCATAAATTATCTTCCAGTTCACGCCGGTGGACCGTTTCGCCGGTCTTGGGTACTTTTACCCAGACCCCTTCCGGCATTTCTTTGCGCTGATCAGTTTGTATGTTCTTATCCTTACGCTTAAACCAAGCCATAATCCTTCAATTTCATTAAAATGGTTCTCAAAAATAATGATTCTCCACCGAAGCTAAAATCTTTTATTGCACTTGATTCGATGTATAATATTTTGGATCGAATGTTTCAGGTTCCACCTGCTTACAAAAAGCTTTTAACCCATCCTCAAAAAGCATAATCAACGATTTTGCAGTAATAGACTCCATACCAAATGTACGCGTTTTATCACGGATATTCTCACTTAGCCGCTTTAAACCCGTACCAATAATGATGTCGTCTTCCTTGACTATCCCTTCAAACTTCTCAATGGGCATTACCTCAACCTTATCAACAGCTTTTAATATATCATCATATTGAAACTGCTGATGATAAACGTGCACACGTCGTGCGTCAATAATACTGTGAATACGCTGCTGCGTAGATGATGTCTTCCGGCTGGCCTCTACTGCAAAAGATGCAAGCGTGTTTATACTAAATAAGGGGATGTCCGTTTGAAACAGCAATCCCTTAACGGCACTAGCCCCGATGCGCAAGCCGGTATACGATCCCGGGCCTTCACTGATAAGCAGAGCATGTAAGTCGGAAACAGAAAAATGATGCTCTTCCATCAACTCCTCGATAAAAAGGAAAAGCTTTTCCGAATGAACGCCACGTTTAGCAACCCGTTTTTCACTTATCTCTCCATTGCTATCCTTAAAGGAGACTGAGCATACATTGGTTGCTGTTTCAATTGCCAGAATCATGCTTCATTTTTTTGGGTCATTATTCACCAAAATCTTTTGCATTTCCCTTTAAAAGGAAAAATTCATGTAGCAAGATAAAATTTTGGTAATTGTATTTTTAAATTTCCGGGTGGTTAATTTTTCAGACTTTATGTTTTAAATAATTATTTCTTCAGCAACCATGCAGTATTGCTCAGATCGACCCAGCGCTGATACAACCGATAAAGCTGAGGAAATTCATCAGTTGAAAAGTCCTTTCGGCTGATATCAATATGATACTCGTAATTCATTTTACCCTGCTGCATATTATATTGCTCTTCAAAATTGGCCCCGGGGATCCTCATCCGGTTATTTTCCCTGCCCGATTTTGATGAATAACCCGGAGGTAATGTAATAGAATATGACACATCCAATTTTTCGGGGGCATCAAGAGTGACAGGCAGATCACGACTGGAATTTTCAAACGGATTTTGCCGACGATACCCTACAATCATAGGTCGGAATTTAAGTCCGTCAGTAAAGCTGGTTGCATAATTTTTAATTTTAAAATGAGCTGATATTCTAGCAGGGCTTCCATAATTATCGATATTAGAAATCGTAACGTTATCTGCAGTCAGCTCTGCATAACCATCAAAAAGCGTTCGTTTTAAAATATCGGTATTATTCATTCCGTCCGTTCTGTGCTTGCGAATTTGCTGGGCCGGATATCCATTTTGATAAGCGATTACCTTACCTTCTAATGTGCCGTCAGGCGTTACTTTTGCATTTACATGAACCTGTATATCAAACTTACTCATCGCAGGTTGCAGGTTTACCCATTTGAAGGAATTTGGTTTCAGCAATAGTCCGGGACCGTTGTACATATCTACTGGCACCAAACCGGGCTGGCCGTGTGGAAAACTGGCATCCATAAAATACGTTTGATCCCCAATCTTTGAATATGCCATCTGAGCGTTAAACTGGTAAAATGACGGAAAATCCATATCAATCTTACCTGATTTCCTAGATGAAACCAGCATCGGATGAGCCTCTATTCCAGCTCCATGCAACATCGCAATCAACGTCTGGTTGATCGAAGCCTGGTCTGCTGGCTTACCTGACAGTGCCAGTGAATCACTTTCGGTACTATACGGAGAATATGCCCCCGAATAGTTAACCTGCTGATTGATGTAGCGATAAATACTGTCTTGAACAGTTTTTTTAGAGGCTGAGGGATAGGCTTGGGCTATCGAATCCCCAATAGCTTCTGCCATCTTATTCCTTTTGATAAGCTCAAGAGGGTTAGTCTTCTCACGCAACCGTCGAACCACAATCTCCCAGTTATTTTCCAGTGGCTGACGAGGAATCCCAAATTCATTAAGCAAAAAACGAATTTTCCCGCGATAATCATTCAAAGACGAAATATAGGGTACTTTTTTTACTGCCGGAATATTATGAGCAGTCCAGTGTTCCTTAACAATCGGTTTAGGCTGTGGATAAACAAAAATCTTAGGCACCGAACTGGTATCCCTGTATGCAAAATTGTGGCGGACTATACCGTCAAAATTCTCTACAAAAGCTTTATAGCGCAAATACCCGGGATAGGTAATAGTCACGTTGGCCTGTGCCGTAGGTACCTGGTGTGAAAGGTAAAAATCGGGCAATTGCTCAATATAACGTCGCCGGATTACATAACTGTATTCAAGAATTGAACCATCCTGCACCTGAGGCATGGTAAACTCTTTCACATTATAACGCTCGTTAATATTTATCGTTTTGATACTCTGTTGCTGCAACGGAATACGTTTACCCGAAGGTTCGTATGTCTGTGCCCTGATATGGGATATCTGTTCCATATTATGATCGTAATAATAGGGAATGGAAATAATGGAAGCCTGCCGGGCCGTTTTATCAAATACCTTGAGACGTACCAAGTATTTGATGACAGCCACAATAGAATTATTATCCTCTTTAAAAGAGACCTGCATCTCATTATTTGTCACCATATAAGGTGCATCCGGGGACGAAGCCGGTGGTTGAAGCTTATGCAGCGAGTCAGGGATAATACCAAACTGGGCTTGAGAACTATTTTGAGCATGAGACGCCCAAAAGGGTGACAGCGTAAGTAATAAAACTACGAATGTAGATCGATACAAAAAATTCTTCATCAAATTAATATTTAGAACTCAATAACGCCCAATCAACGAATTCATTCTATGCACATTTTCAAAATAATTCCGGAACGAAACACATTTTACTTCTCATATAATTCCTTCAACTTCGGACGCAATATTCGATTCCAGATCGCATATCCCCGTGCATTCAGATGCAAGTGATCATCACGAAAAATAGAATCATCGGGCGAACCGTCTGAACCTAACAATGGAGTTGCCAAATCTACATAATAGAGATGAGCGTTTCGCTGATTATATGCCTTAATTCTCTGATTGGTCTCCTTCATCTTATCCCAAAAATCCCATCGGCTGGAACTCGGCTTGATAGGTATGTAGATAAATTTTACATCCGGGAAGTCACGGAGAATATGATTGGTCAACTCCTTGTAATCTCCAAAAACTTGTTGAGGCGACTTGCCGGCAGCGACATCATTATCACCGCAATAAAATACCATGACAGAAGGATCATACTTGCCAATGACTTGCTTGTAATAATATTGTACATCAGATATATGAGCACCACCAAAACCACGATTGATTACCGGGTAAGTAGGAAACCCTTCATGAGATTTCCAAAAACGAATACTGGAACTCCCCACAAATAAGATGGCATGATTGGGAAAACTATTTTTGGCATCCCACCGTGCAAAATTATCGATTTCCTGTTGAAAACGCTGGGGATCAGGATCCGGAACAGTCGTCTGCGCCTCACTTATTCCCTGAACAACAAGGAGGAAAACAAAAAGCAAGAACCATTTTCTCGTCTTCATAATCACAATATTTTATTAATTGCTATTGCTAGATCTTATTAACTACAAACCGCCCCTTATTATAGATGGCTTCGGCACGCCCAACCATCTGTTTGCCCAAATAAGGAGAATTCTTGGATTTTGATTTAACCAGATCCTCTTCAAACGTCCACTTTTCGTCGGTATTGAATAATGTCAGATTCGCTACCGTACCTTCTTTAATCTCCGGAATTTCGAGACTCAAAATTCTTCGCGGATTCACTACAAATTTTTGAAGCAATGTTTCCAACTCAAGAACACCGGATTTCAATAGCCTTCGCACACTTGTTCCCCAGGCCGTCTCCAATCCGATAATTCCGTTTGGCGCATAGATGAATTCTACTTCCTTCTCTTCAATAGCATGAGGAGCATGATCGGTGCAAATGGCATCAATCGTTCCATCAGCTAATCCCTCGATCACAGCGTCCACATCTTCCTGGCTGCGCAGCGGGGGATGCATTTTTACATTTGTATCAAAATTTCGCTTCTCAATTTCTTCATCCGTCAAATCAAAATGATGGGGACAAACTTCGGTGGTCACATTCACTCCGTCAGCTTTAGCACGACGAACCAACTCGACGGCTTTAGCAGTACTAATATGGGCAACGTGAATATGTCCGCCGGTAAATTCAGCCAGCAGAATATCACGGGCAATCATCACTTCCTCGGCAATACCCGGCGTGCCATCCAATCCCAGCCGTGCCGACACCTTGCCTTCATGCATATATCCCGGACGCGAAAGTTTCAGATCCTCTTCATGATTAATAATCGGCAAATCCCACATCGAAGAGTATTCCAGTGCCACGCGCATCAGCTGGGAATTATAGACTGGATCCCCATCATCACTAAAAGCCACCGCACCGCCCTCTTTCATGTCGGCAATCTCTGCAATCGACTTACCTTCCCGTTCTTTGGAGACACAACCAATGGGATGCACCTCGACAGGTAGTTTTTCGGATTTCTTTTTGATAAACTCGACTACATCCCGCGTGTGAATCGGCGGATTGGTATTCGGCATGCAGGCCACTTCGGTAAATCCCCCAAATGCCGCCGCCTGGCAACCGGTCTCAATGGTCTCTTTATGCTCATATCCCGGCTCGCGCAGGTGCACATGCATATCCATCCACCCGCCAGAAAGGTATGCTCCATGGCCATCGTGCAATTCTTCATTTTCTTTGGGATTCAGACCGGTACCAATTTCGACGATTTTGCCATCACTAATACGTACATCCAGCTGTTCAGCGCCATCAAAATCATCACCGACCGGTTTGACATTTTTGAGTAGTAAATTGGGAGTGTAACTCATAAAAACTTTCCGTTATTTTTGAATGCAAATATACATGTTTTAATCAGAATTCAATAATTGACTAATAGCTGTCAGCTATCGGCAATCAGCTTTCAGAAAGATTACGCTGACTGCTGAAAACTGACGACTGAAAGCTTATTCTATGTCACAACCTGATTTATTTACACCCTCTACGCTCTCGGTCTCTCAACTTACACAGGAAATAAAATCTCTGCTGGAAGGTAATTTTCTCGATATCAAAGTTGAAGGTGAAGTGAGCAATGCTTCCACCAGCCGGAGCGGACACACTTATTTCACGCTCAAAGATGAAGATGCCCAGCTATCTTGCGTGATATGGAGCAGCGTCTCGCGCAGACTCAAAACCGAGCTTGTCGACGGACAGCAGATTATTGCCGGAGGCGACATCCAGGTGTACCCGCCGCACGGGAAATACCAGCTGATTGTTCGCTCTCTGGAGCAGGCCGGAAAGGGAGCTTTGCAGCAGGCCTTCGAAAAACTGAAGAAACAGCTCAAAGAAGAAGGGCTCTTCGACGATGTTCACAAACAACGACTTCCCAAATTCCCTTTTGACATTGGAGTTATCACTTCTGCCACAGGCGCGGCATTCCACGATATCCGCGATACCCTCGAACGACGCTGGCCGCTTGCTACGGTACACCTGCATCATGCAAGCGTGCAGGGCGTTAATGCAGCGCCAGAATTGGTAAAGGCCATCAATTGGTTTTCTCAAGCACAAAATGTGGACCTACTGATTGTCGGTCGCGGCGGTGGTTCACTCGAAGATCTCTGGCCTTTTAACGAAGAAGCCGTAGCCCGAGCACTTTTTGATTGTAAAGTGCCCACAATCAGTGCGGTGGGACACGAAGTGGATTTCAGCATCTCCGATTTTGTGGGGGATGTGCGAGCTGCCACTCCCACGCAGGCTGCTATTTTAGCCACGCCTGATGTAAATGAAGTCCGTATGTATGCCGATGATCTTACCACGCGGCTCCACAACCAGATGGAAGAACGCGTACGGCGACAAAAAGAACGCGTCCAGCAGCTGGTTCAGTCCCATGCCTTGATGGCTGTCAAACAAAAAGTAGCTAACAGTCACGAACGGGTAACCAATTTAACCGAACGACTTCAGCATCGCCGGGAAATGCAGTTCATGCAGAATCATGAAAAACTAAATGAACTTGTCCACCGACTGGAACTCAAGAACCCGAATATCCCGCTTAATATGGGCTATTCACGCGTCTGGCAGGATGATCAGTGGGTGAAATCGCTGAAAGATTTTGATGAAAAAGAGGCCTTAACTATCGAATGGGGAGATGGGAAGGCGGAAGTGAATTAATATCTTGCCTTATAAGCTGTTACACAAAGAACCGCTAAGTGGCCCAAAAGATACACGAAGATTTCCTTTGTAGTCCTGCGCGTCTTCTTTGCGAAACGTCGTGTAATAATATACCTTTTTCGATCTGGCTCACTTTTACCCGTTTCCTACCTGTGCAAAATAGCAACCCAGCACTTTATTCTTCCAAAACCTGATATAAGTCGAGGTGCGGTAATACGGTTCAATTTAAATACTTGCTAAAAAATCCCGTTACTTTCTGCACGTAGAGATCCGGATGAATGTTATACGATCGAATATGCCGCCCTCCCTTCACAATCCACAGGTTGGTATGGGGGTCGTCCTTGATCTCGTTATACAACCGGCGGCTATTGGCGGGCGGAATTTTTCGATCTGCAGTACCGGCTATTAATAATGTGGGACGGGGGGTCCAGTCTCTGAAAATTTCGTCAGGCGCTACTTTGGCAGGGTCAAGTCCACTGAATGTCTTTAGTTCCCAAATGATCTCTGGCGTAAAGGGAAAAGCTGGCAGATGGCTCCACATGGGCAAATGTTTTTTCACATATCCTTGTAA